>Ga0316217_10007308_pt1 | contig 10598 bp, 11 predicted proteins | sample 1anoAmetaG_FD_203633 | JGI IMG/M metagenome (GOLD analysis project Ga0316217, IMG submission 203633) | Freshwater microbial communities from Trout Bog Lake, Wisconsin, USA - 1anoA | ecosystem: Environmental > Aquatic > Freshwater > Lake > Hypolimnion/Profundal zone | place: USA: Wisconsin... | reverse complement strand
TCGTAGATGTAGTACTGCACATCCAGCGTGCGCTCGGCGACGTCCGCGAGCGCCGCGCGCGCGAGGAACGCGAGCGCGGCGTACTGCAGCGGCGCGAAGCCCGACTCGCCCGGATGGGCCGCGAACGCCGGTGCGAGCGAGCGCGACAGCGCGGAGTCCGTGCCGGGAGGCAGCGCGTAGCTCGAGGGACGGGGAACGTCGGTGCGGTACGTGGCGCAGCCACTCAGGACGAGTGCGAGGGCGAGACATGCCAGGCGGGCGATGTCCCGGGAGGCACGCATGTTTCAGCCCGTCGCATCGGGACCGGAGTCCGGACCGTACGCCGCCCGGTGTCGCCGCGCCGTGCTGTCGCGCCAGAAGCGCTCCATCTCCAGGAACGTGAAGGCGGCGGACCAGGAGATCAGGGTGAAGCCCACCAGCGCCTGCATGCCGACCAGGAAGCGGATCGAGCCGGAAGGCACGAAGTCGCCCAGACCGAGCGTCGTGTAGATCGAGGCCGAGAAGTACACGTAGTCGAGCAGGTTGTCGGCGCGGTTCGTCGGCCCGTGCAGCGCGCCGTAACCTGCGTTGCGCAGCAGCAGGTCGTAGCCGATGCCGAATATCCAGATCTCGGCGACCGCGAGCGCCAGCAGCGCGAACACCAGCACGAGGATGCGGCGGCGGCGCTTGCCATGGAAGCGCAGCAGCACGAACGACAGCATCCGCAGGGTCTCGTAGTGGAGCAGCACGCAGATGCTGACCAGGAGCGCCGTCGCCGTCACGACGACCAGCGACACGATCGAGAGGATGGGCGCCGTCTCGACCGGCACGTAGCCCGGAGCGGCCAGCGCCGGCGCGGTCGCGAAGGCCGCGGCCAGCGCGACGGCGACGGAGCGGGTTGCGGGGAGCCGGATCATGGCGCGAGTGTCGCGTAGCGGGGCCGCGATGTCACCCTCATGGCCAGACCGTGGCTCCCTCTGCGAAGCGCGCCGATTCGGCCGGCAGAACGCAGAAGCGCTGCCCCGTCGGGGCCTGCATGACCCAGAAGTCTCGCACCCGCCGCAGGCGCGTGGCGCCGAGGGCCTCGAGCCGGCGTACCTCGGCCTCGACGTCGTCGGTCTCGAGGTCCAGGTGGACCCCGCTCGGGTGGTCGACGCGCTGGACCTCGACGTGCAGCGGCGCATGCGGATCGTCGAGCGCCATGTAGGCGAGGCCCTCCGTGCCGGGCAGTTCGCGGACGCGCCGCCCGAGTGCGCCGGCCCAGAAGTCGGCGGCAGCGCGCAGGTCCCCGGTCTGGCAGTCGACGATGAACCCGGCCAGGCGGCTGCGGTGCATCGCGGACGCGCTCAGCCGGCCAGCCGCAGGCCGCGCAGGAACGCGACCGGGTCGTCGCCGCGCTCGAGGACCTCGACCAGCGCGGAGCCGACGATGACCCCGTCGACGTGCTCGCGTAGGCGCTCGACCTGTTCGCGGGCACGGATGCCGAAGCCCGCGCAGACGGGGATCGGCGCCAGCGACTTGACCTGGCGCAGGTAGTCGATGACCCCGTCCGGCACGGACACGGCCTTGCCGGTGGTGCCGGTCATGGTCACGGCGTAGATGAAGCCCTGTGCCTGGCGGCAGAGCATCGCGAGCCGCTCCGGCGGCGTCACCGGCGTGACCATCTGCACCAGGCCGACGCCCTCCGCCTGCAGCGCCTGCCTGAGGTCCGCGCACTCCTCGAACGGCAGGTCCGGCACGATGAAGCCGGCCACGCCGGCCGCGCGCGCCGCCGCCGGCAGGCGATCGAGGCCGTAGGCCAGCAGCGGGTTGAGGTAGCTCATCAGCAGCAGCGGCGACGCCGGTCGCGGTTGCATCGCGGTCAGTTCCTCGAGGATCCAGCGCAGCGACACGCCCTGTGCCAGCGCGGCGTGGCTCGCGCGCTGGATCGTCATCCCGTCCGCCATCGGGTCGGTGAACGGCACGCCGATCTCGACGACGTCGGCGGCGGACGCGACGCGCGCGAGATCCGCCGTGAACCGGGCGCGCTCGGGGAAGCCTGCCGTCATGAACGCCACCACCGCCGGCTCGCCGCGCGCCTTGGCGGCGCGGATCGCGGCGCCGATCATCTCGTGGCCGGCCATGCCGGCTGCCGTCGCGTTCGCCATCACAGCTTCCCCTTCAGCAGCGTGCGCTGCAGCGTCGGCATGTCCTTGTCGCCCCGCCCGGACAGGCAGATCAGGATCCGCGTGCCGGGATGCCGCGCGGCCCACTTGCGGGCGCCGCTGAACGCATGCGCCGACTCGATCGCGGCCAGGATGCCTTCCGACTCGCAGCACTCGGCCAGCGACTCCAGCGCCTCGTCGTCGGTCGCGTAGTCGTACTGGACGCGCCCGGCGGACATCAGCAGCGCGTGCTCCGGCGCGACGCCGGGGTAATCGAGCCCGGCGGAGACCGAGTGGGTCTCCTGGATCTGGCCGTTCTCGTCCTGCAGCAGCATCGAGTAGCAGCCCTGCAGCACGCCGGGGCGACCCAGCGTCAGCGTCGCCGAGTTGTCGCCCAGCGCCAGGCCACGGCCGCCCGCCTCGATGCCGATCAGGCGTACGTCGCGGTCGGCGATGAACGGATGGAACATGCCGATCGAGTTCGAGCCGCCACCGACGCACGCGAACACCGCATCCGGCAGGCCGCCCGCCTGGCGGATCATCTGCTGGCGCGACTCGCGGCCGATCACCGACTGCAGCTCGCGCACCATGTACGGATACGGATGCGGACCGATCGCCGAGCCGATCAGGTAGTAGGTCCCGTTCGGGTCGGCGACCCAGTCGCGCAGCGCCTCGTCGATCGCGGCGCGCAGCGTCTGGTCGCCGCCGGTCACCGGCACCACGGTCGCGCCGAGCAGCTTCATGCGGCCGACGTTCGGTGCCTGACGCTCGCAGTCCACGGCGCCCATGTAGACGGTGCACGGCAGCCCGAGGCGCGCGCAGGCCGCGGCGGTCGCGACGCCGTGCTGGCCGGCGCCGGTCTCGGCGACGATGCGCTTCGCGCCGAGCCGCTTGGCCAGCAGCGCCTGGCCGATCGCGTTGTTGATCTTGTGGGCGCCGGTATGCGCCAGATCCTCGCGCTTCAGCCAGACCCGCGCGCCCCAGCGCGACGACAGCGTCGGCGCGGGGCTCAGCGGCGTCGGCCGGCCCACCCACTGCGACAGCTGCGCCTCGAGCTCGGCGAGGAAGTCGGGGTCGCGCAGCCAGCGCCCGACGCCGGCGGCCAGCCGGTCGAGCGCCGGCACCAGCGTCTCGGGCACGTAACGCCCGCCATAGGGGCCGAAACGTCCGCGCGCGTCCGGGAATTCGCCCGCCAGCTCGCGCTGCATCAGCGCCTCGGACTCGCCCACTTCGAATACGGTTGCCATCGTCGCTACTCCAGGAATTTCCCCGCCGCGCCGGTCGCGAACGCGGCGCGTGCGGCTGTCACGAACTCACCGATCCGGTCCGGATCCTTGCGGCCGGGCGCCGCCTCGACACCACTGGACACGTCGACCCCGAACGGCCGGGCGCGCGCGATCGCCGCGGCGACGTTCGCCGGGTTCAGTCCGCCGGCCAGCACGAGCTGCGTGCGCGACGCGAGCGAGCGCGCCGCGTCCCAGTCGGCGACCTCGCCACGGCCGCTCTCGGCGCCCTCGTAGAGGACGCGCCGCGGCAGCACGGGCGGCAGCGCGGCGCCGGTGCGCAGCACTGGCAGGCGCACCAGCTCGGGCGGCAGCACGAGCCGGTCGAAGTCCTCGGCGTCCGTCTGCAGGGCGTCCGGCTCGAACGCATCGAGGATGTCGTCGATGGCGGTCTGGCTCGGATGCCGGGTCACCGCGATGCACTGGATGCCCGGCGGGACGGCCGTCGCCAGCCGCGAGGCGGCGAGCGGCTCGAGGTGCCGCGGCGAGCCGGGGTGGAAGACGAAACCGATGGCGTCGACGCCGGCGGCAATGGCCGTCGCCACCGCCTCGTCGGAATTGACGCCGCAGATCTTGATCCAGCCGCTCATCGACTATGTCCCCGCCCGGCCCGCGGCCCGGCCGCGGGCGATCATCTGGCGCCCGAGCGCCGCCGGGTCGGCCGCGGCCATCAGCGCCGTGCCGACCAGCGCCAGAGTGTAGCCGGCCGCGGCGAGCCGCGCGGCGTCGTCGGCACCGGCCAGGCCGCTCTCGGCCACGCGGGGATAGGCCCGCGGCAGGATCCCGGCCAGCGCCTCCAGCCGCGCGGGAATGACGGCGAGGGTGACGAGGTCGCGGCTGTTGATCCCGATCATGCAGTGACCCGGCGAACCCTTCCACGCCGCGGCGACGGAACCGGCGATCGCGACGTCCGCCTCGTCGAAGGCCTCGAGCAGGACGAACAGGCCGAGCGCGGCGGCCTCGGCGACGAGCAGGTCGAGCACGGCGCGCGGGAGCATGCGCACGATCAGCAGCACGCCGCCCGCGCCCGCGGCGCGCGCCTCGAGCAGCTGGTAGGGGTCGACGAGGAAATCCTTGCGCATCGCCGGCACGCCCAGCGGCCGCAACGCGGCGGCCGCCCGCGCCAGGTGCTCGAGACAGCCATCGAACCGGGCGGGTTCGGTGAGCACCGAGACGATCGCGGCGCCGGCCGCGGCGTAGGCCCGCACGCGCAGCTCGAGCTCGTCGGGCCGGGCGGACAGCAGTCCGTGCGCCGGCGAGCGCAGCTTGAGCTCGGCGATCAGGTCGAAGCGTCCGTCGAGCACGAGCGGCGGCGCGGGCGGTGTCGCCACGGCCCGCGCCCGCAGCACCGCCTCCGGCTCGCGGGCCCGGGCCTCGGCGGCACGGCGGGCGCTGGAGCGTGCCATGTCCGCCAGGAAGTCGCCCGCCCCCGCCGCGCTCATCGCGACTGCCTCGAGAAGTCGGCGAGCGAGCCGAGCAGCGCGGCGGCAGCGCCGGAGTCGATCGCCTGCTGCGCGCGCGCGACGCCGGCGTGCGGGCCCTCGGCGAGCCCCATGACCTCCAGCACCAGCGAGGTGCCCATCAGCAGCGCGTCGCGGTGGGCGCCCCGATCGGCGCCCTCGAACACCGCGCGCAGCGCGGCGGCGTTGTGGGCGGCGTCGCCGCCGCGCAGGTCCTCCGGCGAGCACTGCGGCAGCCCGTAGTCCGCCGCGGTGCGGGTGCTCTCGAGCCAGCGGCCGCCGCGAACGTCGTACAGCACGAAGGGGCCCGCCGGCGTCGGCTCGTCCCAGCCGGGCTCGCCATGCACGACGAAGGCGCGCTCCAGCGGCAGGCCCGCGAGCGTGTCCGCCATCAGCCGCGCCGCATCGCGGCTGTAGGCGCCGATCACGTAGTAGGGCGGCGCGGACGGGTTGGTCAGCGGCCCGAGCATGTTGAACACGGTGCGGATGCCGAGCGCCGCGCGCACCGGTGCGATCGCCTTCATCGCCGGGTGGTAGTGCGGGGCGAACAGGAACGTGAAGCCGGTCTGGGCGAGGCAGTCGCCGGCACTGCGCTCGTCCAGCGGCAGCGCCAGCCCCAGGTGCTCCAGCACGTCGGCGCTGCCGGAGCGACTGGAGACGGAGCGGTTGCCGTGCTTGGTCACGCGGGCGCCGGCGGCCACCGCCAGCAGCGACGTGCCGGTCGACAGGTTGAACGAATGCGACGAATCGCCGCCGGTGCCGACGATGTCGACGGTCGGACCGACGTCCGGCAGCGTCGGCCGGCGCGCCAGCGCGCGCATGCCGCGGGCGAAGCCGCGCAGCTCGTCGGCGGTGATGCCCTTCGCCCGCAGCGCGGCGAGCAGCGCCCCCGCCAGCGCCGGCGCGACGTCGCTCGCGGTCAGCGCGACCAGCACGTCATAGGCATCGCCCTCCGACAGCGAGCGGCCGTTGACGAGCGACTCCAGTGCCGCGCGCAGCAGGGCCGGCGTCGCACTCATGGGGCGCGGCCGCCGGACATCGCGAGGAAGTTGGCCAGCAGCGCCGGGCCGTCGGGGGTCAGCACGCTCTCCGGGTGGAACTGCACGCCCTCGATCGCCAGCGTCGCGTGCCTGAGACCCATGATCTCGCCCTCGGCGCTGCGCGCGGTGACGACGAGCTCCGCCGGCATCGACTCGGGCTGCGCGACGAGCGAGTGGTAGCGACCGACCTCGAGCGGCTGCGGCAGCCCGGCGAACACGCCGCTACCGTCGTGCTCGATGCGCGAGGTCTTGCCGTGCATGAGGCGCCAGTTGCGCACCACCTTGCCGCCGAACGCCTCGGTGATGGACTGGTGGCCCAGGCAGACGCCGAGCACCGGGATGCGCCCGGCGAAGTGCCTGATCATCTGCATCGAGACACCGGCGTCGCGGGGCGTGCCGGGCCCCGGCGAGATGCACAGGTGCGTGGGGGCGAGCGCGTCGGCCGCCTCCAGCGTGATCTCGTCGTTGCGGTAGACCAGCACCTCGGCACCGAGAACGAGGAACGCCTGCACCAGGTTGTAGGTGAACGAGTCGTAGTTGTCGACCAGCAGCAGTCGCGGCGGGTTCGTGGTCATGTCAGAGGCCCTCCTTCGCCATGTCGAGCGCGCGGCGCAGCACGGCACTCTTGGCGAGGACCTCGTCGTGCTCCTTCTCCGGGACGCTGTCGGCGACGATGCCGGCACCTGCCTGGTAGCGGTAGCGGCCCGCGTGGAAGGTGATGGTGCGGATCGTGATCGCGTGATCCATGTCGCCGCCATGGCCGAAATAGCCGTACGTGCCGCCATAGAAGCCACGACGCACGGGCTCGAGTTCCTCGATGATCTCCATCGCCCTGACCTTCGGCGCACCGACCAGCGTGCCGGCCGGGAACGCCGCCGCGAACAGGTCGAACGCGTCGCGACCCGCCGCGAGGCGGCCGCGTACGCCACTGACGATGTGCATGACGTGGCTGTAGCGCTCGATGACCCGGTAGGGATCGACATGGACGCTGCCGGCCGTGGCGACGCGACCGAGGTCGTTGCGCGCCAGGTCCACCAGCATCACGTGCTCGGCGTTCTCCTTGGTGTCCGCCAGCAGTTCGGCCTCGAGGGCCAGGTCCAGCGCCTCGGTGGCACCGCGCGGGCGGGTGCCGGCGATCGGACGCAGCTGCGCGGCGCCCCCCGCCAGGCGTACCAGCGCCTCCGGCGAGGAACCGACCAGCGTCCGGTCGCCGAGTTCGCAGTAGATCATGTAGGGCGAGGGATTCAGCAACCGCAGCGCGCGGTACGCCTCGAACGGATCCAGCTCGCAGGCCCCCTCGAACTGCGACGACAGCACCAGCTGGTAGGCGTCACCCGCGGCGATGTATTCCTGCGCGCGCCGCACGCCCGCCATGTAGGCGTCCCGCGACAGGCTGGGCGTCGGCGCCTCGAGCCGCGCGGGCGGATGGCCGATCGTCAGCCCGCCGCGCAGCGCGCGGACGATCTCGCGGCGCAGCGCCTGGCGTTCCTCCTCGGAACCGGCGTGCAGCAGGGCGATGCCGCGCGTGACGTGGTCGAACACCAGGAACGAGCGCGGCGCGAGGTAGCAGGCTTCCGGCATGTCCGGCTCGACCGGCAGGCGGCTCGGCACGCGCTCGAAATACCGCACGAGGTCGTAGGCGGCGGCGCCGACCAGGCCGCCGGCCAGCGGCACGCCCGGAATCGACGGGAGCGGCCTGGGCGCCCGCGCGAGCGCCGCGCGGAGCGCCGCCAGCAGGGCCTCGCGGTCGGCAGGGCGGGGCGAATGCTCGGCCGGTCCGCCGGCCGGGCGCACGGTCAGGCCCGCGGGGTGCAGGGAGACCTCGAGCGCCTCACCGAAGCCGATGAACGAATAACGCGCCTGGCGCTCCCCGCCCTCGACGCTCTCGAGCAGGAAACGCGGCTTGAACGGACGCAGCTTGAGGTACGCCGAAACCGGCGTGTCGAGGTCTGCGGTGATGTCGAACGGCGGATGCATGGGCTCCTCGTCGTGGGCAGCGGGGAGCGGACGAAAACAACCTATCCCCGGCGCCGGTCGGAGATGGGTTCGCGGTCTGGCTGGGGTCGTCTTTAGATCAAGCCCGGGAGCCGTGCGCCCACTCCGTGGAGAGGCGCCACCACCACGAACGGGCGGGGGTCATGTCAGGGCTCGGCTTCATTGCGGCAGTATCGCCCGGGGGCGGAAAACCGGTCAAGCCGCGTGCACCGCAGGGGACCGCGCCAGCCACGCCACGCCGGCGACGGCCGCAATCAAGTACGATCCCGCCCCGGGTCGCCCGCACGCCGCAGTGCCCGGCCCGCCGCCCAGTGAGGATCGATGGCTGCGATGCCCGCCCGCTTCTTCGGCCCCCGCTACTGGCCAACCTGGCTGGGGCTGGGGTTCGTCCGGCTCGTGCTGCTGCTGCCGTTCCCCGCCCTGCTGGCGGTCGGTCGGGGGATGGGCCGTCTCGCCCGCCACCTGCCGCTGTCCTACGTCCGGGTCGCCCGGCGCAACATCGAGCTGTGCCTGCCGGAACTGGATCCGGCCGCCCGCGAGGCGCTGCTCGGCCGCCACTTCGAGAGCCTCGGCATCGGCGTGCTGGAGTCGGCGCTGACCTGGTGGTCGGACGACGCGCGGATCGCGGCGCTGTCCGAGGTCCAGGGCCTGGAGCACCTGCAAGCCGCGCTCGCCCGCGGCAAGGGCGCGATCGTGCTGCTGGCGCACTTCACGACGCTGCAGATCGGCGCGCGCATCCTCAACGCGCGGATCCCGATCAACGTGCTGTACCGGCCGACCAAGAACGAGGTGCTGGCCGCGGTGTCCGGTGGCAACTTCGGCCGCCAGGCACGCAAGGCCATCCAGCGCGACGACGTGCGCTCGATGATCTCGGCGCTCAGGAGGAACGAGATCGTCTGGTATGCAGCCGACCAGAGCTACCGCAAGAAGGGCGCGATGATGGTGCCGTTCTTCGGCATCCCGGCACCGACCAACGTGTTCACCTCGCGCCTGTCGCAGATGACGGGCGCGGCGGTCCTGTACTACTCGACCGAGCGGCTGCCGGGTGCACGCGGCTGGCGCGGAGTGATCGAGCCGGCCTTCGAGGGCTGGCCGAGTGGCGACCCGGCGGCGGACACGCTGCGCTACAACGCCCGCATCGAGGCGCAGGTGCGCCGCATGCCGGAGCAGTACTGGTGGATCCACAAGCGCTTCAAGGGACTGTCCGCCGACGACCCCGACTATTACGGCTGATCGTCAGCCGAGCAGCCGCAGGCACAGCGGATACCGGTAGGCGATGCCGTCGGCGGCACGCACGCTCGCGATGATCGTCACGACGAAGTGGAACAGCAGGATCAGCGGCACCAGCACGAAGCCGACCAGCACCCACATCAGCGCACCGCCGACGCACAGCGCGAGCAGGATCGTGATCTGGAAATTGAGCGTCTCGCGGCCCTGGTCGGCGACGAACGGCATCTGGTCGCGCTTGAGGACGTAGATCACCAGCGGCGCGATGAAGCCGCCGACCAGCGTCAGGTACATCAGCATCGCGCTCAGGTGGCTGAGCATGGCCCAGTGACACTCGTCGCGGCTGGGCGCCATCCCGGCGGGCGGGGCATCGCGAGTCGCCATCGGTCTGTTCCCCCGTGCTCAGGCGCCGACGCGGCGCGCGAGATCCCAGCCCATCGCGGCCAGCTGCTCGACGCCGCTGCCGAACTCGAGTGCGTCCGCGCTCGCCGCCGTGCCGAGCTCCGCGCGCCGGCGGATACCCTGCACGATGGCGGCCATGCGGAAGAAGTTGTACGCCAGATAGTAGTCCCAGTGCTCCACCGGCGCCCGGCCGGTGCGCCGGCAGTAGCGACCGACGTAGTCCGCCTCCGCCGGGATGCCGAGCGCGGCGAGGTCGACACCGGCTAGGCCGCGGTACAGGCCCACGGGGAAATGGTACACGCAGCAGTGGTAGGCGAGGTCCGCCAGCGGCGAGCCGAGCGTCGCCAGTTCCCAGTCCAGGACCGCGATCACGCGCGGCTCGTCGGCGGCGATGACCAGGTTGTCGAGACGGAAGTCGCCGTGCACGAGGCACGTCCCGTCGTCGGGCGGCAGCCGGGTCGGCAACCACTCGATCAGGCGGTCCATCGCCGGCACCGGCGTCGTCTCGCTGGCACGGTACTGCTTCGACCAGCGTGCGATCTGGCGCGCGAGGTAGTCGCCCGGCTTGCCGAAGTCGCCCAGTCCGAGCGCGCGGGGGTCGAGCGTGTGCAGGGTCGCCAGCACCCGGTTCATGTCGTCGAACAGCCGGCCGCGCTCGAGCGCCGACAGGGCCTCCAGCCGCGGGTCCGTCCAGACGCGACCGGCGACGAAGTCCATGACGAAGAACGCCCGGCCGACCACGTCCTCGTCGGTACACAGGTGGTGCACGGCGGGCACCGGCACGCCGGAGCCGGCCAGGGCGCCGAGGACGCGGTACTCGCGCTCGATCTGGTGGGCGGACGGCAACAGGTCGGCGGCCGGCGCCGGCTTGGTGCGCAGCGCATAGCGGTACGCGCCCGCCCGCAGCAGGTAGGTGGGGTTGGACTGCCCGCCGCCGAGCGGCACGACCTCGAGCGGACCTGCGACGCCCGGCACGCGCCCGCGGAGGTACTCGCCCAGCCGGGCGCCGTCCGGCACCGCCTTCGCGCTTCCTGCCGCCGTCGCTGCCATGCCCGCCCCAGCCCATGT
>Ga0316217_10007307_pt1 | contig 10598 bp, 6 predicted proteins | sample 1anoAmetaG_FD_203633 | JGI IMG/M metagenome (GOLD analysis project Ga0316217, IMG submission 203633) | Freshwater microbial communities from Trout Bog Lake, Wisconsin, USA - 1anoA | ecosystem: Environmental > Aquatic > Freshwater > Lake > Hypolimnion/Profundal zone | place: USA: Wisconsin... | reverse complement strand
GAATGAACGCCCGGCATTTGGGGCGCGCTGATGTCCACCGAGCCGCCATTACCGCCGGTGGCGCCGCCCGCCACGGAAATGGCGCTGCCGGTGGTATCGTTGAAACTGCCGGCCGATTGCAGCGTGACGGCGCCGCCGCTACTGTTGGCCGAGGTGGCATCCCCTTGCGCCAGGATTTGAGAATCCGCGCCCAAGTTAAGCTGGTCGCCGGCCACCAGTTCGATGACACCGTTGACATTTTTCACCGAGTTGGCTTGGATGACGCCGTTCTGGTTGACCACTTTGGCGTTCAGGGCGATCGAGCCCGCATCCGCCACCAGGGTGCCGTAATTGTTCACGGAACCCTGCGGCAATGTCACCTTCATGCTCATGCCGCGGCCGTCGGGCCGTTCGCTCAATTCCACCGTCTGGCCCGCAGCCAGCCCCAATTCGCCGCCCGGCGCATCAATGCTGCCGTGATTTTCCACCGCGTCAGCGATCAGAAAACAGGAACCGTTCTGGCCGATTTGGATATGACCGTAATTGACAATGCTGGCCAGGGGCGGCGGGCCGTTGAATTCCCAGGCCCCGCCCGTGTTCTGGGGCGGCAGGCAATTCGCGGTGGAGACCACCAGCCCGGCGGCGCTCACATACGAATTGGGCCCAAAATAAAAGCCGGATGAATTCAGCAGCACCACCACACCGTTGGCCTGCAGGCTGCCATAAATCTGGGACGCGCTTTGGCCCCCAATCTGGTTCCACACCACCGAGTTGGCGGAGGGCTGGCTGAAGATCGTGGTCTCTCCCGCCGCGATGTTGAAGCTTTGCCAGTTGAGAAACGCGTTGTTGCCCGCCGTGACGGTCAATTTCGAGCCACTCACCGAGGTGCTGGCGCTGCCGCTTTGCACCGTCAGGCCGGTGGGGTTGGCCTCGGCCTGGCGGGTCAGCAGCAGAAAAATGATTCCCGGCATCACGCGGCCCAGCGCGAGTACGATTCTTAGCAGGAATTTCTTCATGTTCATAATGGTTTTGGGTTTAAAATTGTCCACCGACGGCAAAGTAGATGCGCATGGCATCAAGCGACGACCACCCCGTTTTCACCCCCGGGTTCAGCAAGGGGAATCCCATCGTGATTCGGCCATCAATATGACTGCCCACATTCAGGCTGAGGGTCCACCCCGCGCCCCATAATTTTAAAACCGTGGGATCCCCGGAAATATGGCCGATCGTCGGTCCCCCCTGATACGCCAACTCCGAGAAGGTCCCGTTATTCAGCAACATGGCCTGCCCATAATCCATGAAGACCGAGACGCGCGCCCACAAAGGCGTGTCCCCGTCCACGTCGCCGATTTGCACCAAGGGGGTCTGCGGTTCAATGGACAGCCGCCAGCCAGCGTCCCCATAGGCAAAACCGTCCTGATATCCGCGCACGCCGGACATGCCACCTTGGGCATATTGCTCGTTGCTGAAAAGCCCGCCGTTGGCCCATTGGCCATCGGCATGCAGTTTGACCGTCCAATCCTTGTAAATACGCTGCTGCCGGTCCGCGCCCATTTGGAGGGTGATATAACCGTTTTGCAGGTTGGTGTTGCCGGCGGCGGTCGCCAGGCCGCCCCGGGTCACCGTGCTTTGCTTGGCGGACAAACCATTCGTTGTATAGACATCGCGATCGGAATAGCCATTGAAGGTGGTCAGATTGAAATTGGCCTGCGCGTTGAACAGCGTCACCCCCCAAGTATCCGGAATCGAACCATTGACCCCCAAGTTTACCGGCACATAATAGACCTCGGTACGCACCACCGGCTGCGGAATGGCGATCAAGCTGCCGATGGGCACGATGGTGCCATCGGAGTTGGTGAACGTTTGCGTTTCGTTGAAATTATTCGAATTGTAGCTGGTCTGTTGAAAGTGCTTCAGGTCCAGTCCCACCGCCCAGGTGGTGGCCAGCTGGGCCAGCGGCGGCAACGGCCACGAGACCTTGGCCCCCACATCCTCATTCAACGTGACATTCCGCCCGGCATCGGAGGAGACAATCGAAAGCAGCGGCGTGTTGACGACGTTGGAGACATTGTTGACTTGCAATCCCGTGTCGGTGAGCGAGCGGCTCCCGTAGAGCGTCAGTTCCGGTCGGCCCGTCGGGGGCGGCATGTCAAACTGGTGCGTGACTTCATTGTAACCGAAATGGCCGCCGCTTTGATCAATTTGTTGTTGCACCGGTTGGACCGGTCCCAGCGGCAGCCGGTAAAAACCGCTGTAATTGGCCACGTCGGGCAGGTCCAGCGGCCACCAATAGAAATTTTCCGGCCCGTGAAAATCCACCGGTGAAAACGTATAGGAGATGCCCATCGCATGCTCCAAGTCCCACAAATTGTCGTATTCGGTGCTGAACATGGCCCGCGTGAACGGGGTGCCGGGCGTGGAGATGTCGTTCAGTTCCACCCGCGCATGCCAAGGCAGCCGGTCTTTGACTTTCAAGGTCAGTTCCGTGGTGCCCGGATCCGGTCCGGGGCCGATGGTGGGGTAGATCTGGCGGTTGCGATTGGCGTTGGCGGCGTCGAGTTCTTGTTGCAGCACATGGGAGTTGAGGAGCATGCCCGGGTGGAGGCTGGGCAGCGCGCGCAGCACATTGGGCGTGCTGAACCATTTGTTGTCTTGCACCCGGATGTCCGCCAGCCGGCCTTCGGTGACGTTGATTTTGACTTCGGCATTGGTCAGCCGCTGTTGCGGCAGCCAGACCTTGACCGACACAAACCCGCGTTCTTGATAGGCCATCTGCAAATCCCCCAGCATGGCGCGGATCTGGTCGAAACCGACGTTGGTGCCAAAGGCCGCCGGACGATTCGTGAGCACCTGGCTGATTTGTGCCGGCGTCAGCACGGTGTTGCCCTCCACAAGGTATTTTTCAACCTTGAACCCGGTCGCGGCATTGGTGGCGGCGTGGGCAGCGGGCCCCGGCGCCGGGGCCTGGGTGCTTTGGGCCGACACACCGGTGGCGAGGAGGGCTTGAAACAAGAACAGCAGCGCCCACAACATCATGGTGGGTCGTTTGGGCGGGCCGCCGCCCTTGGCCGGGACATTTTGGAGGCGCCATTGGCTGGGCGTCACGCCAAAACGCCGCTTGAACATGGCATTAAACAGGCCCAGGTGCCGGTAACCGCTTTCCAGCGCCACGGTGATGATTTTGGCGTCGGATTCCGCCAGCAATTGCCGCGCGCGTTGCAGGCGCAACTCGGTTTGGCGGGCGCGCAAGGAAACATGAAACTCCTCCCGGAAGAGCCGGCTGAAATGGCGTTCGCTGCAATGCAATTCACCGGCCAGTTGGGGCAGGGGGCGCACCGACAATTCCGCCTCCGACATCCGGCCGACAAACTGACGAAAGCGGTCGCGCAAGTTGGTGGCCGCCGACGGCATGGCGGTCGCCGGCAGCAGGCTGGTGACGCTGGTCGCCCACAGTTGCAACAAGGCCGAACGTGACGCCAGGCCGTCCCGCAGCGGTTGGGTCACCAGGCGCGTGAATTTTTGGGCGGTCGCTTCGGTCGCCTGAAAATATTGAAACCGCGTGGCTGGCGCGCCCGACGTGTCCTCCAATTGGCGCCATTCCGTGACCGTCAGCAGGCCGTTCAGACATTGGGGGAGAACCTGGAAGAACTCGAGCTTGCACACGCCCAACTGGCTCGCCCGAAACACCACCGGCACCCCGGGGCCGACCACGGCCATGTCCCCTGCGTTGAATTCCCGGGCGGTGCCGGTCAACAGGCAATAACCCGCGCCTTCGGCCGCCCGCACCACGGTCCAGCCCCCTCCGGGGGTCCATTCCCCGGATGGCCGCAAGCTGATTTCTTGCAATAACAGGTGCCTGGCTGCGATCATTAAGCCTGCTAGAATGCCGGTGTTTCATGTCTGCCGCGTTTCAGGCAGGTTACGATTGGGAAACACCGGTGGCTGGGTCGTGTCCGGAAAGTGGGAGGTTCGTTTGGGGCGGCGATCCGGCCCTTTTCCCGTAGTCTAATCGCCAACTTCAATCGGCCCATCCATCCACCGAACCGGTATAAACAAAGCCGGGAATGTGGTTGGGAAAAAAGGTCTCCGATCCGACGAGGCTGGGGGGCGTTTGGGCCGGCGTGAGCGGTGTGCGCGGCAGCGGGTCCAAGGCGCCGCTTAATACCTGGCTGGCCGTGGCCAGCCGGTTCTGCTCAATCCCGACGGAGGTCACATACCAATATTGGGTCGTATCGTCGGCTCCCGCACTGGCCGTGGCGCCCGAACTGGTTGATGCAACGACCGAGGAACTGGTTGAAGATGTGCCGGTGACATTGCCCGGGGTGCTGTTGGCGGCACTCGCTCCCGAATCGGTGGCCACAGTGTCGGAAATTTGATTGCCCGAGCCGCCCGTTGAACTGCCCGTGGAACTGGCCGTGGAACTGGCCGTGGAACTGGCCGTGGAACTGGCTACTGAATTAGCAGTTGAGCTGGCTGCCGAACTGCTCGTCGCATTGGCGGTTGAACTGGAGCCGGAAGTGGCACTCGAACTCGTCGGTGAATTGTTGGCAGTCTGGCTGGCGCTGGGAGCGCTGTCGGATTTGGTGCTGCCCGGATAGGGCGCCGCAGGGACCGGGTTTACTTTGGCCGTTCCAGATTTGATTCCTAGGACTTGTGGATCTTGATTTAAAAATTGAGCCAGGTCGGATTTTTCCTGTTGGGTTAACCGCCGACCCCGGGTCCAGCCGGGATTGCCTTCCTGGACTGCGGTCGAGGCTAAATCCGGCGCTGAGCACAGCCGCAAATACAGGGTTTCCCCGGCCTGCTCAATGGTCGCCCGGTGGGCGCTTGGATCCACCGCCAGCAGCTTGATGCCGAATCGCGATTCCCCTTCCGTGAGCGCAAAGCTGACCGGCTCGGTTTGAGACTGCGGATGAAGCATTAGAAACGCCGTATTTTCCCCGAACAGCGACGTGATGCCGTTCAGTTCCACCGGGTCGGCAAAATTAGTGCCCGCGCTCACCACGAGCAGCAGGACTCCCAATCGCAAGGCAGGTTTCATAGTGCTTTAAAGTAAAGGGCCGGCGCGGAGATCAATCCGCGCCGGCCGGTATTAACAAACAACCAACGGACTACGGACTGATGGTGCCGCCCACGGACGCGCGGGAGGAAACCATGTCCCCCATGCGGATGGCCGTGGCACCCGGCGAAGCGGTCTTGCTGGCATTGATTTCGTTATCAATGCTGCCAACGATCGGCGTGCCATAAGTCCACGCGTCCAGCACGCCCAAGATGGTGCCCGCGGTGTTTTGATTGCCCAATTGAGCCGTCGTCAGGTTCTGGTCGCTGGGGCTCAAGGTGCTGGGATTAACCGTAGGATATACCACCACTTCATAGGCCCAATAGGGATAAAAACCAGAAGTGACCGGCGTGAAGTCGTTGGTGCCCGTATTGTTATGGATGCCAAGGCCGGCCGCCGTCGGCCAGAGGCCGTTCAGGGAAATGACCTGCGACCAGTTCACGCCCGTGATGGCCTGGGCATCAGCCACGGAGAGATAACCAATGCAGGTATTCTGGGTATCAGTGAGTTTCAAGCAGTTCTTGATGTCGCCGCCACCGACATAACCCGGTCCCCATTGGAGATTGGCGCTGTTGTAGCCGGCATAGCTGCCGATGACCGCATAGGCCGATTCGCCCAGCGCGCCGTTAATGTCGCCCGTCGGAGTGTAGAAGACCTTGTTGGTCTGGTCATAGTTGTAGGTGGTGATGTTTTGGGCAAAGCCATAGCCGAGTTCGGCAAAGAGGGAGCGACGGGTGCCGGAATCCTCCGTGCGGTTGATGATATGAATGGGCGTATTGTAATCCGCAGAATTACCGCTCCATTCAGAAAGCGGCAAGGTGCCAGCGTTGACAAGGTACTTCAGTTGGTCCCAAGTGACATTGGTGATCGAGTTCATGCTCGCCGAGGTGGACGCGGACCTGCAAATGACAAACGGTTGCACGGCCACTTGCTCTTCACTGAAGTTGCCTTTGGCCGCATAAGGAGTGGACGCGCTGGAAACATCCGAGAACGCGATCGTGGGCGTGTTGGTTGTAACCGTGCCAGAAGTTGTCAAATACGCGACCTTGATCAGATTTTCGACCGTTTGGCAGCCTTGAACCGAACCGGTGAAATCGGCGTGAATCGTCAAGGTGCCGCCGCCCAAGGCCGTAATCGAGGAGGCCGCACTTCCGGTCATGGTCCAGACCGGGTTGCTGGCGGCGGAGGTGCCGTCGCCGCCGATGACCGCGGCAGTGTCATACACAATGGAGGGAGTGGAGGTGTAAAGGTTCTTGCAGGCGTTAAACACTTGCTTGCGAAACGCCGTGGAACCGGTGATATACAGGTCGGCGGCCATGAGTTGCGATGCCGTCACGGCGCCGAACAGGGTTATGAGTAGTATTTTTTTCATGTCTTTGTGTTTTTTTGTTGCGTTAATATTAATTTTGAGCGGAACAGTTTCTGGTTAATTTATTCTATTTCTTGTTATTTACGGCGGCGAATGGCCAACAGGGCCAGCATGCCGCTGCCCATCATGGCCCACGTGGACGGTTCAGGAACGGGGTTAAAGGTCAGCGCACCTTCGGAACTCAGGCTGAAATTGCCCAAATAGGTGGCGGGGTTTGCGTGTGGATTGTTCGGGTCGTTCTGGTAGAAATCCGAAACCCCGACGCCTTCGTTCAGCATGTCGGAGGACCAATCCCCTTGCCAGTTGCCGCTCCAAGACTGGTTTTGATCCATCATGGAGGTGAACCCGCCCAAGGAAGTGGCCACGGTTTCAATGCCGGCTGCATAGTTCCCAATGAGGCCCGGATTGGCGTCGCTGGGGGAAGTCAGATTGGCTACGGTTAGGATATCATTGACGGTTAGAAGTTGGGAATTGGCGTTGCCAGAAGCATTCGGCGTGGCGTTCTGGACACTGGGGTTGGAACGGGCCAAGGTGCCCCACACAGTGTAGGGACTCGCCTGCGTGACGCTAGGATCAGAGGGGGACAGGTTCGTGTTATTCACGCCGAACACGGCCCAATACACGTTGTTATTCACCGCGCCAAACACCGAGTCCAGGACCGAGGACAGATCCTGTGTATAGGCGTCGCCTTTCTGAAAGTTGGCGATGGAGCCGAGGTTGACAATGACGTCGGTCGTGCCGCCGTTGCTAAAGGCGGCCACCAAGTCGCCGTTTTGATAGTTGAATTGAGCCATGGCACTGGCGCCGCTCAACACGGCGGCGGCCACGGCGGCGGTGAGGACTTTATATCGTTTCATTTTGTTTTTTTATTTTCGGTGATTTTAGTCACGGTTTATTGCGCGGAAATGACGTAAAACTTGTTGGCGACCGAGGTGGTGTCCTGCAGCATCACGGTGGACCCGGTGCCGGGGGCCGAAGTGATCGCCGGCCAGTTCGCGAGCGGTCCGCTCAAAGCATTGGTGCCGCGCAACGTGTAGGTCCCGGAGGACCCGGTGGTAAACACCACCGAGGTCACGTTGTTCGTGCGCGTGATGGCGTGGATGACGGGCGTGGCGGGCGTGACGCTGGGATAGGCCACATAGGTCATGACGCCGTTGGTGTTCAACTCAAAGTAGCCCAGATAGGTCCCGGCATACTGAGCGCTGTGGAGGGTGGGCGAGAGCATATAAAAATCGGAGCGTTGCACCGTCCCCGCCGTGGTGAAATTGGCGGGCGTGGTGTTTTCGGGATAACCCTGGTAATCACCCTCAAAGTTATCGCCTTGGCCGCTCTGCCCGATGGCGTAAGAATAGCTTTGCCCGGTTTGCGCCGTGTCGGCATAATTCGTAGCCGCGTTGTTATCGGGCTCGATCACCGCCGTGGCCGTGCTCAAGGCATTGTAAAGGGAGGCGACATAACAATCATAAGCGCCTTTGGGCACTGCAGCCATGGCATTGGCGGCGAGCTGTTGCGCGGAAGCTTTGTACTCCAGCACCGGGCTGGACTGCGTATTCAGCGAAGGCCGCGGATTGCTGGCAAACAGAGTCCAGTCCAGGCTCGTCGGCGTCACAGTGGCGTCAAACCAGGTAAAGGCCGACCAAATGAGGTTGTTCGTGCCGATCGTGGCCAGTTGGGCGCCGGTGTATTGAGTGACGGGGATGCGGGTGTTGGGCGCTGCGTTGGTAAGCGCCGAAACCGGTCCCAAGTCCACCACCAGGTCGTTCGCGCCGCCGTTTTTGCGGAAGCACAGCAACACGTCACCAACGGAATAACTCGATAAAGTCCCGGCAAAAAGCTCGCCGACCGTCAAACCTAGCAACACCGCGACCAAACTAACTTTTTTGTTTAGCATAGAAATGATTTAGAATGTAACGGCCTTTAGATTAGAGATTGTCGCCCTGGCGAGCCTACAGAGTGCGGACAAGTGGGCACACTTTGAGGCCATGCGGCCGTTCCTAACGCCCAACCCGGTTCGTAGCGGTAAAACGTGTCTCCGGGGAAAGTGGTGGGTCTGGTACCGGTCGCAGCGTGAATGGCGTAACCAGAATGTGACAACCTGGAATTGAATTTTGAGCGCCAAACCGTGGATTTAAGCGTTCCCAATCCGGCGCTTGCTTGCTAGTTTGCCGGGATTCGATGCCTGCGCATTCCCACAAGATTAAAGCCGCACCCGTTGGTACCCGGGCCGTGATGCCGGCTTTTCCCCGCCTCCGGATCCCGGTTTGGTTGGCCGCGCTGGCGCTCGTACTGGGGACGGTCCTCGCCTATCAGCCCGCCTGGCATGCCGGCTTTATTTGGGATGATGATGTCTATGTCACCCAAAATCCACTGCTCACCGCGCCGGACGGATTGTGGCGCATCTGGTTTTCGCTCGATTCGCCCTCCCAATATTTCCCGCTCACGTACACGGTTTTTCGCTTCGAGCATCTCTTGTGGGGGCAGACGGCCGCCGGCTATCATTGTTGCAATATCCTGCTGCATGCGGTGAATGCGTTGCTGGTATGGCGATTGTGGCATCGCCTGGGGGCGCCCGGCCCGTGGCTGGTGGCGGCGATTTTTGCCCTGCACCCCGTGCAGGTGGAATCCGTCGCTTGGGTCACCGAACTCAAAAATGTGATGTCGCTGTTTTTTATCCTGCTAGCCTGGCTGGCCTGGCTGGAGTTTATCCAAGAGGATGCGAAGCCCGCTTGGGGCTTTTATTTTGGCGCGCTGCTCTGCCAGGCGCTGGCCCTGGCCGCCAAATCCACCGCCTGCACGTTGCCGGCCGCCTTGTTTCTGATCCTGTGGCTCAAACACAAACCCATCCGCCCGGCCCGCCTGGCCCAGTTGCTGCCCTTTCTGACCCTGAGCGGGGCGATGGGGTTGTTGGCGATATGGTGGGAACGCTTTCATCAAGGGACGCAGGGCGAATTGTTTGCGCTGGGCCTGCCCGAACGCGTGCTGGTGGCCAGCCACGCCATCTGGTTCTATTTGGGCAAACTCTGCTGGCCCGCCAATTTGACGTTCAGCTATCCCGCTTGGACCCTGCATCCCTCCGACCCCCTGGCCTATGGCTGGCTGGCGGCCAGCGCGGGAGCGGTCGCGCTGATTTGTTTTTTCCGGCGTTCAGCCGGCCGCGGCCTGGAGGTGTCGGCGTTATTCTACTGTTTGACGTTGAGTCCATTGCTGGGCTTCATTATGCTTTATACCTTCCGTTTCACCTTTGTGGCGGATCATTACCAGTATGTCGCCTGCCTTGGCCCCATCGGTCTGATGGTGGCGGCCTGCCACCGGGCCGGGCTGACTTGGGTCAGGGATAGGCCAATCCTTAAACCGGTGTTGGGGGGCGCGCTGCTGCTGACGCTCGGCCTTCTGACTTGGCGGCAATGCCAAACGTATGCCGACGCGGAAACTCTCTGGCGGACCACCATTGACCGGAATCCGGCCAGTTGGCTCGCGCGGGTCAACTTGGGCAACGTTCTGTTTGATCAAGGCCGGGACGCCGAGGGCCTGATCCAATTTGAGCAAGCCCTCCGCGACGGCCCTGATTCTCCCGAGGCCCAAAACGACGTTGGCTACGCCCTCCTGGGCCAGGGCCGGGCCGCCGAGGCGGCCCGTTGCTTCCAAGCAGCCCTCCGCCTCAGCCCGGATTTCACCGAGGCGCAAATCAATTTGGGCGTCAGCCTCCTCAATCAAGGCCGCACCGACGAGGCCATCACCCAGTATCAAGAGGTTCTGCGCCTCCATCCCAATTGCGCCGAGGCCCACTACAATCTCGGCATTGCCCGGTTCAATCAGGGCCGCACCGATCAGGCCACGCTTGAGTTCCGAGAGGCCGTGCGCTTGCGGCCCGATTACGCCGAAGCCTTCAACAATCTTGGCGCCGCCCTGCTGCAGCAGAAGCAAACCGAGGAGGCGATCCACCAACTCCAGACCGCCCTGGCGCTGAAGCCGGATTACGACGACGCCCGGCGCAACCTGGCCACGGCACGCCAAATGCAAGCCCATCCGGCCGCGCCCCAAACTCCGTGAGCCGGAGGAGCCGGATGAGAATTCTCCGGACCATTCGCGCACTGAACCCGTGAACCATCCGACGCACGATTTTGCCAGGACGCTGGGTGCGTTGCTCCCTCTCCGCGTCGGCGGAGTCGGCGGAGCCGGTGGGGGAGGACC
>Ga0316217_10007306_pt1 | contig 10601 bp, 10 predicted proteins | sample 1anoAmetaG_FD_203633 | JGI IMG/M metagenome (GOLD analysis project Ga0316217, IMG submission 203633) | Freshwater microbial communities from Trout Bog Lake, Wisconsin, USA - 1anoA | ecosystem: Environmental > Aquatic > Freshwater > Lake > Hypolimnion/Profundal zone | place: USA: Wisconsin... | reverse complement strand
TCGACCCCGTCGTTCTGGCCGAAGAAGGTCGCGTCGGCCCTGGCCATCAGGCCATGCCCGTTCCTGAAGTCCCAGCGGGCGTGGCCGCCCAGCTGCAGGCCGGTGTCGGCGTTGTCGGCGAGGTCGTTGGCGGGGAGGGACAAGGCCCCCTGGACGCCGAACCGGACCCCCTGGGCGGACAGGGCGAGGGCGGTGCCCATGATGAGGATGGCTGCTGCTCTTTTCATTTTGACTCCTTGGTGCGGTTTGTGGATGGGGCCGGATCGGCCCCGTGGCTGCCTGGGCAGGGCTCACCCCGCCGGAGCGTTCCGGGGGGAAGGCGGGCCGGGCGGGAGCTGCCTTTCCGGCCTTGCAGGGTGCAGGGTATCTACCCTGCCTACATGAATAGCATTTCTCTTGCCATTCTCTAAATAATTGATTTAAAACGTGTTATTTAAAAATGGTTCGCGGTTACTCATGCAGAATGATCGATCGACTCATTCATTTGAGGCTGCCGGCAAACCTGAACCGGGACCGCGGCATCGCGCTCATCCGCACCGCCGGGACGGCGGGAAGCGCTCGCACAGGTTCGATCCGATCGAACCGCCCGAAAGGGCGAGGGGAGGTAGGACGGCGTCAAGGCGAATCAAAATCCCCAAAGTCCCTTAAATCCACGGCAATAAAGATTTCAAGCCGGGGATTTGGGGGACCGAGGGGATTCAGAGCTCGTGGCGCTGCTTGCGGCAGCGGGCGCCGCCGGCAGTCCGGGTCTCGAACCCGATCTGCAGCTTGATCTGGTAGCGGCTGTGGCTGTTGAAGCGGTCCACTGCTTCCTTCAGGTCCAGGGCCTTGTTGGCGGCGCCGATCGTGCGGTCCACCACCGCGTCCGGCAGGCCCACGGCATCCAGGTAGGCATCGCCGAGGATCCGCTCGCGGTCCGCGGGGCTGCCGGCCTGGCCTGCGACCCGGCTGGCGATGGCGTCCAGGACGCCGGTCAGCGCCTTGGCCGCCGCCCCCTCGGAAAAGGTGGTGAAGGCCAGCAGGTCGGCGAACAGCACGGTCACTTCGGCATAGCTTTCGGCGATGAGGCCGGGGGCGACAGCGGTGGCGGGGCGGGCTTCCATGACTGCGGCCAGGGCGGAGGGCAGGGTGTCGAGCAGCAGCCGCTCGGACGCCTTCTGCTCGGCCAGGACCCGGTTGTAGAGCTTCAGCGTTTCCAGGTGCAGCAGCCGGACTTCGAGCATGTTGGCCACCCGCAGCAGCACTTCGGCCAGGTCGAAGGGCTTGCTGACGAAATCCTTCGCTCCGCTCTTCAGCGCGCGCAGTTTGTGGTCGGACTGGGCGGTGATCACCAGCACCGGCAGGTAGCCGCCCGATTCGATCGCCTTCAGGTTCTCCATCACCTGGAAGCCGTCCATGCCCGGCATCTGCAGATCGAGCAGGATCAGGTCATAGCGGTTGACGAGATGCCGTTCGCAGACCTCGGCCGGATTCATGGTGGAGCTGATGTCGGTATAGCCGGCTCCCCGCAGCATCTGCTCGAGCAGCAGGACATTGGGTTCCTGGTCGTCGACGATCAGGATCTTGCCGTTCAGGATGTCGGAAGGTTTGATCATGTCGGCCCCAGTTCCCGGATGGCACCAGCCGGGTTAGCGGCGGCGTATTCCAAAGCCACGTCCAGCGCCTCCATGAACTCCTCGACCCGGATCGGTTTGGTGAGGTAGCGGAAGAATCCCAGGTCCAGGCCGTGCTTGATATCGCCGAGCATGGCATTGGCGCTGATGGCGAGCACCGGGATGTGCGCGGTCAGGGGATCTTCGCGCAGCGCTTTCAGCGCCTGCACCCCGCTGATTCCGGGCAGGTTGATATCCATCAGGATCACTTCCGGCTGGTGCCCGCGGGCCAGCTGGATGCCCAGCTTCCCGGTCCCCGCGCTGAGCAGGCGCAGATCGGGGCGCCTCCCGATCAGCTGCTCCACCAGCTGCAGATTGGCCATGTTGTCTTCCACGTAGAGGATGGTCCGCACCGGCGTGGCGCCTTCCGGCTGGCCCTGGGCCGCGGCGGCGGGCCCGGACGCCTCGGGGGTGAGCTGGGGGGCCTCGGCCGCGTTCAGCTCGAACCAGAAGGTGCTGCCCACTCCCACCGTGCTCTCCACGCCGATCACCCCGCCCATCATCTCGACCAGGAGCTTGCTCATCACCAGGCCGATGCCGGTGCCCTGCTCGTGGCTGTTCTCCTGGCCAAGCCGGTTGAACAGCTGGAACAGCTGGCCCAGATGCGCCGGCGGCAGGCCGGGGCCGGTGTCCCGGACCGTGACGCGGGTGCGCAGGGGGCTGATTGTGACCCAGTCCACCATCACCGATCCGCCCGGCTGGTTGTATTTGATGGCGTTGGAAAGCAGGTTGATGAGGACCTGCTTGAGCCGGACCCGGTCGGCCTGGACGAAGCGGGGGCTGTCGAAGCGGGGGAAGGCCAGGCTTAGCGCGTGCTTTTCGCCCTCCTGCCGGACCATGGCCTGGCATTCGGCCATGACTTCGGCCAGGGATACCGGCTCCACCGAAAGGGACAGCTTGCCGGATTCGACCACCGCCAGATCGAGGATCTCGTTGATCAGCTCCAGCAGGTACCAGCCGGCGTGCAGGATCTGCTTGATGCTGGCCTTCTGGGATGGGCTGGCCGGCGGGTTGTCGTTGTCCAGCAGCTGGGCGAACCCGAGGATCGCGTTGAGCGGGGAGCGCAGCTCATGGCTCATCCCGGAAAGGAACTGGGATTTGGCGAGGTTGGCCTTGTCCGCGACCACCCGGGCATTTTCCAGCTCGGCGTTCTTGCCCTTGAGCAGCTCGTCCAGGCGCTTGCTTTCGGTGACGTCGCGGGCCGCGGCGAACACCCCCTGGAGGACCCGGTTGCGGTCGTAGAAGGTGGTGGCGTTGTAGGACACCACCGTTTCCGTGCCGTTCCTGGCGCTCGCGGTGAGTTCGTAGTTGGTGACCTTCTTTTCGGCCAGCACCAGCCGGATGGACGCCGCGGCCCGCTCCGGATCGGTGAAGCAGGAACTGAACGGGGCGCCGATCAGTTCGTCCCGGGTGCAGTCGGTGAGCTCCTCCATCTGCTTGTTGACATCGGTGATGATCCCGGACGGATCGGTGGTGATCAGCGGGTCGACGTTGGATTCGAACAGGGACCTGGTATAGAACTGGTGGTCGCGCAGGCGCTGGGCCAGCTTCTCCTGCTCGGCCTCGATCTGCTTGCGGGCGGTATTGTCGGTGCCGATCAGCAGATAGCCGATGATCGCGCCCTGGTCGTCGCGCAGGGCGGTCACCGACACCACGGCCGGGAAGCGGCTGCCGTCCTTGCGGATGTAGGTCAGTTCGTAGATGTCCTCGATGCCCCGGGAGGCCTTGAACACCAGCGCTTCGAAGCCGGGCGCGATCGGCGTCTCCAGTTCCAGGCTCAAGGCCTGGGCCCGCGCCACCACTTCCCGGGGGTCGGAGATATCGGCCGGGGTGATCTTGTTCACCACGTCGGCGGCCGCGTAGCCGAGCATGCGCTCGGCGCCGACATTGAAGATCTGGATGACCCCGCGGGCATCGGTGGCGATGCTGGAGAAATTGGCGCTGTTGAAGATCGCGTCCTGCAGGGCGCTGGTCTTGATCAGGGCCTTCTGGCGCCTGGCCTTGGCCACCCCGGCCGTCACGGTGGCGGCGGTCCTGGGCATGGCGGGATCGCGGACTTTTCTGGGCATGGACGACCTCTGGAAAACCGCGGATTGTCAGGCGGATCGCGAGGCCGTGGGAGCGCTGGGCACCCTGACCGGAGTATGCGCGCATCCGCCCCGGAAGACCCCTTGTTCAAATGGCCTGGTCAGATGATCCTGCGGCCCTGGATGATGCGCACCAGGACGAGGATGATGGCGATGACCAGCAGGACATGGATGAAGGACCCCATCGTGTAGCCGCTGACCAGTCCTAGCGCCCATAGCACGATGAGGATGACCGCGATGGTTCCGAGCATGGTCTCTCCTGAAGAAAACGGATGCGGGTGCCGGGGACCCCAAGGGGATCTCCAAAGCACACGTGTCCCAGAAGCACCATTTGTGCCATTTTTTAACTATGTGTATTTATATACAATTAAAGCCATGGTGAAAAGGCGCGGATGCCGCATCCATTCAATGTGAAATGGCAAGTCCTTCATTTCGAGCAGGACCCATCCCCCGACCGGCTATGGCATCCACTTCACATCGTCGACCCCGGCCTGGGCGTTGGCCGCCCTGGACAGGGCGAACAGCCAGTCGCTGAGGCGGTTCAGGTAGACGATCACCTCGCCAGGTACCGGATCCGCCGCGTCCAGTGCCACCACTTCCCGCTCCGCCCGGCGGCAGACCGTCCGGGCCCAGTGGCCGTGGGCGGATCCGGGGCAGCCTCCGGGGAGGACGAAGTGGGTCATGGGCGGAGCCATGGCGGCCAGCCGGTCAATATCGGCCTCCATGTCCGCGACCGGCCAGGTGGGATGGGTCAGGCGCTGGCTGATCTGGCCGGTCCGCGCCGGCGGGGTGGCGAGCACCGCGCCCAGGGCGAACAGGTCGCGCTGGATCAGCTGCAGCGGTCCGTGGGCCTCCAGCTGGGGCGAGAGGTTCAGGGCCAGGACGCCCAGGGCGCTGTTGAGCTCGTCCAGGGTCCCGTAGGCCACCAGGCGCTGATGGCACTTGGAGATCCGGTCCCCGCCGAACAGGCCGGTGGTGCCTGCGTCCCCGGTGCGGGTGTAGAGTTTCATCGATCCCACCTCCCGTGCTATTCGAAGCGCCTGCTCCAGGCCGCGGTGTCGGCCCGCCATTCGGCCAGGGAGGCCACGTCCTCCGGGCTCAGAAGACCTTTTTCCGCGGCCTGGGCGGCCAGGTCGGCGAAGGTGGCGAGCACCTTCAATTCCACTCCGGCGGCCTGGAAGGCGGCCTCGGCCCGGGGCAGCCCGTAGCTGAACAGGGCCAGGATCTCCAGCACCTCCGCGCCTTCCTGGCGCAGCGCCTCGACGCACTTGATGCTGGAGCCGCCGGTGGAGATCAGGTCCTCGATCAGCACCACCCGGTGGCCCTTGCCGGTGGGGCCTTCCACCTGGCGGCCCATGCCGTGGCCCTTGGGTTCGGGGCGCACGTAGGCCATGGGCAGCCCCATCTGGTCGGCGACCATGGCCGCCCAGGGGATGCCGGCGGTGCTGGTGCCGGCGATCAGGGTGGGGCCGGCCAGGGCCGCCCGCTCAGCCAGGGCCGCCTTGATGCCGGAACGCAGGGCGGGGAAGCCCAGCAGTTGGCGATTGTCGCAATAGATCGGCGACTTCAGCCCGGAGGCCCAGGTGAAGGGGCTCCGGGGCGAAAGGCGGACGGCGCCGGCGTCGAGCAGGCCGGCGGCCAGATCGCAGGGGTTCAGCGGTGCGGTCATCGGTGCTAGCCTTTCACCACGATGCTCACCAGCCGGCCGCCGGGGGGCACGACCACCTTGACGATTTCCTTGCCGGCCAGATGCTGCTGGGCTTCGGGGCAGGCCAGAGCGGCCTGGCTGCGCGCCTCCTCGGTGGCCGTGCCGGGCACCATGACCCGGCCCCGGACCTTGCCGTTGATCTGGACCACCACGGTCACTTCGTCCGCGGTGAGCCAGGTGGGATCCGCCTCGGGCCAGGCGGCGTGCATGCACAGGCCCTGGCCGCCGAGCCGGGTCCAGAGCTGCTCGGCCAGGTGGGGCGCGGCGGGCGACAGCATCAGCACGAGGATCTCCAGCGCCCGCTGCATGATGGCGGCCCGGTGCGGCGCGTCCCTGGGCAGGTCGGCCAGGGCGTTGGCCAGTTCCATGAGGCTGCTCACCAGGGTGTTGAACTGGTAGCGGTGGCTCAGGTCGTCGGTCACCTTGTGCAGGGTCTGGTGGATCTTCACCAGCAGGGCCTTCTCTTCGGCCGACAGCTGCTCCCTGGCCGGGATGGGATCGGCCGCGGGGGCGTGCTCCTCCACCATCCGGGTGATCCGCTTCAGGAAGCGGGTGGCGCCTTCGATGCCTTCGAACCCGGTCCAGTCGATCTCCTTTTCGATGGGGGCGGCGAAGATCATGAACAGGCGCAGGGCGTCGGCGCCGTAGTGGGCGATGACGTCATCGGGATCGACGATGTTGCCCCTGGACTTGGACATCTTGAAGCCGTCCTTGAGGACCATGCCCTGGCAGATGAGCTTCTTGAAGGGCTCGTCGGTGGCCACCATGCCCAGATCGCGCATGATCTTGTAGAAATAGCGGGCATACATCAGGTGCATGACGGCATGCTCGATGCCGCCGACGTAGAGGTCCACCGGCGCCCAGGCGTCCGCTTCGGCCTTGGCGAAGGGCTGCTGGTCGTTGGCCGGGTCCAGGTAGCGCATCCAGTACCAGCTGGAGTCGACGAAGGTGTCCATGGTGTCGGTCTCCCGCTGGGCGGGCTTGCCGCACTTGGGGCAGGCGCAGTCCAGGAAGGACATGGAGGTGGTCAGGGGCGAGGCGCCCTTGCCGACGAAGGCCACGTCCTCCGGCAGCCGGACCGGCAGGTTCTCCTCCTTCTCCGGCACCACGCCGCACTGGGGGCAGTGCACGGTGGGGATGGGCGTGCCCCAGTAGCGCTGGCGGGACAGGCCCCAGTCCTTCAGCTTGTAGGTGATGGTCTTGGCGGCGCGGTCGCCCAGCCTGGCGACCATGGCGTCCACCGCGGCGTCGCTGGTCATGCCGGTGTACTCCCCGGAGTTCACCAGGATGCCCGGCTCCCATGGGTTTTCCGACTCGATCACCTTGGGGATGGCGATGCCGTACTTCTCGGCGAATTCGTAGTCCCGCTCGTCATGGGCGGGCACGCCCATCACCGCGCCGGTGCCGTAGTCCATGAGGACGTAGTTGGCGGCGAAGATCGGCACCTTCTCCCCGGTGAACGGGTGGACCGCCTCCAGCCGGGACCGGTGGCCGAGCTTGATGTCGCTGGTGAGGCGCTCTTCCCGGCTCTGGGACGCCACCTGGTCGCAGAACGCCTTGAGCCCGGGATCGGTTTCCGCCGCTTTCTGGATGAACGGGTGTTCGGTGGAGAGGGCCATGAAGGTCACCCCGAACAGGGTGTCGAGCCGGGTGGTGAACACCGACACCTGCTGGCCGTCGGCCAGGTCGAAGGTGAGCCGGGCCCCCTCGGACTTGCCGATCCAGTGCCGCTGCATGGTCTTGACATTCTCCGGCCAGTCGATCTGGTCCATGTCCGCCAGCAGTTCCTCGGCATAGCGGGTGATGGCGAAGAAATACTGCTCCATGGGCTTCTGCACCACCGGGTGGCCGGTCCGCTCATCCTTGCCGTCCACCACCTGCTCGTTGGCCAGCACGGTGCCCAGGGCCTCGCACCAGTTGACGTTGCGCATGGCCCGGAACACGTCCCCGCGCTCCCACATCTTGATGAAGAACCACTGGTTCCACTTGTAGTACTCGGGCAGGTAGGAGGCGATCTCCCGGTCCCAGTCGTAGCTGATGCCCATCTTCTGGATCTGCCCCTTCATCTCCTGGATGTTGGCGCGGGTCCAGACGGCGGGGTGGATGGCGTTCTTGATGGCGGCGTTCTCCGCCGGCAGGCCGAAGGAATCCCAGCCCAGCGGGTTCATGACCTTGTCGCCGCGCATGCGCCGGAACCGGGCCACCACGTCCCCGAGGGTGTAGTTGCGCACGTGCCCCATGTGGATGCGGCCGCTGGGATAGGGCAGCATCACCAGCATGTAGAAGGTCCGGTCGCCCGGCCCGAGTTCCGCGGCGCGCGGCGCGCGGAACGCCTGGGCCTCCGCCCAGCGCTTCTGGATCATGGGTTCCTGCTGCAGGGGCTCGAAAGGCATGGAAGGTCCTTGTGGCTAAATGGCCATTGTAGCTATAAAACGGCCCAGACTCTAGCTATCGTGCCCGCGCACCAGCTGGCCGCAGGCTCCGGCCACGTCCTGGCCCCGGCTGCGGCGGACGCTGACGGTCAGGTCCCGGGCCGCCAGCAGCCCGCACAGCTCCCGGATGCGCTCCTCGGTGGGCGGCTCGAATCCGGAGCCTTCGTGGGGGTTGAAAGGAATCAGATTGATCTTGCTGGGGAACTGCCGGGCGAAGGCGGCCAGCCGGCGGCCATCCTCCAGGCTGTCGGTGACGCCCTTGAGCAGGACATACTCCAGGGTGATCCGTTCCCCGTGCTCCAGCGGGAAGGCCTTGAGCGCATCCTTCAGCGCCGCCAGGTTCCACGCCTTGTTCACCGGCATGATGCGGTCGCGGTAGGCGTCGGTGGTGGCGTTCAGGCTGAGGGCCAGCCGGGGCCGCCGGGAGTGGGCGCCCAGGCGCTGGATGCCGCTCACCAGGCCGGAGGTGGACAGGGTGATGCGCCGGGGCGGGATGGCCAGGCCCTTGGGATCGGTGAGCAGGGCGAACGCCGCCATCACCTGGTCGAGGTTGTGCAGGGGTTCGCCCATGCCCATGAACACGAGATTGACGGGAGCGTCGCCGTCGTGGCCGTGCGCGTTGAGCATGGTCACCACCTGCCCGGTGATCTCCCCGGCGGTGAGATTGCGCTTGATGCCCATGAGCCCGGTGGCGCAGAAGGTGCAGCCCATGGCGCAGCCCACCTGGCTGGACAGGCAGAGGGTGGTGCGGTTGCCGTAGGGCATGTGCACGCCCTCCACCAGGCTGCCGTCCGCCATGCGGAACGCGTGCTTGGTGGAGCCGTCCTCCGAGCCGGCGCTGTCGGCGATCTCCGGCCAGAGCAGGACGGTCCGGGCCTCCAGCTTGGCCCGCAGGTCCTTGGACAGGCTGGTGAACCGTTCCCAGCTGGTCCAACGGTGCCGGTAGAGGCCTTCGTAGATCTGGGCGGCCCGGAACGCGCTCTCCCCCAGCGCGGCCACCAGGGCGCGCAGGCCCTCCAGCGCCATGCCGGCGACGTTGGGGTTCGGCCCCGCGGCCAGTTCCGGGGCCGGCTGTTCCCAGCTGCGCATCATTCGAGCGAGATCTTGAAGGTCTTGAGGAACGCCTTGTCCTCCTCGGACCATTGGCCCTGGCTGTGGTCCACGGTGAACCCGGCATCCGGCCCCAGGCCCTCGAAGCCCTCGGGCTCGGCATCCGGGTCGTCCCGCTTGTGCAGGGCCACGGTGGCCTCCAGCATCAGAGCCATGTCGAAGCCGTAGGCCTGGATCTCCTGCACCAGCGCCCGGCTGCTCTCGTCATTGGCCAGGGCCTTGACCAGCGCCACCCCCAGACGGTCGACGATCTCTCTCAGGTTTTCAGGGATCTCCATGGCCGGCTCCGCGTGGAAACCCCATTGTACTCCCTTGGCTCACAATTGCCCGCGCCGGGCGCTGCGCAGGTGGCTCCAGACGAACCAGCCGGCCCCGGCGGCCAGCGCCAGCCCGATCACCAGGTCGAACTTGTGGAAGGTGGCGCCCAGGCTGACCCAGCGTTCGCCGAGGAAGTAGCCGACCCAGGCCAGGCCCAGGCACCAGGGCAGGCTGCCGATGAAGGTGAACAGGTGGAAGCGAGTGCGGTCCATCTTGGCGATGCCGGCGGGCAGGGCGATGAAAGTCCGGACCACCGGCAGCATGCGCCCCAGCACGATGGCCCAGGTGCCGAAGCGTTCGAAGAACCGGTGGGCCTGGTCCAGGTGGTCCAGGTTCAGCAGGATGTATTTCCCGTAGCGCTCCACGGCCCGGCGCCCGCCCCAGGCGCCCAGTTCATAGGCGGGGATGGAGCCCAGGTTGCAGCCGAGGGCGCCGAACAGCCCGGCCGTGGCGATCTGGGCCCAGGGATTGGCGGCCCCGATGCCCAGGAAAGTCATTTGCCCCTTATGCGCCAGGAAACCGGCGAAGGGCATGATCACCTCGCTCGGCAGCGGGATGCAGGCGCTTTCGATGGCCATCAGGACGGTGACCCCCAGGGGGCCGGCGGCCACCAGGAGCGCGGTCATCCAGAGGATGATGGGGGTGAGCAGCTTATGAAGCACATCGACTCCGGACCTGAAGCCATAACTTTAACCGGGATACACTGGGGAGATGAGTGAAGACCTCGTCAGGAACCGCAAAGCCCTCCACGCCTTCAACGTCCTGGACACCTGGGAGGCGGGGATCGCCCTGCTGGGCACGGAAGTGAAGGCCCTGCGCGGCGGCCACGGCCAGTTGCAGGACGCCTACGTGGACGCCAACGGCGGCGAGCTGTGGCTCAAGCAGGCCAACATCAGCCCCTACGAATTCGGGACGGATGCCAACCACGATCCCCTGCGGCCGCGCAAACTGCTGCTGCACCGGGCTGAGATCCACAAGATCACCGCCAAGGCCGAGCGCAAGGGATACACCGTGATTCCCCTGGCGATCTACCTGGACGGCCGGGGCAAGATCAAGATCCGGATCGCCCTGGCCGAGGGCAAGACCATGGGCGACAAGCGGGACGCCCTGCGCGAGCGTGAGCAGAAGCGCGAAATGGACCGGGTCAGGAAGGGCGATATCAACACATAGAGCCACTTGATGTGGCTCTATGTGTTGATATCGTCGGTTTGGGGCCACGTCAGTGGCTCCAAACCGCCTGGGCCCAGAGCCACTTGATGTGGCTCTATGTGTTGATATCGTCGGTTTGGGGCCA
>Ga0316217_10007305_pt1 | contig 10602 bp, 4 predicted proteins | sample 1anoAmetaG_FD_203633 | JGI IMG/M metagenome (GOLD analysis project Ga0316217, IMG submission 203633) | Freshwater microbial communities from Trout Bog Lake, Wisconsin, USA - 1anoA | ecosystem: Environmental > Aquatic > Freshwater > Lake > Hypolimnion/Profundal zone | place: USA: Wisconsin... | reverse complement strand
CAACCCTGCCCTTGCGGCCGCACTTTCCTCAAACCTCCGATTATTTGTGGCACTCTCACTCCGTAATGCTAAAACGTATGCGATAAAGAACTGGCCTGCGGACACAAATGTAAAAACATTTGCCACTACGGCGCTTGCAGGTGTTATGAGTAAGTAATAGTGCCTTGCAGATGTGGCAAGTAGAACATTAAGACAACTTGTGGAAGATAGGCACTTTGCCTCACGAAATGCCAAATTATCTTAAATTGTGGACACAAATGCGATCTACAGTGTCACAAAGGTACTTGTTAGGAAGCGCATAAAGCGCTTCCCTGTCGGAAAATTTGCGGCAAATAGAGACCTAATTGCAAACACATTTGTCCGCAACTATGCCACCCAGGTCAATAATGCTAATCATTTCCCTGCTAAGCATAGATTTTGATTAAATGCTAGTGCGGACACAGACAAACGATGACCCTTTGCGGCGCTCATGACAACTACAGAACCAACAAATCGATCGTCTGCAACAAAAAATGTGAAAACAAGAAGCGTTTTGACGCCTTCTACCAGAACAAATAAATCTACTACCCTGGCAACATGATACAATTCGCCTTCAAAAACTATCCATACCTTCAGAATCTAGAAGCCCGGCTCGAAAGATTCATTCTACACTCAGACGACAACTTCATTTAGGTATAGTACAAATTCCCTGACAACCATCCCAAACTTCTGCTCACCAATCTATTCGAAAATCACTACCACCTCAACACCCACTTCTACAGGCACGGAAAATTCGCCACTTTTTCACTGATGCAGTCCGAAAACACAATGATCCCCAAACCTGTGCTGTCTGAGTATGTGAAACTCATTTCCAAGGGCACTATCAAGCAGAACAACCTGCCCTTCGAGTTTACAATTGCGTTTGAGATGTAGCAGAAAGAGAAAACTGATATGGTCATCAAAGCACTCAGGAACTACCTGCACAAATATTATACCTAGCGCAGTGGCAAACATATTTCTCTGCATTTCTGGAGCAGAGAGGATGGATAGTAGGCGCTTAAGTTTTTGGAAAATGAATACCAGACCATAGATTTCAAGTGTTCGGAGAATATCAATAAACCTGAGGAAGAAGTAGCTGAGGAGGACATTCGAGAAACTGAAGCCTCCAATATCGAACAAACATCATAGGCAGTATCAGTTGAGCCATTGATTTAATCGCCAATCGGTTAAACTATCGAAATTACATATCAGTAAATTCCTGGAGCTGAAAAAGCACCATAAAAAACATAAAGCAGCGCTACCACTTCAATAAAGATCTAAGAAAATAAGCCTAAATTTATTCCATAGGCATTAATCCAAAAACCAAGCACAGCTCAAACAAAATAACCCAGCACGAAACTAATTGTGAGAAAAGGTATCCCAAAGTTCCGTAAAAATGACTACCCAGATTCAAAAGAAAACGTTCAAGACATCTATCTAATAGACGAATAGTAATTATACGGATAGAAGACAGACTGGCCTGAGCTTATTAAAAAACTTTGCGCAGCCAACATGGGGCCAGAGGCGACCGAATGGAGAATAAGAACACTGCTTATCATAAACTCATTCTGCAAGGTTGATTAGGCTTTATTCCATGACCAGTTCAGCTACTTGGTCAAGTTGTACAACAAAGATAAAGAAGCAGCTATGAGGATCTTATAGATTCAAAGAATTGACAATAAATCGGTCAAGAAAGAGATGGAGTAAAATGGGATCTACCTGAGCGACCACGAACCAGAAATGCTGAGCTATCTGCAAATCTACAACTACATGGCCGAGGAAAAAATACCGATCGAATATCCTTAGATTCTGTTGAAGACAAGAGAAATAACGAAAAATCTAGAAATCATCTAGGCTGTGGAAAAAAATGACTACAACTCATTCTACCATCAATTCTTGGGCTGCGATTACGTCCATTCGTGCTCATTGATTCCCCTCATTCACTGCCTACGAGAAAATATTCTGGAACAAATATCCAAAGGCGTAAGATTGCCAGCCAAAGATCTACACAAGTACCTGCTTTTTAGCTCAAGAGAAGTTTTGGAGAAGTACTTTTAGAAAAATGGAGTAATTGTAGAAACAAGAGTAAGCAAATCAACCAAAGAGGAGATATACTACTTCAAAGAAGGTACGATCGCGAAAGAACTGTCCAAAGATGAGTAATTCTTGAAGTAGATCATATTCTAAAAACGAGACCGAAAATACTTCCTAGCCGAAGCTGATGAATACTACAACTAAAAATACATGACCAGAAGCTTCTTCGCATTCGGAGATTTCAAGGAGACGCTGTCCCCATCATACATGAACAGCTTGGTCAAGATTCTCAAAGAAAGATAATGATCAGTATATATGGATTATTCAATCAAGTTATCAGATTTCTTAGTTTGGCTATTTTGTATCTTTGCCCAATTACGCACTAAAATCTTCGTTTGTAGCTTATTAGTTATCTTAGTCTTGGTTAGTTTCCACATTTTGTTCTCCATCTAGATGCTAATCTTCATAGGTTTAGTATTTTTATTAGTGCTGAGCATCAGCATCTGAAGTTTAATTCAAAATCGTTTACAAATTAGTCAAAGCCCTTTGGGAAAAGTTACCCTAGTTTTTCAATTTTGACACTCCCCAATCATGCACCTCGAGAATGGTTTCTTTCGTAAATAAAAAGTTTTCTGCATAGAGGCAAAATTACAATCGATGAAGGTTGGATTGAGGTAGATGTGTAATGATAACAGAATGAAGGCACTTATAGAGAAGAGTCTTAGGAAAAGATTGAACCAACTACTCTCTCCTTTGTTGATTTATATAAAGGGGATAAAGCTCTCTAATATTCCATTGGAATATAGCAGATTCGGAAAGATCCAAATGTGGTAGTTGAATATGGAGCATAGGAGGTATATAACTAGTCTTAGTATGACGATTCCAACCAATATAACTAGAAGAACCAAAGATATGAGCCAAACCCCGTACTTGACTGTGTATGGCCAGATCGGAAACAACACTACCGCCAAAACCAGAGCAATCACAAGTATCGTCACCACTTTTCTAGACTCAGTTGTGTCAAATCTGAACGAAGCGTACTTCTTGTCAGGGTGTGTCTAAGGCACAGGTTCCAATACTTTAGGGTACTTGATTTTTACGTTTTCTGGCCTTTTGAAATAAAGAAACTCAACTGTATAATTTTTGACCAGCTGATTGAGCTTCTAATTCGCCTCAATGTGTTCCTTGTTTTCCTAGAGGAGCTTTTGAAACTCATCCAAACGGAAATATTACACTCTATCGTTTCCAATATGAGCATTGTTGAACCGCAGTTTCTTTTTCCTCAGAAATTGGACCAAAGGCATGACTCGCTATTTGTATATTTGAGCTTCCTTGAGGTAGGCTTCCCGGAGCTCCTGCAACTTCTCGGGAGTGAGTTCTTTGTTATTTTTTTCTCTCCTCGTGCTCATGCTTATAATATTTAAGTCAAGAACGTGTATTTATAGAGCAATAGATAGAGTATTAAGGTTTAGATAATTGACAATCAAGCTGCTGTTCTAAAATCTACGGTGATTTCGATTCCGCTGGGAATAGTAATGGAAGTAACTTCCTTGATTTGACTAGCAGTGCACTCAAGGTCGATGTATCTCTTGTATACTGTCATTTCCCAGTTGTCCCAGGTCTTTGATCCCTCACCGCAAGGACTTCTTCTGCAGCAGATGCGCAAGTGTTTGTTAGGCAGCCTCACTGGTCCTGAAATCTTAACGTTTTGGGTTTTGGCGTTGCCGACGAGTTGGTTGGTCACTTGCTGGACTGCGTTGAGTCTATTGCCGCTGAAGGTGATTCTGGTCCTCTTGATTTCCGCATCCTCAACACCCTATTTCTTAGTATCCTTGTCAGCCATCTTCTGGTTTATATTCACAAATATTATATGATTAATTTAATTAAATAATATTTTATAAGATCTCGCCCGAAATCCACTCAGGATGATCAAAATATCACAGTATGAAGCATTATTTTATACAATCAGCTCGAGAATTCTTTCTAGGGTTTGTCGTCTTTGTTTTGTCCTTAATCAGCGATTGATGACGAGGAAGGGTTGGCAAGGCTTGAGGCAAACCTTTTCTTTATTTACGGCTCATTCATCATTTCGGACTCTCTTTTCAGTCTTTCTTACTACTTCCGAACTCTTAGTTCCTCTTCCTTTTTGCGTTTCTTCTAAAGCTTCTCCTGCTAAATTTCCCACGATATTTTTTCTAGTAACTTCTTCTTTTATAGCTGTTCAGCAGTCAAGCCACTTGGCTATTTTTATTCCTTCTTCATCTTATTATCTACTTCACTCTCCATTTTCTCTTTTTCTTGTGCTTTCTTCTAAACTTTGGGCTCTTTTTCTTAGCCCTTTTCTTTGGATTTGCTTTTCTCTTCTTTTTTTATTTTTTGCTCGGCTTGATGCTGAGAGCTTTATTTTTCTTTCTTCTTTTTTTATCTTTCTTTTTATTTTTCTTTTTCTTTTTCCTTGTCATTTTGCTTTTAAGCCTCTTTTTATTTCTATCGATTTTTCTCTCTGTCTTTGTCTTTGTCCTTATCTTTTGCTTTTTATTTCTCTTTTCCCTTATCTTTTTCTCGATGCTTTTATTTTTATTTTTCTCTCTAGCGTTATCTTTACTTTTATCTCTCTCTTTCTTTTTACTTTTCTCTCTATCTTTCCTTTTCTTTTTAGCGCTCCTTTTCTTTTTACCTCTCTTTTTCTCTGTTCTTATCCTTCTTTTTGGATTTGGACCTATTTTTTTCTTTTTCTCTCTAGCGCTCCCGCTCTTTATTTTTCTTTTTCTCTGCTTTATCTTTCTTATTTTTAACAGCACTTTTACTACGCTTATGCTACTTCTTCTTTTTTTTACTGACTTTGTCATCCTTGTTCTTTCTTTTTTTCGACTTTGATTTGGATTTTTATTTCTATTTTTTACCTTTCTTCTTCTTTTCTTTTTCTCTCGATTTCTTGTCTTTTTTAATTTTTTTGCTTTTCTTTTTGCTCTCTTCAGATTCATCATCTGAATCTGAAGAATCACTGTCCGAATCAGAGTCAGATGAACTGTCTGAAGAATCACTGGATTAATCGGAATCCGATTCGCTCTCTTCAGTCTGTGACTTTTCTTCCTGCTTTTTGAAAAAAAAGTAATCCGACTTAGAAACGACAATCTTTTTGATAAACTCCTCAGGATAGGAAACCAAATCTCTCAACTTATGTCCCAAAAATTCTGACATCTTTTCGACTTGCTTGTCACTGTTCTGAAAAACAAATTTGTATTCTGAAGGCAGCTTGGATTTGGTTAACTAGAGCTGAGTAATCATCGGTTCAAACTAACAAAAGTAATCATTTCTCTTCAACTCTGCATTTGCCTTGATATTGTAGCCCACCAAATATTTTATCAACTGCGAGTTTGTCTTTTGCTTTATGAGCGATATGACTTTGTCTTCGTGAACCAAAAACACATAAGTATCAATGGTGTCGTTCTTATGAAAATATCTGTTATGCTGCTCGCGGATAAGCAGGACCTACTTCTCAATACTTGCTAACTACTAGTTGCTCTTGACCCTGTAAAGGAGGTAGTGCACCTTATATTTCTTTCTGTCTTCACTCTCCATTATTATTATTCATTTAAAAAGATGCACCAATTTATAGTAGAGACCAAATGCCTAACATTGAACAATCATCACGAGAGTTTGCAAAATTATTTGAATTTTTGAAGAGGCTATCTTTTGCAGAGAATTCCCAAAACCAGCTGTTTCACAATTAAACACAAAGTTTATACCGAAGAGAAGCTTTTAAATATGTCTTACTTTATAAAATTGTACAGCTTAAAAAAATTTGAAGTCGTCTCTGATGAACCTGCATTAAACAACCCTTATAAACAATGCTCTCAAATCATGTACTGCTGTGATGGCTTTTGTGTTAGCCAACCTTTTTTCTTTTTCCTCCCCATACTAGTGGCATTTTTACACAATTAAGCAATTCATCATGATTGATGATAGATGAAACAAAGATTGATGAGTTTATAAGGCTTAATCTAAGTCTAAATTTATTTAGAGGAACACCATAACTATCATAATCATCGAATGCTGAACTTGAAGATAACCCGATAGATTAAGTTTGCTGACAATTATTCTTCAGGTTAGAAAAAGCTATCCTATTTTCTTGATTAAAAAAAAAACCTTCAAAATTGTAACCACACTCTCTCCATAAATATCCGCCCTCTTCATTAAACATTTCAAGAGCCTTCTGGCAGAAATTAAAGAGACTGCCATGAATAATCTGACCTAAGATACCTCCCAGCCAATCTGACAAGATTGAGTAAGTATGTCTAGGTCTGTAATTTATGAGTATGATTTAAAATTAGCAACTTCTATTTTGATGGCATCATTTATTTTTTAATAGCCACGCACAATGACGTATTAATGACGCATTTAACTTTGGTTTGCGTGAATATTCCTACAATAAAAAAATTTATCCATGAATGTTGCCCACTCTGACACGACCTCAGACTACTCCAACGAACCCTCCGCCAAGAAAAACATCCAGCAAATACGGCCTTGGCTCTATAGGCCCAAAAAAAGCAAGTTCTCGCTCCGCAGAACCTACAAATACAACGAAAAGCATTGGAATCTGGAGTAAAACCTCAAATACGCCGCCTTTTTGACCCAGTACATCGATTTGGTCAAATCTGATGCCAACAAAAAGAGACAGTACCATCTCAATCGAATGGCGAGCAAATTTGTTGGCACCCGCTCCCCCACCCAATGTCGAAGCCATCACCAAAGGATGATGAAAGCCTACGGAACCCTCTAAAACGTTATCGAATAGCTCACTAAGATCAGCAGAGCCCAATTTGTAAAGTCCGAAAACACAGTTGAAATCGAGTCAGCCCCACTAAAATAACAATAAGGAATAAGAGCAATGGACGAGGTGGACTTCCTATTGATGAAGACGAAGGAGACGGACAGTGAAATTTCGATGGAACTGCTGGATTCGGAAGATATGCTCTTGAACAACTTCTTTGATTTGTGAATATAAGAACGATAATTGCAGCAACCAGAATAGAGATGAGCTAATCATCAAAAATTAACCAATTTTACCCTTTATTGCATAGATCTTGTTGAAGCTTCAACAAGCCAAAAACCGGAACTATAAACCCATTGAGTCTCATTGCTATACTGCAATCAGTAAATTCTAAACTATCTCTCCCTAATGCTCAATTAGCAGGTATTCGTATGTGAGGAATGATATGCGAATAAGTAGGTTGTGTGAATTAAATCAATCATACGATGTTAGTACTGGCGAGCAACTTCTTCACGGACTCGACCTGCAGCACGCACAGCACCAGAATCACCACTATCTCGATTATGCTGTAAGCGAAGTAGTGGTCCAATTTGCTGATCAGACTCTGCCGGTTTTCGTTCTCAATCACCGACTTCATCGACATGTCAGTGTATTTGTTGGCCACGTCGTTGCGGAAGACCTCCAGCCTTCGTCCGTGGTCAGCCACGTCGTGTACCGTCAATTTGTCGACCGCGTGTCCATGCTCGAACATGATGCCGATGTTCAAAGCGATGAGTTTATGCTGGGAGGGGTTGATGAACCTTATGAGGTAGCTGCAGTTATCGTTGCCCAGGTAGGAGCCGAAATATTTGAAGTAGAATGTCTTTTGGTAGATTATGCGGTGGTTGTTTTCGTAGATGATGATTGAGATGGGTTACTGGTCCTCGACGTTGCTGGTGACGGAGTAGGTACCCTCGTTGTTTTCGTAGGTGTAGCCGTAGAAGATGATCTGCTGGGCGTTGGGGATGGCGATTCTGAAATCTTAGTTGTTCCCCTAGTCCAACTCGAACAGATACTCGTTGTAGTTTATGTAGGCTTTATCGGTCTTGTCTTTTTAGCTGTTGAACTCTTCCTACTCTTTAGCAAACTCTTTGTCGGTTTTGGTGAGCTCAGGCTCTACCTACTGGTACTACTCTTGATATTCAACCTCTTCCTGCTGCTCCTATTTCACCTCTTACTTCAACAGTTGGTCGTAGTACTCTCGTGCCTCGCCCTAGAGACTGTTCTCAAAAGTCTTGAGCTATTCTTCTGTCATTTCTTACAAAGCCTTCTTCATATCCTGACTAGAGTGTTGAATACCTCACGAGAAATTTGTGGCTTGTTCTGGTTCGACTGACTTTCGTGATGCTAAGCTGTTACCTCACTAAAATCAACACTGCTTTACGACTGAATGGCGTGAGGTTACGCATTTACGGCATTCTCATGATGCTATTCTTGAGGTGCAGGAGTTGCGGCAGGAATCTCGGTGGTTACTATGTTTTGAGGTTGAGTGGTGACTTGAGGGGTGGAAGGAAGGTTTGCGGAATTGGGATGGGTTTATGTGGATGGTGGATTGGAGGGGGCGAGTTGAGGTTCGGGAGGGGGAGTAGGTGTAGCGACGTGAGTCTAAATAAGCGAAGTGAGACGGGGGCAGGGGTGGGCGTAGTTAGCGGGACATCCTGAAGGTTGGCGTGGGTAGCCAGAAGCGCGAGGAGTAGTAGCGCGATGGTGTTAAAAGAAAGGATCATGTATAATTTACATGTGTGAATCGTATAACTGCTGAGATAAAGTTATAAGTAGTAATAAGGGTATAATTAGTGCCTGTCCTATCGCAAGTCTAACCGTAGGAAAAACACTTATAATTAAAATGCTGGCCAATACAAATCGCAAAAAAAGACGAGTCCGCCAACTCCTCAAGAAATACTACCTGCGCGAGCAGAATCTACTCTACTTGCGTACGACTGCTTTAAAAAAAGCCTCGGAAAAATTGGACACTCAGGATCTCGAAGCCATAGCCAGCGACGAGATGCTTCGAGGGATCTGCAGCGCCAAATTATGTCACTTTGTCATAACCCAGGTAGCCTCTCTGCCACTTAGCCAACAACAACATCGGTCCTCTCGGAGCTCAACTCCTCCTGCAGGCTAGCTGGACCCGTCTCACCAACCTATAACTAAGTAGCATAGCCCCTAAAAAGAAAATTGCAATTTAGGCCCAAAAGGCATCAAAAACCTGCTGAGAGGGGACTGGTCGCACCTCGTGCAGCTCAGACTAGGTACCATCTGCCACTATCAAGGCTTCAACCGCATCGCCAATGAGGGAATATACTACCTGACGCAGGCAACCTGGCATGAGCTCAAGCATCTCTGGCTGCGTTACTATCTTCTCATCAAGAGGGCAACCACATCGGACTGTAGGGTGTCAAACGACTCGCACGCTTGAAGGCTCCCTCCCTAGAACTCATCAGCCTCTGTATATCTATTATAATGCAGGGGACAACAGGCTATAATTCGAGAGTCTCAAGCAAATCGCCAAACTGTAGCCATCTTCCATCCGGCGGATCGCCATCAGTACTTTGCCAGTGATTCAGCAGAAAGCAAGTGCCTGGCCGTTAGCAGCGAGCTGATTGATTAAATCATCATTTCTCGGTTTCCCGATGTTTCAATTGAAAGATGATTTATGCCCTTTTGTCGCTTCTGTATTTTGTTTGTTCTCTTCACTGCTCATTTACTGCATATATTTATCGCTAGTTTTAATCAGGCATCCCTAAATTATCTGTGGATTTGCTGCCCTGCTCTAAGCAATAAATAATTATGATTCTGGTTACTCTGGCTGCAGTGCGGTCTGGACAGTAGGCCCAAATCATCTCTTTTTCGACCAAATGAGTTTATCTAAACTAGTAATGAGGTAGATCACAGGTAAAAATTAAATCGAGCAAACAAAAAGAACCTGTAAGCTAATAACTCTGCCTCAAGCGGCTCAGCCACAGTTTAAGAAATCAAAGGTTCTTCAAGTGTCAAAATTGTTATTTACGATTTGCATTACATTACCATATCCTTGAAATATGAACATTTTTGAATCAACACTCACAAATGTTACTTTTCATTCTATCTTGAAGAATAATCTTTGCTAGATTTTGGAAACAGTTCTAATCGTTGATATTTTGGGAACTTTAATTATTTTTGAATCGCAAGCTCTGAGGTAGCTTACTGAGCTAATATTGGTCTTTTGAGAATGAACTAAACTGCCCAATTTTGACTGAAAATCAGTAATCTACCAATAATCGCTAGCTTCTATGCGTTTTATACTTGAAAATAGATAGTTTTTATACACGAATGCATAAACTATTACAGCTCACAAGTACTGAAAAGTAATAACCGTTGTTTTGCAAAAGCCAAAATATCAACATTGATGAAGAAATCCTCTTTCACCTGTTATAGTTGTGTCAATTGATAGCAGTTATGTTAACTTCAAATCAAACGGAATATCACATTTCAAGATCTCGAAAAATAGGATTTGAGCCTATTCTTCAACTTTTGGATTGTAGGGATGTCATCTTTTTCTTAGGTTTCCGACTCGGAACTGTTCTGCTGGCCATCCTGTCGGTAAGATGAATCCTATTGTAGCAGATTTGTCGTTATCAAAGTTGAAACATTTGCAAGAGGCTCATGTGACTCAGTATTATTTAACAAAACGTAGCTGACAGTTATGACCTAATCGTAATAGACCTAATCTGTGGTTTGATTGAGGTCTGCTGAGT
>Ga0316217_10007304_pt1 | contig 10603 bp, 3 predicted proteins | sample 1anoAmetaG_FD_203633 | JGI IMG/M metagenome (GOLD analysis project Ga0316217, IMG submission 203633) | Freshwater microbial communities from Trout Bog Lake, Wisconsin, USA - 1anoA | ecosystem: Environmental > Aquatic > Freshwater > Lake > Hypolimnion/Profundal zone | place: USA: Wisconsin... | reverse complement strand
GAACGTCAACGGCAGCCAGTCCGGTCCGGCTCCCGCCTCGACCGTGACGCACACCCGCGCCGGCACCGGCACCAATCAATTCCTCACCTTGCTGATGCCGCTGGCGGCCGGGGCGACCAATCCGGTCACCAACACCGTGGCCACCGGACCGACTTCATCCCGGCTCGAGCTTTCCGATGGCCGGCGGCTGCTGGTCTCCGCCGATCCCAATCCGACGCGGGGATTGAAGCTCGTTGAATTGCTCGCCGACGGCACGACCAATCGCATCGCCGGCGGCGGCTTTACTCCGCCGGTCATTTCTGCCATGGCCGATCAAGTCGCCTCACCCGGCACGCCGCTGGGTCCGCTGGCCTTCACCGTCGGCGAAACGAATTATTCTTCCGCGGATTTGACCGTGCTCGCGCAGTCCCTCAACCAGACCATCGTCGCCAACTCCGCCATCGTTCTCGGCGGCTCCGGCTCGAACCGCACCGTCACCCTCACGCCGTCCGCGAGCCGCGCCGGCACGGCAACGATTTTGCTCACGGTGGTTGACACAAATGGCGCGACCGCCGCCATCCAGTTCAATGTGAATGTCGTGGTGCCGGCGGCGGTGAATTATTTCTGGGACACCGCCACCACCGCCGGACTGCAGCCGGCGAGCGGCAGCTGGAGCGGCACGGACGCGAATTGGTCCGCCACCAATGCCGGCTCCAACCCGCTCCTGACCTGGCCGGCGACCGGCAACGACGCGGTTTTCACCGGTGCGGGCGGCACTTACGCCATCTCGGTCACGGGCACGCAGAACGTGAACAACCTTTTTTTCACCAACGGGACTTTCAACCTCGGCGGCGGCGCATTGAACCACTTTGTCGGTCCGACAACCGTCACCGTGTATAGCAACGCCACGCTAAACCTGCCACTGGTCGGCGACACGGATTTCATCAAGCTCGGCTCCGGCACGCTAACGCTCGGCGCCCCGGCCGCCTATGCTGGCAACACTTTTGTCAAACTCGGCGCGCTCCAGCTGGCCACGAACGATGTCCTCCCCGCCGACAGCGATGTCACGGTCGGTGCCACGAACGGCACGGCGGGCAATCTTTATTTGAATGGCAACCAGACCATTGCCAGCCTCAATTTCCAGTCCCTCGGCGTGGCAACCAACAACGTCAGCATCGCCGCCGGCAAGACGCTCGCCATCAGCAACGCGACCGCCGGCATCGCCTTTGGCGTGGGCAATTATCTCAACACGATTGGCGGCATCGTGGCCACCACGTGCGTTTCGTTTGTCAGCGGCGGCGCGCTGGCCGTCAATGCGCCGAACGGGCTGTTTGCCATCGAGCCTTGCGGCACGAACCTCGCGGGGATTGCGGTGGCCACCCTCGACTTGTCGGGCCTGGCGGGTTTTACCGCCAGCGTCAACAAATTCAACGCGGCGGCCGTCGGCGGCAATCCCATCAATTCCGGTTTGCAGTTCGTGCTTTCCCTGGCCACCAACAACACCGTCACGGCCAACAGCATTGTGCTCGGCAGTTCCGGCACCGGTTACTCCGGCTCCATCACCAACACCATCTTGCTTGGGCAGAGCAATGGTTTCAGCGCCAATGGCATTGTGGTGTTCGGCGGCCGCCAGGCCGGCGCGATGAGCTTTCGGACCGGCACCAGTTCCAATCTCACCATCCGCGGCGTTGCCGGCGACCCCAGCCGCGCCAGCCTCTGGATTGGCGATCAATACAATCTCTCCGGCCTCGGCAATGGCGGCGGCGGCTCCACCACCTGCAGCAGCCTGCTCAATTGCGGCGCGGCCGCCGTGGACGCCCGGCTCAATCAGTTGACCTTGGGCATCGGTGGTTCTTCGGCGGGCGGTTATGGCCCGGCGACCGGCACCTTCATCTTCGGCGGCAGCAACAGCATTATTGACGCCGACAGCGTCACCCTCGGCTGCGCCGTGCTGAACAGCGCCTGGGGCAGCAGCAACACCAATCCCGCCACCCACACCGGCACGCTGGCCATGAACGGCGGGACATTCAACGTGAACTCCAATTTATCGCTCGGCTACAGCACCGACGATGATTTGGGCAACGTCCAGAATGTCACCGGCGTTTTTAATCTCAACGGCGGCACCGCCACGGTTGCCGCCAATATTTTCCTCGGCTATGCCACCAACACCTTTGGCATCGTCAGCGGCACATTGAATCTTACCAACGGCGTCCTCAATGTGTATGGCGACATCCTGTCCTCCGGCATCACCGCGACCGGCACCGTCAACCTCGCCGGGGCCACGCTGTACTTGAACGGCAACGACCTCGGCACCGCCGCCAAAAACATCAACCTGGCGGCCAGCAGCGGCACGCTGGCAAATGTCGGCGAACTCAACGGCGGCGGTCCGCTGGTAAAGACGGGACCCGGCACGCTGACGCTTGCCGGCACGAACAGCTACACGGGCAGCACGATCATCAGTGCCGGCAGACTAATGGAACTGACCGGGGGCGCGTGCAGCAACAGCGCGTGCACCGTTCAATCCGGGACGACCAACGCGGTGCTGGTGCAGACGGCCGGCGGCCAGTGGGTTTGCGGAGCACTGACGGCGGGCGCGGGCAGTTGCCTGGATTTGAATTTCACCAACGCCACCATCAGCAACACCGTGGCTCCGCTGAAAGTGCTGGGAAATTTCAGCTTTACGAATCCGCTGGTCATCGTGCGCACGGCGACAGGCATCACGAACGGCCAATATCCGCTGATCGGTTTCGGCACGTTGTCCGGGACGGTCATCAGCAACGTCACTTTCGTGCCGGCGCTTTCCGGCAAGCTGACTTACAACCTGGTCACCAATGCCGCCCAAGCCACGCTGGATCTGGTGATTCTTTACACCAACACCTACGGCGCGTTGAGCTGGGCGGTGGGCGGCGGCAACTGGGATTTTGCCACGATGAACTGGAAGGACATCCCGGCGGCGGCGGCGGCAAACGCGCTTTATCAAGATGCCTGGCCGGTGGTGCTGGATGACAGCGCAAGCGGCACGGGCACCATTGGGGTGACCAACACCGTCCCGGTCAACCCGTTCAGCGTGACGGTCAACGCGACGAATAAAAATTACACCATCTCGGGCGGCCCGATTGCCGGCGGCACGACGTTGACCAAGAGCGGAAGCGGCACGTTGACGCTGGCCGGCACCAACACTTACACGGGCAATACGACCGTCAAAGGCGGCGCGCTGGTGGTAAGTGGCGGCGGGGTGATTAATTCGCCCAACGCCACGCTGAACATCGGGCCGGAGGGCAATCCCGCCACGAACACGCTGGCGGCCGGCGGCGTCATTACCGTCAAGACCTTGCTGGCGACCAACAACACGTATCTGCTGAACACCAATTCCTTCTTCAATTTCAGCGGCGGCACGCTGACCACGTCGAATAACAACGGCCTGGGCGCCCAAATCCTGCTGGCCTCCAACGCCAATTGGTCGGTCAACGGCAATTGGAACCTGAACGGCGGCACCCATGTTTTCAGCAACGTGGCGACGAACCAAACTTCCACGGGAAATTTGTATGTGGGCAACGGCGTCAACAATGTGCAGGTCAACGTGAATCCCGGCGCCATTTGGTGGCAGGCCATCCCGGCCAACAGCAGTACGACCAACACGCTGAGCCTGGTGGTCGGCAGCGGCAATGCGACGAACAACGTGTTCACCGTCAATGGCGGCGCCTTGCTGATCACCAACGCCACGGGCAATTCGACGCCGGTCAGCCTGGGCAACAGCGCGGGTTCCACCGGCAACCAATTCCGCCTCATCAATGGCGGCCAGGCCTTCACCAAAAATTCCTATCCGGTCAACCCGTATGGCTCGGTCGGCTTGAGCGTCGGCAATGGCGGCGCCAACAACAGCTTGATCGTGGCGGGCACCAACGCCGCCGGGACCAAGGCGACGTGGGATTTTAACCGGGACCGTTTATACATCGGCGCCACCTTGGCGGCTTCCAACTGCTGGGCGCGCGTGGATGACGGCGGAGTGATCACCAACACGACCTTGATAATGTTTTCCCTCGGCGGCAGCCTCTTCATCACCAACGGCGGCCAGGTGTATGCCAGCAGCCTTTCGCTGGGACGAGGCGGAGGGATGAACAACACTCTAGCCGTGGGCGGCACGAACAGCGGCGGCGACAAGGCGCTCCTGTCGTTTTTCGGCGGAGGCGTGGTGCTTCTGGGCGGCGGTTCGGTGTCGGCCAGCAACCCCGGCACGAACAACACGCTGCGCGTGGAGGCGGGCGGCCTGATGACCAACGTGGGGGCGTTGTATATCGGCGGCGGCACTTCCGGTCTCGACAGCAACTGCATCGGCAACAGCGTGATCATCACCAATGGCGGCCAGGCGTTCAACCTGGCGGCAAACATTGGCAACCAATTTGGCTGCCACAGCAACTCGGTCACCGTGGGCGGTGGCACCGGCCTGTCGCTGTGGAATCTGGGCAACACGCCGCTCACCATTGGCAACCATGCGGCGGCCGCAAGCAACTCGGCCGCCTTGTTCCGCGGCGGGGTGTTGACCAACGTGTCGTCCGTGATCCTGGGCGGGATAAATTCCCGGTTCAACTTCAATGGCGGCGCGCTGGCGGCGGGCACCAACGGTTATTTGCTTAACACCAATGGCGCGGCCATCAATGCGGCCGTTTATGTGCAGACCAACGGAGCGATCATTGATTCGCTGACGTTCAGCGTGACGAATGCCCTGCCGTTGTTGCAAGACACCAACAGTCCCGGCGGCGGCCTGACCAAGCTGGGCAGCGGCTCGCTGACCCTGGCCGCCAACAACAATTACGGCGGCGACACCACCGTGATGGCCGGCACGCTGCGGCTGCTCCAGCCCACCCTGGCGACCAATTCGACGGTGACGGTGGCCGGCGGCGCGACCTTGAACCTGGGCTTCGTGGCCACGAACCCCGTCGCCGCGCTGGTGACGAATGGCGTCAGCCTGCCGCCGGGCACCTACAACAGCACCACCGCCGCGCCTTTCATTACGGGGACCGGCAGCCTGCTGGTGACAGGCCCCGTTCTGCCGGCGCTTTCCAGCAACGCTTATTTGACCTCGCTGTCGCTGGCTCCGGCCGGAACCTTGTCTCCCGGTTTTGCCACCAATGTGTTTTTCTACACCGCAACCGAGGCTTACAGCAACCAGCCGAGCGTCACGGTGATCCACGCCGACCTCAACGCCGCCAGCCGGCTGATATTCGGCAACCGCACCAATCTGCTGACCTCCGGCATGGCGAGCGGGGCGCTGGCGCTCCATCCGGACCCGGGCGTGACCAACGTGGTGACGGTGCGGGTGACGGCCCCAGACGGGGTGACGGAGCTGATCTACACGGTGAACGTGCAGCAGTTGCCCAGCACCAGCCCGCCGGCGGTGACCAACCGCCTGAACGGGACGAACCTGTCGTTGAGCTGGTCCCTGGGCCACCGGGGCTACCGGCTGCTGGTGCAGACCAACCGGCTGATTTCCGGCATCAGCGCGAACACGAACGACTGGATGGTCGTGCCCGGTTCCACCCTGACCAATCAAGTTGCGCTGCCCATCAACCGCGTGTTCCAATCCGAATTTTACAGGTTGATCTCACCGTGAGCCGCCCCGCGAGCCCGGCTCCAGCCGGGGCGGACAAATACGCCGCATGGTTTGCTTGACCTTTGGCCGCAAATCTCCATTATACGCAGCCCGGCGATTCCGCCGCTTTCCCGTTCGTGCCCCTTGTCACGTCTGGTATATTAAGCGACGTGAATGAACCGGTAATTACCAATATGCAACACATTCGAAACATCGCCATCATCGCGCACGTCGATCATGGCAAAACAACTTTGGTCGATTGTCTCCTGAAACAGTCCGGCACCTTCCGCGCCAACCAGCACGAATCGTCCGAGGAACGCCTGATGGATTCGATGGACCTCGAAAAGGAAAAAGGCATCACCATCCGCGCCAAGAACGCCGCCTTCAAATACAAGAACTACCACATCAACATCGTGGACACTCCCGGCCACGCGGATTTCGGCGGCGAGGTGGAGCGCATCATGAACATGATTGACGGCGTGCTGCTCGTCGTGGACAGCGCCGAAGGCCCGCAGGCGCAGACGCGCTTCGTGCTCCGCAAGGCGCTGGAAGCCGGCGCCAAGCCCATCGTCGTCATCAACAAGATTGACCGCGAGAATGCGAATCCCAAAAAAGTGCTGGATGAAGTTTTTGAACTGTTCGTGTCGCTCAACGCCACGGATGAGCAGCTTGATTTTCCCTTCATTTATTGCTCGGCCAAGGAAGGTTATGCCAAGAAGGAGCTGGAACACGTTTCCGGCACGATGGAGCCGCTGTTCGACGCGATTGTGAAGTTCATTCCGCCCCCGCGCGCCAAGGCCGGCGACGGTTTTCAACTGCTCGTCGCCAATCTGGATTACAGCGACTATCTCGGCCGTATCGCTTTCGGCAAGATTTACGAAGGCAAGGTCAAGGTCGGCGATCCCGCCATCTGCCGCCACGGCAACGGGAATCTTTCCAAGAACAAGATCACCATGCTCTATCATTTCGAGGGCATGAAGCGCATCGAGGTGCAGGAAGCGCACGCCGGCGACATCGTCGGCATCTGCGGCTTCGAGGACGTGTTCATCGGCGAAACCATCACCGACAGCGAACTCCGCCCCGCCCTGCCCTACATCCCGATCGACCCGCCGACGATTCAGATGGAATTCGCCGTCAACGACGGCCCGCTCGCCGGCATGGACGGCAAGCTCGTCACCGCCCGCCACATCTGGGACCGCCTCGTGAAGGAAATCCGCACCAACGTCGCCCTCCGCATCGCGCAGACGCCCGACCCGAAGATTTTCGCCGTCAGCGGCCGCGGCGAAATGCAGATCGCCATTCTCGTCGAACAGATGCGCCGCGAAGGCCACGAGGTTTTGGTGTCGCGCCCGGAAGTGCTTTGGAAGAAGGACCCCACCACCGGCAATCCGCTGGAGCCGATTGAAAAGCTGTTCGTGGAAATCCCCAACGACTGCCTCGGCAGCATCATGGAGAACCTCTCCGGCCGCAAGGCGCAGATCACGAACATGAACCACGTCGGCAACCAAGTCTCCGTCGAGGCGCTCGTGCCGATGCGCGGCCTCATCGGCTTTGAGACCGACCTCGTCAACTCCACCAAGGGCATGGGCGTGATGAGCCATCTCTTCCACCAATACGGCCCGGACTGCGGCGAGATCGCCGCGCGCAAGAACGGCTCGCTCGTCAGCATGGACAACGGCGAAGCCACCAGCTACGCGCTCAACATGGTGCAGACGCGCGGCCGGCTCATGGTCGAGCCGGGCGACATGATCTACATCGGCATGATCGTCGGCGAGAACGCCCGCGAAAACGACATCCCCGTGAACCCGGTCAAGGAAAAGCGCCTCACCAACATGCGCTCCCAGGGCGACGGCAAGGGCATTTCCCTCTCGCCGCCCATGAAGCTCTCGCTGGAACGCGCGCTGGAATACATTGACGTGGACGAATACGTGGAGGCCACGCCCAAAAACCTGCGCCTCCGCAAAAAGGAGCTGGACGAAACCCGGCGCAAGCGCACGGAGAAATCCCGCGCCATCAAGTTCGTCCAGGAATAAACCGCCGCCCTTTCAACCATCCCCGTCCCTCGCGGACGGGGATTTTTTTTGCCCGCGTCAGGCTTCACCACGCTCCGGGAAAGCCGCCAACGGTTTTGAGAAAGTTTCGGGACAGGATTGAACCGCCAAGGCACAAAGACACCAAGCCGGGCCGGTTTGCTCCCATTGGGTCTTGGCGATTTGCGGCACTTTACAAACGAAAGAAGGATGGTCAACGATTTGTTTGGAAAACAATTCCATAGTTGGTTCCTTTTTCTGCAATAACATAGTTGGTGCCTTCTGCTGGCTTGGCAATTTGCAGGCAGAATTTAGCGTCTGGGTTCGGCTTCAAAATCTGCATCGTATAGATGTTTGTGCCTTTGACATGAAGAGCAATTCCGGGTGTGTTTGTTTGTCCAATGCCCGGTATTAAAATTGAATCCATCCGGCTAGTGCTGTCTGATTTCGGGAGCGTAAGAACAGCCGAAGGTAAATCGTTGGTGGCCGCTCTGACATCCGTTCCGACGATAAAGCCAATAATAATTATTATGATAATGGAGGTGGGAAGTCTCATGTCATGTTTAAGACGTTTGTTTCTATAATTTGTTCAAAGTTGCCCAGTCATAAAAAAATCACGCCGACTTGCGACGGGAACGGCGACAGCGGTCCTGGCCGACACCACCGTCCGCCCCGGTGTCAGTGCGCTAGCACCGGCCGTCCGCAAAGGACCCCGGCACGGATTGGGCAGTAAATCCCTCATCGCGCTTTTAATAAACCGGGGAACCATCCTGGCAGCTGGTAGTAAGCGGCCATGCCACCAATCACGGAGATAAGAAACCAAATCCATATCTTGATTCCACTCCACTTCGAATCAACATAATCGTAATCCTCATCGACAATCGGTATCTTCCCAGACTTGTCAACATCCTCCTCAAATCCAGACACGTCTCGAAAGAAGATTCGGAAGTAAAGAAACGCCACAAACAGTCCACAACCAATGGCGGCCCATGTGCGCCGGTCGGCATCGGCAAAGAAATGATAAATCACCCGCAAGAACTCGGCGTCATCTTTGATGAACTTGGGCATAGATACTACTCTGGTGGCCTAACAGTCTGGTGACACCAAAGAGAGCGCCCGCAGCCGGGCATGGCTGACTTTTTCTTCGGTAGCCGGTTCATGAGTTCATGTAAGCGGACGGGCGATTTTCCATCAAGGTTAATCAGGCGTGAGGCACGAGGCTGTGGGCTGTGGGCAAAACACCCCGCGCATCGCACCTCGCACCCAAACTCCCAACTTCCAACTCCCAACTCCCATCTTCCAACTCCCAACTCCCAACTTCCAACTCCCAACTCCCAACTCCCAACTCCTAAGCCGACGGCACCGCTCCCACGGAAACGACATTGCTGAACGGCGTGAGCGTGTTGTTGCTCCCGTCCGAGCCGCAAATCTTGATCTCCCACCATTGCGCGCCGAACGGGGAAGAATTGGAACAGCGAAGGCGCAAAGACGCCAAGCCGGGCCGGTTTGCTCCCTTTGCGTCTTGGCGTCTTGGTTGTTCAAATTCTGGCTTTGGCTCCGGGCGGGGAAGAATTGGAACAGCGAAGGCGCAAAGACGCCAAGCCGGGCCGGTTTGTTCCCTTTGTGTCTTGGCGTCTTGGTTGTTCAAATTCCGGCTTTGGCTCCGGGCGGACGGCGGGAGGAGGCGCGGCCCGTTCAGGATTTGACGGCCGGCAGGCCGACGAAATCCATGCCGACGAGGCAGACGTCGTCGTCAAAGGCCCGGTCCAGCGCAAAAGTGCGGATGACGGCGAGCAGCTCGTCGAAAAGCACCCCCGGCGGATGGTGCAGCAGGGTTTTCACGTCGAGCAGCAGGCGTTCCTGCGAGTAAAGCTCCTCGTCCTGGCCCTGCACCTCGTAAAGGCCGTCGGTGAAGAGCATTAGGAAATCGCCGGGGGCGATGGTCGTTTCCGTGGCCTGATACGGCGGGTCTTCAAACAATCCCAGCGCGGGCTGGCTGCGGCCGCTGGCGTTGGCCAGCGGTTCCACCTGGCCGAGCGAACGCCGGATGAGCAGCGGCTTGGGATGGCCGGCATTGGCATACTGCAGCACGCCGGTGCGGTAGTCCGCCACGGCGTAAAACGCCGTGGTGAGCATAGGCGAGCCGGTGTTTTTAAGGATGCTGCAAAGGTCGCGGTTGAGCTTGCGCATGAAGTTCCCCGGCTCGCGCGCCAGCGGCTTGAGCTCCTCGGACAGCGCGCGGATCATCGCGGTGACGAGCGCGGCCCGGACGCCGTGGCCGGCCACGTCACAGATGAACACGCCGACCTCCGTTTCCGAAATGGCGGTGAGGCTGAAAAAGTCGCCGCTGACGGATTCCGCCGGCTCGTAGCGGTGGACAAACTGGAACGCGCTCTGTTCGGGCGGGACCGTGGGCGGAAAGCTGGGATACTGCTGCGGCAGCATGGTCAGCTGGATTTCGCGCGCGGTGCGGAGGTTTTCCTGCATCAGCGAATTCTTGGCGCGCAGCTCCTCGCGGCTGCGGGAGAGCTCGGAGGTCGCGCGGCGGATCTGCTCCTCGGAGCGCTTGCGCTCGGTGATGTCCTCGACGGTGCCTTCGAAGAACAGCAGCCGGCCCTGCGCATCCCGGACGGCGCGGCAGTTTTCGGCAATCCAGATGATGGTGCCGTCCTTGCGGTAGATCATGGACTCGAACCCGCTCAGCGTGTCGTTCTCCTGCATCAGGCGGACGAATTCCTGGCGGCGGTCATGCCCGACATAAAGCTTCTCGGCGATGTCCTTGATGCTCGCCATCAGTTCCACCGGTGAGTCGTAGCCGTAGATGCGGGCGAGCGCGACGTTGGCCAGCAGGTAATGCCCCTCCACCGTCGTGCGGAAAATGCCCTCGACCAGATGATCAAAGAGGCTGTGGTAATTGTTTTTCTCCTCCACCAACGCCAGGTGTTCCTGCTGGCGCGCCATGGCGCAGCAGATCGCGTGCGGCAGCTCCCGAGCGTTGAGCTGG
>Ga0316217_10007303_pt1 | contig 10604 bp, 9 predicted proteins | sample 1anoAmetaG_FD_203633 | JGI IMG/M metagenome (GOLD analysis project Ga0316217, IMG submission 203633) | Freshwater microbial communities from Trout Bog Lake, Wisconsin, USA - 1anoA | ecosystem: Environmental > Aquatic > Freshwater > Lake > Hypolimnion/Profundal zone | place: USA: Wisconsin... | reverse complement strand
GATCTCATCTTATTCTTCACAGGATAACCCTTACCTTTGCTTCTGGAATAGAGATGACGGATGTTGCGAAGCTATTGGGTTGTCAAGAAGACGCCTACTTTGTTCAGAAAAAGATTGAAGAAATGAGTGGAGAGGATTTTGGTGCCTGAGGGATCGAATTGAGAGATAAACTGATCGACATAATGGAAAGTCTATACCCCTTTGCTGAACATCTGCTGCTTAGCCTTATTAAAAATCAAGTTTGGCTTGTTCTTCCAATCCATCCACTTTGGAAACCAGATTAATAATATAAAAAACTCTTTAAATTACTATTAAAATCCTTATTCCATCAAACAAACAAAGTATCGAATTAGCTTAGATTTCTGGTAAGCTGAAGCTTGAAGCTTATTACGAGAGTTAATTTCGATTTATTTGATGAGCTGAGGTTTTTTAATAAATATATTGAATGAAGCAAAAGAATAGCCAATAATTGAAAAGAGTGTCACCAGTTCGAAATAAAACTGAATCATCGCCTTTATTGTACTCCTGAGTTAACTAAGATCTCCGCAGCTCGAGCAAAAAATAGTCCATCTTTAAACCTTATTGATGCTATCGCAACTCAACTCCACTTACTATCAGTTCAACCTCAATCTCCACAAGGCTACCAAAAAAATAGATAAAGTTTACTTCAAAACCAAAATCCATGCGTTCCTGTCGATCCAGAACTACAGGCATGACTTACTTGAAGTTAAGGCCAATAGAGACTGCTTTGAAATAACTTAAGATAAAAAAAGGATGGCTAAAATTTCAGATGATATAGATATGAACTTTGAAGAAGATGATTTGCCATTGAAGTTTGAAAAGTACAAGAAAACTGCCGATTATCAGCAAATCGCTGTCAATAGCTTTGTTAAATGCTAATACAAACTGTCGCGATTCACTAAGCTGCTTCTTCTCAAAACAAAAGGAATCATGAGTTTTGCCTTTTATCGGCTTTAACACAATCGGGAAACAATCAATCAAATATACTCTGAAAAATCGTCAAAAATAGAAACAAACGACAGCCAAAAAAGCAAAATTTTTAGAAGGTCAGTTGAGAAGAGAGATAATAGAAAATCTTTCTCTTTGTAGAAATCAGGCTTATCTTCTATGCATGAACAACTGTATGTACCCGTAAAATATCAGCCGTCCAGGGTTAGCAGTCAATTGAGCATAAATTCAGAGGAACGAGTTCCCTCTCCAGATAATCAACATATTTCTTCAATGTTAAACAGATTTTTACATAAAGTTGGAGACAAATCAAAGGAGAGACGCAACAATCTACAAATAAACCGAGAAAAGAAGGAATCTAAGTGTAGTTCAGCCAAGAAGTATAACACCACTTTATTAAACCAAGAGCGACAAGAAAAAATAAATGAGCTGTAATACCTCAAGAGAAAGTACAAAAAACTTATTGATTAATTCAGCTGGTTCAGCTAAAGATTCCTCAAAGTCATCTAAGAAGAAGAGTATGTCCAGTGAACCCAGTGTTATTAATTTTCGTTTAAACTTTATCAATACATAAAATACGTAATCTTTATGGTTATTGTTTGATCAGAACATCATTTGTTTCCTGCTGCTGTCTGCTGTTTCACCTTGTTTATTTGCGCCTAGAGCTACTCTTGGTCTGCCAAGTAGTTATGTTTCAGGACGTTGAAGTTTTCGTCGAATTAGTAGATCAAAGGAATAGCGGTTGGGATGTTTAGCTCTGTGATTTCTGAGTCAGATACGTTACTCAAAACTTTGACAATCGCTCTCAAACTGTTGCCGTGTGCCACTATTAAGACTCTTTGGCCTGATTTAATGGTTGGAACGATGGTATTGTTCCAATAAGGAATTACTCTGTCGATTGTGGTTTTCAAACTCTAGGTCTCAAATAGGATACTTCAGTGAGAGGCAACAAAGATGGGTCTACGTTCTTGTATCTTTTATCGTTTTTGGGATGTCTCTAATCGTTTAGGTCCAATTCCGGAGGAGGGATATCATAGCTTCGCCTCCAGATCTGTACTTGTTCCTTGCCGTGCTTTTACACAGTTTACAATTTATTGAGACCTTGTAAACCACCATAATGACGTTAGTTGAGCCTCCAGTCCTTGATAACAGGGATATAGTGGCTATCAATCTAATCAGCTGCATAGTTATAGGTTTGGATGGCACGAGTCAAGACTGAAGTATAGACGACATCGAATTAAAACCCGTTTTGATGTAATGTCTTTCCAGCCTTGATGGCCTATTTGATTCCTGTGTTATTGAAAACGGACCTGCTGAAGATAGGCGAACATCAGTCCATCCTGTAAACCTGTTTTCTTTGTTCCAGAGACTTTCTCCGTGCCTAAGGAAAACGACCTTGTATTTCTGCCTAAATATTGAGGTACTGCTTGGTTGCTGAACATGTAGGAGAGGCGAGTTGTAAGCATCTCTTAAATTTTATTGAGCTTGAATTAAAAATATGTTAGGATTGAATTATCTCAGCAATTTAAAACTAGAACTCCTGTAAATTTTTGTTAATTGACCAAATTTCCTTCTTTATAAAACTCTAATTTCGATGTATTTATTACTTTAGCGAAAAGCTTATTTTATATAATAGGATTATAGTGTATTGTAATAATCACCATAGGGGGGAGTTACCTGATGAACATTATCCTTATTCCGAATATTGCCAAGACGATTATTCTGCTATTTCCGAGGGTAATTCCGATGGTAATTCCTATGGTAGCTCAGATGGTAGCTCCTACTCTAATCCAGATGATAATTCCTTTGCTGGTTCCTCTGGTATTCGTTTCACCTAGTTGAGTAACAGACCGCATCTACACTCCAGTATCAACTCTTCTCCAGGTTAGATAGTGCACTTTGCATATAACAGTGTGTATTCCAGTCCTTTGATGAATTTTGTCGTGCGCCTCAAGTTTGAAATTTAAGAGTTGGAATGATAGAGGAATCGATATTTTCCACTCAGAATTGTACCATTTGTATTCCCGAAGATCAAGTTACAAGCTGGCTCTCCACTTCGGTTCATTAAAACTTCCTATAGTTCATTCCAGAGGCCTTAGGGCAAATACTGACCAGAAACCCGAAGCACAAGTTATTCCTATTGAATGCGAGCCATCGTAAAAAGGCCAAGTCTTTAATCTTTTTGAACCGAAGCTCCTATCCTGATAAGAGGTAGTTTCCTAGAAAGCAGATCGTGGTTAGGGCAAGAGTCAGAACCCAGCAAGTTAGAAACTAGAGATTAGCATTGGCAGGTCTATGAGCTGCACTCTCTGTTATTAAGATAGCATTGACATGAATTGTTCTTACAATGTCCTTTTCTGCAAGAGCATCCCTAGGCAACCGACCTTTTAGGAAACTTGCTGATGTTTTTCAAATATGTAGCTTAATCTATGCCAGCTGAGCTGCTAAGCCTTTTTGGATTTTACAACAGAATTAGGATTAAGACTTTTTCACAGGATACTTGAGATATTCTTGCTAATTGGCATGGTCGATATCCAAAAACTTCTGCAATAGACTTTACTTTCTTGTAATCAGAGACATCTTTGGTTAAAGAAAATTCTTGGAAGCCAGCTTAGATATCCCTAAAACTTAGGTTCCTATAGCAGTGGTATGAGCATTTCTCTTTCTCGTGTTCTCTGGAATCTGGATTCTTGATAAAATACTATCGTATCTAGCACATCAGCTAGATAAGCGATAGAATTCGATAATCACTTGCTTATTAGAAGCGATCACTCTACTTGAATGGCTTCTTAGAGATAACTTGACCGTTAGCTGAGATTGGAATATGGACTATGCATCCATAAGTATAGCAGTATCCGCAATAGTATTTCATATATGGATTGGATTAGATTGTTGGTTCAGCTTTTGCTTGATCAGACTAAGACTACAAGAAGGTTTTGGCTTACATCACCGAATCCAAAAGCAGCTTTAGACTCAACTTAGGATATTTCTCTTTCCAAAGCTCTAATAAATTTTTGGTTCCGTTCTTTATCAAATCCTGATAATATTCAATTTTTTCCAGCAGGCTCAGAGGGCAGACATACTTCTAGACTAGCTGACGCCATTTATAAGCGATAGGCAGTTGATCGTTTTATTTGAAAAAATTGATCATGGACTGAATTTTTTTTTACACATTCGGGGCATTGCTGCCTAGCCATTTTTTAAACACATGTTCTACCTGACTGGGCATGTTGACTTGTTATCTGACTGGAATATAAAAAGATCTGGCAGAATGGCATTTGTAGGTTGGGAGTGGTGGTTCTTTAGTATTAATCGTGCACTTCTTTATGCTGGTCAGAGAACGGATTGAATCGGCAAGAGGTTACTGAGGATTTCTCCTTTGTCTAATCTGATTGAGAGAGATTTGGAGTCGATTTTATCGATAGATCTGCTTCCTAAGCTCCAGTTTCCAATCCTGCGTTTCCAACAACATTCTTTCCTCCCTCTTTTACTCAATCTCTTACTCCATTTTAATAAAATTATTTAAAGAACTGATGATGTTTAGCACATCAAATAACTAGCAGGCTGAACTCAAAAAAACTGCAGCAAGATTTCGGCCTGCGATGGTATATGGGCACAGTCAGTAGTCTCCATTTCATATGACTAATAAATACACTATTTTCTACGAGCCTGCTCAAAAAAGAGCAACCGAATTTTTCTCTTTGAATCAAAAGCCATCTCCACAAGTTCAATCACTATCAAATCACGAAAAATACTACTCAACGACCTTCTAATGGGACTAAAATTTTCAGCATTTTCTATTTGTTTTAGATCGTGATGAGTCTTCGGTGGGTTATTTTTGAATTCTAAGTCAAGTAAATTGATTCATAAAAAGGTTTTCAGCATTTCTAAGCAATTCTAAGCAGAAGGCTTACCAAATGGCTATAGTCGCAAAGAAAAACCCGCAAACCCTAATTTTAATCTCACCAGAGGCACTTTCTCTACTTTTTTGGACAACCACAAGCATTACCAAAGTATCTCTGTGTTGCACAAATAACCAAAAAAACTTGTACTTGACGAAAGACAAATAACAAAACAGAAATCCATTCCTTCAAACGCAACGTTAGATTACCATAACTCAGACAAACCACTCAAAACTATTACACTATACAATCTTCAAATAAATAGGAATCGATTGTTAGCAGCAAAAACACCCTTTCAAATTTCCGCTCTAGCAGTCTCGGGTTATTGAGGACATCAATACGAGAAAGAAGATACTAGTTTGTATAGGCGAACAAGAAATAAGTTGAAGACAATAGGAAGAAAAAAGTTCGTAATTTTGAGCTGGGGAAGGGAGGAAACCGTTAACTACTATTTCTATCAAAATAAAGGAAAAAATAAAATACGGGTAGGTTTAGCGAAGTTTAGTAAATTAGCAATGAGTTATAATGCTTTTAGAATAAGCTTTTCAGGAAATTGAAATGAAACTGATTATTTTATTTCACTACAGTATGAAGATTATAATAATTGGGCATATCATCGAGCATTCCTCAACCTGAAAATCAGTTCAATTCTTTATATCTAAGCAATAGGGTTGGGATAACCAGTGACTGTTTTTGTATACTCCTGCACTTCTTCCTCCAGCGCTTAAAAGTCATGGGATAAACCTTCAATCTGTTTCTAAAACTTCAGCTTATCAGCCTACAACTTTTTGCGCTAGGAGTTTTTTTAAGTCAAACTTGAAGTAATGCTATTTTTAAACTTTCTAACAGCTTCGTTAGTCAACTTATCAGTTGCTTCGGATTTCTCATTTTGCGCTAAAATGAATTTTTGGATTCTTTATTTTGTGTGCTTTATTTTTTAATCCATTTGCAACTTTTAGTCTTTTACTTTTTACAGCTTTTACTATATTTTCTCCGTATTTCTAGCTGATACATTCATTCTTTATTTGATCTTTTACCTGTCTTAGTTAATAGTCGCCCAATAGTTTTGGAGTTTCTCATACTTCCTGATCTCTTAAATCATGGATTTCTTCATCTTTTTAGCTTTTTCCTCCTTCTAAACCTTCTCTTGAACTGCCCTCTAATATTCCTCTTTATCAGTTTTTAATTCTTAGAGGTATGACTTTATCTTATTCTTGGTATCAGCTATCCTATGTTCATACTATTCCCTTTTCTCAATAAGCTATTATCTCTGAGGCACTTGGCTATGCTTCAACTCACTTAGTTATCTTCTTATGTTGTTGTTTTGAACTATCAGCTCATTAACTTAGTTATATGCTGATAATAGCTTGTTATGCTAGGTTTCATGCTATCTTTGTTTGACTCTCACAGGTTCAGAGCTAATGCCTTTTCCCAAACGCACCTTCAATTTTAACAGTGATTAATGCTAAAGTTCACTTTTTTTTGCCGATAGTTCCTAAAAGAATTGATTCGTTTGGTAAACTTTTTCGCTAATAAGCACCCGTTATCTATCTAAAGCCTTTATTTGTTTGAGGGTTGAACAATTGAGTTCTCTGAACAGGAAGCATTGATGCTAATAGTCTGTTTTGTTTTCCTCGCTATTTATGGAGATAGTCTAGATTATCTTTTTTATATCCTGAGTTCTTTCGTGGTAGAGCTTCCTCATATTCTCGTTTTACTTGAGTAGATTCAAAGAAAGGGGTCTTGCTTTCATCACTTCTGCCTCAATGTTTTTTAACTGCCGATTTAAGCAGTTATTCTCCTGCAGAATGGAGTCTACTAGGTGGAGAGTTGCAGATGTCCTTTTATCAACACCTCTAAAACCCTCAGCAGGCAGACTAGTATTGTTTCCTGTGGTAGGTAGCTGAAAATGGCTTTCAGGCTTTTAGATAAGCATTTTTGAAAATAACGATACACAATTAATATGAATCAAGTATTACAACATAGTTAGCAAATTAGCACTCGAAGAAAGCTATTTGAAAAATTATGCCCCCTTAAAGATCAAATCTATTGTGTGAATATGAAATGCTGCTGGAATAAACCAATAATAGTTGAGTTTCGGCTTGTAGATTTTATACTGAAATAGCAATATTTGAAGATCATCTGCTGTTTTAACTGTAAAGATATATTGCTTGCTTCTTTTGCTGTCTTTCTACTTTGACCGAAATAAAATACTCTACAATTATACTCTGACGATCGCATCTCAAATATAAAACCCAGTATGCAAAGGTGAGAGTTCTCACTTGTCGATTTTATTATAAACATTTATTACAGATGAGCCTTTCCCCCGACTATTCCTATGAAAAGTCCTTCTTCATTAAAGCAGACAGCACGCTCCAGAACTGATGATAACCTAGGTCCAAAATCCGATCAGCATGCCCCTGATCTCCAAAAAATACCAAGTCTATATGGTAGAAGACTCACTCCCTCCAACCGAATTCCATCCCGATTAAGACTGCACTCCCTTACCCAAAACTGTCGAGTTCAGCCGCATAGTTGCCAACGTCATCACCTCCCTGTCCACATCCTACTTCAAGCAGTTAGAAAAGCAGAAGTAAAGTATAACTTATTCAGGGATAATAGCAATCTTAACACAATCGAAAAGTGGACCAAGTACTTAGAACTGAAATAAAACAAGGCTTTAGTATCTGACTGCTTCTGGTTCGCAATCTGCAAATTTTTCCATGAGGGAAAATACTAATATTCTGAGGCAGAACTTTAGAAAAGGATCGCCAAAAACTACATCGGTCTTTTTCTATCAATCTAAAGCAAAAAAGAGAACGATGACTTCTTTAAAGAGTACTTTAACACACTCGCCCAGTCAGTTTTCTATTCTTTCTTTTATGCCTTCCCCAAAAGTAGGTCTAAATTTGATAACAAACTGAAGGAAAAACTGCTCACCACTTTTAGCAAAATTTTCACTGGAGTTTAGATCAGTAATAAGAAGCATTACTTTGATAAATGGACTCTAGACCTTGGAACAGGCAATATATTGGCTAGAAAGCCAAAGAAGATCGAAGGAGAAGAGAGTAGTCTCATAAAATAGGTTCCTGCGCTTGGGAAAGGATTCGAGAAGATGAAAAAAAGAGAAACACTACCAATTCGCTACAGTCCAATAGTCGAACTATTTTTAAAAACCAACAAGTACAAAACAAGAAACTACGTGTCTGAATTCAAAATGAAGTACACTCAAGTCGATAAAAATTAACACCTGAAGGAGGATAGATTTGCTTTCTATAAGTAGTAAGCCAAAAGAATCCAGGAATGGTCCGATGCCCAGCGCAATGATGATGAGTCTAAGAAAAAGATATTGGAGAATTAGATCAAAGCTTTGAAGAGGGAAACAATCAACCATCACAAGAGACTTGATCGTAGAAAAGCTGAGGAACTATAAAGAGGCGCGCACGAATATGCCAATTATTTGGTTAGTATGCTCAACGCAGGAATCACAATGACTTCTCTGGGTGTGGTACGTAAAAATGTCAGCTGATCTTTACTTACATTGGATTCCTCAACCCCGCTCTATAATTCCTATTTAACCACAGTTATTCCATGTTTTGTCAAAATAGCATAGGCGCTAAGTAGAATGATCTGGCTTCTAAAGATATAATATTATTGTAAGTTTATGCAGTAAAAATTGCAAGCAATCAGTGAGATGCAGATGCTGATGGGAAAAGAAAGCCTCACGCCCCACGAGCTAATCATTGCTGCAGTACATGCGATAAATTTGTACAACAAACTAGAATGCATGAATGATAAAGGATAACGCTGCGAATTTCCAGAAAATTGGAAGGAGTTAAAGAACGGAGCTTATGCATTTAACTACACCAATTTGTCCAACCGAGGAGTGGCTAATTTTAAGTTCACAACTGTTGAGTAAAAGGTGACAGTTTTGTTCGGGTACTAGGGATCAAAGTAAATAAACAAAGTCACTTTCAATACAAACGATTCTCTCCAGACGATTGTTAAAACTCATGAGTTCAATTTGAAACAGTTCCTCTCCAGTCAACCCAGCTTTACAAAACCTATTTACCAGTCTAACAATTTTAAGCCCAATAGCAATTTGAATTTGGTTAGCGAATCACAAACTTATCAGAAAACACCTATTTTCGCTAACAGTGTTCAAAGTAACTACCCTCCTAGAAATGTCATAAACTCATCACAAATGACCAATCCTTTTGGACAGTAAGAATATGTGGGCCCTAACAGCCAAATTTTCAATAATCCTTATTTCCAGCAAAATCCAGTTCCAAGCAATTCCATGATTCCTCCAGGAGCAAGGTATGACCCCATCGATCCATTTGATGATCCTCTAAGAGTCAGAAACAATAATCCTAATGATTTTGTCGGATTTGATTAATTTGGAGCCCCCATTCAGCCCAACTCCAAACTTGGAAAAGTACCTAAAATTAACCCTTTCGGCCCAACCGGCAACGGTTTCGGAGGTGGTTTCGGAGGCGGCTTCGGAGGATCCAGAGGAGGGTTTGGTGGCGGTTTCGGCCCAGTGATATGATTGAGAAATCATCTGGTTTAATATTTGATTATTATATTGATGAGTGCAATATGTTTGAATTGTAGGAAGTAGGGTAAGACAATGGTTTAACTTATTTGTGAGCACGAGCTATGCTTAGATTGCGCTGAATAGATCAAAGTCGCTGAAGGAGTCGGCCCATTAGATGCAAAATTTAGAGTCTGCTGCCCTCATTGCCGAAAATCTACAATCACCCTCAACATCCAAAACCTAGTCAATAAATAGCACGAAAAACTACTATTCGTCAACATGGAAAGCTCTTAGCTAAGCTAGGAAGAACTATAACAACAGTTTGCAGGCGATGCCTCAGGAAAAATCAGTTAGAGCAGATTGAGAAAAATGTCTTATACTGAGCGCAGGTCCAATTTATACGCTGAGCGGAGAACTCCTGAACTTGTTGATAGAGGAAAAGGGAGTAACTAGTCGAGGCCCAATACTAAAAGCAGAGCAGGCGAAAATAATTTATAAGTCAAATGCAGCGTGCACAAGGAGGCCTTAATGTTCTACTGTGAGCAGTAATTGACGGTCATGTGCATGCAATGCATGTATAAACATATGAAGGAGCAGAAAAACCACAATGTATGCTCAATCAGCGATGCTTTACCCACCATATCAAAGCTCAACACCGAGCACAAGCAAGAAGCTAAGCGTAAGATGGAGGATATCTAACGCAACCTGACCATCTGCAAAGGCAATAAAAGCAGAATATAACAAGCGTACGAGATACACTAACAACTTATAGTGTAGGAGTTCAAGTAGCTGTAAAAGTTAGTCAAGAAAAAGTAGTAGGAAAGCAAAGAATTCCTATAAAAAACCTTCAAAAGAAAATAAGAAGAAATATCTTCACAAATAAATGATCTGAACTATCTGAAAAGCTGCTTGAAAGAGCATTTTTAGTTTAGCCTTGACAATAACAGCTCTCAGATTTATTTTTTCAACGCTTTCAACCTTTTGAAGACAGCAATGGCCAAGTATAACCTCACCTATAAGCAAATCAAGAAGGAGTAGTTCTTTTGCTTTGAAAAATTTGCTTCCGTTGAGGATTTTACAGCATTGCTGGAGAAATTCTACAAACCGAAAGAAGTCAACGGTCGTGAGAGTAAGGCTACAACAAGAAAGGATGAAACAAATCCACCTTCTAGAGCCTCCGAAAAGGGACAAAC
>Ga0316217_10007302_pt1 | contig 10606 bp, 6 predicted proteins | sample 1anoAmetaG_FD_203633 | JGI IMG/M metagenome (GOLD analysis project Ga0316217, IMG submission 203633) | Freshwater microbial communities from Trout Bog Lake, Wisconsin, USA - 1anoA | ecosystem: Environmental > Aquatic > Freshwater > Lake > Hypolimnion/Profundal zone | place: USA: Wisconsin... | reverse complement strand
TGAAAGCGGTCGTCGATCTCGGCCAGCTTGAAGGCGGCGCGGGACCGGTAGCCCATGGTCTTGGCCGCCTTGACATAAGGATCGTTGATCTGGCGGTTGAGCCACAGCTGGCTCGACATCGACTTCTGGTCGGCCGTCTTCAGGCGCGCGCCCAGACTGCGGCCGGCGGCGTCGCCCCGGGTGGGCGCCCGCACCATGCGCTTGCGGGCCGGTTCCGAAGGGTCTTTGGGGTCTGTGCTCATGCCGCGTCCGAGGCGTCGCCGGCCGTCAATGCGCCGTCGAGGCCGCTGTGGCGACGGCGGCGGCGGCGGGTCTGGCGCTCCTGCATCAGGGCGAGCAGCAGCCCTTCGCGCAGGCCCCGATCGGCGACGCGCACCCGCTCGCAGGGCCAGAGCTCCTGCACCGCCTGCAGGATCGCCGCGCCCGCCAGGACCAGATCGGCGCGGTCGGGCCCGATGCAGGGCTGCATCGCCCGCTCGCCCGCGTCCTGCATGAGCAGCCGCTCCGCCGCCGCCTCACAGTCGGAGCGGTTCAGCCAAAGCCCGTCCACCTGATTGCGGTCATAGCGCGGCAGGTTGAGATGCATCCCCGCAAGGGAGGTGATGGCCCCGGAGGTGCCGACGAGATGGGCGTGGCCGGACTGAAAGGCGGCGCGCAGGTCCCTCGCCTCCTCGACCTCGCCGACAGCGGTCTTGACGAACTCGATCATCGCGCGAAACCACGCACGATCCCCCGCCGCGCCTTCGGGAAAGCGCTCGGCGAGGGTTACGACGCCCACGGGGATCGAGCGCCAGGCCTTGATCGGCAGGCGGTCGGGTTTCAGCCGGTGCGCCTGATCGAGCCTTGGATCGGTCAGATCCAGCCACGACAGTTCCGTCGAGCCGCCGCCGACATCCACCACCAGCGCCACATGTTCGGTGCGGTCGAGCAAGGTCAGGCACCCGGCGACGGAGAGCTGCGCCTCTTCCTGCGGGGAGATGATCTGCAGGCGCAGCCCCGTCTCCTCAGCCACCTTTTCCACGAAATCGGCCCCGTTGCGCGCCGAGCGGCAGGCCTGCGTCGCCACGGCGTGGATCCGCTGCGGCTTGCGGCGATGGACCTTGTCGGCGCAGATCTTTAAGGCGGCGATGGCGCGGGACATGGCCTCGGGGTCCAGCTCGCCGGTCCGGGACAGCCCCTCTCCCAGCCGCACGATGCGCGAAAAACTCTCCACCACGCGGAACGAGCGTCCCGCCGGAGAGGCGATCAGAAGCCGGCAATTATTGGTGCCAAGATCAATCGCGGCGTAAAGCGGCGCCTCACGCGCCACAGAGCCCACCGCAGGAGATGCGGACCTTGGAAGGTCGAAACGGTGCGCCTGCGACATGGGGCGACAATCCTCCAGGATCAGCCTGCAACGCGCGACGACGCCGCCTAAGCCTCCTGCTTTTGGCACTCTAGCAAGCCGAGCGCCGGGGCGAAACCTGAATTGTCACAAACGATCCCGGCCTGGCTGGGCTTGGGCGTCGGCAAACCCCGGTGGCGAAGGTCAGACGAACATCACCAGAGCTTAACCCGATCCGATGCGCTGGATTTTGCTGATTAGTTTGTAGACCCAGAGTATTTTCCGAGACGAACCGGCAGCCGCTTCGTCGAAATAGGCTCGAGAGGCTCAAGATGAACGGCAATGACTCGTACCGTTCACCGAACCGTCATATGATTGGGCGTAGCGTTGAGTTCATGAGCATGTTGCACGCCAAATTCCAGATCGGTCAGGTCGTCCGCCATCGGCACTTTTCGTTCCGCGGCGTGATCTTCGACGTCGATCCTCAGTTCGCCAACACCGAGGAGTGGTGGCAGTCGATTCCTGAAGCCATCCGCCCAAGGAAGGATCAGCCCTACTATCACCTCCTCGCGGAAAACGATCAGGGCTCTTACGTCGCCTATGTGTCGGAGCAGAACCTCCTCCCCGACACCACCGGGGAGCCGGTCTCCCACCCCCAGACCCAGGTCATGTTCGCCGGCTTTGAAGGCGGCCAATACCGCCTGCGCCCGCACCACACCCACTAGGGTTTGGGGGGGCGGCAGGCTACCAGTCCAAAACCGACCCGTCGTAGCTCCAGAACTTTCCGGTTGTTCCTATCGAGAGCGCGTCGATCACCGCTTTGACGCCGCGCGCACTGTCTACCGGATCGATATCCGCATCCGGGCCGCCCATGTCGGTGCGGACCCATCCGGGGTGAATGGATGCGGCGGCGATGCCGTCCTCCAATAGATCGGTGGCAAGACACTGCATGACCTTGTTCACCGCCGCCTTCGACGCTCGATAAGCGACGCGGTCGGACTTAGCGTAGCTCATCGACCCCATTCGGCTCGACACAGTCACAATCTTGGACGCCTTTTCGCGTCGGAGATTGGGCAGCAATGCCTGCACGACCCTCAAAGGTCCCAAAGTATTGGTCGCCAGGACGTCCGCGAACCCATCGAAATCCATGTTTTCGCTCGATTGTCGCGAAGGCCCGATCACGCCGGCATTGTTGATGAGCACGCTTACCGAGAGGTCGCCGAGAGCGTCCTTGAATGTCCCGATAGAGCTTGGATCAGTGACATCAAGCGGCACGATCTTACAATCCAAAGCATCTGCGGTTTTGCTCGCGCTTCGATTTCCGAGCACGACCTCGGCGCCGTCGCGAAGAAAAAGGCGCGCGAGCTCCAGCCCGATCCCGCGCGAGGCCCCGGTTATCACGACGGCTCCCATTATTGTCTCCCATCGACTATTCGATCCAAGGATGGTTGTGCTTGCTATTCTCGCATCGTTAGTTGCAAAGAACGGGCAAAAATCACGCACAAGATCATCAGAAGACCTTCGCAGGCCTCGACTGCGAATCCCAATTTCTCGTACAGAAAAGTTGCGTAATATGAACTAACACCACAATAAATAAGCAGAAAAACCGAAATCACAATAGATATTAGGCAGCTGGTTCGCCCCAAATACTCCCTATCCACTCCTATCCTCGTCGCACGAAAAGCCCATACGAGACCGATTATGAACGCTGTCGGAGCCATGAAAGAATACAATCCCGTCTTCGGGTAAGCTCTGGCCCAAAATAGAAATGCCACGCTCTGGGCGACATAGAGGACGGAATACAAGACATAGACAGGATTTCGGATCTGGATCCTGAACATGTCGCAAGCGCTCCAATGCGCCCTGGCCAGCTAAGGGTTTACGCCGGGCTGTCAGGCGCCAGCCTAGTTCGGTGCAACTGCCTATGGCAATACGCAACCAAGGCGCGCGCCCTCAGAAGTTCTGCCGGAACCTAACCGACAGGCGCGCGTCGCCCTGGGCGCCGATCTGGGATATGACCGAGAGGTTGCGGCGCACGCGCAGTTCGACCTGGGCTGAGGGGCCGGTGCGGCCGCCGCCGGTCAGCTCGACATAGACATTGTCGGTCAGATACTTGCCGCCGGAGATGGTGGTTCCCTGCTTCACGCCGGGCAGATTGACCGTGGACTGATCGACCCCCAGCGACAGCCGGTCAAGGCGCGCGAACTGGCGCAGCCCCCCGATGATGTCAAAGCCGCCCCCCGTCGCCAGCGAGGTCAGGGCCGAGGCGAGCTGGGCGGCCTGGAAGGGCGACAGCTGCGAGGCCGCCACGCCGAACAGCACGCGGGACAAAACCTCGTCCTGCGGCAGGACGGGGGTGGAGGTCAGGGTGATCTGCGGCTTGGCCGCCGTGCCGCTGACGCGGATCTGCGCGGTGAGGCTGGGGTCCTCCCGCTGGGCGGTGAGGTCAAGGCGGATGGTTTCGGCGGTGGGGCCAAGGCGCACCGCGCCCAGCTCGTCGAAATCAAAGCGCTTTCCCGAAAAGTCATAACTGCCGCGGATCAGCCGGGCGACGCCGGTCAGGTCGGGCTTCAGGCTGTCCCCGGTGACGTGGCTGTCGAGGGAGAGCTCGGCGTCCAGTCCCTTGCCGCGCACGAAGATCCCCCGCGCGGCCTTGATGGTCACGTCAAAGGCCACCTGGATCGGCGAGGTGCGGGGCTGGGGCGCGTCCTCCCCGTCCTTGGCCTCGCGGTGCACCTCGCGCACCGCGAGCGGTGTGACGCCCGTCGGCGTGGGCGGATTGGCGGCGATGTCGGCGCGGTCGACGGTGAGGGCCCCGGCGAGCTTGGCGTGCCCCTCCCCGTCCCGTGTGACGGTCAGGGCGCCGGAGGCCTGGGCCTTGCCGATCTCGTTGTCGATCAGGCGAAATTTCGTCAGGACGAGTTTCAGCGTCGAGGCGCCGTCGGCGGACAGGCTGACCCGGCCGTCGCCGCTGACCTGGCCGCCATGATCGTCCGTTCCCTGCAACTGGCGCACGACCACTTCGTCGGAATTGAACTTGGCGGCGATGGAGAGGTCCTTCAGCAACAGCCCGGTGGCGGCGTCGCGGAACTGGCCGCCGGACAGGGTGGCGTCGCCGGTGGCGCGCAGGTGGGCGAGCGGCCCGCTCAGCGCCCCTTGCGCGGCGATGGCGCCGGACAAGGACCGGTCGCCGCCCGCCAGAAGGTCCCAGAGGGGCCGAAGCTCCCCCTGCGCGCGGAAGGCGCCGGTCACGGGCTTGGTGCGGTCGATGGCGATGCGGAAAGGCCGCGCCGCCGCCTCGGCGGGCAGATCGAGATCGAGCCTGGCCTGGAGCCCTTCGCTGCTGCTGGCGGCGCCGGCGATGCGCATCAGCGGGCCGGTCAGATCGACCGACAGGGCGGCGTTCATCGTCTGATCTGCGGGCGCGTCGCGGCTGCGGGCATTGGCGAGGGCGACGTCGAGCTTGCCGCCCAGCTTTCCGTCCACGCCGCTGGCGGTCAGCGAGCCGCTGACCACGCCCAGATAGTCCTCTGTCAGGCCCTGCAGGCTGACGCCGGCGATCTTGCCCCGCGCCGACAGGCCAGAGGGGCTGTCGCGCAGGTCAAGCTCCACCTGCCCGCCGGACAGGGCCGCTTTCAGCCGCACAGCCTTGTCCTGATCGGTAAAGCGGATCAGGGCGGGCTCCAAAAGCTTGAACGGCGCTTTGCGGATCCGGCCGGCGCCGGTCAGCGTCGCCTCGGGCGCCGCAGGATGGGAGAAAACGCCGGACCCCTGAAAGCTCCACGCCACCGGATCGTTGCCGTTCACGGTCAGGTCGAAGGGCAGCCGGTCGAGGGGACCGCGGGCGGAGAGCCGAATCTGGCGGATCGCGCCCGGCGTGTCGGCTGCGGCGAGGTTGGCGCCCGTCAGGGTGACGACGGCTGACGTCTTGTCCCCGGACCCCGAAAGCTGAAGCGCCCCCGTCGCCCGCCCCTGCCGAAGGAAGGCGCCCTGCGTGGCCGATCCCTCCACGTCCGCCGAGACGAGGGCGCCGTCGCGAAAGCCCATGGCGCCGGACACCTTCAGACCGCCCGCGTCGGCGACAAGATCGTGCAGATCAAAGCCGCCCTCGGTGAAGCGGAACGCCGCCTTGCCGATGGCCTCGCCAAAGCGGCTCTTGCCCGTCACCGAAACCGCGCCGTCGACCTCGTGATCCGCCTTGATGAAGGTCACGGCGAGACGGGCCGGGGCGACCGACAGGGGGCCCAGGTCCACCGCCGTCAGATCCGCCTCGAGGTCGGCTCTTGGACTGGCGACATCGCCGGACACCTTGCCGGTTCCATGCGCCGCGCCGGCGATCTCGAGGCCGGCAATATAGGCCGGGCCCCGCGCGCTCCAATTGAGATCCATGTTGAGGGCGCCCTCGCGATCGAGGAGGCCGTGCAGATCCGCATCGATCGCCGCGCCCTTCGCTGTCGCCGACGCCACCTCGAGCCCCTTAGCTGTCCACCTGGCCCGGGCGGAAACGACAGGCGTCTGTCCGATCAGCCGATCGAACTCCGCCGCCCCGGTGACAAGGCCAAGGCCCCGCGCGTCAAGCTTTAAGGACCAGTCTTCGGAGCCCTTGGGCCAGATCGCATCCCATGTCCCGGTGAGCGTTCCTTTTCCAGCGCGCCCCAGACCCACGCCCTGCGCCACGGCCTTGCCCTTGAAGTCGAGATCGCCCAGCAAGGTCCACCCGCCGTCGCCATCCACATCGAGGTGCGAGCCCTTGATCGTCAGTTTGCGGAACAGATAGCGGCCATCGCGGATGCGCCCGCCGTCCAGATGCACGACCGGCTTTGGCCCCAGCAGCGTCCACAGCAGTCCGTCGCCGCTCACGCCGTCGGATTTCAGATCGGCGATCAGCCGGAACTCGCCCTTGTCGTGGCTGAAGCGGATCGGGCCAAAGGTGCGGGCGATGGTCAGGTCATTCTGCTGGACCTTTTCCGCCGTCGCGTCGGCCACATAGTCAAAGCTGTCGAGATCGCCGGTCAAAACGCCTTTGGTGCGGGTCGGGCCGATGTGCGGCACGGGCACCCACCAGCGGGACAGCTCGTCCACCGCCGCCGTAACGGTCACGCCCTCGGCCTTGCGCGTCTTCAGATTGACCGGGCCGCTCATGACCAGCGACGCCAGAGCGCCGGTCATCCTGCCGTCGATCAGATAATGATCCCCCTTCAGGCGGCGGCTGACGCCGGTCAGCTTCGCCTCCGGCCCGATCCGCTTTGCGAACATCTCCGTGTGGGTGGACAGATCAAGGCGCGCCATGGCCGTCAGGGCGCCGCCGTCCCGGCCCCAGCTTGCATCCACATCCAGAACCGGATCCCCTCCGGACTTCAGATCGATCCGGAGCTTGCCGCCCTTGGCCACGCCGTCGGCGGCGGCGCTGAGGCGCATGGGTTTGCCGGGGGACAGGCCGATGGCCCCGGACAGGGCGCCCCCTGCCCGCTCGGCCCCGTCGACCTTCAGCTCCAGCCGGTCATCGTCCCCGAGGCGAAAACGGACGGCCAGACCGTCGCCGGCGCGCAGCTGGCTGGCCACCGTGACATCGCCGTCAGAGGCGCCGAGACGGCGGATATGCGTTCGCCCCGCCACCGTCCAGCGTCCGGGGACGAGGGTGACGGCGGGGGACGAGTCCAGGCGGAACTTCGCCTGATCTACGATGATCGACACCGGCAGACGCGCCGACGGGCTCGAGTGCGGCGGGCTCTGCAGCACGGGCTGGCGGAGCACCGACACGACCTCGGCCCCCAGCCGACGCACATGCAGGCGCCGCACGGCCAGCTCCTCCGGCGACCAGTCGACGGCCAGATCCTTCACGTCCAGCCAGACGCCCGTCTTGTCCTCGACCTTCAGGCGGGCGAGATGGAACCGGTTGAACAGATCGCCGGTCAGCCCCTCTACCCGCAAACGGCCGATGGGCCCCAAAGGCTGGCCGTCCAGGGCCGCGACGACCATCCGACGCCCAGGATCGGTCAGGACCGCCAGCCGCGCGCCAAAGACCAGCACCACGAGCACGGCGAGCAGAACGCCCAGCGCCGCCAGGGTCTGGCCGATCCAGTTCACGCCGGCGGGCGGCAGGTTGAAGGCGTCGGCCGCCCCGCCGTCGTCCTCGCCCTGCGGATCTTCCAAGGATGCGGTCACGCCACGCCCGTCAAAAACTCTGGCCGATGCTCAGATAAATCTGAAACGGCTGCTGGCTGGCCCCCGACGGCCGCTGAAGCGGAAAGGCGAGGTCGGCCCGGATAGGCGCAAAGCTTAGGTGATAGCGGAAGCCGATGCCAACAGAGGCGTAAAGATTTCCAAGATCAGGCGTTGAGACCGAGCTGACGGAGCCGGCGTCGACAAACACCACTGCGCCAAAGGGGCTCGCGCCGAACCGCCGCCGCAGCTCTAGGGACAGCTCGGTCAGGGACAGGCCGCCGATGGGGGTGTTGTCGGAATAGTGCGGCCCGATGGACTGATAGGCGTAGCCGCGCACCGATCCGCCGCCGCCGGCGAAGAAGCGGTCCGCCGCCGGCAGCCCTGGAATGGTGCCGCCCAGGATCGAGCCGACCTGCGCGCGCCCGGCCAGCACATAGTCCGCCTTGCCGTCGAGGGGCAGGTAGCCGCTGAGCTGGGCCTGGCTTTTCAGATAAAGCAGCGACACGTCGCCCTGAATATCGGTCGGCGTCACATGCGCCTCGAATTTCCAGCCCCTGCGGGGGTCAAGGGGGTTGTCGGAGTGGTCAAGGGCCAGGGCCCCGATCAGCCGCACCGTGACGATCCGCACCGTCCCGGTCTTGACGTCCTTCACCTCCGAACTCGTGATCGAGGTGCCTTCGGTGAAGAAGCTCGTCGTCTGGAAGCGCCGCGTCAGATCCGCGCTGATCTGGGGGCCGTACTCGGTATAGGCGGGGGTGACGGTGCGGAACCAGTCGCCGGTCAGTTTCAGCGTCTGTCCCGGCGAGAGGAAGTGCGGCGCGGACCACTCCACCCCGCCCCGGTCGTCGCTGGCCGTCTGCGACCCGAAATTGGCGCTGAGTTTGCCGAAATAGGTCAAGGTGTCGGCCCGGTGGAAGCGGTTGAAATCCGACCAGCGGATGTCGAAATCGCCGCCTTCGTTGGTCGAATAGCCTGCGGTGAAGTCCAGCGCGTGCTTGGACCGCTCGGCGAGATTGACAAGGACCGGCCGCAAGGCGTCGGGGGCGGCGTCCGACTTGGGCTCCAGGCTGACGGTGACGCTGTCATAGACGCCGGTATCCAGAAGCCGCCGCTCAAGTTCGGCGACGGACTTGGGCTGATAGACCTCGCCGACCTTCCAGGGGGCGAGTTTGCGGATGAATTTGGGCGCCGTGCGGCCCTTGGCGCGGACCAGCTTCACCGCGCCGATATGGACAAGGCCGCCGGCGTCGATGCGAAAGGTCGGCTTCATGCTGGTGTCGGCGTGATCGACCACCACGTCCGGCGCCTCGGCCCTGGCGTCGGCATAGCCGTGGATCTGCAGGGCGGTGATGATGCGACCTTGCGTCTCGACCACGTCCTCCGCGCGGGCCGACGCCCCCTGGCGGATCTCGATGGAGTCAAACGCCCCCTTCATCGCCTCTTCATTGGGAGGGACGCCGATCCAGTCGATATTGATCGGGCCGAAATGGGTCCTTGGGCCCAGCGTAATGCGGATCACGCCCTGGGGATGGTCGCCCTCGGCGATGTCGGTCTCGATCGCATAGTCGTAGAAGCCCTCCGAGCGGAGCAGCAGCTCGGCGGCGTCCTGCGCGTCGCGGGCGCGGCGGCGGGCCTCGATGCGGGTCTGGGCGGGCTGGCGGCTTTCGCCCACCGCGCGTTCGATCTCTTCGCGCAGCACGCGGTTTTCAACGCCCTGAACGAGGGCCTTGTGCTCGGCGGCGGCGGGGTGTGCGGCGAGGCCTGAGACGATCAGCGCAAAGGCGCCGGCGGCGGCGTGAGGCCTCGTGTGACTGCGCCCCGTCCTGTTCATCGATTCGTTGCGACTTTCCGCTTCGCCCGACCACGCGATCCTAAGCGTCGTGATGCGCCGAGGATCACAAGTAAAGCGTTAACCGGCGGCGAAAACGTGTCCGCCTGTGACGATCGTGTAAACAACGTCCCCCGGCGAGGGAATGGCTGCCGCGCCATTGCGGGCGATCATCGCCTCCAGAAAGGTTCCATCGTCGAGGCCAAGGTCGATCCGGCAGACGGGACCTGCGCCCGTGACGCGCCGCACCGTCGCCGCCAGGGCGTTCGGGGCCGGCTGCGTGCGGATCTCGACATGATGCGGCCGAACATAGGCCTCGGCTGCGCCGTCGCGAATGCCGACGGCGGGCAAGGCCAGCCCCCTTGCGTGGAACAGGCCGTCCCTGACCTCGCCGGCCAGCCGGTTGGCGTCGCCGACAAACCCCGCCACGAAGGCGGAGGCGGGATGGTCATAGACCTGCGACGGCGCGCCGATCTGCTCGATCCGCCCGTCCCTCAAGACCGCCACCCGGTCGGCGATTTCGAGGGCTTCTTCCTGATCGTGGGTGACGAACACGGTGGTGACCCCCGTCGCGTCGTGGATCCGCCGAAGCTCGCGCCGCAGCGACTTGCGCACCGTGGCGTCGAGGGCGCCGAAGGGCTCGTCGAGCAACAGCACCCTGGGCTCCACCGCCAGGGCGCGGGCCAGCGCCACCCGCTGGCGCTGGCCGCCGGAGAGCTGCGCGGGCTTGCGCTCGCCCATGCCGTCAAGATCCACCAGCTTGAGCAGCGCCTCCACCCGCCGGCGCCGTTCCGCCCCGCTGGGACGGCGAAGCCTTGGCCGAACGTCGAGGCCAAAGGCGATGTTCTGGGCCACGCTCATATGCCGAAAAAGGGCGTAGTGCTGGAAGACAAAGCCCACCCCGCGCTCGGCCGCGGCGGCGAAGGTGACGTCCGCGCCGCCGAATGCGACCTCGCCTGCGTCCGGAAACTCAAGGCCCGCGATCACGCGCAACAGCGTGGTTTTCCCTGAGCCTGAGGGGCCCAGGAGGGCCATCAGCTCGCCGGGGCGGACGACGAGGCTGACCCCGCTCAAGGCGCGGTAGCGGGCGAAGGACTTGACGATCTCGACCGTGCGCACCTCCAGAGGCGCCGCGGGTCTTTGCAGATCAGCCGACATGGGCGCGCCCCTCCGGCCAGGCGAGATCAAGCACGGCCTTCGCCGCCAAGGTCGCCAGGGCGAGGAGGCAAAGGAGCCCCGCCACCGCAAAGGCGCCGACAAAATTATACTCGTTATACAAGATCTCGACG
>Ga0316217_10007301_pt1 | contig 10607 bp, 10 predicted proteins | sample 1anoAmetaG_FD_203633 | JGI IMG/M metagenome (GOLD analysis project Ga0316217, IMG submission 203633) | Freshwater microbial communities from Trout Bog Lake, Wisconsin, USA - 1anoA | ecosystem: Environmental > Aquatic > Freshwater > Lake > Hypolimnion/Profundal zone | place: USA: Wisconsin... | reverse complement strand
CCGCCAGCCTCATCACCAAGAACTCGTTCACTTGTCAATACGGCCGGATCGAAGTCCGCGCCAAGCTCCCCCACGGCAAAGGCGTCTGGCCGGCCATCTGGATGCTCGGTGCCAGTTATCCCCAAGTCACTTGGCCCCAATGCGGTGAAATCGACATCATGGAGTTTGTGGGCCATGATCCCGACAACATCTACGCCCACCTCCATTACCACGCCGATGGCCGGCGCCAATTCGACCGGGGCGTCCTGCCCACCATTGCGCCAGCGGCTGATTTCCATGTCTATGCCTGCGAATGGTTCACCGACCGAATTGATTTCTATTTCGACACCCAGAAATATCACACCGTCCCGACCGACAAGGCCGGCGTGGGTCCGGACAATCCCTTCCGTAAACCCCACTATCTCTTGATCAACTTTGCCTTGGGCGGAGCCTGGGGCGGACCGATTAACGACACGATCCTGCCGCAGACCTACCTGATTGATTACGTGCGGATTTATCAGCCAGCCACCCACTGATTCCCATAGGTGTTTTGCCTAGGCCCGAATCAGTCTCGACCCTCATTGCCTTGCCGCAAGCCGCGCCGGATAGTAACCGTGTTCAACGAAAGGAGCATGCAATGAAATTGGCAAGCAAAGTCAAAGTTGGAACACTGGCACTTATGTTCGCGGGCGCGTTATGCGGCTGCAACAAGGAGCCGCAATATCCCAGCCGGACACCATCGGCGGCTCCAAGTTCACCATCGGCCGTCGACCTCAAAACCATGACACTCGAGACCAATCTGCCTGCGATGCCAGTCATACCCGTCGCGCCCCTGATTACAAATCTGCCGATGCCCACTGTGCCAACGCTGCCCCAGACCCCGGGGTATAAATAGCGCGCCAATACTCGGCAACAAGTGCCGGCCAACCTTCATCTTCTCCCCTCCATGTTGTGAAGGGATGATTGTCCTAATCAGGTTCGATTGTTAATTTCCACGGTGCGTCTGTGATCTTAACCTTTGTGATCGTCAAGCGACCATCCGCGTCAGTCTGCACCTGGCCGGACTGGCGGGGTTGATTGTCGGCAACCATCCGCCACCGGTAGGTTTTGCCCGGCTGGACATGAAACTGTTGCAGCCGCCGGAGTGTTACGTCGGTGACGGCCAGCACTGGCAGTTCGATTGGTCGCTTGAGCTCGGGCTGCTTCACCAACCGGAGTTCCATCACAAAACTCTTGGCAATGTCGGTCAGATTTTTCCACCGGAAGTATCCGTTGATTTGCCCCTGTTGGTCAGGCACCGCAAGATTTTGAAATCCCGGATAGACATTGTCGGTGGAGGCACCGGTAAAGACTGGATACGCCTCATCTTTGCGGATGGAAAGCCACGGGAACTCGTAGACCGCGGCATTGAATTCACTGGCGTCGCTCGTGTGGCCAAAGGGGCCCCAAGCAAATGCCATGGCACAGCGATTGGTCTGACAGTAGGCAAGCAATTGTTCCTGGTCTTTCGACCATTTATCATTCTGCGAGGAGAAGTTGAAGACGGGTGGCGGGTCCGGGTGTTTGCCGTTACGTAGGCGAAACAACGCGTGGTCTGGGCTGGCCGGCACATCCACGGAAATGGCGGCAAAGATGTCACCGTGACTCATGCCCAGTCCCAAGCTGCCGCACCCACCCATCGAAACACCGCTCAAATAAACCCGGTTGGGATCAATCGGGAATGTGCGCCTGACCCATTTCACAGTTGCCAGCAATCGGTTTTCGGTTGGGCAAAGTTCGATCTTGTAACGGGCTGGCATGTCCAGGATCGACTGATAGCCCCACAACCAATCAACCGACCGATTGGAACTACAGTCCAGCCAGAGCCCGTAACTGGATTCGTCCACATAGGCCTGAATGATGTGGGCGCGGGCGGGCGGAAGATTTGGCACCATTTCAGACTGGCCGGTACCACCGGCGCTATGCAGGATGACCCGGAGCGATGCTTTTCCGGCGAGCGGGGTCTTGGGATGCACGACATAATAATAGTCCCGCTGCGGCGTCGCATATTTCCATTGGTCAAGACTGCCATGTTCGTAGCGAACCACCTTCCGTCCGGAAATAGTTTCTTCGCTGATCAGCTTAACCTCCGGCATCGCCAAGGTGCTTTCGCCCGATTCCGTCAGTGAGCTCATTGCCTTAATAGTCAACATAACCGTCATTAGAAAACTAGTTTTAACCGCATTTCTACCTGTTGATAACAAGAAACTGTACGCCGCCGGCAATTGGCGAACAAGCCGAAACAGCCCATCCCCTGGGTTGTCAGAATTTGCAACTCCTTCCCGGTGAGTTGCTATTCACCGAGCAAAGTGATGACGACGTTCAACCGCTGCCGGGCTTGGGATGCGAGGGCCAGGGCTTCCTCGCGGCTCACGATCTGAAACCGGAGTTCATCCCCGGCCAGCATCTGGCCGAACTTGTCCAAATCGGCGGAAGCAACTGTCGCGATTTTCGCATAGCCGCCGGTCACTTGACCATCCCGATGGAGAATAATCGGCTTGCCATCACCGGGAACTTGGATTGCCCCCAACGGCGTTGGATCGGAGATGATGTCCGGCCCATTCACGAATTCGATCGGCGGCCCCTCGGTGCGTAACCCTTGCCGGTCCGAGCGCGGACTGATCGTGTAAACCGATTGCAGAAAAGTGTCGTGGCCACGGGCCGTAAAAGCTTCCGCCTGCGGACCGCGTGTAACCCGGACGATTTGTTGCGCCGGTGTTGCGGGCCGCCAATCGACTGGCAGGTAGCGCGTCGCCACAAACCGGCGTGACAGGGAATCGGCAGTGCTCACCGTATCGCCCGCCTGCAACGGTCGCCCCATCCGGCCTTTCGTGAATGTTGACATCGAACCAAGAAACTTCTCGGTGCTGATTCCGCCACGAATGGCGAGATAGGCGCGACAGCCGGTCTGGCGCTTTTTGAAAGCAATCTGCTCTCCGCGGTGCAGAACAAACGATGTCCACATCGGTGCCGGCTGCGGATCAAGGTCGCCGCCGGTAATTGCCACCACGCAATCCGTCAGTGCCTCGACCACCAACCCCGGCAACAGGATCTCCAGCGCCGCCACGGTGAGTGGGTTGCCTACAAGCGCGTTGGCAACTTGGTACGAAAACTGATCGAGCGCGCCCGAAGGCGGAATCCCATACCGGCGCAGGCCGGGGCGGCCAGCATCTTGCACGGTCGTAAAGGGACCGGGTTTACGAATCAGCAGCGCCTTCAATTTGACAATCTCCAATAAATCGCCCCGCCCATTTCTGCGCTTCAGTTTCCGATACGTTGGGACAGCGCACGAGATCGCCGGGGCGTAAGGCGGTCGGTGGTGACCGGTGCGGGTCGTACATCGTGACAAAGGTTCGGCCAATGTAGTGCCAACCTGACGGCTGATCGATGGGCAGCACGACCGCTTGAGCACCGGCGAATCCGACCGAGCCGGCAGGCAACCACGTTCGCGGCGTCGTCAAGCGTGGTAGGTGGAGTTTTTCCGGGACGCCGCCCATGTAAGCAAGGCTGCACAGGAAGCCGAGGCAGTAGACCGGATACTCTTGCGCGGCAAACTGGTGGATGACTTCTTCGGAGGTAAGGCCAGTGGTTGTGGCCACACTATCAAGATCAAAGCCGTATGTTCCACCGTAAGCCGTCGGGATCACAAACCGGCGGGGAGCCGGCAAGTTGACAGTCTGGCGTGATGTGGTGTGCGCGGCAATCTCGTCGCGAAGCGTGGCCAAGCTGACTTGGTCGGGATCGAAGTACACCATCAAGGACCGATAGGCCGGGATCACCTCCGTGATACCGGCGCGGGCGGCTTGTTCGATGCGAAATGCAAGCTGCCGAACTTGTCGGTTGACGGCCAGACTGATTTCCGGTTCGTACTCCACGAGAAGCGCGTCCTCGCCCACCGGAACCAAGCGTGGATATTGGCTCACGCGAACAACTCAGACAGTGGTTGGATGGCGATGTTGCGTTCAGCGCAGATTTCCCTGATCAGGCGGACGATGTCTAATGCCTCCGGTGTGTCGCCGTGAACGCAAATTGAGGAAAACTCCAACGTTACTTGTTCGCCTTCGAGGGTCGTCACGGTGCCGGTTTCGAGCGCTTGCACAACTTGACGACGAATCTGTAGCAAGTCATGGAGAACCGCGCCCGGGATCTTGCGGGAGACAAGCGACCGGCTGGAATTATATGCGCGGTCGGCATAGAAATCCTCCACGACCTTCAGTCCGCATTCGCGGGCAATCGTTGCAGTCGGACCGACCGGCGTTAACCAGATGAGATCGCCGGTGGCAGCGCACATCGCGCGGGTGAACGACGGGTCAGACAGCGCCATTTCATACAGCGCACCATGCATTTTCACATGTTGCAATCGCTGACCGGTCGCTTCCACGAACGCGCGGAGTGCGCCAATTTGGTAGCGGTAGTAGTCTTCCACCTCTTCTGTCGTTACGGCCATTCGCCGCCGACCAAACCCCAGGAGGTCTGGCAAACCGGGATGCGCCCCGATGCGTACGCCAGCAGCGTTGGCCAGCGCCACCGTCCGCCGCATCACATGCGGGTCACCGGCATGAAAGCCACACGCGACGTTGGCGGAACTGATGAGGGGAATGACAGCTTCATCATGCCCGAGTTTGTAGCAGCCAAAACTCTCACCAAGGTCACAGTTCAGATCAATGGCGCGTTTAGGCACGGCTCAGCACCTCAAGGAAGCGGCCGATTTCGGCCGGCGTGTTGTAATGGCAGGCGGATACCCGCATACATTCCTCAATACCTAGCCCGGCTAGTGTGTGTTTCGAGTACGCGTCGGACACGCGGTTATGCAGGATGATGTTGTGCTTGCGGAAGTGTTCGACGAGAGCGGCTGTCGGGTGGTCGCGAAGGTTGAACGCAAAAATGGCTTCGCGCTGGTCAAGTTTGGAAGTTTGGCCGTACACAGTTATGCCTTTCATTTTGAGCAGCCCCGGCAACCCGCCGGTCCCGTGCAGGAACGCCCGCATCAACTCCAATTCTAACCGCTCGACCACACCCATCCCCTTGACCACGCCGGCGCGCGCGCCGGCGACCTTCTGACCGTCGGTTTGTGCGAGCCATTGCAGGTAGTCCACGACCGGTCGCATGCACGCGTACGCGGAGACTTCCCGGGTGCCGAGATCCCAGACGGTCGGCGGCTTGCCGCGCAACTGATCGTGGGGCAATGCCGCGAGCCGGTCGGACAAATGCGCGAAGCTGATCCCGAGTTTGGCAAAAGTCTTGTACGCGACGAACACGTACGCATCCGCGCCATACGCCGCCACATCCACCAGCCCGTGCGAGGCGTGTTGCGCTCCATCGATGATGATAAAGACATTCGGATTGATGCGGCGCGCGGCTTGGACGATTTCTCGAACCGGATTGACAGAGCCGACGATGTTTGAGGAGTGAATCACGCTGAGTAGGACGGTTTGCCGGTCGATCTTTTCCGCTACCGCCTCGACCGGTACCACGCCGGTCTGCGGATCCAACGCTGCCACGCGGCACTCCCAGCCATACTGTTTCGCGATTGTATGCGCAGCGTCGAACGTGGAGGCATGGTCTAGGTTTGTCGTGACGATATTGTTGCCCTTGCCGCTGCGTGCAATGGTGCGCAACAACCGGAACAACATGCTGGTAGTGCTCTGCTCGGCAATGATCTGTCCGGACTTCGCGCCGACAAACGTCGCGATCGCCGCGCGCCCATCGGCCATGGCCGCGTCGAGCGCCTGGGAGGCGGGATTGTTGCGCCCACCATTGTCCGGCAAGGCGGTTAACGTCTCAATGACCGGGAAGATGGATTTCAATTTCAGACTGCCACCGGCGTTTTCCAGATAAATGCGCTGACCCGTGAACGGATCGCTGCTTACGTTAGCAAAGCGGGCCCGGACTTGCCGGAGGAGTTTGGCGTTCGTCGTCATGTTCTAGATACTAGCCGCAGAGCGAAAATTTGCACGGAATTTTTGGCCGCCGGCAGATATCGGTGACCGTTCGTTCATCTGGATGCATGCAGCTTGACGCCACTTTTTAGGTGTGATACCCACGCTTTGTCCTAAAAGGAGATTAAAGGATGCGAATATGTTTGGGTCTATTGCTTATGGTATCCGTCTATATGGCGCGGGCTGACGATCAATCAGCGTCCAATCAGTTTCCTGCTGACAGCCCGAACATCACATATATTGGGCGCTGGGCGGATCTGACCGTTGACAATACGAAAGTTAAACTCGCCATTGCCAGCGGGGGCAACTTCCGGTTTAAGTTCACCGGCTCGAACATCAAACTCTCCTTCCTGCCGTTTACTGTTGATTCAAACACGCCGGAGATCTCCTATTCAATCGACAACCAAGCGCCGGTACGAATCCCTCTCCAGAACGAGTTGGCCATCACCGGCTTGGATGCCACAGCGCAGCACACCATGATTGTGTGGGTGGAAGGAGTGGCCTGCACGCTTAAAGTTAAGCGGTGGACTTGCAAGCAAGGCGTCGGATTGCGCGGCGTGGAACTGGCCACCACAGGTCGGTTAGCAGCTTATCCCACCGGCAACACGAAGAAACTGTTAATTCTCGGCGACAGCATCGGTGAAGGGTTACTCATGCTCGGTGGAACTGTCGTGAGGAACTTTCCCCAATATGCAAATGCCCGGCTGAATTTCGGCAATCAACTGGGCACGCTGCTCCACGCGGATGTCTGGTTGCATTGTTTCGGCGGGGCAGCCATTGGCCAAAACTTCTTTGATATCCCGCCGGCACCTGCCAACTATCCATTCATCTTGCAGGGCTGCCCGCACAATGACCCGGCCTTTGACATTGTCATCATTGAGGACGGTCACAACGATGCCGGGGTTCCCGCGGACCGGTTTATTGGAAACTACAAGATCTTGATCGAGAAAGTCCGGCAAGCCAATCCCCACGCGGTGGTGTTTCTATTTCCGCCACTCAAGCCCTATGCCAAGGATAAATTTGAACTGGTTCGTTCGGTGGCTGAGGAGACAAAGTGTGTGTTCATCGACAACAGCACCTGGAAAGTTGAAGCGCCTAATATTAATCATCCAAGCGTAAAAGGGCACACGCAAATCGCTGAATACTTAAAACCCATCATCGAGCCGTATCTGAAGTAATGGCCGCGTTACTGAACCCAACTGTCCGCTAGTTGTTATTTCCGCAGGTCAATCAAATTGAATTACCTTGGCCGGGAGACCGGTGCGCTGTCGATTATCGCTTGACTTAATTGAGTACGCATCATAACAGGACTTCATTATGAAAAATTTGAAATACCTTCTCGTAATGTTAGTCATGGCAGCCAATAGTAATTTCGTTCGGTCGGAGACGGTTGCGCCGGCTGCCGACATCATCGCGGACGATGCGCAGAAGGCCTTGGCAACAGCCTATGTGGCAGCCGTGAATGCAAAGGATCTCACCAAACTTAAAACCGTAATCCACCCCAAATCTCTGGCGGAGATCACCGATGAAAATCACGCATTCTACGATTTTATCTTTGCCGGAGAGCTCAAAGACGCCATCCCCGCCGATTATAAACTCGTCATCCAACCCGTGAGCAAGGTTCAACTTGATAGCATGAAAAACTTTGCCACCTTTTCTGTTGAGCCAACCCACACGATGCAGTTTGCCTGGTTTTTTGCGCCAAACTCAAATTTCTCGCGAGTGATCTTTGTCGTGAATGAAAACGGCAAATGGCTGGATCTGCTTCCTGTTCCCACTCCCGCAACGATGCAGCAAATTAAGACGCGGCAGGCCGCCCAGCAGAAACCATAGTGACTGATACAATCCAAACGTTGGCCAGATGGGGAACTGACGCATGAAACAAGAAACAAAGAAGCAGTTAGGTTTTTTTAAAGTCGCCTTTATCTCCAGAAGCTGCGGCCGTTACACAGGGGCGATACTGGTGGCGTTAGCGTTGACGGGTTGTCAGACTATGAAAACCTTGGTGTTGCAACCGGGGCCGGCCAATGGCCATGACGTTTTCGCCGACAAACGAGGCGGGAAACCGGCTGCCAATCACTATAACAATGCGCCCGAGTTAGCGGTCAGCGCTTGGACTGTCCATGGGGAGCCCTGTATTGTCCGGTCATTTATCAAATTCACAGAATTAGCGCAGATCCCCACTACCGCCAAAGTGATCTCTGCCAAATTATATCTGACAGGCGTGGCATCATCGTTGGTCGGGCCCCAAGGGAATTCGCACTATCCAAGCTCGCCTTACAGTACATCTGGTGAAAACAATTGTGTGGTGGAACGCGTGGTTGGTGGAAATTGGAATGAGATGACCCTGACTTATGATAACCAACCCGCCAGCACACCCATCGACCTTGGGCTGATACCGGCTTCGACCAGCCAATGGAATTACGACGCGGCAGTGGATGTGAGCAGCCTGGTGCAGGCGATGGTGCGTGAGCCAGTAAAGAATTTCGGCTTTGTGATTAAACTGCAAACGGAAGAGAAATATAGGTCGCTTATCTTTGCTAGTTCAACAGCCAGTAACGCCACTGTCCGGCCAAAACTCATTGTGATCTATAAGTAGCGTGGGCAACTGACGGAACATGTCTGGTTTTTGGTGAAGGACTAACAGCCCGAGCGGGACGTGCTTCTTCAGGCGGATATGCTGTTCCTTCCCCGTCGGTAAGGTCAGGCTTTCGCGTTCGACTTTCGGGCCCAGTTTCCTTTCATTGCGCCATGGCCACCCACTCCCCACCCCATACCGCGTTCAAATCGCCATGCCGGAGATCAACCGCATAGAGTACGTCTGACTTGTCGGCTTGACATCGTTCTTGGCCCCATCGGCACGAGCGTTCTCATTTCGCGTGTTAATCAAATTGAATTACCTTGGACGGGAGACCGGTGCGCAGGGATTCGTTAGCCGCCCAACCGATGGCCGTAATGTGGAGCGCGTCAAACAGATCTTGCGGGGGTGTTGTGTCATGTTCGATGGCCGTCAGGAAAGCCTGCAAACACGCCCGCCAAGCGGAATTATGTCCGCCGGTATCCTCAATCAGTGACTCCAGCTTAAACTCACGCACCAGCGTATCAATGTCCTTCCATGGTGAAAGCTTTTCGCCCTCGACCACGGCCGCCCGGTCAAACTCGAAACACCCTTGCGTGCCTTGCAGACAGTACCCGCAGGACTCCGGCCGCCAGGAGACAACGTCGTCCACAAATTCGAGGACCCGGCCGGACGGCAACTTTCCGACCGTTGTGACCCGGTCGTGTCTGGTGAATTCCGGCGCGGTGCGCGAACCCGGTCCGTAGCTGTAGACCTCGGTCACGCGCTCGCCGAACACCTCCAGCAGCGGCATGGAGTTGTGAACCGCGCTGGTTCCGGCGCTCAGGCTTGCCATCCAGAGTTTTCCCCGCCAAGTCAGCGTTCCATCGGGATTCCGGGCCAGCTTCTTGCAGTCGTGGAGATATTGTCCATGCCCAATGGTCAGTTCGCCCAGCACACCCTTCCGGGCCAACGCCATCATCACCATGTTCGCACGGACGTAACAGTCCGTCTCGATGAACATATATTTGCAGCCGCTACTCTTGGACAATCTCACCAACTCATCGGCCTCTTTGAGTTCGGTCGCCGCGACGTATTGACAGAGCACATGTTTGCCGGCCCGCATGGCGGCGATGGCTTGGCTGCCGTGAACCTGAATCGGCGTCGCGAGCACGACGAGGTCAACATCGGTGCGCAGCATGTCGTCCAAGGACGTATGCAACTCCTTGATCCCCTGTTCCTGACCGACCTTGCGCAAGCGTTGCTCATCGATATCGCAGATCGCTCCCACCGCGGCACCCGGCAATTGTTTCACAACGTCAAAGAATGCGTTCCCCACGCCCAATCCAACAACTCCAATCTTAGTCATCCGTGTTCTCCCTTTCCTGAATAATTTGTTTGCCCGTCATTGTGCGACATTCAGACGATTGCGGAAGCATTACTGGCCGCCACCCACCTGTCAAGCGACAGTCGCATCAAATCAACGTATGGTATTGACAAGGCCATTGGCCTCGCCCTACATGTCGCCTTGGAATCCTGATTATGGCAACACACGACGTTCACGCCGCACAATGGAAACTTGTCTGGTCCGACGAGTTTGACTACCACGGTCTGCCGGACCGGACCAAATGGGACTATGAAGAGGGTTTCATTCGCGGCACGGAAAGCCAATATTACACACGCGCGCGGTTGGAGAACGCCCGGGTTGATGGCAGCCAGTTGATCATTGAATGCCGCAAAGAACACTTCACGCCCCCGAACCATGCGCCGGTGGAATACACCGCCGCCAGCCTCATCACCAAGAACTCGTTCACTTGTCAATACGGCCGGATCGAAGTCCGCGCCAAGCTCCCCCACGGCAAAGGCGTCTGGCCGGCCATCTGGATGCTCGGTGCCAGTTATCCCCAAGTTACCTGGCCCCAATGCGGTGAAATCGACATCATGGAATTTGTCGGCCATGATCCCGACAACATCTACGCCCACCTCCATTATCACGCTGATGGTCGACACCAATTCGACCGGGGCGTCCTGCCCACCATTGCGCCGTCGGCTGATTTCCATGTCTATGCCTGCGAATGGTTCACCGACCGAAT
>Ga0316217_10007300_pt1 | contig 10609 bp, 5 predicted proteins | sample 1anoAmetaG_FD_203633 | JGI IMG/M metagenome (GOLD analysis project Ga0316217, IMG submission 203633) | Freshwater microbial communities from Trout Bog Lake, Wisconsin, USA - 1anoA | ecosystem: Environmental > Aquatic > Freshwater > Lake > Hypolimnion/Profundal zone | place: USA: Wisconsin... | reverse complement strand
TGCCGTAAAAACTGTTCACATCGGTCAGCGCGGCTTGGAGAGCGTCCGCCACAATTTGCAGCCGCTGCAAGAAATCAGCCTGGGTGATGCCGGCATTGTTCGGCTCATTATACATCTGATAATGATCCACGGCAAAAGCGCTGCCGAGGTAGAACGCTTGCGCATAGTAGTATTGCCACAAAGCCCATTGGCCACCCCAGTCATTGGTGCTGGCGATATGAAAGGAGCCATCACTGACGGTAATCTGCGCGCATGCGTGACCGCCGAGGCTGACCACCTGTCCCAAGGCGTAGTTCACCTTGACATGATTGATCGGATACAAATCTGTATTGGCATATTCATTGGTCAGGTAGGGCCAATTGATATAATTGGTGCCGACTGGGTTGGCCCGCAAGGCCGCCTTCTGAGTGATGAAACTGGCTTGATTCGTTACGGCATTAGCCGGCGGTTGCGGGCTTGCGGCGAGCAAAATGCTGCCGGGGGAAATGAAAATCCGCACCCCGTTCACACCTGAGTAACGCCACCAGTCACGCGTGTTGCTGCCCGGATAAAAATGCCCGAAATTGTAGCCGATGATGCTGGGCGTCGGGCCGATAATATTGGCTTGGACGGTAATACTGCCGCCAAGGACTTCGTTCAAAGACAGCAGCACCCCGGCCATCGTGAATAGCCTGCCAGAACTGGATGTTGAGAAAATAAGCATGTTTTATACATTCGCGCTTGAGCCTCAAAACGCGGTCAACCGCTGGTTCCGCCCAGAAGCCACCCACTGAATTCCGCTGGGCGTTGCCATGGGCTGTCTGTTCCGGGCTTTCAGCCCGCTCGTTGGACTCACGCGGCTGAAATACCCAATATAAACGTCGCGGCACCCAAAAACAGTTGTTTGGTTTACCGGGCCGTTAAAATACCACCCTTGAACGATTTTACATGCCAGTCGAAATAGACCCGATTCGCGGTTGCACCATGCTGGGATGGGGGGAGAATGTTGCCCCAATTATTTGCTTCGGCGCCAATCGAGAGCAGTAACTGATTATCCACGTCCGAAACCGCGTAAACATCGGACGGTGGGCCATAATGCGGAATGTAGGTTGTTTTATGAGGCAACTGCATGGGGGTGCTGCCCGAAATCGGGTATCCAAAGACATTGCTGTCAACCACCACACCATTTGCATAAGTCCCATCGCAAGTCACGATATAATTGACCTGCGACATCGCGACCGTGGGATCGGCCGTGGAGAATTGTCCATACCCGGGGCAAAACATCGCCGGCAGATAGTCGGTCTGTCCGGCAGCCAGCGAGGTGCAGTCCGGCGATCCCAAATATTTCGCAAGAAAATATGCCAGACCGGGCTTGTAGGGCCAGCCGAGCGACTGGTTGTAGGCAGAGGCATTGCCAAACAACACCGGTCCCGGCAACGTGTCATCGTTATCGTTCGCATACATGAAGATCGCCAATCCCGTCTGTTTCAAGTTTGACGCGCATTTTATGGAAATCGCCTTCTGCTTGGCCTTTGTCAACGCCGGCAACAGCAGGGCGGCCAGGATGGCGATGATGGCAATGACCACCAGCAGTTCGATCAATGTGAAAGCTTGCCGTCGTAATTTTGCAAATGGCCGAAGAGAGAATTTTTTCATACTCTAAAACTAATTATTGCGTTTAAAAGAGAAGCCGGAACCGCGCCGGCTTCTCTCACCACCCACTCCATTTATTCCGTTACGGAGAACGAATCTGGAAAAACACCGTCGGTTCGGTGGGATCCATGGTAATGATATTCGTCGTGCTGGCCGAGCTGCCGGCGACATCCACCCAGTTGGTCGTCAGACCGGCAATCAAACTGTTGGTCTGGGACTGTAAAATCCAGCCGAGATGATCCGCAGGCCAGGACAGGGTCAGCGTGCTGCCGGAGACAACGGCGGTGATATTGGTCGGGTTGGTGGCCACGGTGCTGACCACGCTCAAAACTCCGTTCGTTGGATTGAAACTCCAGGCCAGATTGGCGCCGGGCGTGCCGGAAATACTGCTAAAGTTGTTCGTTGGGTTGCCCGCGCTGAACAAGGTGAACTGGCTGCCGTTGGTCGTGGTGCCCGAGAGGTTGGTGACAACCAGCGTGCCCCCATAGGTCACGTTGTTCATGCCGGTGACCAAGTCACTGGTGCCTGCGGTTTGGTTCACTTTCATGGACACGGAACTGCCCGCTTGCAGGGTCAGGTCGCTGTTGAGGGTGAGTGTGCCGATGGCCCCGATGCTGGGGGCCAGCGTTCCGCCGCTTTCCACGGCTACGGGGCCGTTAAGGGTGCCAGTGCCGGTCAAAGTGCCACCGCTCTTCACGTCCACGCCGGCAACCAGCGAGCCGGTCACCTTCAACGTGGCATTGCTCACAATTGTGTTGCCCGTATAAGTGCTTGTCCCGCTCAAGGTCAGCGTACCGCCGCCTAGAAGGGTAAGACCACCATCGGGCGTCGGCACCATCGAATCCAACGTCGAATCATGTTCCAGATTTTGCCCGATGCCGATGGCGAAGGTGGCGAGATTCAAGTTCAAGCCATTCGTGCTGATATAGGCATGTTGGTTGGCATAGCCAGCTCCGAACGGAAAGAAACCAGCCACCGACGCTGTGGGCTGAACGGTGACACCATTGAAATACATCTCCAGATCAGCCGAGCCACGGGACTTGAAAACGTAAGTATTAATCGTGCCGCCATTGAAGTAACTGGTAACGGGGTTGTTGCCGTAACTGTAGGTATACAGGTTGAGCACGGCTCGGCTGTTCACCGTGACCACGGCGGGAGAACTGAAGCCGTTAAGCATTTCGTTCGTGGTTGTAAACGTGCCGCTGTTGAAGGTGGCTTGGGCAACATCTGAACTGACAACGTCGCCCACCGCAAAATACGCGCCGCCGTTGACAATGCCGCCGTTCATGATGAAGTCGCCGTCGGCTTGGACACCTGTGCCGCCAGCATGTTGACCACCACCATCCAAGTTCAAAGTGCCGCTGTTCAGCACCAACGTCCCATAGGCCTGGGCCACCAGACTGCCACTCATATTCAACGCGCCTCCGTTGATCGTCAGCGTGCCGGTCGGGCATGTCAGACCGGACAAGTTTAACACCCCGCTGCCAGCGCTATTCGTCAACAGACCAAAACCGTTTACGGACGCCAAAGTCTCCGTCTGGCCAGCCATGTCAAACGTACCGCCGGTCAGGGTCACACTGGCGCTGTCGTTGATCTGGTTGCCGCCACTGCCCGCGAGTTGCAAGGTGCCGCCCGGATTGACGGTGGCCCCGTAGAGTGCACTGACGCTGCCACTGCTGGTCTTACCCAGAACCAACGTGGCATTGGTGTTGATCGTGGCGGTGGCGCTGGTGTTATCGCTGCTGCCGCCCAGGGTGAGGGTGCCCGAATTGAGCTGGAGGTTGGGGATGCCTCCGCCAGCCTTGATGGTGTTCGTCAAGGTAACGGCATCGGTGCGGTTGAAGGCGAGCGTGGTGCCCGGCCCCGCCACGGTCACCGCGCCGGAACCGAGAGCACCAATGGTGCCTCCATTGCCCACCTGCAAGGTGCCGCCCGCCAGCGTGGTGCCGCCGGAATAATCGTTGCCGGTGGCCAGGATCAAGGCGCCACTGGCGTTCTTTTGCAGACTGGTTGACCCACTGATTTTGCCGCTACCAGTGATGGAATAATTGGTGTTCACATTATTGAAGGCAACGCCGACGGGGGAAACGGTCGTGTTCAAGGTCACGGCGGAGGAACCGGTCAAAGTATCGTCAAAGATGACATTCGTGGTGTTCTGATAGATCAACCCGGTCGTGACGCCGGACATCCAGTTGGCGCTGCTCGTGTCCCAAGTGGCAGAGACGTTGCCATTCCAGACAATTCCCGGTGCCGGGGCAACTGGGGCGGCCGTGACCTGAAGGGTGATGGGACTGGCGCTGCTATTGAGGGTAGCCGTTACCCCGGCGGGCAGTGAACCGAGAACAAAACTTCCGGAGCCGGTCCGGCTGCCGTAGGCGATAAGCGGATAATTATTTGAGGCGACAAAGGTGCCGTTGGTGATGTTGATGGTGGTGGTGCCGTTGGCCGCCAGGTTGCCGACGCAGGTCAGCGCGGCCGTGGCCGTGCTGTTCAAATTTTGGAAATTCAACGTCGTCGCCGAAGTGTTCAAAGTCAACGAGCTCGCATAAAGCGTTGCACCCAAGCTGGCGACATTGACGCCCAATTTGGCCCCGTTGGCCACAGAGATAACATTCGTGTAACTGGTGGCTGTCGAGACATCCAACTCGCCACCATTAACGCTGACACCACCCGAAAAAGTATTGGCTCCGGTCAACATCCAGGTTCCCGGTCCGGATACCCAGAGATATGTGGTTAACCCACCGCCCGCATCCACCACGCTTCCCGAGATGATTCCATTACCGGCGCCTTCCAGGATAAAACCACGATTTGAGCTGGCAATGTTTTTAAGTGTCCCACCTAGCACCAATGTGCCGGCATCGGATTCGATCCAGACGTAACCGCCTGAGTTGGCAACGCTGAGGTTGCCATTCCAGACGTTGCTGCCTGAAATACTTTGCAGAAACGGCAGCACCGGCGACGAGCCTCGACCGCCGATGGTTATGCTCTTATTGTTCACCGTCACCCCGCCGATGAGCTGAATGCCGCCGGGCGCTTCATTCACGCTGGAAGTCAAGTTAATTGTCTTGCTCGTGGCATCAGGTCCGAGCGCCGTGCTGGAGGCTACTTGTATCCAGCCATTCGTAGCGCTGCCTATGTTGGGCAGGGTCACGGGACCGGTAAACGTGTTGTTGCCGCCCAAAATCAGGTTGCCCGGGCCGGGTTTATAGAAGCCAAGGTTATTGGTGCTGCCAAGCTGGTTCTGAATCGTAGAGTTACAGGTGAAGGTGCTGCTGCTGGCGTTGATTGGGTTTAACGCGAGGACGGCTCCATTGGTGAGCGTCAACGTCCCCGGACTGCTGCCCAACTGACCCGTGCTTAAGAGCGTGCCGATATTCGCGTCCGTGTATTCACCTGGGCCGCCAACATTCAGCGCCAGCGTGCCGGTGACAGCCGTGTTCGCGCTGAGCGTCACGCCCGCCGAGTTGGTGATCGTCAGCGAATTAACCAGGGCAGGCAGGCCGAGCGTGACCTGGGCGGCGGTGCCGTTGAACGTATAGCTGGCTCCCGCATTCAGGGTCACGGCTCCCGCGAAGTTGAACGTACCCACCGAGCCATTGATGATTCCATTGGGATTGGCGGTGATCAACGTGGCGCCCGAAGCGAGCGTGAGCGAACAGGTCGCGTTGGCATTGCCGTTGATCACCTGGGTGCCGGTGATGAGGGTGCCGCTAATGGTCGAAGCCAGCGTACCGGAACTCTTGAATTTCAACGGCGTGGTCAGGCCCGAGATGTCCACCGTTTTGGCGGCGGTGACGCTCACCAAGATTTTGCCTCCCGAAATATCGCCCGAACCCTGCCAGAGGCTGTAGCCGCCAAAGGCGATCACATTTTGCTGGCTGGTGTCGCCATTGATCGTGCCATTGTTCACGAGGTTGTTTGTGAGGGTGAGCGTGCGCGCCGAGGTGCCGGTGCCGATAGTCAGGGTGCCGTTATTGGTCACCCACCCCGCCGTCGTGGCGGACGCCACTGTGAACGTCCCACCAGCATCAATCGCCACGCCTCCGACCGCCTGGGAAGCAGTGGCATTGGTGACAATGTTGCCGGTCAGAATTTCCACCGTGTCGGCGGCCCCGGGCGTGCCGTTCGGATTCCAAGTGGTTGTGGTGGCCCAGAGGCCGCTGCCCGCGCTCTGGTACGCCGTGGCGCTGGCGGAGGGCGCGATCGTGAACAGCGCCAGCCCACAAGCCAGGAGGGCGAACGCCAATCGCGATGGAAGAGCGGTCTTAAGGAGGGAGGTCAGGATGTTTTTCATGGTGAGTTGTGCTTTTTGGTGATGTGTTTGTTTATGGGATCGGCTAGCGGCTGCTGGACACCTGAGAAAACGCCCGGTGGCAATTTTCAATCGCCAGCAGGCGGCGAACCACTGGTTCGCCAAAAGCCCGTCGGCTGGGAGTGATTTGTTTCAGGAGCATGATGAAGTCTCGCCTCATTCCCGTTTTCCGTAAATCCCCGCGAACGCGGGGGTAGTCCGCTGGTGAATTGGCCGGCGGTCAACTCGAAAAGAAACCGTGCTTCATCGCCTTGCCCACCGCGCCGGCTTGACTATGCACGTGCAGCTTGGTGTAAATGTTCCGCAGGTAATCGTCCACGGTGTGAAAACTCAAGGCCAGCCGCGCGGCGATTTCCTTTTTCGCAAGGCCGTCCCGCATCAACTCCAAGACCTGCCGTTCCCGTTCGGTGAGCCCGAAGTCCGTCTTCGGCGCAACCATTTTGGTGAACATGGCCAAAACGGAGGTGGCGACTCGCGGCGACATCGGCGAGCCGCCCGCCACGACTTGATGAATGGCCTCGATGATTTTGTCCAGCGGCGAGGCCTTGACCAGATAACCGGAAGCGCCCGCGCAGATGGCGCGAAACACCCGGTCATGATCCTCGAAAACCGTGAGCATCACGACGCTCGTCGCCGGCGCGAGGGCCTTGATTTTCCGGAGCCCGTCAATGCCACTCATGCCGGGGAGTTCCACGTCGAGCAGGATCACGTCTGGCGCCGCGCCCTGGTTGAGCAGGACCAGCGCATCTTCGCAAGCCGGAAAAGACCGGGGGCAAAGGATGTCGGCGGTCTGGTTCAGCAGTTGCGAAAGCGTGTTGCGAAAGGCGTGGCTGTCCTCAATCATCCAGACCTCAATCGGCAGCTGCGCTTTAGGACTGGGCGGCGCGGCTTTCATGTTCGGGATGATCGTGGTGGCTGGCACGGCTCTCTGAAGATAGCCCTTGCGCGCCGAAACCCAACCCCCGCGTTTGCGGGAAGGGTGCGTAAAACTCGACCGTCGTCCCCTGACCCGGCGCACTGCGAATCTCCACCGACCCGTGCATTTCGGCGGCGCGGCGGCGTAAATTGCGCAAGCCGTTGCCGGGCGTGATACGGTTTTCGTCGAAACCTTTGCCGTTATCCTGGATCTGCAACCGCAGCGCGCCGTTGCGGCAGTCCAGTCGCAACTCCACCCGGCTCGCTTGCGCATGGCGCGCGGCGTTATGCAAGGTTTCCTTGAAAATGGGAAAAATGTTGCGGCGAAAGGACGGCGGCAGCCGGAGGCCGGGATTGGGCACGATCGTTTGGAAATCAAATGCGATGCCGACCAGCAAAGTAGGAGCGGTATCGCCCATCCGCGAAACCAGATTGCCGAGATTGTCCCGCGCCGGGTCAATGAACCATACGATATCGCGCAGCGCATCAATCGTATGCAGTGCAATGCGCTGCACGTCCGCCGGATTGCCGAACGGCGGCCGCTTTTGCATGGCCTCGGAAATCAAGGCAATGCTGGCCAGATTCGCGCCCACGTCGTCATGCAAATCGCGCGCGATCCGCAGCCGCAGCCGTTCCAGTTGCCGAAACCGCGCCATGCGGACGTAATATGCGAGCCATACCAGCCCGGCAATCAGGGCCAGTACCAGCAGCCGAAACCACCAGCGCTGCCAAAAAAACGGAGCCACCACAAAGTCCAGTCTGGCCCCCTCGCGATTCCACACGCCCCCCGCGTTGCATGCCTGGACGTGAAATTCATACCGTCCCGCCGGCAGTCGCGAATAGGTGAAACTGCGGGCGGGGCCGGGTTTGCTCCAGTTTTCATCCCAGCCTTCCAGCCGGTGCTGGAGCAAAATATTTTCCGGGGCGCTGAAATTGAGGGCGGTGAATTGGACTTCGATATTCCGGTGCGCCGGCGGCAGGCGCAGCGCGCGGCCCGCCGTCGGAAAGCCCTGCGGCTGGCCATCTACCAGAATTTTTTCAATCAGGACCTCGGGCGGATTCCGGTTGGGCTGCAAACGGTTAGGCCACGCGGTCACCAGTCCCGAGCGCGTGGCGAACCATAACCGGCCGTCCTGTCCGCGCACGGTGTTCGGCCAGTAACCGTAGCTGCCTTGCAAGTTTTGCACACCTTCGTTGCGCCCGAATTCCCGCGCCAGCAAGCGATTATCCGGCCGGCCGGCCACCCCGGCAAACTCAACCGGCTGGACTTGGAATATCCCGTGGCTGCCGGTGAACCACAACGCGCCGCCAGAATCCGACTCAATGGCGCAAATATTATTGTCTGGCAGGCCTTGATCCACTCCAAAGCAGGCGAATTTTCCGTTTCGCAACCAGCCCACGCCCGCGCCAGCATAACCAATCCACAAGCTGCCGTCGGGGGTCGCGTGCAAGGCGCGAATCGCTTTGGTGGGCTGCAGGGCTTGCGCCGTTTGGTCCGCCAGCCGGTCGTTTTCCACTCGCAACAAGCTACCGCCTTGCGTGCCCGCCCAGATTTTTCCGGCGGCGTCTTCCACGAGGCTGCAGATGGTCCGATTGCCAGCGGCGAGCGCGAAGGACTGAAACCGGCCAGCGTGCAGCCGTTGCAGCAGATCCGGCGTTTCTAAACCGATCCACAAATCGTTGCGACTATCCACGAACAAAGCCCGGACGGCATCCCCGCCCACGCCGTCTTTGCGCCCGAGCAAGGTGAACTCTCCATCGCGCCAGTGGTATAATGACCCGAGCCGATACGTTCCAATCCAAACGCCGCCCTTATGATCGCTGGCGACACAAGTTGCCCGCGCGCCAGTCCAGCCGGCGCCATTGGTGACTGCCAGCCACTCCCCGGCAACCCAGCGCACCAAGGCGCCATTCGCGCCTGTTGCCCAGATCACTCCCGCATTGTCTTCACAAACCGAATGCGTGGATTCAAAGCTGATGATTTCGGATACTCCATGCAATTCCAGAATGCGGTTGCGCAACCGGTCCAGGCCCCCGCCTTCCGTGCCCACCCAGAGATTGCCCTCCCGATCCTCCATGATGGTGACGATGTTATGATGGGTCGTCTCCACCGGCACCATGACTTTGCCGTCCCAATGAAACAGTCCTCCCCCCATGGTGCCCAGCCACAATCCGCCGTTACGATCTTCATAAATTACCGACGGCGCGACGCCCGGATGGGAAGTGGGGAGCTCGCCCACTGCAACCGCGGTTTTGCCGTCGCTGCATTTCAACAGGTGCTGCCCCGCCAGGATCCAGAGGCCACCGTCGCGGGCCGGAGCGAGGCGGATGGTTTCCTCATTCAGGGCGAAACATCTTTTGAAACGACCGTCCTCAAAAACCCCCGCATGTCTGGCTTTGGCGAACCACAAATGACCTTTGCCCTCCACCGCCAACCAGCAAAGGCCGCTGCCGGCCAAGCCGTCAGGCGGTCCCAGGAGCTTTATTTTTCCCCTGCCAAAGCTGCCAACGAAACCATCGGAATAGCTCACCCACTTCGTGCCCTCGGGTGTCTCCACCATCACCACGGGACGGGAATTATGCACTCCGCTGGCGGTATTGAAAACATTCGTGGCGTGGTCGGAAAGGCTGATGACCAGTCCACCCTCGGTTTCGAGCGTCAGCCACAGGCGGTTTTCCCGGCCCAACATCAGGGTGCGAATCAGCGGATTGAAGGGGTCTGAAGCAATCGGCAGCGGCCACGGCGTAAACCGCACGCCATCGAAACGAACCAGACCGCCGTGCGTGGCCACCCACAAGTAGCCTTCCGCTGTCTGCGCCACACCGGTGACGGTGTTATCCGGCAGGCCATTATCCACCTGCCAGGACCGCAACGACCAACTGGAATCTGGAGTCTCTGCCAAGACGGAGACCCCCGGCCAAACGAGAAAAATCAGCAGCAAATAAATGCGCCACAGCCTCAGCCCCGGCCGGGTGGACGAGGATGAGAGCTTTAAGTTGGCGGACATGGGAGCGTTGCTGTTTTCAGCAACATATTGATCCGGGTATCCGGGCAGCAAGCCTCAACTGCAATTTTGTGAACTTTGACATCTTGGCATGAGCCTTCGCGCTTCCATCCGCCGTTCCACCGTCAATCTTCGCAAATTTCCCTGCTTCAATTCCCCTGCCTGCGGACTTGGCCTTGAAACCAGGAAGTAAATTGGCCGCGTTTTGTTGGAGGGTGCATGACGATCCGCGGCTCGGTTTCGGCGATTTCGCGCTTGAGTTCGGCAAGCGTGCGGGTCAGGTCTTCTTACACTTCGTTGTCCGCAAGACTCTTTGTTGATGTTTCGGTCGTAGCGTGCCAAACTTTGGCCAACTTTCACTTAGAAGCAATCCACACCCCATTAAAACGCGCTGTGTCAAAAATTTGCGCCGGTTTCCTGCTGTCGCGGTCAAGACCACCGGACGGCCCATGCGATCCGCGCCGCCAAGGACGCGCCAGCCAGTCGTCGCACTGTGTTAAAATTTTGCGCCGGTTCCTTGCCTTATTACCGGTGCCAGAAAAAACGAGCGGGTTCTATGCCAGATGGATGCTGGCCCGGTGCTGGCAGGACGAGCATGTGGCCCGCGACGGTCGTGCTGGTCGCATGACGTGGCCGAGAATGCACCAGCCTGTCAACGCTGGCCGTAAAACGAACAAAAAAGCGGCCTAGCGTGACGCTAGGCCGCTTGGCTGGCTGGCGGGAGATTAGACGACGCGCCGCAACA
>Ga0316217_10007299_pt1 | contig 10611 bp, 9 predicted proteins | sample 1anoAmetaG_FD_203633 | JGI IMG/M metagenome (GOLD analysis project Ga0316217, IMG submission 203633) | Freshwater microbial communities from Trout Bog Lake, Wisconsin, USA - 1anoA | ecosystem: Environmental > Aquatic > Freshwater > Lake > Hypolimnion/Profundal zone | place: USA: Wisconsin... | reverse complement strand
CGGCTGCGCCCAGATTCTGGGCGAATGCAACCACGTAGGCTGCACCTCCTCCGCCGGGGAACTCAGCGAGTTGCGCGCGGCTCTTGCCGCCGGCAAGACGGACCACGAGATTCTTGGCATCTTCGCCGCCAAATACGGCGCAACCGTGCTGGCCGCTCCCACCGCCGAGGGCTTCGACCTGCTGGCCTGGATTGCTCCGTTCGCGGTTTTTGCAGCGGCGCTGCTCGGCACCATTCTGCTGGTCAAGCGTTGGTCGGTCGGCAAGAAGGAAGCAGCCCAGATTTCCGATCCCGCCACCGACGCGCTGCGCGAACAAATCCGCCGGGATACCGGCGACGACGGAGGGTATTAAATGCAGGGAATAGGGAATAGGAAACAGGGAATAGTTTTCAGTTGTCAGTTGTCAGTTTGCGGCGTTTTGCTCGCCGCGACGGAGGTCATTGAGCTATGACTCCAACCCTGGGTTTGATCTGCGGCGCGCTTCTGGCGCTGGCCCTCTTTTTCTACACCTTCTGGCCGGAGAACGTCTTTGCCAGCCAGCGCGAGAAGACCCGCCTGGACTACCTTCAGGAGCGCAAGGAACAGCTCTACGAAAACCTGCGCGACCTGAACTTCGAGTACAAGGCCGGCAAGTATCCTGAAGAAGACTTTGTGGCCCAGCGCGCGCAGCTTGAGAACGAAACGGCGCTGCTGATGGCCGAGATCGCGCATTTGCAACAGGCATGACCTCCGCTCAATCATCGGACTGTCATCCTGAGCCACAAGGAGCAACGCGACGCGGAGTCGAAGGACCTGCGGTTGCATCTAGTATTCAGCTGGCTCCCGCCAATCACGTCACACCCGTTTAGGACGCCAAGAAAAACATGAAATCAATTCAGCTTCTCCTCCGCACCGTTGCCTTGAGCCTGCTTTTCACCGCCGCGCTGGCGCAGGCCGCACCCGTCACCGGCACCGTGACCAACAAGACCACCGGCAAGCCCGCAGCGGGCGATACGGTGGTGCTGGTGGACGTGCAGGCCGGCATGGGCGAAGTGGCCAAAACCGCCACCGACGCCCAAGGACACTACTCCCTCACCAAGCCCGGCAACAGCAACTACCTGGTCAAGGTAACCCACCAGGGCGCGACCTACTTCATTGGCGCGCCCGAGGGCAGCGCCGCCGGCGACCTGCAGGTCTACGATGTGGCGGCCAAGGTGGATGGCGTCACCATCGACGAGGACGTGCTCGGCCTGGAGACGGAAAACGGCCAGCTTCGGGTGGTCGAGCGCTACATTGTCCGCAACGCCAGCGCCCCGCCGCGCACCCAGTGGCGGCAACGCTCGTTCGAGGTTGTTCTGCCGGTTGAGGCGATTGTGGCCAGCGTCTCGGCCCAGCGCCCCGGCGGCCTCCCGACCAACCTCAAGCTGGACCCCAACGGCGCCAAGGGGCACTTCTCGTTCAACTTCCCCATTCAGCCGGACAACGGCGACAAGGGCACGCTCTTCCAGATCGAGTATTCGGTCCCCTACGACGGCGGAAAATTCACCTTCCATCCTGAGCTGTCGCTGCCGGCCAGGACCGTCTGGGTGGTGCTGCCCAAGAGCATGAATCTCGCCTCGGGCGGCGATTCGGCCTTCCAGTCCTCGCCGCAAGACCCCGCCGTGCAGACGTTTGTCTCCCGCAGCGCCGTCCCCGGCAAGCCGCTGGAGTTCACGGTCTCCGGCTTGGGCTCGCTGCCCCGCGAGACCGAGGGCGCCTCCGGCCAGCAAGCCGGCAACGGCATGGCCGGCAGCGGAGCCGACGACGCCAGCGCCGCGGACGGCAAGCCCGGCGGCGGCATCGGCAACCCCATCAACACACCCGACCCGCTCACCAAGTACAAGTGGTGGATTCTGGCCGGCTTTGCGCTGCTGCTGGCAGCCGGTGCGGCCTTCCTGCTGCGCAAGCAGCCGGGCGCACCCGCGGTTGGCGCGGCTCAGCCTGCCGGCGGACAAGCCTTCGTCCTTGCAACGCCAGCCAGTCGCAACGCTTCCTTGCTCAACGTCCTCAAGGAGGAACTCTTCTCCCTGGAAAGCGAGAAGCTCTCCGGAACCATCTCCGCCGCAGAATATGCCGAGGTAAAAGCCGCGCTGGAGACGGTTCTGAAACGGGCCTTGAAGAGAAGCTAGTAGTCAGTGATCCGTTGTCAGTCGTCAGTTGTCAGTTGTCAAAGGCCCCGGAGGGGCCGATCGAGAATAGCCCCGGGCGGAAGCCCTGGGTCAGGCCAACCGTGAAGTCGATTGCGCCCTGGAGGGGCGCTGCGAACCTAGCCGCTTATCTCGTCAAAGTTGCCGGTTGTCAATCGTCGGGTAACTTCGAAATCGCGAACTCCTGAAATTTTGAAGCAGATCGTGACTCCCCCATGGAAGACGAGTTGGCCACCGCAAGGACGAGGAAGAGTCTTTCTCCTCCTTGCGGTGGCCGCCCTTCCGCTCCTCCCGATGGCCCCGCCGCAGCCAGCTTGCCGGACAACGAGCAACTGGCTGCCGGCAAACTCGATGTCCGGCCCCCGGGAATCGAAATTGGAATAGCCCCGTGGGCACACGGCTTCCCGACCGACCTCCAGGGATCGCTAGTCCCTCAGTCCCTATTCCCTGTTCCCTAGTATCCTTTCCCCATGAAGACTCTGCTCCGCTCCCTCCTCTACCTCGCGCTCATGGTCTGGCTGGGCGCGGAGGTCTTCTTTCCCGTCGTTGCGGCCATCAGCTTCATGACGCTACGGCCCGACACCCATGCGGCCGGCATGATCGTGCGCCAGTTGCTCACCATCCTGCACGGCATGGGACTGGTCTCCGGCATGGTGGCGACGGCGCTGCTGGCGCTGGCCCCGGCCTGGGGCATCTACAAGCCGCGTGCGGTGCTTGTGCCCATGGGTCTGCTCCTGCTGATGATCGGTCTCACCTTCTACTCCCAGTTCGGCATCGTCCCGGCCATGGAGCGGGACCGCATGGCCGCCGGCGGCGCCATCCAAACCGCCGACACCACCAACCCCATCACGGTGGACTTCAACCGTCTCCACGACCGCAGCGAGCACGTAGAAGCAGCCATCCTGCTGCTGGGGCTGGCGACCGTGGTGCTGGTGGCCAAGGCAGAGACAGACCGGGCATGACCGGTGAAGATCTGGCAGCCTTGTCACTGCTTTCATCGCGCGTCCAGTGATAGCATCGCGGCGGAGATCGATCGGCATGACGCCTTCACTGGAACCGACAAGCAACACAATTGAGCTGAACGCAGCCTCTTCAATCGAGGGGCGGGTAGCCGCCGGGCGGATTCCCTGGCAGGGCCCGCTGCTTCTGGCAGCCCTGCGGCCCGTGCTTTTCTTCTCGGTGCAAGGCCTGCTGGCGTTGGCCTATTTTGCCTTCCGCCGCCCCGGCGCCTGGCATGAGGCTGGCAGATGGTGGAATGTCTATGGCACCCTCGTCGATCTCGGCTGCCTGATCGGCCTGCGCGTTTACACGCGTCAGGAGGGCATCCGCCTTCGCGACTTGATCGGGCCGATTCGTCTGCGCCGCGGGCACGATCTCTTTCTCGGGTTGGGCCTGTTCTTTCTGGTTTTTCCAACGTTTATCGTCGCCAGTATGCTGGCGCAACGATGGTTGTATGGATCCCTGGCCGCGGCGACATCGGAGTACCTGACACAACTGCACGCATTGCCCGTCTGGGCCTTTGCGTACAGCGTGACCCTGTGGTGGGTGATCTCCTCGCCCACCGAAGAAGCGATCTACCAGGGATACGCATTGCCGCGCCTCAAAGCGCTGACCGGCCGCACCTGGATGGCTTTGGCGATCGTGGGGTTCTGGTGGGCGGCGCAACACGCTGTGCTGCCATTCGTCCCAGACTGGAAATATCTGCTCTTCCGCTTCCTGCAGTTTGTCCCAGGGGTGCTGGTTCTGATGCTGGTCTACCTGCGCACACGGCGGCTGGGACCGCTCATCCTGGCGCATTGGTGCATGGATATCCTGGGCGCGATCATGACCGCCGCGCATTGAGGGATCAGGGGTCAGGGATCAGTTTTCTCGACTCTGGAGTGTTCCGCACGGCTCTGCCGTCTTTGCAGACGCCAGGCTGGCTGCCAAAACTGACAACTGACAACTGATCACTGACAACTCCTGTAAAATCGAAGAGGCCCTGCCACGCGCAACGCATCGTGCAGCGGCCACCATAGGAAGTGCATGAAGACTGGAATTATCGGCCTGCCGCAGGTAGGCAAGACATCGCTGTTCAAGATTCTGACCAAGGCCAAGCTCGAGGAGCGGGGCCACTCCCGCCAGGAGCACATCGGCGTGGCCAGGGTTCCCGACGACCGGCTGGACAAGCTGTCGGCGCTCTACTCGCCCAAGAAGACCACCTACGCCACGGTTGAGTACGTGGACGTAGCCGCCATCGGCCAGGAGGCGCTGAAAGAGACCGCGTTCCTCACCAGCCTGCGCAACGTGGACGCGCTGATCCACGTGCTGCGCGCCTTCGAGGACGATTCGATCCCCCACGTCGGCCCCGTCGATCCCCTGCGCGACATCAAGAACGTCGAGTTCGACCTGATGATCAGCGATCTGACCCAGGTGGAAAAGCGCCTGGAGCGTCTGGAGAAGGACCTGAAAAAGGGCCGCACCAGCGATCTGGAACGCGAGCAGGCCCTGCTGATCCGCTCCAAGGAGTCACTCGAAAAGGAAATCCCGCTGCGCGAGTTGGAGATGACCGCCGAGGAGAAAAAGCTCATCCGCGGCTTCATGTTCCTGTCGCAAAAGCCGATCCTTTATGCGCTGAACATCGGCGAAAGCACCACGCTGGGCGACGATCTCGAAGCCGCGGTGAGCCGCTTCAAGCTGGACGAAGTGGCCGCGCGGCCCAACGCCGGGGCCACCGCCATCTGCGGCAAGGTCGAGGCCGAGTTGGCCGAGATGGACGACGACGAGGCCACCGAGTTCCTGGGCAGCTATGGGCTGCACGAGAGCGGCCTGGTGCGCCTCATCCGCAAGAGCTACCAGTTGCAGGGGCTGATCAGCTTCTTCACCGCCGGCGAGGACGAGTGCCGCGCCTGGACCATCCCCGCCGGCTCAAAGGCGCCCCAAGGCGCCGGGGCCATTCACTCCGACCTGGAGCATCATTTCATTCGCGCGGAGACCATCCGCTGGGATGCCCTGCTCGATGCCGGCTCCGAGGCCGTCGCGCGCTCCAAGGGCACGCTCCGCCTGGAAGGCAAGGAATATGTGGTGCAGGATGGGGACGTAATGCACATCCGGCACAGCGGGTAGGCGGATGCTCAAACTCTCCTTGTTGCTCGGCGCAATCGCCGCGCTGGCCGACGTGGCCGGCGGGCTGGTGCTGGTGCGCGCTCGCGGCGTGGAGCGCTACCTGCGCTACTTTGTCGCCCTGGGCGCCGGGTTTCTGATCGCCACCGCTCTGCTTGAAATGATGCCCGAGGGCCTGCGCCTGAGTCCGCGCCTGGGACCGGTCCTCATCATGAGCGGCTATTGCTTCGTGCACCTGCTGGAGCACACCATCAACGCCCACTTCCACTATGGCGAGGAGACCCACCACGGTGAGTTTGTCTCCCGCCACACGGGCAACTCGGTGATGGCCGGCTTGAGCCTTCATGCGCTCTTTGACGGCGTAGCCATCGGCTCCGGCTTTCTGGTTTCGAACTGGCTGGGCTGGCTGATCTTCCTGGCCATCTTCCTGCACAAGGCGCCGGAAGGCTTCACCATGGCCTCGGTGATGCTGGCCAGCGGACGCAGCCGTTCGGCGGCCTTCTACTCGGCGGTGACCTTGGCCGTGGCCACCCTGGCCGGCGTGCTGGTCATCGAGCTGATTCCCAGTTGGCTGCCGTATGGATTGCCGATTTCGGCGGGGGTTGCGATTTACGTGGCGGCCACCGACCTGGTGCCCGAAGTCAACCGCGAGCCCGGCATCCGCATGGCGCTGGTGTTCTTCGCCGGAGTGGCTGGATTCCTGCTGCTGCGTTCGATTCTGCCGGCCCTTTAAGGAAGCTCTGAGCGAGTCGGGGTTTTGAAAGGGCACGACTTCAGTCGTGCTGTAAATGCATGAAAGGAAACGACGGGCTTTAGCCCCTGAGGGACGTTTTTCGGGACTTTCACCTGTTCTTCGGGGTCTTTCCGCAGGCTCTTTAGCCCCGGAGGGATGCTATGGGGATATCCGACACTTGATCGCAGGTTCCTCAAGAGCCGCGCGAAAGCGCTCAGCCCCGCCGCCAAAAGGCGCATCGTTCGGCGTAAAGCCTGGCCAGCAGCAGCCCATACTCCCAGGCAACCTTGAAGCTGGCCTTGCTGGCTCCGCGATGACGCAGGCCGAAGGCAAAGGGAACCTCCTCGACGGAGGCGATGCGGCCGCGCACCAGGATCTCCAGCAGCAGCTTGAAGCCCGTGCGCTGAAACTGGATCTGGTCCACGCACTTGCGACGGACCATGAAGAACCCGGACATAGGATCCTTGACCCGGATGCCCGATCGTTGCAGCGGCCAGGTGGCCCATCCCGCGGCTGCCGAGACCAGCTTTCTCGCCGGATTCCATTTGCCCAGTTCACCACCCGGCGTATAGCGGCTGCCGATGGCCATATCCCGGCCCCTCTGCATGGCGGCCACCAATTGCGCCAGCAGTTCCGGCGGATGCTGCAAGTCGGCGTCCATCACGCCCAGAATCCCGGCATCGGTGCGCTGCCATCCATAGAGCACGGCGCCCGACAAGCCCCTCTCGCCCTTGCGCACCAGCAGGCGCACCCGCGGGTCTTCCAGGGTCAGGGCGGAAACAATCTCCTCGGTTCCATCGCCGCTGTCGTCGTCCACAACCAGAATCTCATAGGGGATGGCGAGCGGATCGAGCACGGCACGCACATGGCCAAGCAAGCCGCGGAGATTCTCCGCCTCGCGGAGGGTAGGGATGACCAATGCCAGCTTTTCCGGTAAGCATTCCGCCTGGCCTGAGGAAAGTTGTGGCTCCGCTTCTAAGAACGGTGCGTGAGGCGAATCTTGGGATGTCGGCGGCATGTTTAACTAGTGTAAATGGGATTGTGCGGCCCTGGCGCCAGTGTTGTGCAGCCCGGTTCCTGCCGGTCCGGACGGCTGGATAGGCATTCTTCGACAGGAACCGAGCTTCCGCGGGCCCGTCCAAGTCTTGTCGAGTCCAATTCCGGCTCGAACACCTGCGGAAAGACACCAAGGGCTGCAACATGGTCTTGAAGAAATGAGACGGTCCAAGGCTAGGGGATTTTCTTTTTGAGATTGAAGCGTTTGTTTCTTGAATCCTTGCCCGTTCTGCTGTTCGCGGGGCTTGGCTTTCTGGTCATGGGTTACCACCCCGGCCTGGAGGACGATGGCGTGTACCTGTCCGCCGTCAAGGCCGATCTCAACCCCGCGCTCTTTCCCCACAATGCGGAGTTTTTCCGCCTCCAGGTGCAAGCCACTCTCTTCGACGGGGGGATGGCGCATTTTGTTCAGTGGACCGGATTCTCCCTGGCCTGGGCAGAACTTTTCTGGCAATTCGCCTCGCTCTTCTTCATCCTTTGGGCCACAAGAAGGATCGCCGAGCAGATCTTCGCCGAGAAGCGAGCCCAGTGGGCGGCAGTGGCAATGGTGGCCGCCATGTTCACGCTGCCGGTGGCGGGCACGGCCATCGCCATCGCCGATCAGCACCTTCATCCGCGCAACATGGCCACTGCCCTGATCCTGCTCGCCACTTCGCGAATTCTGGAAGGGAGACGCCGCTACGCCGTGCTTCTGCTGATTCTGGCCTTCCTGCTGCATCCCATCATGGCTGCACTGGGCGCCTCCTTCTGCGTCTTTCTGGCGCTGTCGATCCTCGAGCCGGCGCCGTCGTGGGTGCGCGTCCCGCAGAACTCCGCCGTCGCCGCCGCGCCGCTGGGCTGGGTCTTCGATCCGCCAAACTCCCTCTGGCGCAAAGCGCTGGATGCCAAAGACTACCTCCATCTCTACCGTTGGGCGTGGTATGAGTGGCTGGGCGCGCTGGCCCCGCTGTTTCTCTTCTGGCTTCTGTGGCGGGTGGCCCGCAAGCACGCCGAGACCCGGCTGGCGCAGTTTGCCCTGGCCGTCTTTGCCTACGGCGTCTTTCAGCAAGCGATCGCCATGGCCATGCTGGCGCCGGAATCGCTGATCCGGCTTACTCCCCTCCAGCCCATGCGCTATCTGCAACTGATCTATGTCTTCATGGCGCTGGCCGCCGGCGGACTGCTGGGCCGCTTCCTGCTCAAGGCCAAGCCGTGGCGTTGGGCGGCTTACCTGCTGCTGATCAACGGCGGAATGTTCCTGGTTCAATGGGAAGTGTTCGATGAAGGCGTGCACCTCGAACTTCCCTGGACCACGACCGCCAACCCCTGGCTGCAAGCCTTCGACTGGGTCCGGCTGAATACCCCGGTGGATGCGTATTTTGCCCTCGATCCCCGCTACCTGGCGTCTCCGGGAGAGGGCTTCCGCAGCTTCCGCGCGCTGGCCGAGCGCAGCCAGTTGTCCGACGCGATCAAGGACACGGCGGTCGTCACTCAGGTCCCCAGCCTTGCCGCCAGTTGGAACGAACAGCAGCTTGCGCAGGACGGTTGGGCTAGCTTCCAACTGGCTGACTTCCTGCGACTGAAGCAAGCCTTTGGCGTGAATTGGGTGGTGGTTTCCTACCGCTCGCCGGTAGGACTGGTCTGTCCGTGGCACAATGACCAGCTTTCGGTATGCCGGATTCCATAACACCCTTTGCTTGTTTGAGATCTTTCCGAGAGAATGGATAAGACACACCTCGTATTCCTGCCGGTACGGAGACCGGACCATGCTCAATCTCACCCAGCGACTGATCCTTGGCAGCGTACTGCTTGCCGGCCTGACGATAGGACTGGTAGTTGCCACTCATGGCGCCCTGGCGGCGGCGGGACTGACCAACCTGGCAAATGCGTTTGTCTTCGCCATTCTCCTGGTTGAGATAGCGACTGTCCTTCTTGTCTTGCGGCCGATCCACATGCTGGCCCGCGACACCCGCATGATTGCCGGCGGCAACCTGGAACACCGCGTGGAGTGGAGCAGCCGCGACGACTTTGGCAAGATTGCCAGCGAGCTGAACCGGATCGCGGTGCGGCTGCGCGATCTGCGCGACTCCGAAGGCGGACGCCGCCAGATGGAGTTTCAGCTCTCCGACGCGGTGCTGCAATCCATCTTCGAACCCATCATCGTCACCGACGGCAAAGGGCACGTGCTCAAAGTGAATCAGGCGGCCGCCGAGTTGCTGGGCGATGCCGCCAGCGATCGCATGGCGCTGACCAATACGCCCGGCGGCGACAAGATTCTGAGCGCCATCCGCGATGCCGTCTCGATGCAGAAAGCCGTGGCTGCCGAAGACGAAGCGGCCATGCTGCCCATGCGCATCGGCAAGAAAGAGCGCAGCTACCGGCTGCGCACCACGCCCATGCGCGACTCCGAAGGGCGGCTGCTGGGCACGGTGACTACGCTGGAAGACGTCACCAGCCTGCAAGACACCGACCGCTTCAAGACGCAGTTCATCTCCGTGGCCAGCCGCAAGCTGCGCGGGCCCCTGCTGCAACTGCGCCGCGGCCTGTATGCCCTGGGCCAGGGCTTTGGCGGGGAGCTAACCCCGCTGCAAACGGAACTGGTGGTCGGGATCAGCCAGGAGTCCCAGCAATTGGACGACCTGATGGGCGACCTGATCGAAGTGGCCGAGCTGGACAGCGGCAAACGCGAGCTGAAGCTGGAACGCCTGCGCCCGCTCCAGGCGCTGGGCGAAGCCCGCGATCGCTACTGCGACGAAGCCGCGCAAAAGCGTATCCGCGTCGAGGTGAGAGCCTTCGCCGACCTGTCCGTGGTCCAGGCAGATCGCCGCGCATTGCGCTCCATCCTGGACAACTTGCTTTCCAATGCCATTCGTTACACCCCGCCCGAGGGCGAGATTCTGCTGGCCGCCGAAGAGATCAAGGACTTCGTCCAATTTACCGTGCGCGACACAGGCCGGGGCATCGAGGCGGAACGATTGAGCAATATCTTCGACCGGTTCAACAACCTCTCGGAACGGGGCACGGGGTTGGGACTGGCGCTGGTCCGCCGTCTGGTCGAGTCGCTCGGCGGACAGATCGCTGTCGAAAGCCGTCTGGGCAACGGAACAACTTTTCGATTCACTCTCCCCGTGGCGGCCGTAGAAGCCGTCCGTCACCCTGTCGAGGTGGGCTGAGGCATGGCAGAGATCATTCTGGAAAAAAAGCCGGAGTCGGCCAAGCTGCGCATTTACATTGGCGCGGCCCCCGGCGTGGGCAAGACCTACCACATGCTGAACGATGCCTACCTGATGAAGCACCAGCAGGCCATCGATGTGGTTATCGGTCTGGTGGAATCCCATGGGCGCAAGGATACCGAGGCGCGCGTTCGCGACCTGGAGATCGTTCCCCAGCGGGTCATTCCCTACCGCGGCGTCAACCTCAAAGAGATGGATGTGGACGCCATCCTGGCCCGCCATCCCCACACCGTCATCGTGGACGAGCTGGCCCACACCAACGTTCCCGGCAGCAAGAACCACAAACGCTACGAGGACGTGCTGGAACTGCTGGACGCGGGCATCAATGTCATGGCGGCAGTCA
>Ga0316217_10007298_pt1 | contig 10612 bp, 6 predicted proteins | sample 1anoAmetaG_FD_203633 | JGI IMG/M metagenome (GOLD analysis project Ga0316217, IMG submission 203633) | Freshwater microbial communities from Trout Bog Lake, Wisconsin, USA - 1anoA | ecosystem: Environmental > Aquatic > Freshwater > Lake > Hypolimnion/Profundal zone | place: USA: Wisconsin... | reverse complement strand
AAATTGTAATAAGAATAGTTTTGAACTTGAAAATAAGAAGGAAAGGGTGCCTTATCGATGGCAGCCATCTTAGCACAAAAAGTACATCAACTTTTTGATCTAAAGGAGGGAGTTGTTTGAAATGAGTCTACAGCGTAGAATAGTGACTGGGATTCACAACCTGATGAGCAAATACATTGAGAATAGAACCTCTTTGCAGTGTAGAAGCCATCACCAAAAAATGTTAGTGAAGTACAAAACTATCGACAACATCATTTCGGCACATCAGCATCTGTTCCAATCTACTTCTAGAGACAAATTGAACGAATTTAACTAAACAAGGAATGACGCCCTTTTTGATTCCAAGATCGAGAGAGGCGAGATTTCCTTTTTATAAGATATTTTTACATTCGGAATGTTTCCGTAGAAGACATCAGAGGAAGCCTTAGAGGATGGAATGGTTTAAGTCTAGTCCTACCCTTACAATGAAAGCTTTGGCTTAGACTTCCAGTGATTGTTTTGTAATATCTTATAAACTACTCCATTTTGTTGCCTCACATTAAATCTAAACAAATTCCAAAACTTTCACCTTTTTTGAAGATCATCTCCTCTATAGCAGCTAGGCTAACGTTTCTGGACATATAGCTCGCTGTTTTAGTTTAAATAAGCTGGTAGCTTGACTTCTCCAAAAGATGAGGTTTGACTAATTATAAGAAATGTTTATAACTTGAATTAAGAACAAAATAATATCCCATCTGATATTATCTAAAGATCAACATTTCAAGCTGCAATTTTGATTTTATTTGAGGTCTCTAAGAACCCATCTTGATTCTTATTCTTTCCGAACAAAGTGTAGTAAACATGCCAAACTGTCTCTAAGCAGAAAATACAACTACTTAGCTTTATCACATCTCCATTTTGTGTTTCTTAGCTCAAGCTTGTTCTATTTCTTGGCTAAAATTATTCATTAGCTATTTTTAAATATTTCTTTAGTGTAGTTTTTACAAATTAGTTTAGGCATTCATAGATTTTGTACTCCTCGTACTTGATTATTTCATATTTTTGACATTTGGATATCAATACTATTAATACATAGCATTTGTTAATAATAGTAGCAATACTAATAGCAAGATTTTAAGGCCTCTACAAAAGATAGAGCTAAAGAATGTTAAAAAACAGTGAGAAGTAATCAGATTAAATACGTTGCTTGTCTGTCTCAAGTTTTGGCAAGATGGACAACTAATCGATCACATAGGGGTTTTCATTTTTATCTCAATCCATTCAACCAGATGATTTTTGGGCAGGCCGTCTGGGTAACTTGGGTAGAGACCTACAACAAATAAGCCACATTTTATCATTTGGCTGCAGAAAGATCCTATCAAATGAACACAAATATCTCTTATTTTTTGCGAGCTTGGTAGATCCATTAATAAAACTATGCAGAATTAGTATGAGCTCTTTGGTTGAAGTAAATTGCAGTATTGCTTTGCTTGATGCGAACTAATTGTTTGGTGGATTCCATCAGCATAGCTGAACTTTGCAAAAAATGATTGAATTCCTGAGATGTTCTTCTAAAACAAAGTTCTGATTAGACATGAGCTTTCTCGAAGGGCCAGATGTTGAAAAAGATGGTCTTTAATTTCGTAATTGACCTTCATAAAATCTTTATTGCCATTATTATTTTGTATTTGCCGCTAATACTCAATCCCGACAAAACTTAATAGAGGCAGGCAGAGATTTTTAGAGCACAAGCCAAAACTCTCTTCTCAGTGCTCTAGCTCTATAATCGTCTCTTATTTGTCTAATTCAATTTGCTTTGCCATTTAGAAATGCATATCTAACTGCTTCTTTCCTTGGCGGCAAGGGACCTGGGTGCAATTACTTTGCTGCAGATACCTTTAGAATCGTAGAGCTGCTGTACTCATTCAAAGTTATAGCAGTGCTTGCTGGTACTCCAAAAGTAAATTTCCTACAAAGATAGTGGCATTCATCCAAATCCCCAAAACTCAAGAATCAAAGTATTAAGGTGATTAAATATTTACGGAAACAGTGGTAAATATTAATGAGACTACGATAGGAAATAAACATCCTCTGTAGTGCAGCTAATCATTCAAAAAATTTCTCTTTGAAATGTTGAGATATCTTTAAAACAGTAATTAATACAAAATAGCTTGAAAATAGGTTTTTTCTGTTGAGAGTTCAGCCTTATTTCTCTTTTTTGAGTCTAAAAAATTACTTAGCATTCTAATGATATTATTTACACTAAGTGCTTATCTTAAATTATTAAATCCCATAAAAAATTTCAAACAATGTTCCTTCTTTTCTGTTTTTTTTTTCACTTTAAAACGGTGTAAACAACCTAAAGAACTGATTTTCGTTGAGGTCAATTAGTTTATAATTTTTACCGGTGCTGAACTACAATAAAAATACCTTTCTTTTGCTTAGCTAAATTACACTAAATGTAAAAAATACGATAATTTTGAGCTCTAAACAACCTCCTGTTAATCAAAATACTTTGCAATTAAGAATGTCACTTGCCTTTAGTTATCAAAGAGTAAAATATCTTTTTCAAAATCCTGAAAATACCAAATTGAAGGAATTAATCTCTCAAAAATAAGGAATCGCTTTCAGACAATGGTAGCCTCATTATTTTAGCGAGGTAGTCAAAAAAAAAGTTGGAAGAATTAAAACCTCAGTTTAAGTATCAAATTCGTTTTGCTGGCTATTATAATCAAATGAAAATATCTTTGCCTTTGCTTTTGACCATTCTGGTGCTGACTCAACTCTCACTTGAACTGAGCTTAAGTGCAGTCCATGACATGGACCACGAATTTTGCTGGAAGGACAGCTACGGGAGAGGTGTGGGAACTATTCCCGATGACTGTGGTACTAAACAGAAACTAGGAGCCCTTTGCTATCCTCAATGCCCTTCAGGCTACACCAGAGTTGGCCTAGACTGCCAGCAAAACTGTCCTTCTGGCTTCACCAATCAGGGACTCTTCTGCAGATTAGCTGAATATGGCAGAGGAGGTGGCTATACCTGGTGGTTTAGTGATGGATTTTCAGACTCAGGAATGTACAGAAGGTGTGAGGCTGACCATGGAAGGGGAAATTGCGAGAAATCTGGGGCCATAGTTTACCCCAAATGCAAATCAGGATATTACCCTGCAGGATGTTGCATTTGCAGGCCAGCAGTGCCAAACTGCAATGCTTTGGGATTCAATGGAGGATTTGACCTTTCCTGTGCCAAAAGGCTTATCATAGGCTCACCATCAACAGCTGGTTGCCCTGCAAATAAGCAATACGATGCTGGATTGTGTTATCCTGCTTGCAAGAAAAAATTCTACGGAGTTGGGCCTGTTTGCTGGTCTGATACTCCTAGTGGTTGGGTTGGATGCGGCATGGGTGCTGCAAAGGATACCAAAACTTGTGCTGACATCATTATTGGCCAAATTGCAGCTGTGGGACAGCTAGCGATAAATATCGCCACTTTCGGGAGCTCATCTGCTGGAGTTGAAGCTGCAAATGCTGCTAAGAGTGCAGGGAAACTCGCTTCTTTGACCAAAAAGCTTAAGGAACTAAAGGAGGCTGTCTTAGCCAACTCCAAAATTTCGAAAGTTGTGGAGCAGGCAAAGAAGTTTAAAAAACTAAAGGATGCTGGACAGAAAATAAAGTAAGGATACGACAAAGCAGCAGACGCTGCTGATGCTCTTGATAACCTTGCAGCCCTACAAGGAGATAAAGTGACTGATGCGGACATCATCCGAGTCTCAGCCCAAGTTGCTGCCCTTGCTGACCCCACTGGAGTTGCTGGCATAATTTAGGCCTACAGCTATCCCATTTGCTCGGATATCTTCGATGATTGATCTGAACCCATTAAGCATCCCAATTTCCATACTGCTAAATAAGACTACTGTTGAATCTTGTTTAATATAAGTGTTGTTGAGAAGTAAGGGCATTACGCCTCTCTTTTCTCTTCCCTGTTGGAAGGTCTGCCTTTGTATTATGACCTCTTTGAGGCTGAGTATATTAAAAAAATATTCTTTTAGACGTCGGGATATCTGAAATGAGTTATTATTAACAAAAAAAGATATTTTTGTGCTGAAAATCACTATTTTGCATTGTTTTTGATAAATAATTAATTACTCAACTTTCTATTTATAATTTTACACGGTTTTGATTATAAAACAATAAATGTAAAACTCAAGAACTCAAATCTTTTTAAAGAAAGTGTATTCTTTTACATTTTTCGTTTTTAAACTGCTAAATTATTGCGAATAACGCATGCTTTTGAACTCAGTCTATTAATAATTTTTTATCAAAGAAAAATAGAAAGAAAAAACTTTTTGTTTTGCTTTGTTAATATGACAAAAATATCGGAAATGTCCTTATTTTAGCCACTAAACAGGCAGAAAATATTTTAATTTAATAAAACTATCATTTACTTAAATAAGCTTCAAAGTTCCTTTCTCCATATCATCAAAATATCTAATTCATTAAGTCGATCTCGGAAATTTAAATTGTCACTATAGCTCATCAGCATTTATTGAATCTTAGTAAGGAGTCCTAAAAGCTTAAAGACTTAAGAAGTCAGTATTATAAACTCTAAAGTTGGCTTATTATTTAATATCATCGTTAAACTCTAAAGTTTCATTATTATCAAATGAAAATATCTTTGGCTTTGTTTTTCAGCATTCTGATTCTGACTCAATTATTCCTATAATTGCATATGATGAGCTCACTTTTTTTGGTGTCCTAAGAAGGATTATTGGTCAGTCGGAGGGCTAGCTAAAGTCGAGAAGGAATTCTGACCAAAGAACAGTTATAAGAGAGGTCTAGGAACAACTCTCGACAGTTAGGTGAAGATAGTTCTTTACTGCTATGTTGATTACCCTTCAAGCTACGGTAAAGTTGCTTTTCAATGCCATAAAAACTGCCCCTCTGACTTCAAGCCTCAAAAACTCTTCTGTCAGAAGGTTGAATAAGGCAGAGAAAGTGTATTATTTCATTCTAATGCCTAACAAATCACCAAATGACAGTGAAACCGAAGCAAATGAAATAGTGGTATTTCTAGATCTCCAGATTGCTCCTTGCATCCAATCAAGGGATTTAATTTAAGAACAGCCTAGAATAAGCTAATCTACTAATGATATCCCCTTATTTTTCGATTGTTTCATTTTTCTTTTTGTTGCTTATTATCTCTTCAAAATAATGACTCAAGATGTTATTGGACAGTCCAAACAGATTAGCCTTCAGCCCAAAAAGTTATTTTCTAATCAGCCAGCAAAATCCAAGATTTGCTAATCTAAAACCTATCTAACTTGTTTGATGTGCTTCACGTATGAGAACATGAAGATATGTTGAGATGAGAAAAGCAAGGTTAGTAAAGAATGAGCCATAGACAAGTAATTTGCAGATGATAAGATACTAAAGAAAAGTTACAGCAACTGGTTTGAAGCGTAGCTTAAGAATCAAAACTATTTGCACACTAAAATTCAGTAGATATGTAAATGGGTCCTATAAGCTGCATCGTCAGCAGAAACAATGTTTTGCAATAGACAGATATCCGGCTTTATTTTTGAATAAAACTAAGGGCTGCTTATTTTATTTTTACTGACCTTATTATGTCATAATTGTAAGAAATATTCTTTTAGCAAAAAAAAAAGAGATCATTCGTTAATCTTCACTTCAATAACTAAGTTTAAGGCCATATTTTTAAATTTTATTTTCGGCTTTTACTCGTAATAAAGATAGTATAAGCAATATTCTTTCTGTCACCCAACAACCATCAAGAATGTCTTTTTGATTCATATCTTAACAATCGAACTCCATCTAGATCTAAAAATGTTTGATTAATGATCCATTTTACGAAAGTATCACCTATTGAATTGTTTTCTTAGCTTAATGTTACCTCTATCCAGAGTGAAAGTATGGCGAAGTCAAGCTATTATGGAAGAGAAATACATGTCTAAGAGCAGCCGAAATAATTCCTGGCTGCAGTATTTGAAGTTTACAGCATCACGTCCTCCAAAAATTTTATTAAACAATGACAAATTTGTATACCGACCTCGAAGAAGCATTCTTTTGTCATTGGTTATGAGTTCGGCTGTTTCGTTTAATAGAAAAACAACTTTTGGCATAAGTTGATTTTCCTTATTATGTTTAAATGCACTTTCAAAAAAATTTTCAGTAGACAAATACAAAAATGCCTATCGAATGAGCAAAAGCTTTAAGAATCCTTTTTACTAGTTTGACAACCCCCTTTTGTCTAATTTGGGAACCCTTTTTATTTTTACCATATAGACTGTTGAAGTTGAGAACTCAACTCTCTTGAAAACAAATCAACCTTTTTTAACTTTTTACTCCTCATTAATTAAGTTCTGAGTCAGTAAAAAGCGAATATTCCCTATTTTGCAGAACCTTAAAAAAGAAAGCTCAAATTACTTTATTTGACAAATTATGGAGATAATCTTCGATAGGAGAGCAGTCTTATTAATTAAGAAAATACTTTTGACTTAGTTTAGAAGTTGATATAATCTTTCCCAAATCCTGAAAATATCAGATTCGAATAAACAACCTATGGAGAATGTGATGATTCACTTTATTAGCATTTAAAACGTATTGTCTTCATAAGAAAATGCAAAAATAAGAAAATTTTTGCAAAAACGGTATAAGTGCTTTATTTTTACCTTTTATTATAATCAAATGAAAATATCTTTGACTTTGCTTTTCAGTATTCTGGTACTAGCTCAACTATTAGCTGCATTGCATGTTGAGGCTGCACATGACATCGATCATGACTTTTGCTGGAAGAATAGTTACGGAAGAGGCGTTGGGACTATCCCCGGGGAGTGTGGAAGTAAAGAGAAATTAGGGCTTCTCTGCTATCCCCCATGCCCTTCAGGCTACAACAGAGTTGGCCTAGACTGTCAGCAAAACTGTCCCCCAGATTTCAGAAATGATGGACTCTTCTGTAGGAAAGCCGAATATACCAGAGGAGCTGGATATCCCTGGACCTTTGTCGACGGATTTTCGGACGCAGGAATGTTCAGAAGATGTGAAGCTGACAATGGAAAGGGAAACTGCGAAAAATATTTGGCCATGGTTTACCCCAAGTGCAAGGCTGGAGATAGTCCTTTTGGATGCTGCATCTGCAGGCCTCCACTGCCAAACTGTGCTGCTTTGGGACTGAACGGTGCACTTGACCTTTCCTGCGCCAAAAAACTTATAATCGGAGCCCCTACAGGAGGCGACTGTGGCGCAGGCTTCCAATATGATGCTGGACTGTGCTATCCCAACTGTAAGAAAGGATACAGTGGAGTTGGACCTGTTTGCTGGGCCGATACTCCTTCAGGCTGGGTTGGATGCGGCATGGGTGCTGCAAAAGACAGCAAAACTTGCACCAGTGTTATCATTGATCAAGTGGCTTCTGTAGGACAAATCGCAGTAAATATTGCTACAATGGGTAGCTCAACCGGTATAGCAGCCGCCAAAAACGCTGCTGTAGGTGCCTCAAGAATCGCTACATTGACCAAAAGACTCGCCTAACTCAAAGCAGCTGTTGCTGCCAACAAGAATGTTGTCAAAGTAGTCGAGCAGGCCAAGAAATACAAATCCTTGAAAGAAAAGGGAGAAAAGCTAAAGTAAGGCTACGACAAAGCAGCAGATTGTGCTGATGCTGTTGACCAGCTGCAAACCTTGAAGGATGATAATGTGACTGATGCGGATATAGTCAGAGTTTCAGCCCAGATTGCTGCACTTGCTGACCCCACCGGAATCGCAGGAGTGGTTTAGGCCTACAGTCAACCTCTATGCTCACAGATATTCAAATGATCTAAAAAAATTAAAACTTTGGATTTAAAGAGAGATATAATAAAATAGTATACTAAATCATTTAAAATGAAAGAAACCTAGTAATAATTTCTTTCAATTCTAATGATTCCGCCATATGAAATTACACATTATTAAGATTTGAGAAATCATCTTCTCAATTCTTTTATATGAACCTAGAATTCTAGAATAATCTTGATGCTATAAAAAACTAATGATATTTCAATTAATAAGCCATATAGTACTCGAATTAAGGACATAAAAAAGACAGCTTTATTGTTATATCGGTAGTAATAGACCAATCTTCATTGCTTAGACATGAGTTCTTAATAAATTTATAGCTTGGAATCAGCAATTCAAACATTCAATAGTTAGAATGCAAACACCCAAAAAGTCAGAGCTTGAGAACGATCAGTCCCCAGTGTAATTACTGACCTTTAATATAATCATTTTCACCATTATTATTGTAGTCTTCAAAAATATAAAATGCACATAAACAAATTGTACACAGGCGGAGGTTTTTAGAGCAGAAGCCAAAACTTTCTCTTCAGTCCTCTAGTTGTGTATCAATCTCTTATTTCGGTAATTTAATTTGATGTGTTTTGGGATTTAGAAATTCAGATCTAATTGACCCTTTTCCTCAGCTGCTTGGGAGTTGGATGATATGTATGTTGTAGATACTTTTATAATCGTAGAGCTGCTGTATTTAGTCATTTTAAAAACAGAGTCTCCCCGTATTTCAAAAATAAATTTTCCACAAAGATGATGGCATTCATGCAACTCTCGAAACTCAAGAATGGGGCTCAACTCAAAGTTTTAAGGTCATTAAATACTATCAGAAAAAAAAATAATGAACCAGCAGTACAACGATAAACATGTCGCTGCAAATCTTGTGACATCATGAAAACAGTAATAATAGCAAAATGGTTTGAAATAGATTTTTTCTGTTTAGAGTTCAACCTTTTTTCTCTTTTTTGAGCCGGAGAAATTACTTAACGTTTTAATGATATTTACACTAAGTGATTATTATAAAAGAATAAAAATAATTCGGATAATGCAAAAATTTTTCGAAGAAGTTCCTTCTTTTCTGTTTTTTCACTCTAAAACGATGCAAATAATGTAAAAAACTGATTTTCGTTGAGGTTAATTAGTTTATTATTTTTGCGGGTACTGAACTAGCGATAAAAATTTCAATCTCTTGCTTAAAAAATTGTCCCAAAATATATAGAAAATGTGGTATTGAAGCTTCGAAAGAGCTTCCTGTACAATAAAAATATTTTTCAATCCAGAAGAGTATTCTTTGCCATAGTCAAAATTTAAAATATCTTTGTCAAAATCCTGGAAATAGTAAATTGAAAGAAATAATCTCGAAAAGACAAAGACTCACTGTTAGACAATTGGTATCGACTGAATCTGCGCCAGAAAATAGAAAAAAAGTTGGAAGAGTTAAACCTCAGTTTAAGTATCAAATTTCTTTGTTGTTTATTATAATCAAATGAAAATATCTTTGCCTTTGCTTTTCAGTATTCTGGTGCTGATTCAATTGTCACATGCACTGAGCATCAATCTTGCTCATGACATTGACCATGACTTTTGTTGGAAGAACAGTTATGGAAGAGGCGTGGGAACTATTGCCACGTCGTGTGTCGGTAGAGAGAGAGTAGGACTTCTTTGCTATACCCTATGCCCTCAAGGCTACAGCAGAGTTGGCCTAGACTGTCAGCAAGACTGTCCTACAGGCTTCAGAGATGATGGACTCTTCTGCAGGAGAGCTGAATATGGCAGAGGAGTTGGCTACCCCTGGCAGTTTAATGATGAATTATCAGACAAAGGAATGATCAGCAGATGTGAAGCTGACCATGGAGAAGGAAACTGTGAGAAAAATTTGCTTATGTATTACCCCAAATGCAAACCAGGATATCATCCTTTTGGATGCTGCATCTGCAGGCCAGAGGTGCCAGACTGCACTGCTTTGGGACTGAAACGGGGTATTGACCTCTCCTGTGCCAAAAACCTTATCTTAGCGTCAAGCCCCGTATTACCTGAATGCCCTAAATTTAAGCAATATGATGGTGCATTATGTTACTCTCGCTGTAAGAGAGGATACTACGGAGTTGGGCCTGTTTGCTGGTCTGAAACTCCTAGTGGCTGGGTTGGATGTGGCATGGGCGCTGCAAAGGATACCAAAAATTGTGTTGGGGCCCTTTTTGACCAAATTAGTTCTGTGGGACAGCTAGCGATAAACATCGCCACTCTCGGAAGCTCATCTATCGGAGTTGAAGCTGCAAATGCTGCTCAGAGTGCTGGGAAAATCACTTCTTTGACCAAAAAGCTTAAGGAACTAAAAGCTGCTGTCTTGGCCAGCCCGAAAATAGCTAAAGTTGCAGAGGAGGCAAAGAAACTAAAGAAGCTAAAGGAGGCCGGAGAGAAAATAAAGTAAGGATATGAAAAAGGAATAAATGCTGCTGACGCTCTTGATAACCTTGCAGCCCTTCAAGAGGACACAGTGACTGATGCGGATATAGTCAGAGTCTCGGCCCAGATTGCTGCTCTTGCTGATCCCACTGGAATTGCTAGCGTCATTTCATCCTACAGTTATCCCCTTTGCTCTGATATCTTCCAATGATTGATCTGAATCCATTAAGCATCCTAATTTTCATACTGTCATTAAATAAGACTACTGTTGAATCTTGTTTATTATGAGTTTCGTTGAGAAGTAAGACTATAATCTCTTCGAAAGACATTCTGTTCTCATTTATCTTTACTTATTGTGCTATTTTCTCCCTCTCCTCTATGATTTGAT
>Ga0316217_10007297_pt1 | contig 10612 bp, 9 predicted proteins | sample 1anoAmetaG_FD_203633 | JGI IMG/M metagenome (GOLD analysis project Ga0316217, IMG submission 203633) | Freshwater microbial communities from Trout Bog Lake, Wisconsin, USA - 1anoA | ecosystem: Environmental > Aquatic > Freshwater > Lake > Hypolimnion/Profundal zone | place: USA: Wisconsin... | reverse complement strand
GCGGAAATTTCCGCCGCGTTCCATGTGGAGGCGATCCAGGTGGTCTACAATCGCCTGAACCGCAAGCCGGAGGCGGCGCTGTTCCCCGTAACAGAGCGCCAGAACCTGGGCGTGCTGGCACGGGTGCCGCTGGCCAGTGGCTTGCTGTCAGGCAAATACCAGCCCGGCACGCATTTTGATAATCCGCTGGATTTTCGCCACACCAAGAAGCAGGAAGAAATTGATGACGCCCTGCGCCAGGTGGCGCAGATCGGGCGCACCGAATTGCCGCCCGGCGTGGGGATGGCGCAATATGCCCTGGCGTGGTGCCTGAAGCATCCGGCGGTCACCTGTGTGATCCCGGGTTGCAAATCGCCCGAGCAGGTGGAGTCCAACGCGCTGGCGGCCGAGTTGGATTTGGGTTGGTAGGGGGGCGCGGATGATCCCGGAAGTCGCCAAACAGTTTGTGGTGGCGGCGTGAGTCATTGGGGATCTCATAGCTTGCCGGCTTGCTTCCGCGGCAGCCATTGCCCCCAACCGTTCTGGCCAATGAACTTGTAGTCGTCCACTATCTGTCTGCCGCGGCTGAAGGTGTTTTCGGCAAAGCCGGCGAGTTTCCAGCCTTGGTAGGGGTTCCAATCGGCATTGGTTTCCATCGTGGCGTGATCGACTGCGATCTTCTTCTTCGGGTCGATGATGACGATGTCGGCATCGAAGCCGGGAGCCAGGTTGCCCTTGCGGCCCCACAGGCCCATGAGCTTGGCGGGGTTGGCGGCGCACTTTTCGACCAGCTGCCGCAGGCTGATGCGGCCTTGGAGCACACCGTGCGTGTAGAGCAGTGGCAGCATGGTTTCCACGCCGGGCAGGCCCATGGGGATTTTGGTCCAGTCGCCGTTCCACAGACCCTTTTGGGTGCGGTTGAAGGTGCAGGTATCGGTGGAGACGACGCTGACTTCCCCGCGGTCGAGGCCTTTCCAGAGGCGTTCCTGATCCTTTTTCTTCTTGATCTGCGGGCAGCAGGCAAACAAGTGGCCATCGGGTCTGGCGAATTTCGAATCATCCAGGACCAGGTATTGCACGCAGGTTTCGGCCACCACCGGGACGCCGCGCTGCTGGGCATCCCGCACCAACTTGGCGCCGTCGCGGGTGCTCATGTGGACGATGTAGAGTTGGCCGCCGGTGACTTCGGACCATTTGATGACGCGTGCGATGGCTTCGGCCTCGATAAAATTCGGGCGTGTCATGGCGTGCAGGCGGGCACCATATTTTGCCATGAGTGCGGGCGTGTGATGGCGGGCGACCAGTTCATCGAGTACGCGGGCGGATTCGGCATGCACCAGCAGCATGGCGTTGAGCTTGTGGCAGGCTTCCAACGCATTGAATAGTGCGCGATCATCGGACTCCAGACCCTCGGCCTTGTAGATCATGAATTCCTTGAAGGTCGGACAGCCCAGTGCCACCATAGCGGCCATCTCGGGTCCGTGGCGATCCCAGTTGGTGATAACGCTGTGCCAGGCGTAGTCGATACAGGCTTTATCCTTGGCCTTGGCCAGCCAGGTTTGATGGGCCTGCTCCAGGGTTTGCGTGCCTTGGGGGATGGCAAAATCGATCACGGTGGTCACGCCGCCGCGGGCGGCAGCGCGGGTGCCGGTGTTCCAGTCGTCGGCGCTGATTGCGCCCATGAAGGGCATTTCCAGGTGCACGTGAACATCCAGCAGGCCGGGCAGCACGAATTTGCCGGTGGCATCGATGATGCGGGCGGCCGGGGCCTTTTTGGCCAGGCCGTTGCCGATGGCGGTAATCTTTTCGCCGGTAAGCGCCACGTCGGCGCGTTGTTTTCCTTTGGCGGTCACCACGGTGCCGTTGGTAATGATTTGATCGTAGGTCATGGGTTTAGTCCTGTGTGTGCATGTTGCGGACATTTTACCCGATGGCCAGCCACAGCGCCACATAGACCTTGGGGTCAATCAGGCGGCCTTCGGCGGCACGTTGCGCCAGCCACTGGCGGGCCTCGGCCAGGGGCAGTTCGATCAGGCGGATTTGTTCCTGGCCGTCGCCGAGTGTGCCGGCATGGATTTTCCGCAGGCCGGTGGCGCGGACCAGGCGTACGGTTTCGTTGGTCAGTCCGGCGGAGGTGGGCTGGGTGGTCAAAGGTATGATGGTGGTGGCTGCGTAGCCGGTTTCCTCGCGCAGTTCGCGCCGCGCGGCAACGTCCAGGGGTTCATCGGCACCGCCCGCGTGATCGCCCACCAGGCCGGCGGGGATCTCGATGATGTGGGCCTGCAGCGGCGGGCGATATTGTTCGATCAGCAGCAGCTTATTATCATCAGTGATGGCGATAATGCCCACCGGCGACGGGGCCACGGTGCGTTCGACATATTCCCAGTTATTTTCCACGACGAGGCGGAGAAATTTGCCGGCGGCGAGAATTTGTTTTGGGGGCATGGGGGCTCCGGGGTTTGGGGTCAGGGAGTAAACAGGTCAATGGGAATGTGCCGGGCGTAACCCTGAAAATCTGGATCGGTGGTAAAGAGCGGGATGGCGTGTGTATACGCGGCAGCGCAGATCATCATATCGACGCTCCCCGGCGTCACCCCCGCAGCGCGGCAGGTATTGAAGAACTCCGCCGCCAGAATGAACACGTCCGTAGTAAGTTCCAGATCTGGTATGGATGCCAAGTGCAGGCGCAACTGCGCGAAATGTCCCGGCACGGCGATGCCGGAGAGCACTTCGGTGCGGATGGGGCCGATAATTTCCGCATGGCCGCGCTTCAGCAGTGTTTCCCAAGCGAAATACGCGGGGCTTTCCCCAGCGCTGAGGTCGCGGAATTTTCGCCGCAGGCCCAGTGACCAGACCGCCGTGTCGATCAGGACACTCATAACGGCTTCCGCGAGCGCAGCTTCTTGTAATCACAATCCGGGTAGTATTCAACTTTGCCCGCCAGTTCCAAGATCGCAGCCTGACTGTGGCGGCGAACATACTCGGTCAGCGCCGTGTTCACCGCATCCTTCTTGGATTTGTGGTGGCCGAGTTGGACCGCTTGGTTGATCAATTTATCATCGAGTGCCAAATTTGTGGGCATACACACCTCCATTGCATTGTGTAGCATCTTACACAATGGAGCGGCATCAGGCAAGAAATCAAGGGCGGCGAAGGAATTACTACCGGGCAATTACACATGGACGGGCGAGGGTGCTTTTCGGCTAAATGCAATTGCCCTGCGGCGGCACCGCGATCATCAGGGTATCGGAGTAATGGTCCCCGCCGGTAGCGGGTGGGCCGGCGGCGGGGCGGGGGCATCGTCTTCCGGCTCGATGCCCAAGTCTTTGACCTTCTTATTGAGCGTGTTGCGGTTGATACCCAGGAAATCCGCAGCCTTGATCTTGACGCCATTGCAGCGGGCCAGGGCTTTTTCCAGGAGGGCTTTTTCCACCTGGCGAATCACCAGGTCGTAGATCTGCCCCTCGCGCAGTTCAAATTCGCTGATGGATTGATCCGCCAGGCGGCGCACCAGCGTATCGATGCCTTCGCTGGTGACACTGGCGCGGCTTTGCTGGGCAAACGCCCGGATGGCGGTGGGCAGCAGGTCTTCGGTGAAGGTATCGGCGCGGCTGAGCACCACGGCCCGCTCGATGGCGTTTTCCAGTTCGCGCACATTGCCGGGCCAGGGGTAGCGCACCAGCACGTTGAGCATTTCCTTGCTGATCTTGCGCAGGTTCTTGGCGTTTTCGGAGTTGAAGCGATCGGAGAAAAAATCGATCAGGCGGGGAATATCCTCGCGCCGGTTGCGCAGCGGCGGCAGGTAGACGGTGACCACGTTAAGGCGGTAGTAGAGGTCTTCGCGGAAACGTCCCTTGGCCACTTCCTCCTGGAGATCCAGGTTGGTGGCGGCGATGATGCGCACGTCCACCTTCATGGTGCGGTTGTCGCCGACGCGTTCAAACTCGCGCTCCTGGAGGACGCGCAGCAGCTTGACTTGCAGGCTCGTATCGATGGTGCCGACTTCATCGAGGAAGAGCGTGCCGCCGTGGGCCGCCTCGAACCGGCCCATCTTGTCCTTGATCGCCCCGGTGAAGGACCCTTTGACATGGCCGAAGAGTTCCGATTCGAGCAGCGTGCCGGCCAAGGCGCCGCAGTTCACGCGGATAAAGGGCTTGTCGGCCCGGGGGGAGTTGAAGTGGATGGCCTTGGCGATGAGTTCCTTGCCGGTGCCCGTTTCGCCCAGGATCAGGCAGGTGGCGCGGCTGGCGGCCACCTGGGCGATGGTATCAAAGACTTCCAGCATGGCCTGGGCCGAGCCGATGATGTTGTCGAATTTATATTTGCCGCGCAGCGTGGTGGAAAGCTGCCGGCGCTCCTCCTGCCATTGCTCGCGCTCCTGCGCGACCACTTCGCTGATCTTGATGGCCTGGGCGATGAAGGCGGCAATAATTTCCAGCAGGCGGGCATCGCTGTGGAGCGTGGTCTCATCGACGTAACGTTTATCGACGGAGAGGGCCCCGACCACGCGGTTCTCAATCTTGATCGGCACGCAGATGAAACTGGTGACGATGCCGGTGCTGATGGGGCGCGAGCCGGTGCGGTTGAGAAAATGCTCGTCCTTGGAAATATCCGATACCACGCGGGGTTGCCCCGTGGCCGCAACGCCGCCGGTAATGCCTTCGCCAATTTCGTAGACGCCGCGCTGAATTTCCTCCGGGGTCAGGCCCAGGGCGGCTTCGGTGCGGAGTTTGCCGGTGGCTTCATCCAGAAGGACCATCGATCCGCGTTCCATGCCCAGGCGCTCGGCCAGGACGCGCATGGTCTGATCGAAGACGGCGTGGAGATCCAGCGTGGAACTCAGCACGCGGCTGATTTCTGTGAGGATGGTCAATTCCAGCTCGGCCCGTTCCATTAGCTTCCGCCTGCCGGCGGTGGAGTCGTCGGTTGCTCGCCCTGGTGCATCAGCAGCAGGTGACGTGCGAACAAAAGAGGATTCTGAGCCGGCTGCCGGTAGGGTAGAGCAAATCTCGTGCAAAGGTGGCGACGGGGTATTTTTTTTCTTGCGCTCGGCTGAGTTTTGTGGTCTTATGGGCATGTCGCTATCTTTTTTAAGTTTTTATTTTACAGTTGTTTGCAATGAAAATAGGTGCGGTATAAAAAGGGCGAACCTTAATGCTATTGTCGCCGCCCACAAGGGGGTCCATCACAATCGTTACGACGTGGCTGTGCCTAATTAGTAGGCATTATAGCTCTTTTGAGGCGAAAGGCGAGCAGTTTATCGGCAATAAAATTTTGCGGCTGCCGTACCATCGGGCAGTTGCCGCACCGCACGGCTCACGTACTTTGCGTTTGCTCATACCATGCAATGGTATTTCTGAGGCCTTCCTCAAATGGGGTGCGCGCCATAAAATCGAAACGGTCGCGCGCCCGGGTAACATCCAGGCAGCGCCGTGGCTGGCCATCGGGCTTGGAGGGATCCCAGCGGATCTCCCCGGGGTAATGGCACAGGCGGGCGATTTGGCGCGTCAGGTCGCCGATGGTGATCTCGCAGCCGGCCCCCAGATTTACTGGATCGGGATCGTTGTAGAGCTGGGCGGCTTTCAGGACGCCCTCCGCGGCATCTTCCACGTACAGGAATTCGCGTGAGGCGGCGCCGGTGCCCCAGGCGGTGATATACGGAGCGCCGGCCAGACGGGCTTCGCGGCACTTTTTGATCAGCGCGGGGATGACGTGGGATGACTGCGGATCGAAATTGTCGCCCGGGCCGTAAAGATTAACCGGCAGGAGATAGATGGCGTTTAGTCCATATTGTTGTCGGTAGGCCTGGCACATCACCAGCAGGGCCAGTTTGGCGATGCCGTAGGGGGCGTTGGATTCTTCGGGGTAGCCCTGCCACAGGTGGGTTTCGCAGAAGGGGACCGGGGTGTGCTTGGGATACGAACAGATGGAGCCGATGACCACCACTTTTTGCGTTTGGTACTGACGGGCGCACTCGATGACGTGCATGCCCATCGCCAGGTTGGCATAAAAGAAGGCTCCGGGATTGGCGCGATTGGCACCGATGCCGCCGACGGCGGCGGCCAGATGGATGACCACGTCCGGCCGGGTTTCGCGGAACAGGCGTTCCGTTTGGGTTTGGCGCAGCAGGTCGCAATCCTGGTGGCCCGGCACCAGCAGATCATGGTCGCGGATGCCGGTTTCCCGCAACCTGCGGCAGAGCACCGTGCCCAGAAAGCCGTGGCCGCCGGTTACTAAATAGCGCATGGTACACCTGGGAAAAACAAGGTAAAATGGCCCCCGGTATCCGTACAGGATGGATCCGGTGCCCGGCCTGGTAGCATACACCAAATGGAATATGTATGCCAATTAATTCCGGGCGGCGGTGGGGCCGCGGATTTTCCGGCCATCCGTCAGTAATTTGTTAATTGATATTAGTAAACGTGTTCTGCGGGCAGCGTCCATACCCTGTTTTTATTGGTTTTTGATGATGATTTGGTGCAGATTATTTTAGCATTGACACCCGGAGCGCTGCGTACTATCTTGGGATTATTCTGGCAGCGCGGTCTGGTGTGCTCGTGGGATCGAAACGGTATCGCGTAAGCCTGCTCTCATTGGTTGGACCGATGAAGCCTTTCCGTTCCGGCAGCGTTGGGGCCGGTTGATATAGGGTTGTTTTTCAGACACGCCGATAGACGTGATTTGCGCGGTAGCAGGAGGCTCCCCGAGTCAGCCCGGCGGTGAGCAATGCGCCGTGCGCTCCGGCATCCTGCGGGATGGTTGGGGAGCGCGGGGTGACGATAAGGAACGGGCATGGCAACATTTGACGCGACCAAGGATGCACAAGACGTATGGGCGCAGATGCTCGAGTATCTCAAGGCGACCCACGCCAGTGCGGTGCGGCAGTGGTTTTCCGATCTGGTCCCGGTGGAACTCTCCGGGGGGGTATTGATCATTCGGGCGGCCACGGCGATCCAGCAGCAATACCTGATGAGCAAGGGGCGCGACGCGTTTAACGAGGCGGTGCAGGCCGTCACGGGCAAACTGGTTTCCGTCAACTTCATCTGCCCTGGCGACGCGGGCGGGGCCCTGGCCCGTTTTGGCGATTCGTATGACGATGTAATCCTTTCGCCGGATTACGTGTTTGAAAATTTCGTTGGCGGGCCATGCAACCGCCTGGCCTATACCGCCTGCCGCGCCATCGCCGAAATGCCGGGCAAGGCCTACAATCCGCTGTTCATTCATGGCGCCTGCGGGTTGGGCAAGACCCACCTGTTGCAGGCCACCTGCCAGGAAATCCTGCGGCGCAGCGCGTCGACCCGCATTCTTTACCTGTCATGCGATACGTTCATCAATCACTTCATGGATTGCGTGGCCTCCGGTGATATGAACGAATTTCGTTTTCGCTACCGCCACGTGGATGTGCTGGTCATCGATGACATCCACTTCCTGACGCGGCGCGACCGCACCCAGGAGGAATTTTTCCACACCTTCAACACGCTATTCCAGGCCAATAAGCAGATTATTCTCAGCAGCGACAGCCGGCCGTCGGAAATTCCCGAGCTCGAGGAACGCCTGGTGTCGCGTTTCAATAGCGGGTTGGTGGCCGCCATTGATCGCCCGTGCTATGAAACGCGCATCGCGATTGTGTCCAAGAAGGCGAAGCTGCGCGGCATCGCCTTGCCGGAAGAAGTGGCGGCGTACATTGCCCGGCGCGTGGAGAGCAACATTCGCGAGCTCGAGGGGGCCATCACCAAGCTCCAGGGCTATGCCATGCTCAACGGCGGCAAGTACGACATGGACGTGGCCCGCGGGGCCCTGGGCGATCTGATCCCGCCATCGGAGCGGATTGTGTCGATCCAGCAGATTATTGAACAAGTTACGCGTTTCTACAATGTGCGCCTGGCGGATCTCCAGAGCAAGAAGCGGCAGAAGTCCATTGCCCTGCCGCGCCAGGTCTGCATGTATATTGCCCGGCAGAAGACGCGGCACTCGCTCGAAGAAATCGGCGGTTATTTCGGCGGGCGCGACCATACGACGGTCATGCATGCCGTGCGCACGATCACCGATTACCGGCAGACCGATGCCCCGTTTGCCGCGCATCTGGAGCGCATTGAGGCGGCACTGATTCCCGGCCAGGTGGCGGCTGGGTAAGCGAACTGTTGGGCAAAATCAAACCGGACTGGACCGTGCCGCGCGGATTGCGTCCGGCCATAAAATCGCGTGGTGACACGGAAAGTCCCGGACGCAATTCCTACTTAGTTAACCGCTATTGTCCTTATTTCACAGGCGTTTTTTTTGCTTGTGCCGGCGATGCGTTTGCGGTCATAATCTGGCGTGGCGCCGCTGTCGGGCGCCCGTGGGAGGTGGCTTTTGTTGCGGGCACGCCGGGTGAGTTTGGCCGCAATACTGCTGGGTATTCCCCTGGGGGTGGGGCTCTTCACGTTCCGTTACGCCGAAGGCCTCTCGTACCTGTCCAACAATCCCCGGACCTGCATCAATTGCCACATTATGAATGATGAATACAACGCCTGGGAAAAATCGGGGCACCACCACGTCGCCACGTGCAATGATTGCCATGTGCCCCACGACTTTATCGGCAAGTATATGGCCAAGGCCCGCAACGGCTGGAACCATTCCCGCGCCTTTACCATGCAGGATTTTCCCGAACCGATCATGATCGGCCCGGTCAATGCCCGCATCCTCCAGGACAATTGCGTACGCTGCCATGAGCCGCTGGTGGCCGATACCCTGCTGCGATCGCCCGAACATGCCGGCGGCGTGGCCTGCGTGCATTGCCATAAGAACGTCGGCCATGGGCCGTCCCGCTGATGCCCCAACGCCCAAGAGGAGTTGCCTGTTATGACGCAGAACAATGTTCCCCCGCCCGCCCGCCTGAACCGCACGCGTTTCCTGCTGATCGTGATCCTCACGGCCCTGGTCACCTTTGCGGTCACGGCTTTGCTGACCAACATCTTCCAGCGCAAGCAGGAAGCCAAAAACCTGTATGTCCGGTTCGTCGATGTGCGCGAGGATACCACCGACCCGGAGGTGTGGGGAAAAAACTGGCCGCGGGAGTATGACTCTTACAAGAAGACCGACGAGCCGACCCGGACGCGCTTTGGCGGCCACGGCGGATCCGAATCGCTGCCCCAGGAAAAGGCCCAGCGCGATCCATGGCTGGCGCGGGCGTTTGCCGGCTATGCCTTTTCGCTGGATTACCGCGATCGCCGCGGCCATATCCACATGCTCTACGACCAGGAACACACGGCCCGCGTAACCCAGCGCCCGCAGCCCGGTTCGTGCCTGCATTGCCACGCGTCGATCATTCCGACCTACCGCCGGGTGGGGGAGGGCGACGTGATGGCCGGCTTTGACAAGCTCTGCAAACTGTCCTATGCCCAGGCCAATGCCGAAGTGCAGAAGACCGGCTCGATGAACCCGGTGGGCGTGGGCGAAGGCAAGACGGAATTCCAGCACGTCGCGGGCGCCCACCCGGTGGCCTGCGTCGATTGCCACGATCCGGCGAGCATGCAGTTGCGCGTCACGCGGCCGGGATTCATCCGCGGCATCAAGGCCTACATGGCCGGCCAGGGCCAGCCGGATTTCGATCCCAATCGCGATGCCACGCGGCAGCAGATGCGCACCTACGTGTGCGCCCAGTGTCACGTGGAATACTACTGCGGGCCCAAGACCACGCTGTTTTTTCCGTGGAACAACGGACTGCGCGTCGAGCAGATCGAGTCGTACTACGATGGTTATAAGTTTCCGGATGGGCACCGGTTCTATGACTGGAAGCACGCCGAAACCGGTGCCGAGCTGCTCAAGGCCCAGCACCCGGAATTTGAATTCTGGAACCAGGGCGTGCACTCGGCGGCGGGGGTGGCCTGTGCCGATTGCCACATGCCCTACGAACGGCAGGGGGCCATGAAGGTCTCCGATCACTGGGTGCGCTCGCCGCTGCTGAACATTCAGCGTGCCTGCCAGCCCTGCCATGCCGTGCCGGAAGAGGAACTCAAGGCCCGGGTGGACCGCATCCAAGACCGCCACTTTAACCTGCTGACCCGCACCGGTCATGCGCTGGTGGATTTCCTCGATACCTTCAAAGCCCTGCGGGCGCCGTGGAACCAGGCCAACCAGGCCGCCGCTACGGCTGCCGCCCAGGAGAAACTCGCCAAGGATGAAGCCTTTGCCAAACTCTCTGCGGACGACCAGGCCGCCAAATTAAAGGAAACGGCCGCCGGCATTCTCAACGACCGCTGGTCCGAACATGTCTATGCCGACCCGCAGCTCAAGGCCATCGCCGAACTGCAACGCCAGGGCCAATGGCGCCTGGACTTTGTGGCGGCCGAAAACTCCATGGGCTTCCACGCCCCGCAGGAAGGCGCCCGTGTGCTGGGCGAAGCCATTGACCTGCTGCGCCAGGCGCAATTGCTGACGCAGAAGTACACGCCGGGCGCGGTGGCACATCCGGCAGTTGGGCCTGGCGAGTAGAGGATGTCCTTGGTCAGTCGTCCGTGGTCCGTGGTTGGGTCATTGGTCCGGTGGCCAGTGGCGAGGTTAGTTGTAAGTGGATAGTTGTTAGTTGTGGTGGGGGACGTGTCGGACTGATCAGTGGTTAGATTGCCTCAAGTGTTATTTTCCCGTCGCCATT
>Ga0316217_10007293_pt1 | contig 10615 bp, 4 predicted proteins | sample 1anoAmetaG_FD_203633 | JGI IMG/M metagenome (GOLD analysis project Ga0316217, IMG submission 203633) | Freshwater microbial communities from Trout Bog Lake, Wisconsin, USA - 1anoA | ecosystem: Environmental > Aquatic > Freshwater > Lake > Hypolimnion/Profundal zone | place: USA: Wisconsin... | reverse complement strand
CCAAAAACACCGCTGCTGAATTGGCAAAAATAAAAGCACCGTCAGCGATTGCCGACTTGGTTGCTGCCAACGATATTTTGGCGCGTATCGACGACCTCGAAAAGATTTCGAACGAAACGAAGAAAACAAAAATTGCTCTCACCGAAAAAGAAATTGCGCAAAACCAAGTTGACGCAGCTAATAAAAAAGACCGTATTGCGTTGTTAAAAGCCGAAATTGTTGAAATGGACAAATCGGTGGGGACGTTGCAAAAAGTTGAGGCTGCAAATGCTAAATTGCGCGTTGAACGTAAGTCGTTAAACCTTGAAACGCAAGAAGGACAAGCGCGTTTGAAAGAACTAAACGCTGCGATTGACAAAAACAACCAGTATATCAAGGAAAATTCCGACAAATTAAAACAACAAAAGTTGAACGTCGGAAATTATACAGCGTCAATAAAGGAGGCATTCGAAGGGACTGGAATTTTGGGCGAAACAATGAACAAATGGTTGGGAACAATCGAATTATTGTCGGGTAAATTAGAGGCATTAGTAGGTACAATGTTTGCCGAAAAGGAAGCAACCGAGGGAAATATCGTCGCCACGGAAGCGGAAAATGTTGCAACAAAAGAAAACGTTGCAACTAAGGAAACGGATATTGCAGCGACTGAATTATTGAAAGGAGCGGAGGTTGAAAAAACGGTTGCAACGGAAATTGGAACGACGGCAACCGAAGCGTCAACGTTGGCATTGAAGGGCGAAAAGGTTGCAGCGGAGGAAGCCACGGTTGCGACGGAAGGATTGGGAACAGCTTTGAAAGCATTGGCGACAAATCCGTTTGTATTGGCTGCAATTGCCCTCGCAGCTGTGTTGTACGAAGTTGTTAAGTCTATAACGAAAACGCAACAGGCACAAGACGAATTGGCAGCTGACAAAGCATTTTTAGAAGTAATGAAGGAAACTGGCGGACAAGCAACACACGCTGCCTCCGCAATGCGCGAATACACGAAGGCAATGCAACAATTGGAGGAAATGGAAATCGTCAATCTTCCGAAAATTGCAGAACTTCAGGCACAGGCAAAGGAAGCACGTGAGAAAGCAATGGAAACGGAAATCATTCCGCAAAAAATAGCATTGTTAAAGGAACACAACGATTTGACAGACCAATCCGCTGCATTGGAAATAAAACATTTGAAGGAGGTTGCCGAGGAACGAAAAAAAGTTGCCGAAGCGTTTATTGACGACGGCATTGCGTCGCGTGAAAAACGCAAGGAAGCAGCGGAAGCGGAAGCAGCGGTTTATAACGCTGAAAGGGAACACGCCCAAGCGAAAATGAAAACGTCAAAACAAATTTTGGCGTTGGAACAAGAAGTCACGCAACAAGAAATCCAAATGAAGGAGGCGTCTTCATTGCGAAAAATAATGTTGACGCAGGAAGAAGAAACGCAACGAATTCAAATATTGCGCAATTCATACCAAAACGAACTCCGTGCGCTCGTTGAACAACAGCGAAAACTTGGTGACGCCGACGGAAGTGACCCAAAACACGCTGCTGAACGTGTGACGTTGCGAAAGAAATTGGAACACGACATTCAGGAAGTTGTTCGCGATTCCAATATGAAACAAACCCAAGCGATTCAGGGATTGGCTGACACCTACAAAAGTATTTACGAAAAAATCGCTGCCGATAACATTGACCAAATCGACATTTCTGACGAAAAGAAATTGGCGCAAATAAAAAAGAGTTACGACGCTGAATTGTTAGAAATTGAACGAGGTGAACGCGCCCAAGAAAATTTGAAAGCTAATTTGTATAAATTGACCGCCGACAAACGCAAGGAACAAGAAGTTGCGATTGCTAAAAACGAAAGGGCGTTGGAGGAACAAAAACTTTCGGCAACCGCTAAATACGAAAAAGAAAAATACCGTTTGTCACTTGAAACAGAATTGCGTATTCGTGACATTCAAAACGCGATTGCAAACGAGGATTTAGAACAAACAATCAAACGGACGGAACATTTGGCTGCGTTGGCAGAAAAGAAAACTTCCAAGGACGAATCCGCAGGGTCAGGTGTTCACGAATTGAACAAGGACATAAACCAACAAGAATTGATTGCCGAACAGGAAACAATGGCAAAAAAAGCGTTGTTGCGTCAAAAGGAAGCACAGGACGAGCAAAAAATAAATGACGATATAACGCTTTCTGAAGAAGAGAAAAACGATAAAATTTACCAACTAAATAAAAAACTTCAAGACGATTTAGAAAATTTAGACAACGAAGAACTCGACCGAAAAAAGGATTTGGAGGAGAAAAAGTTGGAAATCGCCAAGAAAGCCATTCGCGAAGAAGCTAACGAACTTGCTCAGGTTGCCGACGAAATGCAAAAAACGGCAAACTCGAAAACGGAAGCGCAGTTGAACAACGATTTGGAAATGCGCCAACGCAATATCATTCAACAACAACAATTGGCGTCCGAGGGATTAAATAACACATTGGCATTTGAAAAGGCTGCAGCAGCGAAGGACGAATTGGCGAAACAACAATTGGCAATCAAGGAGGAAAAACAAGCGAAGGAATTGGCGTTTTTCAAAATGTTGGCTTCGGCAGCGACGTCCCAAGACCCAATGAAGGCGTTGGCAACAGCTGCTTTGGCAATGGGTCTGGCTGGTGCTGTGGCAGGAAAATATTTTGAAGGAACGGAAAACGTTGGCGAAGATTTGGCAGGTAACAAAGTTCACGGCGGACGCGACGGATATGTCGTTGCCGTTGACGGCTCTGAAAGGATTTTGACAGGCGAACAAAACAGGTTGATTGGAAAAATGTCCAACAACGAATTGGCTCAATTAGCCTATAAATACCAAATGGGTTATTTGCAAGGCGTGGACATAAAAACGATTGATTTTGCTGGCAATGTACAACAAAGCGCGTTGTTGATTCAAGAATTTTCTGAAATGAAAACAAAGTTGGGACGTATAGAAGAAGCAATTCGGACGCGACCAGTTTCGACAACGGAAATTCACCCTGACGGAACGATAAGCAAATCCGAACTTGTCAACGGTTTGAAGAAAGTTATTCATTACAAAAAATCAAACAATAATTATATATAAGTCATGGTTCAAGTTAGTTTTGAAATTGCAGGAAAGCCAGTTGGGTTGCCGACGAACGCGCATGAAATGGAAATCGAATTAAATTATGGTAAAGACCAATTTCCCGAAAGCGGTGTAATGTCCTTGTCCGAACTCACTTGGGTTCGCGACGAATACGAATTGCTTATGTCATACTATGAAGCAGGATTGAACAATACAGGCGTTGGCATTACCGAAGCACCGTCACTCGCGATTTATATGACCGAAAACGGCGTTCAAAAACAAGTTTTCCAAGGTTACATTTCATTCAAAGGAGCGCGATTCAAGGATAAAATAAGCATAACGACAAAGGCAATTTCAAACGCGACTGTGGATTGGTTGAACGAGGTTGCAGCTGGTTTCACGTTTGAATATTTGGCGAGTGACGATTTCAAGGCGTTGAACAAGGCAGGTTATATTCCTAATTCCGCTTATGTTTTCGTGCCGTATTGTTTAAATCAAGTTCCTAATTACGAACAATGCATCATTGCAACGATTTCAATTTTCGGCGTGTCGCAAAGTATTTATAAAGAAATCGAAAGCATAACGGATTTAGCAATTGACGCAGGAGGTGTATTTACGACAGTACAAGCTGCGTTGCAATTAATTGTCAAAGTTGCGTATGTCATTTTGTTGTTGGCTGCATTGATAAAAATAATTGAGGACACAATTAAATTTTTGGTTTCACCAGTAAAATATCATGCAGGAATGTACGTCCGCGATTTGTTAAAATACGCTGCCGATTATTTGAATATGTCCATTGTTTGCGACATTGTTCAAAATCCGAATTCGCCGTATTATAACGAAATAATAATTCCACCAAAACTTTACAATGCGCCAGTTGGCTCTTCGATAACGTCGGGGAGCGGATTGTTGGGGTTTTTGACGCCAGACCCTAATTCGCAGGTTGGTTGGTTCAAGGGGACATTTGCCGATTTGTTGAACGCTATAAAAACGAAATACAACGCGAAAGTTGTTGTTTCCGTTCCTGTTGGCGGTGCAACGCCGACGAATCAAGGAACAATCACCATTGTAAGAAAGGATTTGAACGTCGTGCCTCCACAATACACATTGCCGAATTTATACCAACCAGAATATTCGTTCAACTCCGACGAAGCGATTGCAAACTATTTGTTGGAATTTGAAACCGATTCAACCGATATGAATACGTTGCAAGATTACCAAGGAACGATTTGTCAAGTAATAACAGGACAAAAAACGGTTAATTACCAACCATTTGTCACATTGACTGATTTTCAACAAGTTTCGATTCCGTTTGCACGTGCTTCAATTAAAACTGGGTTGACTTTGCCTGAACAAATCATTGACGACTTCCTTCAGGTGTTCGACGCAATTGATTCAGCGTTGGTGAGCGTTATAAATGTTTGTATTTCTGCGGTCAACAAAATAACTGGATTCATTAACAAGGTGGTGAAGGCATTGCGTTTTGTTGGAATCAAATTGAATTGGTCGATTCCTGCGTTGCCCACGCTTCAAAAATCAAATTTATCGGCAACTATTGAAAATAGAATTGGAATGATGATGTTGTCGGCAGACCATTTTCAGGTTGCGAAGATTTTGTGTATAAAACCGTCAACAAATCCACGTTTCACGAAACTTGACCCAAACAACGCTACATTGGAAAGCGCATTGGCGCATTGGAACGGTTTTCATTATGTGAATTCAATTGTCCCAAAACAAATAAATCCTGCTTATTCCGACCGTCCTTATGGTGCGCAGGTAATGACGAAAACGTTTGCGAGTGTGCCGTTTACGTGGCAAAACTTTCTTGACGTGGTCACAAACAACCAAATTTTCGCACCTGACGGCGTTTCACCTGCTATAATGGAACGAATAAAGTTCAAACCGCCAATGCAATCAGGGTCGTCAGGAAAGGCTGAAATAAAGGTTCGGTTTTATCAAATTTGGACATTGAATTTGCAAGAAACTTTCTTGAATCCGTCGGGCGCATAATCAAAAAAATGCTAAATTTGTGACATGGGAACAAGAAAGCAGTCGCCACACCAACATTTGCTTGACACGGTTCAACATTTGAAAAAAGTAATGGGCGATTTTTCCGAACAGTTGCCAAATATTGTCAAGTCAACCGTTGAAAGTCTTGGCACGGACGAACAAAAAAAGGATTTTATTGACAGATTGAATGCTTCTGGTTATGCCGACCATTTGAAACAAGCGAACGACATTTTAAAACGCGATAAATGACGCAAATCATTCTTGCCAGTCAAAGTTTTAAACACGAATTGCAAGGGGATTCGACGCCGTGGGCGTTGGGTAATGTCGGCGACCTAAAGGTCATAACGAGCGAAATTATTGTTCAGAATTACGCGATTTCGACCAATGACAATCCGTTCATTTTTAATAATACGGACGGAATGATTGGGGGCGGTTGGATTCAAGACCCACAAAACCAATTTGGTTCGTTCAATGTTGGAGATTCAATAATAATTTTTGACCAAACAACAAGTTCCTATCAAACGGGCGGAACTATTTCGGCAATTTTAGACCACGGAAATATTCAAATCACTGGCATAACGATTTCGGGAGGCAACAATTTCATTGCTTCTGGTTACGTAATAAGCAACACGACGGCGATAAATTCAGTAAAGTTTCAATATCAATGGGCTGAAAATTCAGCTTCTCCTTCGTTTTTAAGCCAAGTTGATTCGTCGAACCAAATGTTTGTTGCAAAATCAAAGGCAGCGAGTGACACAACGGTTACGGCAATGATACCAATTGGTTTCCCGACATGGCAAACAGGTTCGGCAACTATACAGGGCGCAGGAATTGATAACGGCACGACGGACGGAGTTTATAAATCGAAATATTACATCGTTCACACGTGCTTCATTCCGCCAGAAATAATTCAAGCGCAATACCAAAATCAATTTGCCAACACCCCGCCAAACGATTTTTCAATTGTTGGCAAATGTTGGACATACATGACGCAATTCCAAGCAGCACAATTTTATACAAATCCAAACTATCTTGTTTCGGCAACGTTTGACACGACGTTGGGAAACACTGGTTGGTTCAACGAAAATTTTTCAACAGGGGCGACTAATTACAAAATTGCGTCGATAACCTATAAAAATTCAGCGGGTCAAACAATGCCTTCCGTTGACTTGTCATTGAATCCAACCACGGTGACAATCGTTGTTCAAAATACAGTTGATTCGCCGTTTGTTAATAATAACACCAAGTTTATTTTGGGATTCGAAAAAGTTCCATACGACCCAAGCGAATACCAAACGAGCGACACGTTGGACGATAATTTTATGTTTGACCGTGCAATTCAAACCGTCGGAATGGCTTCGGTTAATGGTGCGCAATACGGCGTTGCAAATCGACAGGTATTGTCGAACGTTGTTGGTACATGGAACAGCAATTCACAAATGACAATCACAGGAACGATTCAATTGTTAACTGGGTCATTGAACAAACTTTCGAGCGGTGAAATACCTTCATATTTATTGTACGTTATTACTCAAAATTATACACTTGCAACTGACGTTTCCGATTTGGTGACGTTACAAGCGGACATTGAAAACTTCACGATTGACACGAGTGACCCAACAATGATTGTTGTCGATTCAACAAAATGGTTGCGTCACCCAGAATCCGACCCAACGATTCAAGGCGTTGCGACGGACACTGTGGCGAGTGACCCGACGGCGTTGACGTGGCATATAACAATCGTGAGCGGTGGCGGAAACATTGGAATTTGCGACGCGACAAATTCATTGACGTATGGCAACGCTGATTGGACAACGGATTTGAACACAACAATGAATTTGTTGGTATCATCAATAAATACCAACACAAATTTGGGAACTCATGTTTGGTTTGGTGCGCCTACATTTAATAATTCTGCAGGATTTACGGCAACGTGGAATTCGTCGACAAGCGTTTTTACTTTAACAGCACCAGTTGGAAGCGGAACGACATTCAACGGACATTTGGTTCAAGCTGCAGTTGTTGGTTATTGGTCTGGCGATGCTGGTGTTCAAAAAACATTCACAGGCGGTTCGCTTTATACATTCGATTGTTACCCACAAGACGAAGTTGTTGTTGCGTCAAACTTTTATATTGAAAGTTCAGGGCGCACAATGTCTGGCATAAAATTGACAAACATAAATGCCAGAATAATTGCATACAACGGAACGTCACAATTCGAACTCGACCAATTCAATGTTCCTCTTGCTTCAATTCCGTTGACTGGCAACACGCAAATATTCGACATTCAACAACCGCGTCCGTTCAATGTCCCAGTTGGTTCAATTAGAAAATACATTGAAGTCAAACGTCGCCAAGATTTAGACACTGGTACACGTTATTATTTCACTTCCATTTATCCTTTCATTGTTCGTTGGGAAACATGGTTGCCATTGTTACAGGCTGACCCAAGTTTTTTGAATCCTTCCTTGCCCAACAACGGATTGAATAATTTTTGGCAACAATATCAAACTGGTTCGTGGGAACTTTATTACGAATTATCAATCACCGCAACAGAAAACGGAACACCACAACAATACCAATTGAAACAACCGTTTGTCGTTCATAATTATTTGACCGATTCCGATTATACTTACGCAAAAACATTTGCATTTGAATCGTCCGACCTCGCCTTGTTAATGTCTGGAACTGGTGGTGCGAAACAACTCCAGTCTGGCGGTGCATTCACGCAAACGGTTAACGGTCAGGTGTATTATATTGACGGAAATTCATTTGCATACCTTTTCAAAAAAACGTTGATAGTTGCGTTTTTTGAAAAAACGACGTCACCAGCATACGTGACAGTTGAAATGAACGTCGAGGTGTACCAACAAGGCGGAGTTGTTGGAGAAAGGATTTATTCGTCGAAATGGGCGTCTGACGGTAATTCGTGGTTTTATTCCGTCGACGGTTCAAATAAAGTTGTTGTTCACCAATACGGCGACGTTGTTATCGGATTGGCTTATTTTGACCCAACGCAAGACCCTAATTTCCCAACCAATGCGACGCAATTGAGTTTTTCGTCGCGCATTTATGAAATTTCTGACGGAACATTGACCACGGACGACAGCGTTACAATTACGACAGACGGAGGTCTTAATATTTTACAAGATTAACGACATGGCAATCGACGGAACAAGAAGTCTGGACACATTCAACACGATTTCGGCAGCGACAATATCGGTGCAAAATCCTGTCAACGTCCCAACGCCCACGAATTTATCGTGCTGCGAGGATTGTTCGTTGTTGGTATTGGCGGACAATACGGGGAACGCGACGTCGAACGACATTTCAACCGTCATTTGGTGGTTCAACACCACGACAACCGCTGCCGTGTTGACGTTGCAAAAAGTTGTAAGTGGTGCATGGGTTACAAAAAAAACCATTTCCGATAACACTTACGGAACATATAACGCTTACGGATTTTATACAAATTCGGAAAATCAAAATTTTGTTTCGTTTAAAATAAATTGGGCAAACGTTTTGAACGACTCTTCGTTGGGCGCAGGAGCTTATCGCGTCGTTTGTACTTACACCGACCCAATTTTTGGCAATGGAACTGTCAATTCGTACATTTTTTGTTTGAAACCATACACTCCACAAATTGCCGACGGAACGGTTCGATTGGAATACACGCTGTCTGGAACGACTGCGGACATTACCAATGACACATTGGTGAAGGATTACGGAACGCTGGAGGTTTACAACCAAATTCGCGTGAATGGGTATTTTGGTTACGCAAAAACGCCTTATGTTTCTGAATATGTTGAAACCGTCCTTGGGCAACAATTGTTTGTTGAAGACCGTGCAAATATTCAATATGAATGCGAATTGTTGATGTTGCCAGAATGGATTCACGCGATTTTGAGGATTGATTTTATGATGGCAGATTCGTTGGCAATAACCGACTATAATTCAATGAATAACGCGTCTTATGTGACAAAATATGTAATAAAAGACAGTGAATATTCGCCGAATTATTACCAATTACAAAGCATGAATGCGCCAGTTCAATTGAAATTCAAACCTGCTAATAATAGGACAAGAAAATTCAGGTCGTAACATATTTTTAATAACTTTAAGCAATGGGAAAAATCAAGTTTTTGATATTGTTTTTTATATCAACGTTGGGCGTTTTTGGTCAAACGAAAGTAAAGGATTTGCCACAAACAACGACAGGGACGACGGGGGATTTTCTTATTAAGGATTATTACACTGGGGCGAGTGGTTCAACGCAAAAAATTGCTATTTCGGATTTTTTGAACAATTACGGAATATTTATTTGGGCGGACACAACAGGAGCGAACGGTCTTGTTTCAAAATATTACGCTTACAATTGTTTTTTGCCATATTCAAACGCCACAAAAAACGTTGATTTAAACGGCAAAAATTTGACCAATGTTGGAACGTTGTCTGGAGCAACAACAATCGGCAAAACGTCTGTGACTGTTGGAACGGCGCACACAACTTCGGGAACGTTATATTTGGCAAACGCTTCGAATTATTATTCCACGGCATTAACGTCAACGTCCAACACAACGTCGTACACGTTGAATCTTCCGCCGTCCGCTGGAACATTGGGTCAAATAATGCAAACGGATAACAGCGGAAATTTGAGTTGGGTGAACCCGTTTGGATTGACTAACTTATCCGCAACGTCACCATTGGCATACAACAATTCGACTGGTGTGTTTTCAATACCAGTTGCAACGAGTTCAGCCAATGGCTATTTGGCAAGTTCAGATTGGACGACATTCAACGGCAAACAAAACGCAATCACATTGACAACGTCAGGAACTTCTGGCGCAAGTACTTTGTCGGGTTCAACGCTCAATATTCCTCAATACGTTGATAGTTCGGTTGTGAATGGTTACGCAATAAAAAAAATCGTTACAGGAACAAAAATAACATTGAACACAGACACGTCAATTGTTGAAAGCCAATCGAGAGCAAATAACCAATTTGTTCCGTTTGTTGGTTCAACAAAAAAAGTTGTCCTTGGAAACACATTGGAAGCAACGGCATTAACTGGCGATTTAAGTTTGACGTCTGGAAGCGCAGGGAGTTACAACGGTTCATTGGTTTTGTATAACGGCTCAAATATTTATTCAACTTCAATCATTGCTGGTGCGCCGTCAGCGAATACAATCATGACGCTTCCGAGCGCAACTCCAACGGCAGGACAAGTTTTGTATAGTATTGATAACGCGAGTACGTTGGGTTGGAAATCGGTTATTGGGTTGACGTCATTGTCCGCAACGTCGCCGTTGTCCTACAATAATTTAACTGGCGTGTTTTCGATTTCACAAGCAACGGCGTCAACAAACGGATATTTGTCAAGCGCGGATTGGAACACGTTTAACGGTAAAGGTTCGGGAAGCGTCACGTCGGTAGGTCTTTCGTTACCTTCGATATTTTCGTTAAGTGGGAGTCCAATTACTACAAGCGGGACGTTTTCGGCTTCACTTGCGAACCAATCTGCTCGGCAATTTTTCGGA
>Ga0316217_10007292_pt1 | contig 10616 bp, 7 predicted proteins | sample 1anoAmetaG_FD_203633 | JGI IMG/M metagenome (GOLD analysis project Ga0316217, IMG submission 203633) | Freshwater microbial communities from Trout Bog Lake, Wisconsin, USA - 1anoA | ecosystem: Environmental > Aquatic > Freshwater > Lake > Hypolimnion/Profundal zone | place: USA: Wisconsin... | reverse complement strand
CAGGGTGGCATTGATGGTGCCATCGGTGACATAGGGGCCATAGCGCCCGGCCATCAGCCGCATTTCGCCGCCGCTGGCGGGGTGCGGGCCGAAGGTCTTCAATGGCTCGGCCGGCGTGCCGCGCCCGCGCGCGCCGGCGCCCGCCGCCGCCTCGGCCAGCTTGACCACGGCGGCGTTCATCCCGGTCTCGAATACCTCCGGCGTTGATCGCAGCCGGGCATATTTGCCATCATGCAGCAGATAGGGGCCATATTTGCCGATGCTGGCGATGATCGGCAGGCCGCTCTCGGGGTGCGCGCCCACCTCGCGCGGCAGGCTCAGCAGCTTCACCGCCCAGTCGAGCGTCAGCACGCCCTCGGTCAGCGCCAGCACGTCTTTGGGGATCGAGGCGCGCTTGGCCTCCTTGCCGGTGCCCAGTTGCACATAGGGGCCAAAGCGCCCGGTGTGGCGTGTGATGCCCAGGCCGGTGGCGGGGTCGGTGCCCAGCTCGCCTTCCTCGCCCGCGCCCGCGCCCTCTGCGCCCGCCGCGCCGAATTTGCGGGTGAACCTGCACTCGGGGTAGTTGGAGCACGCCACAAAGGCGCCAAACCGCCCGCCGCGCAGCGCCAGCCGCCCGGCATGGCAGAGCGGGCAGGCGCGCGGGTCTGTGCCGTCGTCACGCGGGGGGAAGAGATAATCGCCCAGGAATTCATCGAGCGCCTCGGTGACTTCGGAGGGTTTCTGGGCCATCACCTCGTCGGATTTGGGCTTGAAATCCTTCCAGAAGGCCTCGAGCACGCCTTTCCACGCCGCGCGTCCGCCCGAAACGTCGTCCAGCTCCTCCTCCATGCCCGAGGTGAAATCATACGACACATAACGCAGGAAGAAACGTTCGAGGAAGGCCGTCAGCAGCCGCCCGCTCTCCTCGGCGAAGAAGCGGTTCTTCTCGGTCCGCACATAGGCGCGGTCTTTCAGCACCTGCAAGGTGGCGGCATAGGTGGAGGGGCGGCCAATGCCCAGCTCCTCCAGCCGCTTCACCAGGCTGGCCTCGGAATAGCGCGGGGGCGGCTGGGTGAAGTGCTGCGTCGCCTCCACCCCCTGCTTGGCGGGCATGTCGCCCTTGGCCATGGCGGGCAGCAGGCTGGCGTCGTCATCGTCGCTGTCGGCCTTTTGGTCGCGCCCTTCCTCATACACCGCGAGGAAGCCAGGGAACTTCACCACCTGCCCGGTGGCGCGCAGCTCGTTGCGGCCGGTGCCATCGCGCAGCGTCACCGTGGTGCGCTCTAGCGCGGCGCTGGCCATCTGGCTGGCCAAGGCGCGCTTCCAGATCAGCTCATACAGCCGCGCCTCGTCGCCACTACCATGCGCCGCGCGGGCGAAATCGGTCGGGCGGATCGCCTCGTGGGCTTCCTGGGCGTTTTTGGCCTTGGCCTCGTAAATGCGCGGCTTTTCGGGGCAATAATGGCCGGAGAAACGGCGGCTGATCTCTGCCCGCGCCGCCGAGATGGCGCTGGGGTCCATCTGCACGCCGTCGGTGCGCATATAGGTGATCGCGCCGGCCTCATAAAGGTGCTGCGCCACGCGCATGGTGTGGCTGGCGGAAAAGCCCAGCTTGCGCGCCGCCTCTTGCTGCAAGGTGCTGGTGGTGAAGGGGGGCGAGGGGTTGCGGCGAAGGGGCCTGGTCTCCACCTCCTCCACGCGGAAGGCGCCGGCCTCCACCGCCGCCTTGGCGTGCGCCGCGATGCCCGCCTCGCCCAGGCTCAGCCGTTCCAGCCTGGCCCCCTCGAAGGTCACCAGCCGCGCGGTGAACGCCGTGCCGTCATGCTGCATCCGCGCCGCCACCTGCCAATATTCCTGCGCGGCGAAGGCCTCTATCTCGCGCTCGCGCTGGACGATCAGCCGCAGCGCCACGCTCTGCACCCGGCCGGCGGATTTGGCCCCCGGCAGCTTGCGCCACAATACGGGTGAGAGAGTGAAGCCGAACAGATAATCGAGCGCGCGGCGGGCGAGGTAGGCGTCGATCAGATCCTGGTCCAGCGCGCGCGGGGCGGCCATCGCGGCCAGCACCGCCTGCTTGGTGATGGCGTTGAAGGTGACGCGCGACACCGCCGCCGGCAGCGCCTTTTTCTTCGTCAGATACTCGCGCACATGCCAACTGATCGCCTCGCCCTCGCGGTCGGGGTCGGTCGCCAGGATCAGGCCGTCGGCGGCCTTGGCGGCATCGACGATGGCCTTTACGCGGGCCGCCTTGTCGCCATACAGCTCCCAATCCATCGCGAAGCCCTCGTCGGGGCGGACGGAGCCATCCTTGGGTGGCAGATCGCGGATATGGCCATAGGAGGCCAGCACGGTGAAGCCGGGGCCGAGGTATTTCTCGATGGTCTTGGCCTTGGCGGGCGATTCGACGATGACAAGCTGCATGAGTGACCCAAACTATTCCTGAAAAGCGGCGCGGCGCGGCGCGAAGGGGCAGGTGCCCTTCCCCCACGTATGTGTGCACGCGCGAGGGTGGGGTGCCCGGCAAGGGCCGTCAAGGGGAGTGTTGAACTGCACCGGGGGGCGGCTGTAGCGCAGGAAGCCCGACCCCCGATAGAGAAATCAGAACACCGCCAAGCTTTACCCGTTTCTCCGGCGTTTTTCAGATGAAGCCCATGCCTTTCGCCAAATCTCGCCATATATATTTCTCGAACCAGTGCAAAGAACGCTTGCCTGAAGATACCCAACCAATTAAGTAGATATAAAATCCATGGCTTGCGGGCTATGCTATCCGGCGATTCTGTCCGGCCACAGCCATACCCGGTTGCACCCGCCAGACCACGACAGGCTGCCTTTGTCGCTGGCTGCGCCTCTTGCCGCTTCCTCATACGAAAGGCCCCAAGATGAAAGCGCGCTCTGTCCTCGAAACCATCGGCAACACCCCGCATGTGCGGCTGGCGCGGCTGTTCCCCACGCATGAGGTGTGGGTGAAGTCCGAGCGGGCGAACCCCGGCGGCTCGATCAAGGACCGCATCGCGCTGGCGATGATCGCGGCGGCCGAGGCCAGCGGCGAACTGAAACCCGGCGGCACGATTATCGAGCCGACCTCGGGCAACACCGGCATCGGCCTGGCCATGGTGGCGGCGGTAAAGGGCTATCGCCTCATCCTCGTCATGCCCGAATCAATGAGCCTCGAGCGCCGCCGGCTGATGCTGGCCTATGGCGCGACCTTCGCCCTCACCCCGCGCGAAAAGGGCATGAAGGGCGCGATCGCGCACGCGCGCGATCTCGTCGCCAGCACCCCCGGCGCCTGGATGCCGCAGCAGTTTGACAACCCCGCCAATGTCGCCATTCATGTGGCGACAACCGCGCAGGAAATCCTGGCGGATTTCGCCGACGCGCCGTTCGATGCGCTGATTACCGGCGTCGGCACGGGGGGCCACCTGACCGGCGTCGCCGAGGTGCTCAAGCCGCTGTGGCCCGGCCTCAGGGCCTATGCGGTGGAACCCAGCCTCAGCCCGGTGATCAGCGGCGGCCAGCCCGGCCCGCACCCCATTCAGGGCATTGGCGCGGGCTTTGTGCCCGGCAACCTGCATACCGCGGTGCTCGATGGCGTCATCCAGGTGGAGGCCGCCGAGGCCAAGGCCTGGGCGCTGCGCAGCGCGCGCGAGGAAGGCATGCTGGTCGGCATCTCCAGCGGCGCCACCCTGGCCGCCATCGCGCAAAAACTGCCCGATCTGCCGCCCGGCGCCCGCGTTCTGGGCTTCAACTATGACACGGGGGAGCGCTACCTCTCCGTCGCCGATTTCCTGCCCGAGCAATAGGCCCCCGCACCGCCGGGCTGTGAATCAAAGCCGGGCCGGATGTTCGTTAACTGAAAATTGCCGGCATGATCGCGGCATTAGGAAATCATTAACCATGTCGGGGCTAGGCCTGCCCGCATGAGCTTTATGCCGAGACAATTCGCCGCACGACCGGACCGGGCCATTGCCCTTTCCGTTGTGGTGCCATGTTATAACGAGCAAGATGCCCTCGATGCGCTGATCAGCCGGCTAACGCCGGTCTGCGAACATGCCTTTGGCGCCAACTATGAAATCGTGCTGGTCAATGATGGCTCACGCGACCGGACATGGCAGAAGATTGCAGGCTATGCCGCGCGCTGGCCGCAGATTGTCGGTGTCGATCTTGCCCGCAATCACGGGCATCAACTGGCGCTGACCGCGGGCCTGCAAATTTGCCGCGGCGCGCTGGTTCTGGTGATCGATGCCGACCTGCAAGACCCGCCAGAGCTGTTGCCACAGATGCTGGAAAAGATCACCCAGGGCTATGATGTTGTTTATGGCCGGCGCCTGGTCAGGCACGGGGAAACATTTTTCAAGCGGGCGACGGCGGCCGGTTTCTACCGCCTGCTGGAAAAGTTGATCGACATCTCCATCCCGCGCGACACGGGCGATTTCCGGCTGATGAGCCGCAGGGTGGTCGACCAGCTCAACGCCATGCCCGAAAGGTTCCGCTTCCTGCGCGGGATGGTAAGCTGGGTTGGCTTCAACCAGACGGGGATTGAGTATGAACGCGATGAACGCGTTGCTGGCGAAAGCCACTATCCCTTGCGCAAGATGCTGGGGCTGGCGCTGGATGCCGTCACCAGCTTTTCGACCCTGCCCTTGCGCCTCGCCTCGCATCTCGGCCTGGCATTCGGCATGGCCGGGTTCGGGCTGCTCGGCTGGGTTCTGTTGTCTTATCTGAACCATGGCACTGTCGCGGGGTGGACCAGCGTGATCGCGGTGGTGCTGATCATCGGCAGCCTTCAGTTGATCATCCTCGGTGTGTTCGGGGAGTATTTGGGCCGGATGTATATGGAAACCAAGCGGCGCCCGCTCTTCATCATTCGCGAGATCCACGGCCTGCCGAGCGACACCATGCCACTGGCGTTTGCCTCTGGGCAAACAGAGTGGTCGCGCGATGCCTGAGGCCGAATTTGACAAAATCGCCGCTGATTATCAGTCTCAGCATAGCGCATCTATCCGCCTGAGCGGCGAGGACACCGGCTATTTCGCGCAGTATAAGGCTGTGGATGCCCGCCAAATCATGGATGAGGCAGGCTGCCCGGCGCAAGACATCCTTGATTTCGGATCGGGCATTGGCAATGCGATAGAGCCACTGTCGCGCAACTTTCCAAAGGCACGGCTGACCTGCCTCGATGTGTCGTCCGCCTCGCTGGACCTGTCGCGCCGCCGCTGGGGGGCGCGGCCCCATTACCGGAGCTATGACGGCCGGCATATCCCCCACGACATTGGCACGTTTGACCTGATCTTCACGGCATGTGTGTTTCATCATATTCCCGAAGCCCAGCACGTCTCCTTGCTTGGCCAGTTGAAGCGCCTTTTGCGCCCCGGCGGCATTTTTGTCCTGTTCGAGCATAATCCCTGGAACCCTCTGACCCGACACGCGGTCAACAACTGCCCGTTCGACGAAAACGCCGTGCTGATTGCCGCCCCCGCCATGCGGAGGAGGCTGGAAATGGCCGGCTTCACCAATTGCGGAATCCGCTATCGGGTGTTCTTTCCGGCAGCGCTCGCGCGGTTGCGCCCGTTCGAGCAATTCCTCACGGGTGTTCCGCTGGGCGCCCAGTATTCCATCAGCGCTAGATAGGGACAGACGCGGCACATGGCGTGGAAATTCATGGCGGTTGGGTTGCTGAACACCGCGTTTGGCTATTCCCTCATCCTGCTTGGCTTGTGGCTGGGCGCGGGGGACTATGCCGCCAATGCCGCTGGCTATGCCGGCGGGCTGATGCTGGCTTATGCCTTGCACCGGCGCTGGACCTTCGGGGTAAAGGCGCCCGCCAACTATCACGAGGCGGGGCGCTTCATGCTTGCCGCGCTGCTTGCCTATGCCGTCAACCTCGGCGTGATCTATCTGGCCAGGACGATGGGCGGTGCCCATAACCCGCTTACCCAGGCCTTGGCCATGGCCGCCTATTCGCTCAGTTTCTTCGTGCTGACGCGTTTCCTGGTTTTTGCCGGCACGGCCTCGGGCACAGACTCGGGCACACAAGAGGGCGGCCAGGCGCACCGGGCCAGCCATTATCCCGAATGGGTGCTGGTTGGCGTCGCCTTTCTTGCCTGGCTATTCCTGCGGCACCTCCAGCTTGTCGGCGATGTCGTCTGGCAATTCTGGATTGCCCGGCAATTGCTGGGCGGCGCGCGGCTTTATGCCGATATCTGGGAGGTGAACCCGCCGCTGTGGTTCTGGTCGGCGGTGCCGGTGGAATGGTTGGCGGAGCGGGTTGGACTTGGCTGGTCTTCGCTGCTGGTGATGCTGGTCGTGGGGCTGGGCGTGCTGTCTGCATGGCTGGTCGCACAGCTTACCGATCTGCCCCGCCCGCGTGATCGGCTGTGCGTGCTGCTGCTGGTGTTTGCCGTGGCCATCATTCTGCCGATGGCGGGCACCGGACAGCGCGAGCAACTCGCCCTGCTGGCCAGCCTGCCCTATGCCGCGTTGATCGCCCGGCGCCATGCCGGCCTGGCGGTGCCCCTGACGCTGGCGCTGGGCGTAGGGCTGCTGGGTGCTTATGGCTTCGCGTTGAAGCATTATTTCACGCTCGTTCCCCTGGTGCTGGAGGTTTGGCTGGGCCTGCGCCTCCGCAACAACTGGCGGCCGTGGCGGCCAGAGCTTGCGGTGCTGATCGCGCTGGCCGCAACCTATGCGGCCTGCATCCTCATCTTCGCGCCCGAATTCTTCACAACCATGGTGCCGATGGTCCAGGCGGCCTATTATAGCACTTTGCCGCCCATATATACCGTGTTCATCAAGCCATATGTGGTGTTCTGGCTTATGGCGGCCCTGTTTTTGCTGGCCATGCGCAACGAACCCCTGAAGGAAACGACGGCCACTATGGCCGCGTTCTATTCCGCCGTGCTGCTAGCAGCAGCTTGCTTTGCCCTGGGCTATTTCGTTCAGCGCCGCGGCTGGGATTATCACAGCGTCTCGGCCACCTGCGCGCTGGCCATGGCGGTTGGCCTGCGGTTGATACGCTTAAAACACCGCCTGCCCATCTTTTTTGGCGGAGCGATTCTGGGCTGGCTCGTGTTAGACGTGTATCCGTTGGGAAGCGCGCGCGTCTCCTATGACCCCCACCTCAACCATGTTCCCGCCGGAGAAGCGGTGTTCGTGGCATCGGCCGATGTCGGCGATGCCTGGCCCGCGCCTGATACGCGCCAGCTCGTCTGGGCATCGCGGGCCTATGCGCTGTGGATGCTTCCGGCCATCGCGAAGGGCGAAATGCTCGGGCCTGATACGCCCGCGTTGCGGCATCTCGCCGGGCAGGTGCTATCGGCAACTTCGCAGGATATTCGTTGCACCCCGCCATCGCTGATTGTCATGGAAAAGGCGCCGCTCCTCTCCATCGGCGGGAAGGCGGCGGCCTTTTCCTTCCAGGGCTTCCTGCTTCGCGACGCAAAATTACGCCAGTTTGTGGCGGATCATTATGCCGCCCTGCCCGCGACACCCCGCAGCGTGGCCTATATACGCCGCGGCCGGGTGGAAAAAGACGCCAGCCTGCGCTGCCGCCTGATCCGCTAGAGCGGCCGATCTGACTGCATCAGATCGGCCGCTCTAGATTTTTGGTTTACCGCGTTTTCTAAAACGTCAGGTGTTCCACCTGACTGGAAAACGCGCTAGAGCGGTTTCCGATCTGACTGCATCAGATCGGCCGCTCTAGATTATTGGTTTGCCGCGTTTTCTAAAACGTCAGGTGTTCCACCTGACTGGAAAACGCTCTAATGCGCTGATAGGCGCGAAGTGGCTTGGCAAGCGGCGGTGCTGCTGCCATTCCTTCACGGGTGATTCCGCCCCAGCCCCCTTCCGCGCCCTCGCCCCCTCACCCGCTCAGCATCGCAGATTTTCGCCGCTTTTGCCTGGCACGCGCCGCATCGGAGCTGGCGGTCAGCGGCATGGTGGTGATTCTCGGCTATCAGCTTTATGATGTGGCGCGCCGCGCCTATGGCATGAGTATAAGCGCGGCGGCGTTCCAGCTTGGCCTGCTGGGCCTCGCGCAGTTTCTGCCACTGTTCGTCCTCACCCCGGTGGCGGGCGTGGTCGTCGACCGCTTTGAGCGCCGCCGCGTCGTGGCGCTGGCCATGATGATCGACCTTGGCATCGCGCTGACCCTGGCGCTGGTCACCGTATGGCATCACATCACCCTGCCGCTGCTGTTCAGCCTGGCGGTGGCGCATGGCATCGCGCGGGTGTTCATCCGCCCGGCGATGAGCGCCATCGTGCCCAATATTATGCCGCCAGCGGTGCTGCCGCGCGCCATCGCCTTTTCCTCCATCGCGATGCAGGCGGGCACGATCACCGGGCCGGCGCTGGCCGGGCTGCTGTTTGGCGCCTATGCCGCCGCGCCCTATGCGGTGGCGGTGGGGCTGCTGGCGGTGGGCGCGGGGGCGATGATGACGGTGCGGCCGGTGGCCCCGCCGCCCGGCAACCGCCATATCCACCCGCTGCGCCAGATGGTGGAGGGCTTTGCCTATATCCGCTCCGAGCGGTTTCTGCTGGGCTGTGTGACGCTGGACCTTTTCGCCGTGCTGCTGGGCGGGGCGACGGCGCTGCTGCCGGTCTATGCGCGCGACATCCTCCATGTCGGGCCGGTGGGGCTGGGGCAGATGCGCGCCGCGCCGGCGGTGGGCGCGGCGGTGGTGGCGCTGATCCTTGCCGCGCGGCCCTTGGCGCACAATGTGGGGGTGAAGATGCTGTGGGCGGTGGCGGCCTATGGCGCGGCGACGGTGGTGTTTGGCGTCTCGCGCTGGTATCCCCTCTCGCTGGCCATGCTGGTGCTGCTGGGCGCGGCGGATATGGTCAGCGTGTTCATCCGCACCAGCCTGGTGCAATTGCGCACGCCCGACGACAAGCGCGGGCGGATTTCGGCCATCTCGGGCCTGGCGATCTCCGCCTCGAACGAGCTGGGCGAGATGGAATCGGGCGTGGCGGCGGCCTTGATGGGCGCGCCGGCGGCGGTGGTGTTTGGCGGCACGGCGGCGATCGGCATCACGATGCTGTGGGCCTGGGCCTTCCCCGAGATTCGCCTGGCGCGCAACTTCACCCAAGCGGCCCCGGTTTTGGCGGAACAGGCCTTGGCCGAACACAGCAAGACCAGCGCATGACCGACACCCCCGTTCTCGAGCCCATACCCTATCGCGATGGCGTCACCGGGCTAACCGGCTGGCTGGCGCGGCCCCCTGCCAGGTCGCGCCCCCGCGCCGCCGTGCTGGTGCTGCCCACCATCGCCAACATCACCCCGGCTGTCGCGCGCAAGGCAGCGGCGCTGGCCGAGGCGGGCTACCTCGCGCTCATCGCCGATTTTTATGGACAGGATGTGCCAAGCTTCGCCGCCGCCCGCCCGCTGGCCGAAGCCCTGCGCACCGATGCCGACGCCTATCGCGCGCGAATCGCGGCCGGGCTGGCGGCGCTGGTAGCTGTGCCCGGGGCCGCCGGCCTGCCGCTGGCCGCCATCGGCTTTTGCATGGGCGGGCAGGCGGCGCTGGAGCTGGCGCGCTCGGGCGCGGACATTCGCGCCGTGGTCAGTTTCCACGGGCTGCTCGATACCGCCCGCCCGGCCATGCCGGGCACGATCAAAGCCCGCATCCTCGTCTGCCATGGCGATGCCGACCCCATGGCGCCACGCGCCGCGGTGCTGACCTTCTGGCAGGAGATGGACACCGCCGGCGCCGACTGGCACTTCCACAGCTATGCCGGGGTGCGCCACGGCTTTACCGACCCCGCCAGCGACGCGCGCGGGGTGGAGGCGGTGCGCTATAACCCCAGCGCCGACCGGCAAAGCTGGGCCGCGATGCGCAGCTTCTTCGATGAAGTTCTGGCCTAGCCGGCACAGGTCTTAGAGCGGCACGGACACCAGCACCTCACCCGCCAGCCGGCGGTAAAAACAGCTGGTGGCGCCGGTGTGGCAGGCGGGCCCGGCCGGGCGCACCAGCAGCAGCAGCGCGTCCTGGTCGCAATCGACGCGGATCTCCTCCACCTTCAGCACATGGCCCGAGGTTTCGCCCTTCAGCCACAGCTTGCCGCGCGAGCGCGAGTGGAAATGCGCCAGCCCGGTGGCGCGGGTGCGTTCCAGCGCCTCGGCATCCATAAAGGCGACCATCAGCACCTCGCGCGTCGCCGAATCGAACACGATGGCGGTCAGCAGGCCCTTGGCGTCATAACGCGGCAGAAAGGTGGCGGCTGTGTCGCGGGTGTTGTCGGCTGTGGGCATTACAGGCTCCTGCCATGGAAGGGCTTCGGGCGTTTTCGAGCGCAGCGGAATCACAGCACGCCTTGCGAAACCGCAAAAACCAAAAATCCAGGGTGCGGCGGGGTGGCGCCACCGCCCACGCCGCCGCCCGCACGGTTGTTGCGCGATAACCACATATGATGGGCAAAATCCACCCATGGCGGCAATCGCGCTTTATCTTTGCCGCGATTTGGCGGAACATCAACTCGGCGGATTTGAGGGAATTTGCCGGCACCGGCACGCCGGTGTTCGGGTGTCCTTGCGGGCATCGATTCCAGGGCAGCGCCTTGGTTCAGGGAACAGGCCGACCGGCAAAGCTGGCGGCAACATGAAGTGGGGGCCGACGTGGTGCTGGCCGGAAAATAGCGGCCCC
>Ga0316217_10007291_pt1 | contig 10616 bp, 11 predicted proteins | sample 1anoAmetaG_FD_203633 | JGI IMG/M metagenome (GOLD analysis project Ga0316217, IMG submission 203633) | Freshwater microbial communities from Trout Bog Lake, Wisconsin, USA - 1anoA | ecosystem: Environmental > Aquatic > Freshwater > Lake > Hypolimnion/Profundal zone | place: USA: Wisconsin... | reverse complement strand
GCACGCTCTATTGCACCGCCCTGTTCTTCGATCCCTTGGAGGGACTGGTGGCCAAGCACCGCAAGCTCATGCCCACCGCCTCCGAGCGGCTGATCTGGGGCCAGGGCGACGGCTCGACCCTGCCGGTGGTGCCGAGCCGGGCCGGCCGGCTGGGCGCGGTGATCTGCTGGGAGAACTACATGCCGCTGCTGCGCTACGCCATGTACGCCAAGGGCGTGCAGGTGTACTGCGCGCCCACGGTGGATTCGCGCGAGACCTGGCAGGTGAGCATGCGCCACATCGCCCAGGAGGGCCGCTGCTTCGTGGTCAGCGCGGTGCAGTACCAGCCGTCGCCGCGCGCGCTCGGGGTGCAGGTGCCGGACTGGGATCCGGAGCAGCCGCTGATGCGCGGAGGCAGCGTGATCGTCAGCCCGCTGGGGGAAGTGCTGGCCGGGCCGCTGGTGGGCGAGGAGGGCCTGGTTTCGGCCGGGATCGATCTGGACGATCTGGTCGGGGCCCGCTACGACATGGACGTGGTGGGACACTACGCCCGTTCGGACGTGTTCACCCTGCAGGTGGACGAGCGGGCCAAACCGGCGGCGGTGTTCGAGCGCTGACCCCGGGTTCCGGCGACAACGAGACCTACAGGCTGGCCGCCAGGCCCGGAAGCTCCCGCCAAGGAACGACTTCCACGTTTCCATTGCGGAGCCGCCGGTCGCCGCCGTAGACCAGCCAGGCCGGTATCGCAGAAGTAGAGTTTGGGGGTTTTCACCAGCCGCTTGTTGAAATTCTGGGAATGGGGGCGAAGCAGAAAGACGATATAGCTGGCCTCAAGCACCGAAATCCAGGCTGACGCCGTAGAGTGGCTGATTCCGCAATCCGCGGCCAGGGTCGACAGGTTCAGCAGCTGGTCCGTGCTGGTCTGGAGGTAGGAGAACAGCGAGGGCGCCCGCTGGACCTCGTCCAGGATGGCTCCGTCCGGGAACCGGGACAGCAGGCCGCGCGGATCGCTTTCCGCCAGCATCCGGACGTCCGGGTCCTCCAGGCTCAGGTAGGGCTTGTCCGGAAAGGCGGCCTTGGCGAGGGTGGTCTTGCCCGACTGGCGCGGTCCGGTGATGGCCAGGACCGGAAAACCCTTGGCCAGGCGGAGCAAGGTGTCATGGGCGGCCCGGGCGATCATGCCTCCACCAAGGCAGCGCTATTACAATTTGGCAATTCAATTTCTAATTTGTTATCTTATTTGATTTTAGTAGTTTACCTAAGTCTCAATGGGGATCACCTGAATCGCGCTGGCCTTGATCAGGGCATGGACCACCTGCCCGGGCTCCAGCCCCAGGTCGGAGCAGGCCCAGGTGGTGATGAGCGCCTCCAGCGGCATGCCGGCGTCCAGCCGCACCCGCCGCAGGGCTCCCAGCGGCTCGATGCCCCGGATGGTGGCGGCCAGCCGGTTGCGCTGGGACAGCAGGCCGTGGGGGCCCTGCTCCAGCGACACCCCTTCGCCGCGGATGCAGGCATAGGCCTCGGTGAACTCGCCGCCGGGGTCCGGAGCGAACAGCGGCACACCGTTCACCTCCAGCCGGAGCAGGCCTTCCACCCGCCCGGTGACCCGGGCCCGGAGCACTTCGCCGATCTGCGCCCGGGCGGCGTCGCCGGTGGCGGACAGCACCTCGGCCGGTGCGCCGTCCCGGATGATCCGGCCTTCGGCCATGAACAGCATGCGGTCGCCCAGGGCCAGGGCCTCCTGGGGGTCATGGGTCACCAGGATGGCGGGCACCCCGAGGGTCTGGAGGATCTGCCTGAGGTTGTGCCGCAGCTGCTCGGCGGCGGCCCGGTCCAGGGAGGCGAAGGGCTCGTCCAGCAGCACCAGCCTGGGCCTGGGGGCCAGGGCCCGGGCCAGGGCCACCCGCTGTTTCTGGCCGCCTGAGACCTCCACCGGCCGGCGCTCGGCGAATTCCTCCAGGCCCATGAGCCGGATCAGCTCCGCGACCCGGGCCCGGCGCTGCGCCCGGGGCCAGCCGTGCAGCCCGAAGGCGATGTTGCCCGCCACGGTGAGGTGCGGGAACAGGGCCGATTCCTGGAACACGTAGCCGATGCCGCGCCTGGCGGCGGGCATGGGCGGCAGGTCCGGCCGGAACCAGACCTCGGCGCCGGCCTGGATCAGGCCCTGGTCCGGGCGTTCCAGGCCGGCCAGACAGCGCAGCACGGTGGTCTTGCCGCAGCCGGAGGGGCCGAACAGCACCGTGAGCCCGAAGCAGCCCAGGGTCAGGCCGAACTCGGCCTCGATGACCGGCCCGGCCGGGAAGGTCTTGGTGAACCGGGCCTTCATGCCCGCTCCCGGGCGCGCAGCCAGGCGGTGCAGGCCAGGACCGTCACGGCGAAGCCCAGCAGCAGCAGGGCGGTGCGGCTGGCGCCGGCCAGGTCGAACGACTGCACCTGGTCGAAGATGGCGATGGAAGCGGTGCGGGTCTTGCCCGGCAGGTTGCCGCCGACCATCAGCACCACCCCGAACTCGCCGATGGCGTGGGCGAAGCTGAGGATCAGCCCGGACAGCAGTCCGCGCCAGGCCAGCGGCAGGGCCACCCGGAAGTAGACTCCGGCCCGCCCGGAGCCCAGGGTGCTGGCCGCCTCCAGCAGCCTGCGGTCCACCCCGCCCAGGGAGGCGACCAGCGGCTGGAGGAAGAAGGGCATGTTGGTGATCACCTGGGCCAGCAGCAGACCCTGGAAACTGAATACCAGCCGGGTCCCGGTCAGGCTCTCCCAGGCCGCCCCGACCGGGCTGTGCGGACCGAGGGCGACGATCAGGTAGAAGCCGAGCACGGTGGGCGGCAGCACCAGGGGGATGGAGGTGACGGCCTCCAGCAGGACCCGGCCCCGGAAGCAGCCGTAGGCCAGGGGCCAGGCCAGGAGGATGCCCAGCGGCGCCAGCAGCAGCGAGGAGCTGAAGGCCAGGCGCAGGCTCAGGCGGATGGCCTCCCAGTCCATGTCAGGGCTTGCTGTAGCCGTACCGGGCCAGCAGGGCCTGGCCCTGGGGTCCGGTGAGGTAGGCCCGGAACGCCTCGGCCTGGGCCTGGCACCGGCTGCGCTGCAGGATCACCCCGGACTGCCGCAGGGCCGGGTAGGCGTCGGCGGGCACGGTCCAGAGCACCCCGGTCGAGCGCAGCACCGGGTTGTTGGCCTGGGTGGTGGAGATCAGCCCCGCCTCGGCGCTGCCTGCCTGGAGGAACTGGGCGGCCTGGGCGACGTTGTCGGCGAACACCAGCCGGGGCTTCACCCGGTCGTAGATCGCCGCATGGCGCAGGGCCGCCTCGGCCGCCCGGCCATAGGGGGCCACCACCGGGTTGGCGATGGCGATCTTCTGGATGCCGGGGCTGGACAGCACCTGCCAGCCGTCCCTGGCCGGGTCCAGATGGAGGTCCTTGCGCAGCCACAGGGTCAGGCTGCCGGTGGTGTAGGGGAAGGGGCCCGGCTTGGCGGCCAGCCCGGCCTTCTGCACCTGCAGGGGAAACCCTTCGTCCGCCGCCAGGAACACATCGAACGGCGCCCCCTGCAGGATCTGGGCAGTCAGGCTGCCCGAGGCGGCGAAGGACAGCTGCAGCTGGATGCCCGGGTTGCCGGCCTCGAACGCGGTCTTGAGCTCCTCCAGCGGGCCGCGCAGATCACCCGCGGCGGCGATGGCCACCTGGGCCGGACACGGGACCCCCAGGGCGAGGGCGCAACTGAGCAGCAAGGCGGGGAACTTCATGGACACTCCAGGCAAAAACGGTACGATGTATGATAGCTCATACATCGCAGGCCCCATCCCCCTTTTGTTGCCGCGACCGCCCGGTTGGTTCCATCATCCTTCGGGTGCCGCCAGCAGTTCCTGGAACGCCCGGACCCGCCCGGCGATGGCGGCGCGGGCCTCGGCCTCCATGGCCCGGAACTCGGCCAGCGCCAGCCGCCCGGTCTCGGTCACCTGGGCGCCGCCGCCTTTTTCGCCGCCCTTGCTGGCGGCCACCACCGGAAGCCGGAAGCACTGGTTCATCTCCTCCAGCAGATGCCGGGTCTTCCAGTAGCTCAGTCCGAGCTTGCGCCCGGCGGCGGCGATGGACGCGGTCTCCTGGATGGCCTCCAGCAGGTCGGCCTTGCCGGGGCCCATGGCGAACAGCTCCCCGCACAGGAGCCGGATCTTGAGGGAAGCCAGGGGACGGTCAGCCATCGGGTGTAAGGATGCGCGCAAACCGGCAGGCATTGCTAGAAGCCCTCCCCCAGCTTCTGCAAAATCTCACCCTCCAGCCGGTCCAGCAGGGCGGCGTCGGTGGGGGCGGCGAAGATCGTGTCGTCGCCGGCGATGGTTCCCGCCAGCGAGGGCAGCCCGCCGCCGTCCAGGGCCAGGGCCAGGGCGTTGGCGAACCCCGGGTTGGTCTTGAGGATCAGCAGGCAGGGCGGGACCTTGCGGAGGGTGAAGCGGGGCGCGGCGGGGCGCTGGGGCGCCCGCAGCTGGTAGCGGCCCCCCTCCTTGCGCACGTTGAGTTTCTTCAGGTGCCGGGACAGGGTGGAGACCGTCAGGTCGAAGCCTTCGGCCCGCAGCAGCTGGAGCAGATCGTCCTGCTCGGGGATCTCCCGTTGGCTCAGGTGGCGGAGGATGGACGCGTCCAGGTTCATGCGCTCAATGTGCACAGAATTGCAAATTTTTGCAACTGGTTTCAGCGGACGAGGAAGCAAAGAATTCACACAAACTCTAGGATATTTGTCATTGACGTTTGCAAAGAGACCCTGCACACTTTGCAATACGCACCTGGTAGTCCCGGGTATTGCAAAATATGCCAACCCATTTGCAGTCTCCCTCCGTTCCGGCCCTCCAGCCCACCTACGCCCCCTACCCCTTTCCCATCCTGCGCGGCGAGGGCGACCGGGTGTTCGACGACCAGGGCAACACCTACTTCGATTTCTACGGCGGACACTGCGTATGCTCCACCGGCCATTCCCATCCCAAGGTGGCGGCGGCGATCGCCGCCCAGGCCAAGGAACTGATCTTCTACAGCACCGCCGCCGACCTGCCGGTCCGGACCCGGGCGGCGGAGGGCCTGATCCAGTTCGCCAGCTCCGAATATCCGAGCGGGCTGGTCTCGGTGTTCTTCTGCAACAGCGGCGCCGAAGCCAACGAGAACGCCCTGAAGGTCGCCGCCAAGCTGACCGGGCGGACCCGGTTCGCGGCCTTCCAGGGCGGCTGGCACGGCCGCACCACCCTGGCCCTGTCGGTCACCGACGATCCCAAGATCACCGTCGGACTGGAAACCTTCCTGGCCCCCTGCGACCAGCTGCCGCTCAATGATCTGGCCGCGCTGGACGCGTTCGACTTCAGCTCGACCGCGGCGGTGATCCTGGAGCCGGTCCAGAGCATGTCCGGGATCCGGCCGGCGACCCCGGAGTTCCTCCGCAAACTGCAGGCCCGGACCCAGGCCTGCGGCTGCATGCTGATCTTCGACGAAGTCCAGACCGGCGTCGGCCGGCTGGGCCACCCCTACGTCGCCGGCCGGGACGGGGTCCTGCCCGACATGGTCACCTCGGCCAAGGGGATCGCTTCCGGGGTGCCCATGGGCGCGCTGCTGCTCAGCGGGCCGGTGGCCGCGGCGGTGAAGTCCGGCGACCTGGGCAGCACCTTCGGCGGCGGGCCCCTGGCCTGCGCCGCGCTGCTGGCCACCCTGCAGGTCATCCTGGAAGAGGGCCTGATGCCCAAGGCCCTGATCCTGGAAGACATGATCCGCCAGGGACTGAAGGGCACCGCCGTCTCCGAGGTGGCCGGCTCCGGGCTGCTGCTGGGGCTGAAGGTCCCGGGCGGCGCCGCCAGGCTGAAAGCCCATCTGCTCAGCCAGCGCATCCTGGTCGGGGGCAGCGGCAACCCCGAAGTGCTGCGCCTGATGCCTCCCCTGAACCTGAGCCTGGTGGCCGTGTCCGCCCTGCTCGACGCCGTCCACACCTTCAAGCAAGGAAACTGACATGCGACACGCGACCGGCATCCAAGACTTCGGCATCCAGGGCGTGGAGGAGATCCTGGCCCAGGCCTATGCCTGGAAACAGGGCCCCCATCCGAAGCACCTGGTGGACAAGATCCTCGGCATGGTGTTCTTCAATCCCTCCCTGCGCACCCGCGCCTCGTTCGAGGCGGTGATGGCCCGGGGCGGCGGCTCCTCGATCGTGCTGGAAGTGGGCAACGGCGTCTGGAAGCTGGAGGACCGGGAGGGGGCGGTCATGGACGGCGACCGGGCCGAGCACATCAAGGAGGCGGCCCCGGTGCTCTCCCGCTATGTGGACATGCTGGCGGTGCGGACCTTCGCTTCGGGCGTCAGCGACGAGGCGGACAACGCCGATCCGGTCATGAACGGGTTCCGCAACCTGGGCACGGTGCCCACCATCAGCATGGAGAGCGCCCGGGAGCACCCCTGCCAGGGCCTCGCCGACCTGCTCACCGCCCGGGAGACCTTCGGCGCCACCAAGGGCCTGCCGGTCACCCTGGCCTGGGCGCCGCACATCAAGCCCCTGCCCAAGGCCGTGCCCAACAGCTTCCTGCTGACCGCCGCCGCCGCCGGATGCGAAGTGCGGGTGGCCCACCCCAAGGGCTTCGAACTGCACCCCAGCGTCATGGCCGAGGCCCGGGCCTTCGCCCAGGCCGCCGGCGGCAGCGTCAACGTCACCGACGACCTGGACCAGGCCACCGAAGGCACCCGGGTTATCTACGCCAAGGCCTGGGGGCCCGCCACCGCTTCCGGGCTCGGCGCCGAGGCGGTCAAGGCCCACCCCGGCTGGCTGTGCTCGCCCAGGCACTTCGACCGGGCCGCCAAGGACGCCATCTTCATGCACTGCCTGCCGGTGCGGCGCAACGTGGAAGTGGCCGACGGCGTGCTGGACGGCCCGTGGTGCAGGGTGGTGGACGAGGCGGAGAACCGCTTCCACGTGCAGCGGGCGCTCATCCAGTGGCTCCTTAACGACTGATGTTCCGCGGGGACCGGACGCCTGCGTCCGGTCCCCGCACCCCCACGCCATGCCCGGACGGAACCCGGACCCGGCGTCAACAAGAGGAAACCATGGCCCAGCAGACCCACCCCTTCGAATCGCTCCGCAGCGCGGCCCAGTACGTGCGGCGCTTCCGCCACCAGCCGTTCGTGATCAAGCTGGGCGGCGAGATCCTGGACGATCCGTCCGTGCGCCGCTCGGTCTGCGAACAGCTGGCCCTGCTCTGGAGCTTCTCCATCCCCCTGGTGATCGTCCACGGCGGCGGCTGCGGCCTGGACAAGCTGTGCAAGGACATGGGCCTGGAGACCCGCAAGGTCGCGGGCCGGCGGGTCACCTCCCCGGAGGTGCTGGACGCCGCCAAGATGGCCTTCAAGGGCAAGATCCAGATGGACTTCATCGCCGACATGGAAGCGGCCGGGATGCCGGCGGTGGGCCTGTCGGGCCAGGATGCCGGGCTGATCAAGGGCAACCGCCGGCCGCCGGTGCTGGTCGACGGCGAGACCGTGGACTACGGGCTGGTGGGCGACGTCGCCGCGGTGGACCCGACCCTGCTCCGGCACCTGCTCGAGGGCGGCTACGTGCCGGTGATCGCGCCGTTCAGCGCCACCCCGGACGGCCAGGTGCTCAACACCAACGCCGATACCGTGGCGGCGGAAGTGGCGGCGGCGCTGGGGGTGGAGAAGCTGTTCTTCGTGCTGAAGGTGCCGGGGCTGCTGGCCGACCTCAGCGACCCCAGCAGCCTGGTGCCGCTGGCCGGGCTCAGGCAGCTGGACGAGCTGGCCCGCGCCGGCGCCATCAAGGACGGCATGCGGCCCAAGCTGGCCGCCGCCCGCAAGGCGCTGGACGCCGGGGTGGCCAGCGTGCACCTGGTCTCGGGGCTGCGCCCGGACGCGATCCTGGCCGAAGTGTTCACCAACGAGGGCAGCGGCACCATGCTCGTGGCCCGGATGGACGGGGAGGGCGCGTGATGGACCCCGCCGCGCTGCTGGAAGCCCTGGTCGCCATCCCCAGCGTGTCCGGGGCGGAACGGGCCCTGGCCGACCACCTGGACGGGCTCCTGACCGGCGCCGGGTTCACGGTCCACCGGCAGGCGGACAACCTCTGGTTCGAGCTGGGCTGCCAGGGGCCGCGCCTGCTGCTGGTGAGCCACCTGGACACCGTCCCGCCCTGCGCCGGCTGGAGCGCCGACCCGCTGAAACCCTGGTGGGCCGGGGACCGGATGTTCGGACTGGGCGCCAACGACGCTAAGGGCTGCGTGGCCGCCATGATCCTGGCGGCGCTGGCCCTGAAGGACCGGATGGAGGGACTGGGCGCCCGGGCGCTGTTCGCCTTCGTCAGCGGCGAGGAGGTCGGCGGCAAGGGCATCCAGGAACTGCTGCCGGCCCTGGGCCGGGTGGACGCCGCCGTGGTGGGCGAGCCCACCGGCCTGACCGTGTGCACCGCCCAGCGCGGCATGCTGATCCTGAAGTGCGCCGCCAGGGGCGAATCGGCCCACGTGGCGCACGCCCACCTGGGCGAGAACGCCGTGCACAAGGCCGCCCGGGACATCGCCCGGCTGGACGCGCTGCGCTTCGAGCCGCACCTGCTGCTGGGCGAGGCCCGGGCCCAGGTGACCATGGTCAGCGGCGGCCTGGCCAAGAACCAGGTGCCGGACCTGTGCGAGTTCGTCGTGGATGTGCGCAGCACCCCCAACCTCGACCACGCCGCCGTCACCGCCCAGATCACCGCCGAGCTGGAAAGCGAAGTGACGGTCTTTTCCGACCGCTACCGGCCGGTGGCCACCGAAGCCTCCCAGACGGTGGTGCGGGCCGCCCTGGCGGCGGCCGGAACCTCCGGCGGCACCGGCTCCGCCACCGCCTCCGACTGGGCCTTCCTGGGCCACCTGCCGGCGGTCAAGGCCGGCCCCGGCGACACCTACCGCAGCCACCGCCCGGACGAATGGCTCGCCCTGGGCGAACTCAAGGCCGGCGCCGCCTTCTATGAGAAACTGGCCCTGACCTACGCCCGGCTGGCGTCGCAGGAGATCCACCATGGCTGAAGCACTCTGGGCGAAGGACCTGCCCCTCGATCTGCAACTGCACCGGTTCACCGTGGGCATGGACCCGGTGACCGACCTCCAGCTGATGCCGTTCGACGCCGTGGGCTCGGCGGCCCACGCGCGCATGCTGGGCGAGGCCGGGCTGCTGCCGGAAGCCGAGGCCAGGGCCCTGGTCGGCGCCCTGCGCCAGCTGCGCCAGGAAGCCCTGGACGGCAAGCTGGTCATCCTCCCGGAGGAGGAGGACTGCCACACCGCCCTGGAGCACGCCCTCACCGACCGGCTCGGCGAGACCGGCAAGCGGATCCACCTGGCCCGTTCCCGCAACGACCAGGTCGCCACCGCCCTGCGCCTGCTCATGCGCACCCGGCTCCTGGAGCTGGGGGCGTCGGTCCACGCCTGCGTCGCGGCCCTGCTGGACCTGGCCGTCCGCGAGCAGGACACCCTGCTGCCCGGCTACACCCACATGCGCCGGGCCATGCCCGCCACCTGGGGCATGTGGGCCGCGGCGTTCGCCGAAGGCCTGCTGGAGGAACTCGAGGCCCTGCCCGCCCTGTGGGACCGGATGGACCGCTGCCCCCTGGGCGCCGCCGCCGGCTTCGGCCCGCCGATCCCCATCGACCGCGCCCGCAGCGCCGAACTGCTGGGCTTCACCCGGGTCCAGGGCAGCGCCATGGACGTGATGAACAGCCGCGGCCGCTATGAGCAGGCCCTGGCCGCCTGGGTGGTCTCGGCCGCCGGCACCCTGGAGAAGGCGCTCTGGGACCTGGCCCTGTACAGCACCGAGGAGTTCGGCTTCATCCGCCTGCCCGACGCCTTCACCACCGGTTCCAGCATCATGCCGCAGAAGCACAATCCGGACGTGGTGGAACTGGCCCGGGGCCGGTGCCGGGAACTGCGCGGCCTGGCCGGCCAGCTCGCCCACCTGGCCGGGGGGCTGCCCTCCAGCTACCACCGGGACCACCAGCTGCTCAAGGCGCCGTTCCTGGAGATCCTGGCCAAGGGCGAAGAGCTGTTCCGGGTGTTCGCCCACCTGCTGCCGGGCCTGGAGATCCAGGCCGGCGCCTGCAGGGACGCCTGCACCCAGGAACTGTACGCCGCCAAGGAGGCCTCCCGGCTGGCCGCCGAGGGACTGCCGTTCCGGGACGCCTACCGGGTGGTGGCCCAGAAGATCCAGGACGGCACTTTCGCGCCGGACCTGACCCCGGCCCTGGTCGACCTGGACCTGGAGACCGCCGCCGCCGGCGCCGCCGTGGCCGCGGCCTGGCTGGGCGGGCGCCGGGATTCGATCGAACGAACCACTGAACAGCTTTTCCAATGGGGGAACTCATGAAGCAACGCGCGCTGCTGGCCTTTTCCGGAGGCCTCGACACCTCCTACTGCGTCCTCTGGCTCAACGAGCAGGGCCACGAGACCCACACCGTCACCGTCGACACCGGCGGCTTCTCCAAGCCCGAGCTGGACCGGATCCACACCCTGGCGCTGAAGCTGGGCGCCGCCTCGCACACCACCGTGGACGCCCGGGGCGAGCTGTTCGACCAGTACCTGCGCCACCTGATCGCCGGCAACGTGCTCCGGGGCGGGCTCTACCCCCTGTCGGTGAGCGCCG
>Ga0316217_10007290_pt1 | contig 10616 bp, 11 predicted proteins | sample 1anoAmetaG_FD_203633 | JGI IMG/M metagenome (GOLD analysis project Ga0316217, IMG submission 203633) | Freshwater microbial communities from Trout Bog Lake, Wisconsin, USA - 1anoA | ecosystem: Environmental > Aquatic > Freshwater > Lake > Hypolimnion/Profundal zone | place: USA: Wisconsin... | reverse complement strand
GCATGGCTGACGGGCCAGTGACCACCGGTCGGGCCGTAAGGTTGGCCGGCGTGATGGAGGACAACCAGACTTGCGAGCAAGATGCGCAGGTTGTCCACAAAGGCCAAGCGTCGTTCTTTCATGTTGTTTCCAGTCATGGCGATAGCATGAAACTCTTGCCTCCGGGCGAGGGTGGTCACTGGAGCGAAACGGACGGGCGTGGGTATGAAACGGATTCGGCAAGGTTTGTCGTCCCGGCAGGATGTATTGAATCTTGGGGATGCTGATTCTGCCCGACCAGACCAGACCAGGCCAGACCAGGCTTGGCTCTCACCATGGAGGTCGCCGCAGCGGATGCCGCCCGCCATCGTCGCCGTGAACTGCCTGGCGTGAAAGACGACCTGGTCCCTAAATGACCAAATTCCACCGGGGACCAGCCTGAAAATGGAGCACATGGCCTTCGCGATGAACCTCATGTGGAGCCGATGGGCGCTGGTGGAGACCAGGACATCAGAAACGGTGAACAAGGACTGATTCAATTCAAATTTGTCAGGCCTGAAAAACGGTCCATCGCTGTTTCGTGTGGGTAACCGGCGGTATAGGCCGGCCGGGATCCCAGTGCAGGGCTGAGGGGTTTGGCGCCAGGGAATTCCTTTCGACCTGACTGGGTTTCCTGGAAAGAATGGGCCTGGGAAGATGGTCCCATGGACAGCAAAGTACTCTTCACCATGGCGCTAGGCTTTCAGGCCCCTTGGGAGGTCACGGACCTCCAGTTCAACGAGGTGGCCCACCGGTTGGACACCCGCTTCTCTTCTCGCGCTGCTTTCTTTGCCTCCACCCTGGCCTGCCCGGGGTCCGATCCAGCGTGGATCTGGTCCCACGCCGCCGTATGGGCCTTCTCCGCGGCGTCGGGGGTCATGGCGGGGAAGACGCCGAGCGTGAAAATCTTCTGGATCCTGCTGTTCCGTTCAAACGGGCTGGCGCCCGCGTGGTCGATTACCTGGAATTCGAGGAGATCCAGGCCATTCTGGCGGTCATCGATCAGTCAACTCTGGATGACAGGCGGGATTTCGTTCTCCTGGCAACGATGTTCAACACCGGTGCCCGGGTCCAGGAAATACTCGATCTCCGGCCCTGCGACCTCCAGTTGGGGAGACCCTTCCAGGTTCGCCTGTTCGGAAAAGGGCGAAAAGAGCGTGTGTGCCCTCTTTGGCCCCAGACAGCCCAACTGCTCAAAGCATTCCTTGCCGCAATCGACATGGAACCCGAGTCCAGGGAACGCCTGTTCCGCAATCACCGGGGAGGGCCCCTGACCCGATTCGGGGTCCGCTACCTCCTGGCCAAGCATTGCGACCCGGCCAGGCCCGCCGCTCCAACTCTGGCGGGGAAGCTTCTCCATCCCCACTCCATGCGCCACAGCACTGCGGTCCACCTCCTCCAGTCCGGCGTCGACCTCCCGACCATCAGTCACTGGCTGGGGCATGCCAGCATCAATACGACCAACCGCTACGCCAAGGTGGATCTGGAGAGGAAGCGGCATGCCATTGCGAAGGCCAGGCCCCTCACTTTGGAGGGGGCCGCAGCGACTTGGAGAACCGACACGTCCATTCTGGAATGGCTGGAGTCCCTGTAAGCCTGATCCGTAATGTGGAGCACCCCGGTCTGCTGTCCCCACATTGAGGGGCTCCAGGTCTGGGGCTCCACATTACGGAAGTCTTAACATAACCCTTGGGAGCGAAGGTTCAAGTCACTGCCGCAGCAAACTCCTGGAACCCGGGGAGGAATTCCTCTTCAAGGCCGTGGTGGAGGGAACCCGGAACACCGAGGTCCACTGGTCCGCCTGCGAACTGGTGAAGAATGATGGCTGCCTGCGCTTCTTCCCTCTGCGTCCGACCTCCAAGGTGACCTTCCAGAAGGACGCCGGCCATGGCCTGGCCCGCTTTTCCGCCCAGGGAGACCCGGCCCGGATCCGGTTTTCCCAGATCCGCGCCGTGTCCCGGCAGGCCCCCGTCATCCAGTTCTGCGCCACCATCGCCGTGAAGCCCGGGTTGGCGGGGGCTTCAGGGACGGTCAAGACCTGGACCGGAGAGCCCCGGCTCTCCCTGGTTGAAAGCAAGGCTGCCCGCACCGGGGACGGCCAGGGCGCCGCGGGGGACGAGCCCCGTTGGTACTGGGAGCCCCCCCAGGAATACCCCTACCTCCGCCACGATGCCTTCCAGACGCCCTTCCACCTGGACCCGAAGGACACGCCTCCTTTTCGCCCCGAGGGTTTCGGGATCGTCAAGGGCAAGCTATGCCTCCTGGGGACCACCCTGGATTTCCGGGATTCGGCCGGATGGATGGGCATGGACGGCAAGGTGACACCGCTGACCCTGCCCGGCGACGAGACTTCCATGCCCTCCGCTTCACGCGGATGGCTCACCTGCCGGACGGTAGCGTCGTGATGGTGGAGGAGCCCGGCACGCGGATCTGGATGGTGCCCCCCGGGGGAACGCTCCGGATCCTGGCGGGAAACGGCGAACGGGGCTGGACCTGGAGTGGTCCGACGAGGGGGGCAGCCTGAAGGTTCCCTTCCGGCTGCGGACCCGGGCGGAGGAGCCGAGGGCCGAGGCGACCCTGGGACCCGGAACCTTCGACCAGCTGAGGAACTACGAGGGGCGGACCTGCTACGTCAAGGGACCGGTGACCATCGTCGAGGCGACGGCGCAGGGGGAGGTGCTGATCGCGGTCAGCGAATAACCCGCGTTCCAGTATCCCAATGGCAACCCACCCGCTTCTGGCCATTCCACTTTGATGACCCTGACGGTTCGGGTGCAGTCCATCGGCAACGGTGGTCACCCATTTATATAACTCGAAATGGGAGGTCAGTTGACCAGGCCAAAGTTATCAATTTTCATCCTTGAATTTGCATCAACTAGTTATCGCATAGGCACGATAGGAACAAAATCATGAGAATTTATGGAATCTGAATGCAAAATGGACCGATATTGTCAGGTATTAAAGGTAGGTCACGCCGACCAGGCGCGATGGGATCCTCGACTGATCGTATGTCAGCGGAGGCTAGGGTGGGAATGCTTCTGGTTGTTGACGATGAAGAACTTGTCAGGGAAAGCGTCACGGCGATACTTTCCGCCATGGGGTTTGAGGTCATCCAGGCCAAGGACGGGCTTGAGGCCTTGCTCACCTACGTGAAACTGCGGGACCAGATCATGCTCGTGCTGATGGACGTGCAGATGCCTCGGATGGATGGCTATTCAGCGGCAAGGATCATCAGGCAATCTGATCCCAACGCAAAGATCATTTTCCTGAGTGGGTTTGGCGATGCCCGGCTGAACGAGACTGTGGCCAATGCCTATCTTCCAAAACCATTCCGGGTCGGCGAACTCTGCAGGACTATCCAGACCGTCCTTGAAGCTGATAGCCCAAATATGGAATTGATCAACTGAGGTTTGCTTTGACCCCGAGGCCACACGACTTCGCGATATTGAGATTCTTTCCCGAATCCTCACCTTCAGGACCACAGGTGCCGATGACATGGAACCTGGAGGCATGACGCTTTTTCCGGTCTCGCCTGAATTGCCAGCAGACTTGTTGCCAGCAGCGCCATGTCCTGCGGCAGCGGTTCTGGTTCGACACCTTCGTGCCGGGCCAATTCACCTGGGTGCATCCCTGAGCGGACCAGGCTCCGGCACCGGCGCCCCGGCCTGTACCCAGGGGAATCCCGGATGGCCAGCACCGTCATCGTCCGTGACAATCCCGGCGACTCTGGCACCATGGGAGCATCCGCTCCGCCTTCCCCGAGGTCCAGGATGTTCACCCCCGAATCCATCCTGGTGGTGGATGACGACCCCACGACTCTGCTCGGCATGGGCGCCTTCCTGGAGGGCCTGGGATACCGGGTCCTGAAGGCCGCCTCGGGGGCGCAGGCCCTGGCGCTCTGCGCCCAGGAGCCACCGGACCTGATCCTGCTCGATGTCATCATGTCGGGCATGGGCGGCATCGACGTCTGCCGGCGGCTGAAGGCCGATCCCGCCCTCGCCGCCATCCCGGTCATCTTCATCAGCGCCCTGGACCAGACCGGAGACCGGATCCTGGGCTTCGAGGCCGGCGCCGTGGACTACCTGACCAAGCCCTTCCAGCTCCGGGAGGTGGACGCCCGGGTGAAGGTGCACATGGAACTGCTGCGCCAGCGGCGCGAACTGCTGGCGGGGCAGGAGGCCCTGAGGCGGCTGGAGGACCTCCGGGACACCTTCATCCACATGGTCGCCCACGACATGCGGTCCTCCATCATGGCCATCAGCACGTCGCTCGAACTCGCCCTCGAGAGCCCCGAGGACCGGCCGCCCAGGCGCTTCCTGGAGCGGGCCCACCGGGCCTCCCGGAGCCTGGCCGGCATGGTGACCCAGATGCTCGACGTGAGCCGGCTCGAATCGGGCCGGATGCCCCTGGAGCTGCAGCTCTGCGGCCTGGAGCCGCTGGTCCGGGCCGCGCTGGAGACCCTGCCGCCGCCGCCCGCGCACCAGCGGATCGAGGTCATGCCAGCCGGCGCCTTGCAGGCCTGGTGTGATCCGGACCTGACCGTGCGGGTCCTGGCCAACCTGGTGGGCAATGCCCTCAAGTTCGTCGGCGATCCGGGCCTGGTCCGGATCCAGGTCACCCATGAAGCCGCCGAGGCCTGGATCGCCATCTCGGACGACGGCCCGGGCATTCCCCTGGAGGACCAGGAACTCATCTTCGACAAGTTCGGCCAGAACGCCGCCGGCCGGAAGCGGGGCGGCAGCGGCCTGGGCCTGGCCTTCTGCAAGCTGGCGGTGGAGGCCCAGCACGGCCGGATCGGGGTGGCCAGCGCCCCGGGCCTGGGCAGCACCTTCTGGTTCGCCCTCCCGGCCGCTAAAACCGATCCGGGCTGAACAGGGAACGGTCGAACAGGTCCTGCCGGGGTGTCGTCGAACCGTCCACGAAGCGGTAGAAGGAGTCGAACCGCCGGGCGCGGCCACCATGGCTCCGGCGAGGACGCCCGCCAGCAGGCGGGGCAACCGAATGGGGGTCCAGGTTCGGGCCCTGACCAGGCGATCTCCAGGAGCAGGAAGGGCGCCGGTGGGTGCCCATGTTAAATAAATAATACATCAAACAGGTTTGAGGTTCCGGGTCGGCCTGGAATCCGGAGTCCGGGCTTGACTTTGAAAGATATTATTTATAATTCATTGCACGTGCTTCCGTTCGGCGTCCTGCGTCGGCCCCGCCCCAGGAGTTCCCATGCCCTTCACCTCCCGTCGGCCCCTGCGGTCCGAAGTCCTGGCCGGCCTCGGCTGCCTGCTGAGCCTCCTGTTCTGCGCCTGTGGCGGCTCCGGCGGCCCGGCCCCGGCGGCGAGCTTCGTCCCCGGCATCTATACCGGCAGCTCGGACAGCGGTTCCGTGTTCGTCCTGGCGGTGAAGCAGGATTTATCCTTCATGGCCCTCACCACCACCGCGGGGACCTCGGCCACGCCCCTGACCCTCATCAAGGGGACCGGCCGGACCGTGGGCAACCAGTTCAGCTCGGTGGGCGAGAATTCCAGCGTCTGGGCGCTGCCCGGCGCGGAACTGCCGCTGACCGCCACCCCCGCGCTGTCCGGGCCGTTCACCGCCAACAAGTACACCTGCACCTACACCGTGGCCGGCAGTTCGACCACCTTCCCGCTCAGCCTGGAGGCGAACAGCTTCCCCGCGGGCGGCGCCCTGCAGGGCACCTTCACCGGCCAGGCCGCCTTGTACAACGACCAGGCCGCCACCCCGTTCATCCAGCCCACCCTCAGCGTGACCCTGGCCCAGCCGCTGGCGCTCAATGCCAGCAACAGCTTCACCGGCACCCTCAGCCTGGCGGCGGCCGATCCCGGCCAGCCGGCGGCCGATCCCGGCCAGCCGGCGGCCACCGCCAGCGTCACCGGCACCCTCCGCGCCCGCAGCGACATGGCGGCGTTCGACCTGAGCCTGAGCTTTGGGTCGGTGGATCCGCGGCTGGCGACCCTGGTGACCGGCATGAGCGGGCTGGCCATGGCCGATCCCGAGAACCGGCAGATCCTGTTCGTCGCCTTCCCCATCAGCGGGATCCCCATGGCGGGACGGCTGGTGGCCGGCAACTGAGCGGCGCCCGGGCCGCCCCCGCGGGCTGATCAGGGCGCGGCCGGCGCCGGGGCCGCCAGGGCCTTAAGCTGCGCCACGGTGCCGGCCGCCTGGGCTTCCAGGGCCCGGTCGAGGGTGTGCAGGGCGACCCGGGCCCGGAAGCCGACGCCCCGGTAGTCGCCGCGCAGCCATTCGAAGGGTTCGGCCTGGAGCTCCTCCGGCAGCCGCGGCAGCCGGGCCCGGGGCCCGGGCCGGGTGGCCAGCAGGTGGTCGGCCACGACCTCGGCGGAGGGCGGCCAGGCATCCGCCCAGCGGGCCAGGGCCGCCCGGATCGCCGCGGCCTGCCCCAGGTCTCCGGCCTGGACCGCGGCCCAGGCCGCGTTGACCCGCTCCAGCAGGCCCCGGCCCGCCCCGGGCGGATCGAGGCTGGATACCGCTGGCCGGTATCGGTCCAGGACCAGCAGCCCGCCCCCCGGGGCCGGGGCGAGTGCCTGCAAGGGCAGCTGGGTCTCGGCCAGGACCTCCGGCCTGGCCGCCCCGGCCAGCCGGTACAGCCACTGGTGGCCATCCCAGGCGACGATCGCGTTGTCCTCGGTGACCGTGACCAGGGCCGCGCCGCGGACCTGCCGGGCCCGGCCCAGGGTGCCGTCGGGATGCAGGATGAAGATTCCCGGCGATCCGCCCATGGTGAACACGATCCGGCCGTCGGGGGCGGCCGCCAGGTTGTGCGGGTACTGGAGGGTGCAGGCGGTCGCGGGGAGCCGGCGGGTGAGGTCGTTGCTGAACTGAAGGCCGTTGCCGCCGTCGCCGGCGAGGGTCTCGATGGGGCCGCCGGGGACGAACCGGCGGATCCGGTGCTGGTAGAAGTCGGCGAACACCACTGCGCCGTCGGCGGTGACGGCGATGCCGGCGGGCCAGCCCAGGGCGGCCTGGGCCGCCGGCCGCGGCCGCCCTTCCGCATCGGTGTCGCCATCGAACTCGGTCGCGCCGGTGCCGGCCAGGACGGTGAGCTGGCCGTCCCGGGTGAGCCGGCAGATCCGGTGGTTGCGGCTGTCGGCCACCACCAGGTCGCCCCCGGGCAGGACCGCGAGGTTCTCGGTCTGCTCATCCAGCGGCAGCTGGCCGGACTCGTCCCGGCTGATCACCGTCTCGCCGCCGTCCAGGCCGAGGCGGACGACCTGGGCCCGGTGGCCCAGGTTCTCCAGGGCGAAGATGGCCGGGGCCGCGGCGGCGGGGTCCCAGGCGATCCCACTGAAGCGGTGGGTCGCCGCCCCGGTCCGGGCGAACGCCCGGGCCCAGGCCGGCGGCCTGGGCGCCTCCGGATCCAGGGCGGGACCGGACGGCTGCGGCTCATCGCCGGCCCCGGCCTTGGTTTCGGCCGCCGGCCCGCCCGCGCCGGCCCGGGGCCGGACCTGGACCGTCACCACCGCGAAGGCGGCCGGGTCCCGCCGGGCGGTGGCCCGGACCTGCAGGGTGCGCAGCGCCGCGCCGCCCTGGGCGCGGAACCGGGCGCCGCCGTCCTGCTCCGCCAGCGCGCCGCCGTCCCACGGTTCCAGCCGCAGGCCCCGCTCGGCCACCGCCCAGTGGCAGCCGCCGCCGGCGCCGGGGCCGGTGATGACGGCCTGGAACTGGAATTCCGCGCCGTCGGCCAGGGCTTCCGCCGGCTGGTTCAAGGTCACCTGGAGCCGGGCCGGGGCCGCGGCCGGGGCCAGCAGCAGGAGGCCTGCCAGCAGGGTGCGGATGGCGGAACGGCAGCTGGACATGGGCGGGACCCTCCGGGCGGGCCGGCCCAGGCGCCCCCGGGCCGGCCTGCCAAGACGTACCGCCACCCGGCCGAAGGTTCCTGGACGCCAGGGCCGGGCTTCACCCGGTCATGGAACCCGGTCCCCTGCGTCCGCCGCCGGCCGCCAGGGCACCCGCTGCAGGAAGCTGCGGAAGTAGCCCGGCAGGTAGTCCGCGCCGATCCGCTGGGGGGCCGCTTCCACCGTCTGGATCCAGGCGGCCGGGATGGCCGCCGCGCCGTGGCGGGCGCCCAGCAGCGCGCCGGTGATGGCGCCGTTGGTGTCGGCGTCGCCGCCCCGGTTGGCCACGTCCACCAGCTCCGCCTGGCAGCTGGGGGTCCAGCGCAGCTCCCAGAAGGCCGGCCGGGTCCGGCTCCGGGCCGACTGCGCCCGGGGCAGGGACGAAAGCAATGTCACGGTGACCTTCGGCCGCTGCTTCTGACGTCCAGCCGGCGCAGCAGTTCCGCCGGCTCGAAGGGCTTGGCCAGGACGTGCCGGTTCAGCCTAGACCACCACCTTCAGCTCCAGCTCGACCTCGAGCTTCAGGACCTTGGAGATGGGGCAGCCGGCCTTCGCCGCGGCGGCGGCCTCCTCGACCTTGGCCCGGTCCGCCCCCGGGGCGGTGACCGTGGTCCTGAGCAGGCTCCGGGAAAGGGTCAGGTTCTCGAAGGTGATCTCGCAGGTCGTCTCGACCGCGGCCGGGGTGATCCCCCGTTCCCCCAGCTGGGCGCTGAAGGCCATGCTGAAGCAGCTGGCGTGGGCCGCGGCGATCAGTTCCTCGGGGTTGGTGCCCGGGGCACTCTCGAAGCGGGTGCGGAAAGTCACCTTCTGGTCCCTGATGGTCCCGCTGGCCACGCTGAAGGCGCCCTCCCCGTCCCTCAGGGAACCACGCCAGGAAGCTGTCGCGCTGCGAATCATATATCCTCCTCATGGATTGCGCCGATGGCCCGACCAGTCTAGCCCGGTTTTGTCCTGGCCGCCGCCCCTCCCTGGAAGCGCCCGGGGCGGCGACATCCGCGCGGGTCCCGCGCTATGCTTGGCTTTCCAGGACCTTCCATTTCATTCCGCCCTAGGTGACCTTCCATGGCACAACCCACCTGCCCGAAGTGTTTCAACGGATTCGTCAGGCGCTCCCGCCGGGCCGGCCTGCTCGACCACCTGTTCAGCTGGTTCTCGGTCTACCCGTTCCGGTGCCAGCTCTGCGGCCATCGCTTCCAGGTCCGGCAAAAAGGGGTCACCTACACCCGCAACCAGGAAGACCGGCGTGACTATGAGCGCCTGCCGGTCAGCCTCCCGGCGAGCTTCTCGGCGGGAGCCTGCCAGGGCGAGGGCACCATCACCGACCTCTCCATCGCCGGCTGCACCCTCCAGGCCGAGGTCGGGCTGGCCGCGGGGAACCTGCTGCACCTCGTCCTGCACCTGCCCGGCCAGGCCGAGCCGGTCGAAGTGGACCTGGCAGTGTTGCGCAGTGTCCTGCCCGGCAGGGCCAAGCTGGAGTTCATCGAGTTCGCCGACCGCGAGCGGGAGCGGTTGCGCCCGTTCGTCCGCGGGCTGCTGGCCCCGGTCGCCACCGGGCCCGCCGAGGGCCACCATGGCTGAGATCCCGCCGCTCATGGTGCTGGCCGAGGAGACCGCGACCAGCGTCAGCTTCCGCTTCCGGAACCGGGGTGTCGAAAAAATAAATTAATAATTTAAATGAGGGAATCAGGGACATCCCGTCCTTGACTGTAATAAAATAATTATTAAGTTGAGGAGCTGAGCCCTGCCCAAGGAGGCATCCGTGACCGTCAGCCAACCCAACTTGAGGAACCAGGTGATGGCCCTGGTCCTGGTGGATGCCTTCTTCCGGCGCCAGCTCCTGGCGGACCCGCGTCTGGCCATCGAGGCCGTGGCGCCCGGCAGGCTCCCGGCGACCGTGGCGGTGCGGGTCTTCGAGGAGACCCTCGAGCGCCTCTTTGTCCTGCTGCCGCATCCGCACCCCTTCGTGGGCGCCATGGAGCTGGCCCCGGGCTCCGGGCCGGACCTGGGCAAGGCGGGCAACCTCATGGTCAAGCTCACCACCCAGGCCCTGGCCGATCCCGGGTTCCGGGCGGAGCTGGTGGCCGACCCGCGCCGGGTGATCGAGACCCTGGCCGGCGGCCGGCTCCCGGAGACGGTGGCGGTGCAGGTCCTGGAGGAATCCCCGGAGGAGCTGTTCCTGGTCCTGCCCTACCAGCCGGCCCAGGGCGAACTGGCGGACCAGGACCTGGAAACCGTGGCCGGAGGGATCAGCCCGACCGTCCTGGCGGTCGGGTTCACGGTCGCCTGGGCCGCGACCGCCGCAACCACCATCTACCTGATCGTCGAGAGCTACTCCTAGGAGCGGAACACCCTCAGACGGTCTGGGTCGCGGAAGCGGCCGTGATCGCCAGCACTGCGCGCATCCAGCCGAACTTCGCCTTCATGCGGTCGAACTCCGGCCCCTGCGCCAGGAAGGCCGCCGTGCCCTTGATCAGGAAGCCGGTCCCCGGGCCGTGCAGCCCCGGCACCTTGCTGCTGCCCAGGGTCACCAGGACCTGGTCGTTGGCCGCGATATTGGCCTCGGTCCGGTGGAAGTAGCCGGCCGGAACCAGCAGCCGGCCATCCTTCGCGACTTTGATATAACTGTTCCAGGTGTTCACCATATGCGGCCCGTCCGGGCCCAGGGTGGCGATGGCGACGACGCCGTCCTGCTTGAGGACCTCCAGCAGGGGTTTGGGGAATTCCACGATATGC
>Ga0316217_10007289_pt1 | contig 10619 bp, 10 predicted proteins | sample 1anoAmetaG_FD_203633 | JGI IMG/M metagenome (GOLD analysis project Ga0316217, IMG submission 203633) | Freshwater microbial communities from Trout Bog Lake, Wisconsin, USA - 1anoA | ecosystem: Environmental > Aquatic > Freshwater > Lake > Hypolimnion/Profundal zone | place: USA: Wisconsin... | reverse complement strand
GCCGGTGGCCAACATCGGCCTTCCGCTGGCGAATGTGGGGAAGATAGCCTAAATCTTGGACTCGCTACGCGGCCATCCAGTCAAGTGCCCGCGCCAGGTGGTTTTTCATATCGCGCCGATGCACCACCGCGTCCAGAAATCCTTTTTCCACCAGAAACTCACTGCGCTGAAAGCCCTCTGGCAGCTTCTGCCGTATCGTCTGCTCAATCACCCGAGGCCCCGCAAAGCCAATCAGCGCTCCCGGTTCGGCGATATTCAAATCGCCCAGCATCGCAAAACTCGCTGTCACCCCACCCGTCGTCGGATCGGTCAGCACACTGATATATGGAATCTTTGCTTCGTCCAGCCGTCCCAGCGCCGAGGAAATCTTCGCCATCGTCATCAGCGCGACTGTCCCTTCCATCATCCGCGCTCCGCCCGTCGCCGAAATAATCACCAACGGCACCTGGTCCCGCAGCGCCTTCTCCACCGCGCGCGTAATCGTCTCGCCCACCACGGCTCCCATGCTGCCGCCGATAAACCCATACTCCATCGCCGAAACAATCACCTCGCGTCCGCAGATCTTGCCCCGCGCGTTGACGATTGCATCCTTGCGTCCGGTCAGCTTCTGCGCTGCCTTCACCCGTCCCTTGTAAGACTTCAGATCGCTAAACTCCAGCGGATCGGTCGTCTCCAGGTTGCCGTCTTCCTCCGTGTACATCCCGTCGTCGAACAGATATGCCAGCCTCGTCCGCGTGTCGACGCGCAGATGCTTGTCACACTTCGGGCAGACGTGGAAATTCGCTTCCAGATCTTTCTTCCAGATGATCTCCCGGCACTGCTCGCACTTCACCCAGAGCCCTTCCGAGCGCATCTTCTTCTCGCCGCTCGTATCCAGCTCCTGCGTTTCCCGCTTAAACCAGCTCATGCACTCTCTTTCAAGGTTGTCGTGGGCCTTTGGTTCTCGCCCTTAAATCCGACAATCGTCAATGACCCAATGATCCAATCGCCTAATACTCAATTCCCCGCTGTGCCTCAATCCCCTTTTGATATGCGTGCTTTACCTCGCGCATCTCCGTCACCGTGTCAGCCAGCTCCACAATTGTCGGGTGCGCGCTTCGTCCCGTCAAGATCACATGCACCATCTCCGGCTTGCGCCGCAGCACTTCGACCACTTTTGCCGGGTCCAGCATTTTGTAGCTGATCGCGTAGTTGATCTCGTCCAGCACCACCACATCCCACGCTCCAGAAAGAATCGCCTCTTCGGCTTCCTTCCAGCACTCTTCCACCATCCGGATATCTTCCGGATCAGTCTCCGCGCCGCCCACTTTCACAAAGCCGCGCCCCATCTGCTTCATCACAAAGTTATCGCCGAATGCTTTTACCGCGTCCAGCTCGCCGTAGTGCCACGAGCCTTTCAAGAATTGCAGCATCAGCACTTTCAGCCCGGCTCCCACGGCTCGCAGCGCGGTTCCCATCGCTGCCGTAGTCTTGCCTTTTCCCGGCCCGGTGTTCACAATGATCAGCCCTTTACGGGCGTCTGCCATCATTCTCCGTTAATCTCCTGTTAATATAGTGAATATAGAAGTCTCTCCCGGGCCTCCCGGAGCGGCCTTCCGGAACACGTCGCGGAATATCCCCGCCGCCGTCATTCCGGTAACTTGCACGATTGTAAATGGTGCAGCCAGACATCGCACCCTCATCGTCGCCCGCATTCCCCGAGCTGTGCCCTGTGCGAGACCTCCCATGAGGTCTGGTCCTGCGTCTTATGTTTTCTTCTTTCCGATCCCGCGCGACGCTATTGTTCGCATTTTTCGTTCTCACTTCTGCCTTCGTCTTCTCGGCGGACGGTAAAACCCTCTACGAGCAGGGACACTTCCGCCAGCTCCAAGCCGTTGCCCAGGAGCGTCTGAATCGCAACCCTCATGATGCCGAAGCTCTTTCCTGGATGTCGGCAATCTCAGATGCCTACGGCGATTTTAGTAAAGCCGTCGAATTCGGTCGCCGCGCCACCGAAGCTGCGCCCAACAGCAGCGAGGTTCATTGCCAGCTCGCCGACGTTCTTGGCGACCAGGCTCTAAAGCTGGGAATTCTCGGAGGCGGAATCCAGTTCGCGCGCCAGATGCGGCATGAACTTGACCTCTCGCTCCAGCTCGATCCCCGCAACATCCGCTGTCTCAAGGAGTCCATGGGGCTCTACGAGCAGGAGCCGGCTATTATTGGTGGCTCCAAGACCAAGGCTCGTGAGGCCTTGCAGCAAATCTACGCCATCAGTCAGGCCGAGGGAGCCCTCGCAGAAGCCGCGCTCCTCCAAATGCAGAAGCGTCCCCCGGCGGAAATGGAAGCCTTCCTGCGCCGAGCCGTGCAGCTCAACCCGCGCTTCTATCGCGCCATTACCGAACTCGAATCCATTCTCGCCGGCGACGGTCGTGGCCGCTGGGCTGAAACCGAGCACTTTGCCCGCCTCGGCATTGCCGCCGATCCGAACCGCGCCGGATGCTATGGCTATCTCGCCGCCGCCTTGGCCCACCAGCAGCGCTGGAGCGAGCTGGATGCCTCACTCGCCGAGGCTCAGCGTCACGTTCCAGACAAGCCCTTGCCGCTCTTTTCCGCCGCCCTTGCCCTGCTCGAATCCAACGCGGATCTCTCCCGTGCCGAACGCTATCTCCGCCAGTATCTTGCGCATGAGCCCGAAGCCGGTGCTCCCACCCACTCCATCGCCCATTGGAAGCTCGCGCTGATCTTGGAAAAACAGGGACGCATGGCCGACGCCGCGAGCGAACTCCGCGCCGCCGCCGCGCAGAACTCCAACGACCCTGCGTTCAAAAAGGATTTCAAGCGCATTGCCGGCTGACCTCGCGTCCGTGACCAGCGTGGCATGTATTGCCGCCTGTTCCAGCGAGTTGTCATCCTGAACGAAGTGAAGGACCCCAGCGCGGCACAGATCTCCTGTGCCGCCCCAGAGTCTTTTCAACCTCCGCACGATTCCCCCGAACGCCGCCCACCTTTGCGGTGATCTCAACTTCTTTCTTATAGTTACTCATGCTCGCTCCAGGCACGCCCCATATCCGCCGCGCAACTCCTGCCGATGCCGCGTCTCTTGCCTCCTTCGCCTCCGCGCTCTTTCCGCTCGGCTGCCCGGATACCGCACCTGCCGATCTTGCCGACTACATCGCCGCCGAACTCACCCCTGCCCGCTTCCTCGCCTTCATCCGCGATCCCAACATCATCGTCCTCCTCAATGAAGCCGACGGTGAAGTGGAGCCCCGCATCATCGCCTACACGGTCATCGTCCGTTGTAGCAGCCATCCAAATCTCCTCGCGATTGAGCCCTGCGAGCTCCGCAAGCTCTACGTTGACCCCGCCTATCACGGCCACGGAATCGCCAACGACCTCATGGACTGCGCCCTCGGCCTGCTTCGAGCCGAACCTCCGCGCCCCATCTGGCTCAGTGTCTTTTCAGGAAATGCGCGTGCGATCGCTTTTTACAGAAAATGGGGTTTTGAAGTCGTAGGCTCTCAGGAGTTTCTCGTCGGGGCAGACGCTCAAAAAGACTTCCTTATGCAGCGCCGGACCGCCTAGGAATAGCCCCTGCAAGCCCTGCCGTCACCGGTTGTTCTAACCCCGGAAACCTCTGAAACCTTGAAACCTTCCCACCACGCCCGTATTCTGTTCCTATGAGTTCGCGCCCTCAAGTCAGGCTCTCCGTCCGTCTCGCCTCCTATCTGGTGCGCAACCCGCTCATTTATCTCTACACCGTTGTGCTCGGCACGCTCTCTCTGCTCAGTTCGCTCTTTGACCGCTCAGGACGCATCCAGCACAGTTTCGCCCGACTCTGGTCCTGGCTCATTCTGCGTACCTCCGACGCGCCGCTTACGGTCCTTGGGCTCAACCGCATAGACCTAACCCAGCCCGCCATCTATGCCGCCAATCATTCCTCGGCGCTGGACATTCCAGTGCTTTATGTCGGCCTGCCCTTCCAGTTCCGGATTCTCGCCAAGATTGAACTCTTCCGCCTGCCGTTTCTTGGCTGGCATCTCAAGCGCTCCGGCCAAATCTCCATCGACCGTGCAGACGCGCGACACTCTCTGCGCTCGCTCTCTGCCGCCGCGCAGACTGTTAAAGGTGGAATGTCTGTTGTTGTATTTCCCGAAGGTGGGCGCTGCGAGGACGGCAACCTTCAGCCTTTCCTCGGCGGAACCTTTTATCTCGCCATCAAAGCGCAGGTTCCCATCGTCCCCATGGCAATCTTTGGAACCTATGAAGCCCTGCCGATGAATAGCTATGTGATCCGCCCCACCCGCTTTCGTCTCGTCGTCGGCGATCCAATCCCCACCACCGGACTCGTCCCGCGAGACATGGAAGCGCTCTCCGCCCGCGTCCACCAGGCCATGAGCGATCTCATCGCCGCCCACTCCCGCCTGCCCAAGCCTGTGCCGGTTCCGATCGCCCAGCCGGAAAACACCGCAATCTAGCGCACACCACTTCTGGCAGAATACTGTCCTCTAAAGCCGACAAGTATTTTTTCAATCTCTCGGAAGTCATTGAGAAACCTGCGCCGGCAAGAGTTCCAAACACTGCCCACTCGCAGAAATCGCCGCGCTGAAGGCTCGTATAGCCACATTCGACTAATTAGGAGAGACGCTGCACACCGGAAATGGTAGCCACGTTCCGATTCGACGCATTACAACGAAGTAAGCATTTCTACTTACTCATAAAGATGTTAGTCTGACGCCGAGGACGCCTGCCCCTCGCGTTGTGCGCTTTGTTTAACTGAGACGCGGCGTCTCTCCCCAATCTGGCTTGTCTGTCTCAGCTGAGACTCAAAGCGATGCAGTCCCGCTAGAAAGATCTTTAATTGGCTGCAAACAAAACGAAAACTCAGGAGAGAGATCATGAAGACGAAGTGCACCATCACAGGAAGCCGTGTGTTGCTTTGCCTGTTAGCCATGATTATGCTAATCGCGACAGCAATCATATCGTCTTGCGGTAACACCACCAGCTCTACCTCGTCGCAATACCAAACACCGAAGTTTCTGGTTGCCATCAATGTCAGCATTGGCCCCCAACTGGAAGTGTGGCCCATTGACGCAAACACTGGTGCCCTTGGGACAGCGGTGTCCGGCTCCCCATTTGATCTCGGCGTCGACTTGATTGAACCGTACGCGGTGGCCGCTCATCCGACGCATGGCAACTGGATTTATGTCTGCGACTATGACTATGGCTTCACCTCGCTTAGCAAAGTCGCCGCGGTCTCCCTCGGAGCGGACGGCAAGCCTACCGTGCTCAACACCGCCAACACCAGCACCATTGATGGCTGCGACTATACGTACAGCATGACCATCACTCCCGGTGGCAAGTACCTGTACACCGCCGACTTGGGCAGCAGCAATGTAAGTATGTTCTCGATTGACCAGAGCACCGGCAAATTGACTGGTCTGGGAACCGCCGCCACCGGTCTGAGCAATGATGCTGACTCGATCACCGCGACAGACAGCTTCGTATTCGTATCTGCAAACAACAGTCAGATTGCAACCCTGAAGATCGGAAGCGATGGAACGCTCTCCTGTCCCTCGGGAGGTTGCACAACAATGGTTGAAAACGGCGCCACCTTCGATGCAATATCAGCGGACCGCAGCGGCAAGTTCTTCATCGCCGCCAGCGAGGGCAGCGGATCGTCCAGTGGCGCGGTTGCACTCAATAGAGCCAGCAGAGCCAGCCGACACCATGCGGCCGTAAAATCTGCCCACCGGCTCGCCGGAGTCGCGCTGCCAGCGATTGCCGCCGTTGCTCCCGCACTCTACGGCTATAGCATAGGCACCGATGGCACATTGACGCGTGTGGGTTCTGTCGCGCTGACGAACGGAACCTGGTTTGGCCAGATCGCTTTCTCGATGGACAACAAGTCCGTCTATGTTTCGGACGAAGCAATGGGCATGTTCGCGTTCTCATACGACGAAAAGACCGGTACGCCTGCCGCAGTGACCGGCGCCCCCTACGCAACCATCAACAACTCTCTCGGGGCGGTTGCGGTTGACCCCTCAAATAAATTCGTTTACTCAAACGATAAATCGGCGAATCCTGTTGGCTGGAAACGCGACGCCAACACCGGCGCACTTACCGTCATCGGCTCCGCTACCGCACCACTGGCGACGTCCTCACTTAATGAAATAGCCGGGTTGGCGGTGACCTTCTAACTTCGTTGGAGTAACTGCCGTGTTGCTCAAGGTGCTCCGTCCTGAGTTGGTTTCTGGCCCAGGGCGGGGCATTTCTTTCCATCCGCTGGGTAAGTTTTTCAACCTGCCGAAGCCGGAATTACCGTGACACCGGCCCCCGATCTTCTTACGCCTTCACTCCCGTTGCAATCACCATCCGCGCCTCCATCCTCACGTACTCTCCGTCGAAGCGCTCCCTGAGAGCCGCCAACACAGACGCATCCACCTCGGCGTCGCCCGCCACTTTCGTCAGCAGCGCGCGGAAGGGAACCGTCACTCCCCGGAAGTAATCCCACATCTCGTCCGGCGTTCCATGCCAATCCCAGCGCAATCTGTGCACGCCTTCCTGAACCTCGACGAAGCCAGCCTCGCCCAGCCGCGCGCCGAGCGTTCCAGCCACGCCAAACTTGAACATCTGCCGCGCCGCCTCGGGAATCTCCAACCCCGGCCTCATTCTCCGCACCGTCCCAATCGTCAACTCGAAGTACGGCTGCTCCATCGCGCCCCATGTCAGCAGAGCTACGCGTCCTCCCGGCTTCAGCACCCGGTGCATCTCCGCCAGCGCCTTTGCCACATCGCTAAAGAACATCACTCCCAGCCGGCTTGTCACCCGGTCGAAACTCTCATCCGCAAAGGGCAGCGCATGAACATCCGCCTGCACGAACTCCACATTATCCAGCCCGCGCTTCCGCGCCCGTTCGCGCGCAACCTCCAGCGGAGCCGCCGCCATGTCCACGCCCACAACTTGCCCCGTACCCTTCAGCAGCGTTGCAATCGAAATCGACGGCTCACCCGAGCCACACGCAATGTCTAAAGCTCGAAGCCCCGGCACAATCTGCGCAGCCTCCACAATCGCCTCGGTCACCGCCGAGCCCATCTCCGCCGACTGCTTTTTGAAGCGCTCCCCTGCGTTCAGCCTCGCAAAGCTATCCCAGACCTGCTCCGCCATCGTTTTCTCCCTCGCAAGAGTTGCTGAAAGTTCATAAACAAACTATTATTGGCCGCGCAAAACTCCCCATGGCTGCCTTCAAGGACCCGTCCAAGGACACACTGAGATGAGCCATAGAATCATACTGTTTGCGGCAGTGCTTTCCTTATTCTTTTTCGGTTGTGGCACGTCGGGCTCCCCCACACTACCAACTTCAGGTTCTCCCACACCACCTGCAGTAAATGTCCTCGACAACGCATATGGGATATCTCTCATTGCGGATAGGCTGACAGACAACTGTACAGCCTGGGCGAATTTTCAGGCAGCGGTGCCTGACTACACTACGGCCTACTTTCCCCAAGGAACATATTATGTCAACCCGGTGACGTGTCCCTCCGGTTTCGTGTTGACCAGGCACATCTCAATCCTGGGAGAGTCATCGGGGGAATGGGACGGCAGCAATATCAACAACGCTACAGTCTTTCTGAACCCAATCACCTTGAATTTGCAGGGCGGAACGTCGGTGCGTTCCATAGCTATCGACGCGCGAAATGGGGTGCTGGATGCCAATGACGGAATCAGCAGCGGTGCGGCGGCAACATCAGCGGGCGGCACAACGGTTGAAGATGTTTTGTATGTGGGCTCGGCAGCGAATTGGTTTTCCCATCCGGTTCACGGTGTCCTGCTGCAATCAGGGCCGAACAACACAGTGCAGAATATCCGGGTCTACTACGCGTTTCACGGAGTCGCAATTCGCGCATCGAATACCGTTGTCAGCAACATAAAGACGTGGGATGTCATCGATGTAATCGTCAAGGCATACAACGGCAGTGGCAACGCAAACAACAATACCTTGAATGGGCTGGAATTTGACGGCGACTCAGGTCAGGGTGGCGGATTGTTTTTCACCGCCCAGTCCCTTGGCGTAGAAGACGCCGATAATGTGGCTAGCAATATTACCTGCCACAACTCGCCCTACTGTTTGGTTTTTGAAGCGGACAGTGGCGGCCAAATGTCCAGCATCGCCGTCAGCAATGTCACTGCCCAGGACGGCGGCAACGGTATCTACGCCTACTTCGGAGATGGAAACCTGTCCAATTCGATTGGCTTCATCTCAATCAATAACGTACAACTCTCGAATCTCTCTGGTAATGGAATCCTGAACTACGTGGCGTCGTCCTTCTGCGTGAGCAATTTCTCACCCAGTTCGATTCTAGGCGCGACAATACTTGGCATAGTCAATAAGTGTTAGAAAACAGAAAAGCGCGACCGCAAACCTGTACCGAAGCGGAGGCGGCCTCTCCCGCGCTACCATCTACCTCTTTGCCAATCCTGGCAAAATCGTGAGAAAAGAGCTCAGGCAGACAAGCTCATTCGTGCAATGGCTGAGGACCTCCAATGAAAACGAACCGGATTGAAGCATTCAGTGACGGCGTTATTGCGGTGATCATCACGATTATGGTGCTGGAACTTAAGGTTCCACACGAGATGACTGTCGCGGCTGCGGTGGCAGTGTTGCCATCGCTTTTGGTCTACGGCCTGAGTTTTCTCGTAGTTGCGATCATGTGGGTCAACCACCACCATTTTTTGGATACGGCGAAACGGGCCGATGCGCCCTTGCTCTGGAGCAACAATAATCTCCTGTTTTGGATGTCGCTGATTCCGTTCGTCACTGCCTTTATGGGACAGAACTGCGCCGCACCATTTGCAGTCGCAGCCTACGGCGCAGTGCTGGCGTTGGTGTCCTTTGCTTTTTTGCTGCTGCAAATCGTTTTGGCCAAACAGGACGCTGAGGACGGCGTCCGTCAAATTCGGTACCGGCGCCTAAATAGGAAAGCTGCTTTTTCGGTGGCCTTGTATGCAATCTCCGCGGGATTGGCATTTGTCTCCGTCTATTTTTCGTTCGCGATCTTCGGCTTGATTCCGATGTTGTATTTCTGGCCGGAGCGCGAGCTGAATGAAACCCTCTCGTGATTTCCCGCTGGCTTGCTCACTGTTGAGTTAGATTCACGTATGGAGAACATGACAAGGCGGCTCTCGAAGATTTACGCAAAGCCACTTCGATGTTACAAATGTCACAACCTCTAAAAGCAGAGTTCAGGAATGTGATTTCAAGAGACTTAGGGGGAACACGACGGAAGGGACCATATCTACCTCATGAAGCCGCGCATTGCCATCCCCGTTCCCAACTCTGATCCTGAGTACTCCACGCGCGCTCTGCCCGAGTATGTGAACTCGATCGCGGGTGCCGGTGGCGAGCCGGTCGTGATTGCGCTCAACCTCTCCAACCATGAAGCCATGCAGTTGGCCAAATCCTGCGATGGCATTCTGCTCCCCGGCTCACCCGCCGACATCGATCCGCAGAAGTACGGAGAGGCTCCGAACCCCCGCGCCAGCCCGCCCGACCCCGCGCGCGACAACGTCGATGAACTTCTCCTTCAAGACGCGCACAACATGCGCAAGCCCATCCTCACCATCTGCTACGGCACCCAGTCGCTCAACGTCTGGCGCAACGGAACCCTGGTGCAGCACATCGAGTCGCCGGTGCAGCACGCCCGCACCCCCGGCGCGCCGCGCACAGAAGTCATCCAGCACGCCGCCGAGGTTGCACCGGACTCGGCTCTTGCGGCGATTACCCGCGAGCAGCACCTCACCGTCAACTCCAGCCATCACCAGGCCGTGGCCACGCCCGGCGATGCCCTCAGGGTCGTTGCCCGCTCGCCGCAAGATGGAGTCATCGAAGCCGTCGAGGGAACCGCCGAGGGACATTGGGTTCTCGGTGTGCAGTGGCATCCCGAACGAACCTTCGAAAAAAACGAAGTGTCGCGTCATATCTTCGAAAAACTGGTGGCCGAAGCGCGCGCATGGCATCAGCGCCTCGCCCTCCATTCGCCCGACTTTGAAAACGTAAGGATTGATCAGTAGGTTAATCGTTGGAAGGCCTTGGAGTACCTGGGAAGGCAATCGTTCTGAAATTAGCCGAACCATTGCCTCTCTCGCCAACTTCGCTCAAACAACGATTATCCAATTTGCCAATCGTTGCTGTCTTCAGAGCCATCTCCGTTCTAAGATGTGGCTTGGACAATCAGCTCCGGAAAAGCAGCACGGGGAAAGATTATGACTCTTGCATTGGATCTCACTGACAAGGTTGCGCTCATCACCGGAGGCTCGCGCGGAATCGGCGCTGCCTGTGTCCGTCTCTTCGCCCAGGCTGGCGCGAACGTGCTCTTCAACTACCAGAAGTCGTCGGAAGCCGCGGAATGCCTGGTAATCGAGTGCGGTGCCGATCGCACAGCGGCCGTGCAGAGCGACCTGATCGGCGAGGGTGCCGAGGAGATGCTGGTTGAAGATGCGGTCTCTCGCTTCGGTCGTCTCGATATCCTCGTCGTCAACCACGGCATCTGGCCGCCCGAGGATCGGCCCATCGATCAATTGAGCGACGAGCAGTGGCGCTCCACCATGGCCGTCAACTTGGACAGCGCATTTTTGCTGGTGAA
>Ga0316217_10007288_pt1 | contig 10621 bp, 4 predicted proteins | sample 1anoAmetaG_FD_203633 | JGI IMG/M metagenome (GOLD analysis project Ga0316217, IMG submission 203633) | Freshwater microbial communities from Trout Bog Lake, Wisconsin, USA - 1anoA | ecosystem: Environmental > Aquatic > Freshwater > Lake > Hypolimnion/Profundal zone | place: USA: Wisconsin... | reverse complement strand
GCTGGAGCTGCGCCTGCTTCTCGTCATCCTGAATCCGCGCAATGTCCGGAGCCTTGGCCGCGGCGACTTTCAACTCGGCGATCTGTTTCTTGAGCACGTCATTTTCCGCGCGCAACGCCGCCAGCGCGTCCGGGCTGGCCATCAGCGTCTGCACACGCGACTGCAGCGCCAGATTTTCCAGCGCGAGTTTGTCGGCGCGTTCCGTTTGAACGGCAAGTTTCTGGTTGGCCTCGACCAGCGCCGCCTGCAATTCCTTCATCGCCGCCGAGTCCGCCGTGAGCGTGACGACATTCGTCCGGGTTTTGCCCTGCGACAGGCTGGCTTTGAGCAGGTCATTTTCCTTCGTCAACGACTCAACCTGCTGCCGCGCCCGGTCCAGCTCGCGCGAATCAATCGCCGCCGGCTGCACGGAAAGCGCCTCCTTCAACTTCGCGGCCAGCGTCGTGTTGTCGGCCTGCAACTGCTGAAGCTGGTTGCGCAAGTCCGTCACCTCCGCATCCGACTGCACGGGAGCCGCGCCCGGCCCTGCATTCGCTGGTGCAGCCGTTCGCACCGGCGCATTCGCCGCCACCGGAACCGGCGCCGGCAGCGCCGCCGTGATGTCGGCGATTTTTCCCGCAAGATATTTCAGCCGGAAGTTGACGATGTTCGGATTCCAGTCGGGAAAAACCTTCTGGAATTTTCGCAGTTCCGTCTGCACCTCGGCATATTGCGCCAGCGCCCGCTGCGGCTGGCCGGAATCCGCCAGACTGTCGGCCTGCTGAAGCTCACTGTAAATCATCAGGTATTGATCGTCCGCGTCGGCCTGCGCGAATGCGGGCGTCAACCCGGCGGCGAGCAGAAGAATGACGAGGGCGAAAATTTGTTTCATGCCGGCAAAATACCCGAACGCCATGGCGCTTGGCAACGCCGCCGCGCGACGAATCCGCGGTCACCGTTCCGTCACATCGCCGGAATTGACCCGCACCGGCGGCTTTGGTAGTTTTCCTTGGTCAGTGCCATGAACACCGCGCTACACCAACACGTGCTAGTGTTGAACCGGTTATGGCAGGCGGTCAACGTCTGCACCGCCCGCCGCGCCCTTACGTTGCTTTTTCAAGGCCAGGCACAGGTCGTCATGAACGAGGCGGACGGCTCGTTCCGCACGTTCAATTTTCCCGAATGGCGCAGCCTCTCGGAATCCGCGCCGCACGAGGAATCCGTCCACGCCATCTCCTTCCGCATCCGCGTGCCGCGCGTCATCCTGCTGCTGATGTATGACCGGCTGCCGAAGAAGGAGGTCAAGTTCACGCGCCACAACATTTTTGAGCGCGACAAGAACACCTGCCAGTATTGCGGCGGCGTTTTTGAGCGGAAAGATTTGAACCTTGACCATGTCATCCCGCGCGACCGCGGCGGCCCGACGTCGTGGGAGAACATCGTCTGTTCCTGCATCGGCTGCAACACGAGCAAGGCCAACCGCACCCCGCAGGAGGCCGGCCTGCGCCTCGTCCGCAAACCGAAGCGGCCCAAGTGGCGTCCGTTCGTGCAGATCAACTTCAGCCTGCCGCGGCACGACAGTTGGAAGCATTTCATTGACCTCGCCTACTGGAACGTGGAACTGGGCGAAGATGTGGAGTCGTGAGCAAAGATGGATTCGTGTCAGTTTCCAACTCCTAACTCCTGCGCAAACCATGCTATCGTTGGCGCGTCGAGTTCAATTTATGGATATTGCCCAATGCAAAAGGTTTTTCGTGTTTCATCGAGCAAGAAGAAGTTGTGCTCTGGTTCGTTAATAATATAACCCGCCCAAAGATGATGAGTTGAACCAGCAGCCAAGCTTTCCTTCATAAGTTCCAATCTATCTCGAATACATTTTTCTTTGATTGCATTTGAACACCCAATCAACCGTCGCTCGTTCGTATGCCTAAAACCTTCAAAGGAAGGCACAAGCCAAATTGAAAAAAATGGCACTGACAACTTTGATTGGGAAATCGATTGTTTAAGAGCATCAGCAATTGACGCCTGCAAAGCTTCAGATAAGCGTGGCCTTAATATTTCAATTGCAGCTTTTAAACTCATTATAAATTCCGCTTTCGATCAGCCGACATTGGTAATTGCCTTCATTTTCCACGGCACCGTTACGTCTTCGCGGAAGTTTTCGCGGATTCAATCAGCTCCCAGAACTTTGGATTCTCCTGGAGCGCCTCGTCCTCGGCGATTTTCAAGCCGGATCGGAACAGAAAATCCTTCAACGTGTTCCGGCTCAAAATCCGGTGCACCAGCACGCCGAGGTCGTGCCGCTCAAAATACACGCGGTAATCACCGACGCGGAACCGGTGCAAGGTCCGCGCGCCCTGTTCCAGTTTGCCGAACTGGTCCAGTTCCGTGCCGCGCACCTGCTGCGGCAGGCCGCGAAAATCGCCGAGGATCTGCAACTGGAGTTCCTTGGGCATCCGCGCCAGTTCCGCCGCCGCCGCCGGCGTGAAGATGATTTGAAATGAAGTCATGGCGCGTTCAGGGTCGAAAGCCGCAGCCCAAGAGTCAAGCTTCGGTTACGAAACTCCATGAACCACTTTATCGTGCCTGCACGCGGTAAAATCTCGTGCTGCTGGTGTTTGGGCTGATGTCGCCAAACAAATTAATTCCGCTTGTGCCAGGCTGTGAGGAGCCGATGTTGGTCCAGGAAGTAGAGGCGTCAAGGGTGTTGCGGAACTGAAGCTGGAAGCTCCAGTTGGTCACCGTGGAGCAACTGATCTGGACATTGGTTGCCGTCACCGAAATTTGCGTGACGTTGAAGACTGGCGGAGCCGGATGGTCCGCCGGGTTCAGCGGGTTTGTTCCCGACAAAAACTCGGTCAGGTTGGAAACGCCGTCACCGTCGGCGTCATCCGAGCCGCGCGATTTGTCGGCGGCCGAGCCGAGAGCGTGACCGAAATACGTCAGCCGCCACCAGTCGGGAATGCCATCCGTGTCGCTGAACACGTCGGCGATTTTCTGCACCTGCACGCCGGAGACACGCGCATTGTCCGCCGCCCCCGGAGTAAAAAGAATTTGCAGTTGGGAATTTGCCACCGCGCTCGTAAACACGAGGCTGATGGGAATGTTCTGTCCGCCGGCGGTGGCGTAAATGTCGAAATTTGTCAGCACCTGCCGGCCTTGAATGAAGACGTTGAACTCGCGCTCGCCGGCACCGCTCCAATACGTTTCCGCCTCCTGCAGCGTGATTTGATAAACACCTTCGGGACAGTCGAACTCGTAATAAAATCCACCGCTCGACGTGCTGTAGCGCTCGCGCTGGTAAAGCGATTGCGCGCCGGAGCAAATGCCGCTGATGGAGTTGGCCACATAACCGGTCGAGCCGCCGGAATAGCCGAACGAGCCGAAGCTGTAAGCCGTGTCCTTGATCCAGACATTGCCGGAGCAGTCGGTGACGTTTGCCAGATTGCCCCCGCTCACACGCTGAAGATAATTTCCCGGCACGTTGAAGAAATTAACACCCACGGAGTTTGTCGCGGAAATGTTTCCGGACGAATCCGTGGCGCGGGCGGAAATCTGGTGCGGGCCGTTCAGAAAATTCGAACTGTTCAAACTCGCGCTCCACGAAGTCGTGCCGCTCGCGGTCTGCCACGCGCCGTTGTCGAATTGGAACTCCACCTTGGCCACGGCGACATTGTCGGTGGCGATACCGGAAAGAACCAGGTTGCCGGCAACCACCGCGCCGTTCGTCGGCATTTGCAGGGAAATAAATGGCGGCGTCGCATCGTGAAAGCTGCTGGCAGCCGTGGTGAATTTCAATTCATAAGGTGCGAACATCGCGTTGCCGGAAACGGCATCCACGGCGGAATTGGTAACGCGCACGACGGTGCTGCTCACCCCGGCCAGCCCCGCGCCACCGGCAGTGAACGTCATCGTGTCATTCGCGGGCGACCAACTGAATGTGCCGCTGACCGCCGGGCTGATGCTGAAACTGTTTTGAACGCTGTTCGTGTCCATCGGCTTGCTGAACTGCAAAACAATCGGCGACCATGTCGGCACCGCCGTCGCGCTGTGCAGGGGGTAATTCGTCGTGACCACCGGGTCAAGCGGCTGCCATTGGGATTGTGCGATGAAAATTTTGGCGGTGGTGGACGGAACGGAAATCGTGGGCGTCTGCGACGCGCCGGTGACGGAAATAATTTCGTTGGAGTTCAGCAGATTCACAAGCGCAGAGCCGGGCGCGTAAATCGTCCCACAACTCGGCAGGGTTTGCGATGAGCCGGCAGTGTTTAAAACAACAAAGACTTCCTGCGTGCCGAGCCGGCGCGAGTAGGCCAGCAGCCCGGGACCGGAAGAATTATTCACCTGGCTGACATGCGAACCGAGCGACAGCGCGGGATAAAGCCGCCGGAAATTGTTCAACTGCGCGACGAGCTGAAACAGCGGATGCGTCATGTTGAAACTGTCCACGCCCGCAAGGCCGGTGTCCTTGAACTGCCCGGCGAACATGTCTTCGCGGTCATAGGGATCGGTGGCGCCGTTGAACGCCTGTTCGGTGCCGTAATACAAGCACGGAATGCCGCGCGAGGTGTAGAGAAACGCGAGCCCGACAGCAAGGCGATTGGTGGTGCTGGAATTCAAAAAGCGCGGCTGGTCGTGGTTGTCGAGGAAGGTGACGAGCCGTGATTGCGCGTTGGTGTCGTAATACGTCGCGACGTTCGCGTAATGACTGTCAATCTGGCTGGTCGCTCCGCTGGCGGAGCCGAAGACATTGCCAACCAGGAAATAAAGCGGGTAATCGAGCACCGAATCCAGCATGAACGCGCCGCCGGCTTCTGTGCCGGTGTAGTGACCGCAAAGTGATTCGCTGCTGTCATACACTTCGCCGAACATGAAAAAATTCGGCTTGGCGCTGTTGGTCGCGGCAAAAGCATGGACGGCGGGACACCAATTCTGCCAAAAGCCATCTTCGATGTGCTTAAAGGTATCAATGCGGAAGCCGTCAAAGCCGACCTGTTGAATCCAGTATTGGTAAATTGCGGCCATGTTCGAACGGACGTAAGGCGATTCGGTGCGAAAATCATCCAGGCCGGAAAGTTCCCCCAGTTGATAATGCTGCGGCGTGTTGTAATCGGGAATGGCACCGTAGTTGTGAAAGTAATTGGTCAACTGGTTGTTGCCCGCGGTGTAAGTCGAATTGTAAGTGTCAAACGGCGGCGCATAGGTAATCGAACTGCTATACTTGAGCGTGTAACCGGCCGGCGGAGCCAGGAAATTCGGATAGCCAGCATCCGTGCTGTAGATGAGGTCGTCGCCGTGATTGCATACAATGTCGTCAATCACGAGCAACCCGCGCGCGTGCGCCGTAGCCACGAAATGCTGCAAATCCGCGAGGCTGCCCCAGTGCGGATCCACATGATAAAAATCGCGGGCCGCGTAGCCGTGGAACTGGCCGTGCCCGTTCAAAACGATCGGCGAAATCCAGATGGCGGTCGCGCCGAGCGCCTTGATGTAATCCAGTTTTTGCTCGATGCCCTTGAAATCACCGCCATGCACCGACGTGGTGCCCGTGGCGCTGTAATTTCCGTCGGCATTATTATTGGAGGTGTCGCCGTCGAAGAAACGGTCAGTGACGATCTGGTAAATGCTTTGCGCCTGCCAGAAGCTGTTGGAAACCGACTGCGCGGATACTGGCATCGACCAGTATAAACATGTGATGACGATAACAAAGACACCCCGCGACCACCGGGCATAGCGGGCTTGGTTCATGTGCTTGTCGTTGTGCGTTTTCATTGCAAACGAGCAGGCGCATTGTGCCGGACGCGAGATTGACCGGTCCAAAGACGCTGGCTGATTTATTACCTTATCTGGTTTGATTTCCATTTCTGGTTTGTCAGGGGAAAGAATAATGCAAAATCGTCTTGTGAGATACCGCATGTTTATGCAATTGGAATGAAATCTCGTTCAGCTGGGATTGACAGTGCAACTAAACATCATTCCGGCGGCCCTTGTTGTCATTCCTCGCTACAGTTTTCTACACTAACTCAAATCCACATTGATCCGTGATCGAACAGATTGCCAATAGCTCTGTCTCTATTCGAGTTTACCGGGGTTGTTCAGTCCACGCGAACGCCACAGAAAATAAATCGCCGGATACACCGCCAGCTCCATGATGGTCGAGGTGATGACACCGCCGACCATCGGGGTGGCGATGCGTTTCATCACGTCCGCGCCCGCGCCGTGGCTCCACAAAATCGGCGCCAGGCCGGCGATGATGACGCACGCGGTCATGGCTTTCGGGCGGACGCGCTTCACCGCGCCGTGATAAATCGCGTCACGCAAATCGGCGGTGGATTTCAGCGCGCCGCGTTTCTTCCAGTCGGCAAATGCGAGATCCAGATAGAGCAGCATGACCACGCCGGTTTCGGCGTCGAGCCCGGCGAGCGCGATGATCCCCACCCACACGGCCACGCTCAGATTGTAGCCGCACAGATAAATCGCCCAGAACGCACCGACCAGCGAGAACGGCACTGCCAGCATCACGATGGCGGTTTTGATGGCGGATTTCGTGTTCAGGTAGATGATCAGCGTGATGAGCAGCAGCGTCAGCGGCACGACGATCATCAGGCGTTCCTTGGCGCGCAGCATGTATTCATATTGGCCGCTCCAGAAAATATTGTAGCCGCCGGGCAGCTTGATGTCGCCGTGCGTCACGGCCTCGTTCACGGCGCGCATGGCCATCTGCACATACGTCCCGATGTCCACGCCACGAATATCCACATAGACCCAGGCGTTCGGCACCGCGCCTTCGCTCTTGATGCCCATCGGGCCGTCCACGACTTTCACGGTGGCAAGCTGGCCGAGCGGAATCTGCGCACCGGTTGGCGTGGGCACCACGATGTCCTCGCGCAACGCCCGCAGGTCAGAGCGAAAATCGCGGTCGTAGCGCAGATTGATCGTGTAGCGCTGCAACCCTTCAACAGTCGTCGTCAAAGGCATGCCACCGAGCGCGACGGACAAAACGTCTTGCACGTCGGCCAGCGTCAGGCCGTAGCGCGCGATGGCTTCGCGATCAATTTCAAATTCAATGAACCGCCCGCCCATCACGCGCTCGGCGAACACGCTGGTCGTGCCGGGAACCTTGCGGACGACGGCCTCGACCTCGGTGCCGATGCGTTCGAGCGTGGCCAGATCCGCGCCGGCGATCTTGATGCCGACCGGCGTCTTGATGCCGGTGGAAAGCATGTCAATCCGCGTGCGGATGGGCATTGTCCAGGCGTTGTTCAAGCCGGGAATCTGCACGACGTTGTTCAGCGCGTCGGTGAGTTCGTCCGGCGTGCGCTTGCGGTGAGTGATGACTTTCCCGTCGTCGTCCTGAATGTCCACGGCGGGCCAGTCCGACTCGGGCTTGAGGCGGATGGTCGTTTCGATCATGTCCATCGGCGCGGGATCGGTGGCGGTCTCGGCGCGGCCGGCCTTGCCGAAAACTTCTTCGACTTCGGGAAACGATTTGATGAGCCGGTCGGTGACCTGCAAAATTTCGCGCGCCTTCGTCGGCGAGATGCCGGGAAACGTCGTGGGCATGTAAAGCAAATCGCCCTCGTAAAGCGGCGGCATGAATTCCGAGCCGATGTTTTGGAAGGGAAATAATTTTCCGGCGGAGAACGCCGCACCACGCATCTTGCCTTCGGGTAGTGTGCGCTCAACAATCCAGTTCCACGGTAGAAACACCCACACAATGATTGCTCCAGCACTGATAATCACGGCCCAGCGCCGCTTGATTACAAAGTCCAGCAGCGGATGATAAATCCAGATGAGCAGGCGATTGAGCGGATTTTTTTCTTCCGATGGAATTCTTCCCCTGATGAACCAGCCCATCAGCACCGGCGCGAGCGTGATGGACAGCAGCGCCGCCGCCGCCATGGAATAGGTTTTGGTGAACGCCAGCGGCTTGAACAGCCGGCCTTCCTGCTCCTGCAACGTGAACACTGGCAGGAACGAAACCGTGATGACGAGCAGCGAGTAAAACAGCGTCGGCCCGACTTCCACCGCCGCGTCGCGGATGATTTCCCAGTGCGGCTTCTTGCCCTGGTCGCGCTCGAGATGCTTGTGCGCGTTCTCGATCATGATGATGACGGCGTCCACCATCGCGCCAATGGCGATGGCGATGCCGCCGAGCGACATGATGTTGGAACTGATGCCCTGGCCGAACATCACCAGCAGCGCAATCAGCACGGCGACCGGCAAGATGATGATTGCCACCAGCGCACTGCGCAGGTGCAGCAGAAACGCCAAGCAGACGAGCGCGACGACAATGCTTTCCTCAATCAGCTTGTCCTGAAGTGTTTTGACGGCGCGATCAATCAGCTCGGTGCGGTCATAGTTCACGGTGACTTTCACGTCGTCCGGCAACGCTTTCATCGCTGTTGCCAGCCGCGCTTTTACATCTTGAATGACCTGATACGCATTGGCGCCGTAACGCACGATGACGATGCCGCCGACGGTCTCGCCCTCGCCGTTGGCCTCGGCAATGCCGCGGCGCATGTCGGGGCCGAACTGGATCGTCGCCACGTCGCGCAGCAGAATCGGCACGCCCTTGTCGCCGATGCCGACGGCAATTTTTTTTAAATCGTCGAGGCTGGTGACGTAGCCTTTGACGCGCAGGATGAATTCGCGTTCCGCCAGTTCCAGCGAGCGGCCGCCGACCTCACCATTGCTGCGCTCAATGGCGGTGCTGACGTCCTTCAACGCGAGGTTGTAGGCGCGCAGCTTGGTCGGGTCCACAGTGACCTGATACTGTTTTACGAAGCCGCCCACGCTGGCGACTTCCGACACGCCTGGCACGGCGGTGAGCTGATATTTCAGATACCAGTCCTGCATCGAGCGCAGTTCGGCGAGGTCGCGGTTCGTGGAATTGAGCGAATACATGAACGCCCAGCCCACGCCGGTGGCGTCCGGACCGAGCGACGGCGTCACGCCCTTCGGCATTTGCGCGGTGATGCTGCTTAAATATTCCAGCACGCGGCTGCGCGCCCAATACGGATCGGTGCCGTCCTCAAAAATCACATAGACAAACGAGAACCCGTAAAACGAATAGCCGCGCACCGTTTTGGCCTTCGCCACCGAAAGCATTTTCGTCGTGATCGGATACGTGACTTGATCCTCGACGATGTTCGGGGCCTGACCTTCCCAAGGTGTGTAGATGATGACCTGCGTGTCCGAGAGATCGGGAATCGCGTCCAGTGGAATATGCCGCGCCGCATAAACGCCGCCGAACAACAGTATCGCCGTCGCGAGCACGACGAGAAACTTGTTCCGCAGCGAAAAATCTATGATGCGCTGGAGCATGCGGCTGTTCTCTATTTAACCGGCACCAAATCCATTTCGCACTTCGGGCATTTACCCGGATGATCCGAAACCACCTCCGGATGCATCGGGCAGGTGTAGAGCGGTTTGGCCGCCGGTTTCGCCACCGAGTTTGTCGGTGTTGCCGGCGGCGCCATCACCGGAATCAGCGTCATCGCGCAAAGCGGGCATTTGCCCGGCTTGTCTTCGTGGACGCTGGCGTGCTCCGGCATCGGGCAGGTGTAGTAAAGCACCTTGCCGCCGGGTTGGATTTTTTTCAGCGCCGAGGGCGTGACCGGCACCAGCGCCATGCCGCAGATCGGACAATTGCCCGCGTGATCGTAAATGATCGCCACGTGCTCCGGCATCGGGCACACGTAAACAGTCGCTTCCAGAACCGCCTCGGTCGGCATGGCGGCGTGAATTTCGTTTGCAGAATTGCCGCCGACCAGTTGCGTTTTTGCTCCCGAGGTTGCTCCGCGCATCTTGTCGATCGCCTCGCGCAACTGGCTTTCCGAATCCAGCAAAAATTGTCCCGAGGTCACGACGCGTTCGCCCGCGCTCAGTCCGCTGGTGACCTGGTTCATGCCGTCTTCCGCCTCCACGCCGAGCGTCACATTGCGCGCTTCGAACTTGCCGCCGTCCAGCGCCACGAACACCGTGTTCCGCGCGCCGCTGCGCAACACCGCTTCATCCGGCACCAATACCACCGAGGGGTCCAATTCGGCCTGGATCTGCGCGGAGACGAACATGCCCGGCTTTAAATAGTAACCCGGATTTTCAAACTCCAGCCGCACTTTGGCCGTGCGTGTTTTCTCATCCACCGTCGGATAAACAAACGTCACGCGGCCGCGAAATTCGCGGTCCGGCATGGACGCCACTTTCACCACCGCTTCCTGGCCGAGCTGGACGAACGGCAAATCCTGTTCGTAGATTTGCGCCATCACCCAGACGATGCCGAGGTCGGCGATGCGGTAAAGCCGAATGCCCGCGTCCACCATCTGGCCGGCCACGGCGTCTTTCTCGATGACGAAGCCGGAAATCGGCGCGGGCACGGTGAGCGTTTTGAGCACGGCACGATTGCTTTCGATCTCGGCAATTTGCGCGTCGGACACGTCGAAATTTTTCAAGTTGCGGATGGCGTTGTTCCGGTCGGCAATCACGCTTTTGAATTTTTTAAAGCTGTTCGTGACCGTTCTCAAGAACTCCACCTGCGCATCGTAAAGGTCCGGCGCATGCACTTCAAACAACGGTTCACCGCGATGCACGAGCTGACCGGTGGCGTCCACGTCCAGCTTGTCAATCCAGCCGCGAAACC
>Ga0316217_10007287_pt1 | contig 10622 bp, 14 predicted proteins | sample 1anoAmetaG_FD_203633 | JGI IMG/M metagenome (GOLD analysis project Ga0316217, IMG submission 203633) | Freshwater microbial communities from Trout Bog Lake, Wisconsin, USA - 1anoA | ecosystem: Environmental > Aquatic > Freshwater > Lake > Hypolimnion/Profundal zone | place: USA: Wisconsin... | reverse complement strand
CTGGGTGGAAAGCTCCTTGAAAAGGTCTGATGCGGAGTTAGGCAATCTGGCTAGTGATCGGGCTGATGCACCGTCTTCCGGAAAGGTAAAATCGACCCACAAGGTCCGGAGCATTTTGGCGAGATGGGACTTGCCGCTGCCGAAGAAGCCGCTGATCCAGACACCGGGCTGCTCAGGTGCGGTGATGTTTTTCAGAAAGGTGGAGAGGATCTTTTCCAGCCCTTTTTCGTACTGACCGTCGCAAACGAAGGTTTCCACCTCATAGCGCAGGGTCTCAAGTGATTTTTCCGTCCGATCATCCGACACATTGGCCACGCCGTTGTTGGCGATGACGTTTTCCGCTGGGTTTTTGAAGTAGATATCTTTGTTGCTGAGCATTTAAGCCCTCCTAAACCTCTGAATGTGCAGTGATCGGAACCGCCAGGTAATTCCAGCCGTCACGGGCGTCCAGCAGACGGTAGTTATTGTTTTCGTATTCACCCGGGAAGAAAACGACCATCCGCCCACGGATATTCGGCGCGGTAAGCTGGACAATCTCCGATACTCTGGCGAAACCGAACAGGCAAGCGATCCCCATGATGGCAACGACCGTCTGGTCGTTCACGTCCGCCTGCGTTAACTGGTCGGTGATGGCAGCGACAACCGACTCGACGAACTGGGGGAGCAAGCCTTCAATGTCCTCGGGCGCCTCGAAATAAGTATCGTGGTAATCCAGGCCCGCCATCCATTCCGGGAAACTATCGGTCAGATCCAACAGTTTCCAGTTGTGGCCGGCAGTCTTGGTTGCAATTTCGAATTCATCAACCTTGGTACGGAAGCGCAGTTCGTCGGATTTGTCATAGACGATGAAAATCACACGCTGGGCACCGGCCTGCCCCTGTTGCCAGGGAATGGCGATGTGGTTTCCGTATTCGCGAAGCAGTTTGTCAAGCTTGCTCACTTAATAGCTCCTGTTCATGGGCATTCAGCAGGTCTGGGAATCGAATGTCAATGACCTCTCCGGCACGGCGGTAATTCAGCCATCCATTCTGCGATGCGGCAATGGCCAAGTCATGCACCTTGTCCTTGGAAATATCCAGCAGGCGGACCCAATAGCTGTCGAAAAGACGCTGAGCGCGGGCTCCTTCGAGGTACGCCAGGAGCAGGGCATAGGTCACCGCGGCCGGCGTGATGACCGGTTGAGTCCTGATCTTCCTGATCCTGCCGGATAGGTAGCCAGCCTGGGTCCAGGTGGAGTTGATGTTCTGGGCGGTCGATTTGACCGTGGCCTGGCTGAAACGTCCCGGTGATTGGGTTTCCAGATAAATAACCATATCGGCACCGTTCAACTGCTCGCCATGTTTCATCTGCAAAATACGCTCGAGAGAAGATCGCAGCAAGGTATCCCTGGCCACAGCACACAAGAGGGCCAGAACAGGATGACCTTCGCCTGCCATAACCAGGAAATGCCGCATGACTCGGAAAAGGCAGGTGTTACCGTCAAGGCTATACAATCCGGTCAGCCGCTCAGCAGTCAACTTGCGGGCGGTAAGGGTGGTCTTGCCGAGGAGATTGTCCTCTATGATGGCTCTGAAATAATCGTCTTTTGTCGATTCTGGCGGGCAAACGGCAATGATGGTCGATAATTCGTCGAGCATCATAGTCCGGCTGGTGTGAACGCTGGCCTTGCCGAAGCGAAAGCCTAAAGAAAAGAGTCGGTCCTCTTTGCCTTGGGCTTCGGGTAGTACGAGTTGTGAGGACATATATAGATGCTCCGGAATACATATGATGCTTTCTACGGTAGTTTCCGCTCAATAGTGCAGTTGATCTTAAGGAGCCACTTGGGATCTTTTGGTGCATTTCCCACCGGCAGCGAGGTCGCCAGGACGGCCGGGACCGGTTTTTTCCGGGCAATATAACCAGCCAGGGCTTTGGTCTTCACCTGCATTCCCACTAGATCCAACAGGTAGCCGAGTCGCTGTGCCCACGCCACCGGCGACAGTTCGGCAAGCCTGGGCAACTCGTCACCATCGATGTTCCCAGCGAATTCGGAAAGAAGCATTGCGATGTTGTCCATCCCACCTGCGTGTTGGGGATAGCCTACGAGGTCAAGTGCGGTCGATCCGGGGCAGGAGGCGAGCACTGGCCCCCGCGGGGTGTTAACGGTCACTGTCGGGATACCAGCGACTCCTTTCCTGGCGACAAACTCTATGCGGATCTTGCCACAGACAATTGGAGCCTTGTTTTTGGCCACCACGACTTGGAGCGCCTGCGGTGGGCGACGAGATGCCCCGTGGTAGAGGCCGGCGCTCAGGAGCCCTATATAGTAAGACTCTCCCTGGTGCTCCATGAGAGCGTGGATGAACTGCTCCGGTGGCAGACAGCCCAGGCTCCGGTATTCAGGCGGGACAATGACATAAAAACCCCGGCAAGGCATTGCGATATCGCCTTTTTGCCGGAGTCGGCGCAAGGCTGCACGAACTGCAATATCGGAACACCCAAGGATGTTTTTCGCATCTGCCGTAGTAAAAGTGTATTTCCCTTGGGAGGCCAACTCGACAATGAATTTCGCAGCCGACATGCTCACGCCCTCCCTTGAAACTGCTCTGGAAAAGTAACACTTTCCGTTAGAGTTTGCGAGTGAAATGTCTCTTAATAAACAGCGAAACCGGCCTCAGGCGATTTTCTGCGGATCGCTTCCTTGGAGGTGGCAGATGGGGTGCCGGTAGCGGACCGTTGCTATCATCGGGAGATGGTTCAAAACGTCCGGTTTATGGCCTCTGAGCTAGGCTTATCCTTGCTTGTCAGGTAGTAAAAAAGGAATCAAAGGCTAGAAATAAGTTATTTCAGTTAGTTACGTCGCAATTGACTGCTTTGCATTGTAAAACAACTGTTGCATTGGGAAAAAATAGATACCCTCATTGTTTGTATTGGGAAAAAATAGATAGGCATTGGGAAAAAATAGATACCCTCATTGTTTGTATTGGGAAAAAATAGATAGGTATTGGGAAAAAATAGATACCAGTGATATTGAAAATGTAAGACGATAATACGTATGAGTAACACAGGAATATCAATTCAGGTGCAAAATATATAGATTTAATGCCGTAGACGGGTTGACATTTTCTTTTAACAGCCTTACCATGATCAAAGGCAAAGAGTTGCAGGACATCTTTTAGCAGTTAAACACTAACGGACATGATGCTTTTGACTGATAGGCAGTCAAACAACAGGAGATTTGCCATGAATGGAAAAATATCACTAACGGATTGCCTGGCGGTTGGTTTAACCGACTACTCCAAGAATATCTTCGGTACTGTGCAATTGGACGTGTCCGGTCTGATAGAGCGGATTAACACGATCTGTGAACGCTACGCCGACATTGTCAGCAGTGATTATGCAGAGTTTACGTTGGAGGAGTGGTGTGCGATTTGCGACTCGCTCAATGGCGTAATCATCGGATCTGCTGATACAGATGTGGACGTTTATGATGCGATCATGGACGCAGAGCAAGATCGCGAGCTTGGCCGCAGGTGGGATGTCGATGCCATGGCGCTCGCAACTCGCCTAACCGAACTGTCCTCTGCACAGTTTTACTCCGCCCTTGAGGTCGTTTCCCGTTTCTGGATACATAAAAAGAACGGTAACTGGAAGTCTTACACTGATCTGCTGGAGGCCGCTGGGGCGGTGATACTTCCTTTTAGGCCAGGTGCCGCTTCGCTGATACCAATGTCCTTCGGCCTCTAACCACCACCAATCGGACGCCATGCTGGGCCCGTGGTGCTCGATCCTCGAAGGGATTCCCAGGTTCTGGCAGGATGGCACCTGACGTTTCGGCTCTATACAAGAGCAACTGGAGGCAGTTGTAGCGAGAATAGCTCCTGACAGACCAGCTCTCACAGGATGACTACGTTGGCTGCAGTTGCCTTCAGTCTTTGACGCTCAAACCGAAACCGATACTAAATCAAGGTACTGACGCCTAGATATCATCACCACTACAGGTGCTCTGGGCGTATCGGTACCAAACCGGCTCCAGGGAGGCCCAAATGATCACTGACCACCGCAATTTCTCGGTAAACGATGCGATTGACAAATATCTTACCGACTCTGGCTACACCTTTAACCGGTACACAAACGGTTTTTCAGTTGGATTTTGTCATGAGGAGTGCGGCGAGCAGTTCTTTTACTCGGTAGTTATTGCCGGGGGTAAGGGGCTCGTGCAAGCCTGCGCATGGCTTGGTTTGACACCGGAAGAGGTGCCAGAGGGGCTGTCCACGCTTGCCAATAAGCTTCGGATCGGGAACCATTTTTACGGGGCGCTTGGCGAGATCGAAAACGCAGGCAAGGTGGAGGTAGCCTATTGGCTTAACCTGCTAATCCCGCAAACTGCAGGTTTTGACGCGGATTACAGCTTCGTTTTGAGAGCCTTCGATGTAATGCATCGGGACGTCCAACGCTTTTATGGCGCGGTGTACGAGCTAAGGCTGAAGTACGAGCGGAGCCCTATGGTTAAGTCAAGGCCAACCTTGGTATGGAGTGACGGGCGCCACCTGACTGCACCGGGGCAATCACGCGAGTAGGGTGGCAGCGTATCAGCCACTCGGTCGCCGGCCACAGAGTCGCTACGAGTGCACTGTCTGTTGGAGGTGGCTGGGGCGATGATTCTTGCTTTTAGGCCGGTACCGAACAGTTCGCCACCATGTCCTTTGAATTTAACCACAACCACTCGGCCATGATTGGCCCATTGGAATAACCGCACCATTATTATAAGGAGATCGCAATGGCAGTAACCACAGGAAAGCTTATCGTTGGGAATTTTTCTAAAAACGGTCGCTATGCAGAACCGGGTCAGCCCTCGCACGACAGGCTTTTGCGGCTTTCGGTGACTCCGCAGATGATTGAATCGTGTGTACTTTACGGTAATGACATGTTTCGGAGCGCTTCCAACAGTAATATTGATCCCGAAACCGTCGACACTTGTCATTATGCTGAGAATAGTGGAAACCACGTCGAGATGGTGAGTCTCATGTGGCAAAATTACATCGATTCTGACGACGAATTCGATGGTGAAGCCTTTTACATCGGCTATGCGGTCGAGCTTCAGATTGATGGCGTGTTTATGCGCGCCAACTACGGTGAGATTCCTGGCACTCAGTATAGCAGCACTGTGGATGATGATATGCGTCGGCGTGCCGAGGAGGCATTCATTCGGGCAGCTGCTCTTATCGGTGTTCCCGTGTCCAGGGGGCTGATCATTGGCACTTAGCCGTGGGCTGGCATAGACGCCGGTGTCCGGTCACAAATATAAGCGAATCCGCCTTGATCCAATCGAGAGTTCCGCGCGCACAACAACTGGCGTATCCGCACCAAGAGTCTGGCCTCCGAGAGGTAGGTTCGGCTCATTGGGAGTAAGTAACCTTTGATAGCACAAGGAGAGTCGGATCTGCTGATACAGCTATGGACGTTTATGATGCGATCATGGACGCAGAGCAAGATCGCGAGCTTGGCCGCAGGTGGGATGTCGATGCCATTGCGCTCGCAACTCGCCTAACAGAACTGCCCTCTGCACAGTTCTACTCCGCCCTTGAGGTCGTTTCCCGTTTCTGGATAAATAACAAGAACGGCAGCTGGAAGTCTTACACCGACCTGCTGGAGGCCGCTGGGGCGGTGATACTTCCTTTTAGGCCAGGTGCCGCATCGCTGATACCAATGTCCTTCTGCCTCTAACCACCACCACTCGGCCATGATTGGCCCATTGGAATAACCGCATCATTATCATAAGGAGATCGCAATGGCAGTAACCACAGGAAAGCTTATCGTTGGGAATTTTTCTAAAAACGGTCGCTATGCAGAACCGAGTCAGCCCACGTACGACAGGCTTTTGGAGCTTTCGGTGACTCCACAGATGGTTGCATCGTGTGTACTTCACGGTAATGACGCGTTTTGGAGCGGTTCCAGCAGTCGTATTGCCCCTGAAACCGTCGACACTGGTCACTATGCTGAGAATAGTGGAAACCACGTCGAGATGGTGAGTCTCATTTGGGAAAATTACCTCGATCCTGACGACGACTTCGAGGAGGAAACCGTTTTATTCTTCGGCTATGCAGTCGAGCTTCAGATTGATGGCGTGTTTATGCACGCCAACTACGGTGAGATTCCTAGCCCTCAGTATAGCAGCACTGTGGAAGATGATATGCGTCGGCGTGCCGAGGATGCATTCATTCGAGCAGCTTCTCTTATCGGTGTTCCTGTGTCCAGGGGGCTAATCATTGGCACTTAGTCGTGGGTTGGCGCAAATGCCGGGAACCGATTACATGTTTGCGCGAATCCGCATTGATATACGCGAGAGTTTCGTGACCGCAACAACCCGCGTATCCGCACCAAGAGTCTAGTCTCCGGCAGGCAGGCCAGGCCCATTGGGAGTAAATAACTTTTGATAGCACAAGGAGGGCACGATGAAAAAACAGAAAAACAAGCCGGGCGTCGCTGATATAGAAGCGAAAGATAATAAGGTGATGTGGGAGCGGCCCTCGGACGGACTCTTGGAGTTTGTGTTGACTCCAGAGACGTTAAACCAGAGCGTATTCTTCGACGCAGACAGATTCGCGGTGTACGACCGTTCGCAGATTGACCCAAGGTTCATGTCTATCTGCAGCGATCTTTTCGCCGAAAATGGTAGCAACAACATCCGGCTTGTGAGTTTCAGTTGGTCTGATGAGGAGACCGGTGCTGACGCCACACAGCAGGAGATCGAGGCATCCAGCCGCTTTTCCCTTTTAGTCGAACTCAAAATGGGCGAGCAATTCATAAATGCCGAGTTCGGGCCTTACCCGGCCAGATACAGCCGGATGCTTGACGAGGGCTTCAGATTTCGGGCTAACAATGCTTTTGTTCGCGCGGCGGCCTTGATTGGTATCTCAGCCAGCATCGGGATTGTTTTTGACGAAAAGGCAGCATAGCCAGCGGTGTGCCAGCCTATTTTCTTGACGGTAGTCTTGGCCCATCACCAAATTTATGAAGATCGTGCTCTACGTCATTACTCGATCGATATGATGACAGAGCACGTTTTTTATCTGCGGAAACCAATACTGAGGTGTCGCGATGATCAAAATCTACGCTGGACGCAATCGGCATCAACTCAGGCATGCCAAGGCAGATGGCTGTATCTGGGAATGCGAAGTCTCTCCAGGGACCTTGGCCAAATCCATCCGTGACTTTAAGTGTTCCGGGTATGCCGCGGTGCACTGGGGGATCTGGCTCGAGATTGACGGCACAAGAATTGAGTCCATTAAGATTAAAAACGCGCCAAAAGGTGATATGTCGCCCGAGCTTGTCGGGTACTGCGAGGAAATGCTTGATGAACTCCGCCGCGCAAAGATCAAATTCCGCCCGTTGCGGTTCGGGCTTTAGCTAGCTGTAAGGATTTTCACTGGGCCCGGACACATCCGAGGGTATCCCGACACGTAAGCCTAACGTTTGGATGGCAGCAAGCTTTTGGCGGGTAAAGGCCGCCAACAGACGCTGGTTGTCAGGATGGCTGGAACAATCCACGGCCAACTGGCCCAGCCGGTCGCCTAATCGGTTGATGCCTCAGAGCAGAAAATGAGACGGCGGCAGTCATGAGGGTTCCAGGTAATTCACTATTGTGCCTCCTTGGGATCGTGCAGTACTGCTCGCGGAAGGATCGTGGGCAGATCCCCGGTTAGCGGCACATAGCTTGGCGGAATAATCCCGGCTTTCCTGAGGCTGATGAGATCCGATTCCGTGATTTTTGGCAGGACCAATGTAGCAGTAAAGCGAAGGTCTTCCATCTGATCCAGACGATCTGCAGAAAAGCAGCGCAGTCTCGAGCCATTTTCAAAGGCTAGTGACATCTCGGAATTTTTGACCGTATGATAGGGCCTGGTTATCGACAACTGCACGGCATGCCACCGAATGGCCGGCCAATGCACTTCCCGCACTGCCTGATATCGTTCACCTATTAAGGCGAGGTTCTCATTCGGCCGCTTCTTCGCACGAGTTACCAGGTCTATTATCGACTGCTCGTATATTTTCATATGCCGAATGCCAAGCTCATGAGCGGCGGCAATTCCTGGCTCTCAACGGTAGTCTCGAGCTGCTTCGGCGTGTCGAGCCACACCCGAAGCACCGATAATTTTTTGGTAATCTGTTCCTGCTCCCGGAGAAAATGTTTCTGCGCCGCCAGGACCTGTGCCGTCACTGCCGTCTCGGTATTACTCATGCAACACCTCGTAAAGTTTTTAGTTTCGGCCTGTGCTGTGTGCCTCAAGCCCGAATGTTGCCGGGGTTTAGATCCAGACAGTTGATAGCGGGTATTCCCGCAATGCTCGCCAGATAGCCGAAGGCGGCTGAGGCAGCGCTCTCCTGTCCGGACGCTACGAAAGAATCGCCTGGCGGTGAAGCCTGGCCGCCGGAAACGGCCAACAGATTAATGATCGACTTGCCACCCATGTCGCTGGAGGATATTTCATGATAGGACATATTGCAGTAATCGACACAGCTTCCAAAGATGAAAATCACTGCGGTTGCATCCGCTCGGTACACACGTCCGTTGACGACGCGCTTTTAGTCTGGGAACGCGATGATCGCTCCCAGAACATTCGCAGGGTCCCGAAACATTACCGTATCGGAGAAGCCGTCCGCTGGGTTGATGCCACCCACTGCTACTACCCTGAGTTCGAACTCCAGAGGAAAGCCGATGCGGAGATGCGCCCCTTGAAATTCGGTCTCTAAGCAGATGATGCCATCAGGTCACTGCGCCGCAGGTCTCCTTTGACATCTAATGTCGTACTCAATCCGGACCGTTGATGATAGTGGTCGCTTGCTTGGGTGCCTTCAAAGGCCAAAGCGCGGTTTCGGGTCGTGTTCAAGCGGGATCGGGGTCTCCACCGCCGCTGGAGGTGGGCAACAATCAGGGATCGTTTCCATCCATGAGGTGGGGTGCGCGCTAAGTAAGCCGGCGGCAGCCATAATGCCTGCAATTGTGGCCAGGTCAGCGTCGATTCCGTGAAAACCAACCAAACCTGTACCTGCAGCCACTGCCCGTAGAATCATATGCCGGGTACGATTGTTTATCAGTATTCCAGAGGTTTTCTCAAAGCGGCCAAGTAGGCGTTCTGCTTCCCTTGTGGTCATTTACCAGCCCCTCCTTTCCGGTTCCGCAACTGTTTGGCCAGAGGATTACGAATCAGAAGGGTTACGCCCGGACTGCTCTCCTCCTTCTTCCTTTTTTGCTATAATAGTGTGGCCATCCCTGCTTCTAACTCAGTGTTTTTACAGCCCGAAGACGGGCTTGGGGATCGACGGTGTTGGCATGTCGGGCCCGTTCTGCTCTATCCATTTGGCGACGACAGCAAAGGAATCCGTCAATATGTTGAACTGAACATCGTAGACAACAATTCGCCAGTTTTGGACACAAAAAGCGTAAAAAAGCCCGGCGCGTATATCCTCCGGAATAATGCCGCCTGCCTTCTCATACTCCACCATGTCGTTCAGCCACTGTGTCACGGTTCGGTTCATCGGTTGGTCTCCAAATTCCCCTGCAACTGCTATTGCTGCCCGCCTATCATGTATGAGCTGCCTATTTAACATCGTTTTCAGCTATTGACAGCTTATTTGCCATCTTTGCCAAGGCAAATCATGATGTTGAAAAAAATATTCTGCGACTTGTGCTAGTAAGCATGTCTGCAGGGCATAATTATAGCATATAACAGGCAATAATTGTATCTGTTTAGATGCCAGTCCTGGTTTGTTTGTATCCAAGATCCGAGTTACTTATACCGATGGCGAGATGTATGATGCACAAATGACATCTTGTATTACCTTGAAGGCTGCTGCGAATTTACTTGTCAGAGGGAATGTCATAAGCTGGATTGCTGGCGTCTGGTGGGTGCTGTGTTCCTGTCCCCTTTGAGTTGATATGAGTTGACGCAAGGCCCAAGTGTTATGTGAGCCCGTATGCCATTGAATCGCTGCGACGCTGTGGCAGTCGCCTGGATTCAGGATGGACACGGCTAACCAAGGCCATTACGCGCAGGCCGAGCCGCTTTACAAACGCTCTCTGGCGATTTTGGAGAAGGCCCGCGGCCCGGATCATCACGATGTGGCCATGAGCCTGAGCAGCCTCGGGTCGCGGTACGAGACCCAAGGCCAGTGTGCGCAAGCTGAGCCGCTCTACAAACACCCGCTCCGCTGGCTATCATGGAGAAGGCGCTCGGCCCGAACCATCCGCCAGTTGCCCGAGCCCTTGGGGACATGGCTTCCCTTTATCGGGCAACCGGTCGGGAGAAGGCCGCGGAGGGGCTCGAAAAACGCTCCGAAACAATCCTGGCGATCGGTAGATGAAAGCGAAATAGTAGTCGAGTAGTGCGCAGGGAAGGGTAGCGCCGCCCCGGGATCTGTGTTATATTCCTAAAACAGGAATCGAACCCAGGTCCGAAAGGGGCTGGTACACAGATGGTACACAACTGGTACACGCCAGGCGGAGATGGTGGCTGTAACTACTTGTAAAATAAGGGGGTTAGAGGTTTCGAGCGGGCATTCGTCTCCCGCCACCTCCACCAAGTAAAGGTCTCATGAAGACCGGAGAAGAACAAAAGCTCTGTGAAAACAGGGCTTTTTCT
>Ga0316217_10007286_pt1 | contig 10622 bp, 10 predicted proteins | sample 1anoAmetaG_FD_203633 | JGI IMG/M metagenome (GOLD analysis project Ga0316217, IMG submission 203633) | Freshwater microbial communities from Trout Bog Lake, Wisconsin, USA - 1anoA | ecosystem: Environmental > Aquatic > Freshwater > Lake > Hypolimnion/Profundal zone | place: USA: Wisconsin... | reverse complement strand
CGCCACGAAGATCACGCCGTCGCAGCCCCTGAGGATGAGCTTGCGGGAGGCGTCGTAGAACACCTGGCCGGGCACGGTGTAGAGGTGGAACCTTACCTTGAAGCCCTTGATCACCCCCATGTCCAGCGGCAGGAAGTCGAAGAACAGGGTGCGGTCGGTCTCGGTGGCCAGGCTCACCAGCTTGCCGCGCTTCTCGGGGTTGGCCTGGGAGTGGATCCATTGGATGTTGGTGGTCTTGCCGCAAAGGCCCGGACCGTAGTAGACGATCTTGCAGTTGATCTCGCGAGATGCGTAATTTATGAAGGTCATGGGTTTGGTCCAGGGTAGCCGGGCTCAGTCGCCGAAGAGCTTGTCGATGTCTTCATCCGTGATTTCCGAGAACGGACTTTCGAACCGGGCGGATTCCGAGGCCTGGTTCTGGGCCCGTTCCTCCACCCGCTCGAAGATCTCCTGCAGTTCCCGGCTGGCCTTCTTCACCCGGAGCCTGACCAGCGCGAGGCTCGAGCTCTGGTCGAAGATGACCACCAGGATGCCGCGCTTGCCGACGATGGAGATGTGAAGATTGTCCTTCTCCCCCTCGTGGAAGAGCAGGCTGAATTCCTTTTCCCCGATCAGTTTGGCCAGCCCGTCGGTGGCGGCCACGTTGCCTGCGGTGAGGGAGGCCAGGCTGGTGGCGTCGATGCTGCGCACGTCCCCTGAAGCCGCGATCTGCTGGCCGTTCTTGTCCACCAGGAAGACCACCTTGCTGGCGGAATCCTGCTGCAGGCGACCGATGATCTCCTGCAGCTGCTCGAACTCTTCTTCGAACATGACGAGATCCATCTTCGTCACAATGACCTCCAGCCGTTCCGTGTAACCGAGGATACCGCAGTTGCCACGCGCTGGAGGCAATAGCCGTCGCGCCCTATTGTTTGAGGGTGAAGTGGTCGAAGGCTGCGCCATCGCCGTCGATCTGCCTGAAGTCCACCCGGGAGGCGGTGATGTCGAGCAGGGAGACCGATGGCGTCCGCTGCGCGGGCCCGTCCCGGCGCTCCGGGCAGGCCGCGCCGGTGGCGACCAGGATGGGGCCGGACCCGGCGCCGGCGGGCATCTGGGTGCGCTGGTAGGGATGGCGGTGGCCGGTGAAGACGATCGCCACGCGGTACTGCTGGAACAGTGGCCACAGGGATCCCATCCCGCCGTCATCGCGGCCGCCGGGCGCCGGGTCCGTGGCCGGGCGCCGGAAGACGACGAACCGCCATCGGGCGGCCTGGGCGCCGGCCAGATCCCTGGCCAGCCAGGCCCTGCGCCCGGGATCGTCCCAGTGGGCGGCGCGGCCGGAATCGAGGACCGTCCAGTGGACATCCCCCGAGGGGAAGGAGAATCCGCCCGGAACCGGGAACCGGCCATCCGCCTGCGCCGGCGGGGGCAGGCCGTGGACCTGCCCGCTCCAGGCTTCCGCTCCGCCCCGGGGCTGATCCCAGTAGGCGCGGTAGGCGAGCCGGCCGGCGGGGCCGGAATCGCCCGGGGCGCAGACCAGCAGGGTGCTGCGCATGAACGGGGCGCCGGCCCTGGGATCGCGCTGTCCGGCGTTGTAGCGGGAGAACAAGCACCGCCGGTAGCGGTCGAGGCTGTCCTGGGGCGGGACCAGGTCGCCGGCGGCCACCATGAGGTCCGGGTTCTGCTGGTGGATCTGGCGGAGCATGGCGCCGTCATCGGGCCAGTCCGGTCCAGCCAGATCCCCGGCCACCACCACCTGCTGGGGTTGGCCGGGGCCCTTGAGCGCCATGGCCTCGGCCCGGAAGACTTCGGTCCCGTCCTGCAGGATCCGGTATTCGAAGGGCAGTCCCGGTTCCAGCGGCTCCAGGGTGGCGGTCCAGACCCGGTGCGGAGCGGAACCGGCGCCCGGCGCCGCCAGCAGGACGGAAACCGGAGGAGCCATCCGGGTCCAGGCGCCGCCGGACTGGGGCTGGACTTCCACCAGCCAGTCCCCGGCGCCGTCCCGGGCCTGCCACAGGAGGGCCAGCCGGTCCGGGGAAGCGAGGCCCGAACCCAGCTGGAGGTAGGGTTCCACCTGGAAGGGCGAGCTGCGGCCGACGGGGGCGGGAGTGCTGACCATGGGCCTGGGCGGGAAGGGCGGGGGCAGGGCCGAATCCCCTTCCGGGCAGGCGATCATCGGGAGCAGGAGCAGGAAGGGTGGCAGCAGGCGAAGCAAGGCGGCCTCAAAGGGAGCCATCAATATGTATCTTTCATTCGAAATCGCCAGGGTCAAAGATCCGGAAAGTGGTTCCCGACCGGGTGCAGGCCAATTCCCAGCGGGTTCCCCAGGATCCGTCCTTGGCCGTTGGCCCTCCCCGTGTTAGGCTTTCAACTCCCTGCCAGGGGAAATTGAGCCAGCCCTCTGGAGAGTTGTCCGAGTGGTTTAAGGAGCACGCCTGGAAAGCGTGTATACGAGCAATCGTATCGGGGGTTCGAATCCCCCACTCTCCGCCAAAAGCATGAAAAAGCCCTTGAAGTTCAAGGGCTTTTCTTGTACCTGGTTTTTGTTCCCATACCTGTACCCATATCTTGGAGAAAGCCGGGTGATGAGCGGCGTAGTGAACGTATCGATCACCCCTCACGTTCTCGCACGAGATTCGGATTCGTCTGGGTGCCGCTGGGAAGGCCCTCGAGCCAACGATCGACGGCGTCCTCTTCCCAGACGGATTTGGTGCCGATCTTGCGCGAAGAAGGGAACGAGCCCTTCTTGATGAGCCTGTAGATGGTGGGCCTGGAAAGGCTGGTTTTCTCGAGCGCGGTTCGCAGTGGGATCACGTTCATGGTCTGGTCTCTCCTCGGGATCCGGCCAGGAGCGCGGGGTTGGCGCTTCCTCGACCGGAATGGGGTAACGTTTGGCGGGTGCAAGGGGAGTCCTTGAGGTCCTTCAGCAGAAGCCTGGCCCTCGACACCCATTCCTTGTTCAGGCCGATCTCCGCTGTCTGGACGCCCATGCCCACCTGGGAGCGTTCCAATTCGACCACGCTCCAGGGATGGCCCTGCGGTACTACGAAACCGGGTGGGCCATCGGCCGGCTCTCGCTGGGAGCCAACCTGTCCCTCCCCGTGACGCAGGAATCTGCGCAGGAATCAAGGAAGATGCACATGCAGCTTGTTGCACAGGAACCTGAGCATTCATGCAGCAAGGTTCTTGGATGCGCTGATCAGGAGGAGCCGAGGACCCAGTCCTACTACGTCTTCTCTGAACTACCATTTTTCGCCCCGGGTTCGACAGCTTTCCGCAAAGTCCTGTATGCCTGTGACTCATGGTTGGGGCTGTTCGGAAACCGCCACTCCAGTTGCCCGGTCATGATCATGGGGGACAGGTATCGGTCCCGAAGCCCCTTGGCAGCCCTTCCCATCAAGGCAGCCAACTGCTGAAGGGTCAAAAAGCGTCCCTCGCACAGGATGAGGATGACCGCTCGTAGTTCCGCCTCCCTGACCCTGCCTTTGCGAACGTGCTCAGCCGATGCGAGCAGGCTTGGATCCTCCTCAGGGGGCTGATTGGCAGGGAGGGCCGGTTGCAACTGGGGGGAGCTCGAGCCCGAGTGGGGGGAGCTCGAGCCCGAGTGGGGGGAGCTCGAGTCCGAGTGGGGGGAGCTCGAGCCCGAGTGGGGGGAGCTCAAGTCCAACTGGGGGGAGCTGGGAGGCGAGTCAATGCCGCCCCCATGGCAGGTTGGCTGATGAGATGCCCATTCACCATCCACCACCTGCTGCTCTCCGGTGCCGGGGAAACGGTAGCTGGTGCCACGGCCACGTCGGTCGGATTCAAGGAAACCCTCCTGGACCAGGTTGGCCAGAAGCCGGGAGAGGTCGTTGGCGTGGCGGTCGCATAGCTGACCTAGACGGCCATGTGTAAGAAAACCTTCCACAGCCACGGTCACCAGAGCAATCCGGCCTACCTCATCCAATTCCCGGAACCGGTCTCCGAAACGAGCTTCCACGGAGTGAAGCCTGCGCCACCCGCCCCGTCTCTGAAGTTGCCTTGACCTCGAAGGAACTTCCCACCCAGCCGCCCTCGGAGCGGTCATGGCCAAGACGCCAGGGTTGGTGGGCCAGGAATGGCTCGAAATTCGGGGCCGTGAAATGAGCCTTCCTCGCAAATATATATTTTAAAGAACTTGGGTGCATCCTGTTCGTTCATTGCACGGGCCTCTGGAAATGAAATGCGTCCGCCCGGGAGCGCCGATTCCTGGATGCCTTTACCCCTTAAACAAATCGCCCAACTGGCAGGTCGCGCAGCGAGGTCACGACCCGCCCGCCGGGGTGGTGCACGGGCATGGGAAGGCTGTTGGATTGCCTGCTGGATTTCGCTCCGCGAAACGGGCCACCCGCCCTTCGGGTCCACAAGCAACGCCCCTGGCGGGGCGCCCGCCGGGTCCACAACCATTCCACACCCGTGGGTTCCACCTGGAAAACACTTGCGCGTTTTCCACACCGCCCCTTGACGAAAAAGCGATCAGCAGCAGCAGGAACCCAGAAGGATGCGCAAGCGGGAAGCTGGGCAGATGCGATAGCAACTTGCTGTCTGTAGCAGCAATCCGAGGGCGCAGGAAAACCTGGCGAATTTCTATTCTCAAACCGAGGTTAAAGATGGCCGTATTGAGGCAAAATCGGTGCAACAGCAGTAGGTTCTCCTGCCAGAGCACCCGATTACTGCCATGCGCGAAACGGCCAGATGAGACTGCGAAACTCGTGGTGGGATCTGTTCCTTATCATGGAGATCAAATGAGAGCAGCCCAGGCCGCCACCTACGGCCGTGAAGGCTGTGGCGCCGAGAATGCCCCCCATCCCGAGCAATGCGGCCTTGAAGTGAATCCACAAAAGACCGAACAGCAGGCCTTTGATGGGCAGCAGGCCATGGAGATCTCCGACACGACTGGGGGTGGTCATCCCGACGAAGCTCGCTCCGAACCATGCCAAGGCTACTTGATCGACGGGAAAGGTGAGTCTGGAAGCCATGCAGCGGAGGGTGAGCGCAACGATCAGCGAGAGGAGCGAGGAGGCGAGAACAGGTCCGAATTTCCGGAAATGTCCCAACCAGTAAGTGGCGGGCGCAGCGCAAGAAGAGGCGAGGAGGATTGCGAGCTTGGTGTGGCTGTCCATGACCTTCGGTGAAAGGAACGGTCCCGTGAAACCACGCGTCGAGAATACTGCGAGGTAGACGGCGAAAAAGGCAATGGCGCCCAGCTTGCCGCCCATCCCCTGGAGTGAATTGCTCAAGAAGGCATAGAGGAGGCCCGCCAGGAATCCTGCCAGCACGATCCAATAAACATGGGTGAGGGTCAGCGGTGAAGTCATGCCGACAAAAGCCCCGCAGTAGGCGACAGGCACGTTCCGTGAAGAAATTATTGTGTCGAAGTGGCCCAGAATCCCTGCCAGTGTCCCGATCGCGGCGCAGGCGATCACCGACGTGGTCGAAAACGCCTGTGTGACTTGAAAGACCAGCAGGGCCGCGATAGCCGCGGTGAGGCCATATTCAAGCAGTTGAGATGGCGAGAACTCCGGGGCATCGATACGACTATTCATGATCGAGATGCCGATGATGATGGCAGCGCAGCAGAACAGGGCGGTTTCAAGAGGGTTGGCCCCCCCAAGGAAGGCTTTCCAGTAAAAAATGCCTCCCATGAGAAAGATATAAACCATTACGGCGGTGCGCAGGGAAAGAGCGCGGTAACCGCGGGTCGAAGCCAAGACTTGCTGCTTGGTCTCCTCACGGCCGGTGGACTTGACTCCACCCGCAGTTGGCAAGGAGGGGCGCTCGATGGGATCAGAGGAGGATGGAAGGAATTCTGCTTTTGGAGCGTTCAATTGCGACGGAGCGGCTGCCGGATCGCCAAACGGCTGCCTAGGCGCGAGAGGAGAGCTGTGCGTATGGATCATCGGCGTGCATTGCCTTTCCATGCTGGATAGAGGTCCTTGGGTGAAGTCGGTTTTTTTCGTTTGAGGGAGGGTCACGGTTCGTTGATCTAGAAGATGGGTTCAAACCAATAAGAAAAAAAGAATTTCTTTTTTAACAGTATAGGTAAAAAAAAATTTCTATATAAATTATATGTTTTTGCGCCTGCGATGCTGCATCTTGATCAGCGCTACTGGGCAGTCCCCGCCCAATCCACCGAAAGGGCATTTCTTAACTAACCTCGCTTTGAAAGATGGGCACTCTATCGGCAGGGCCAGAACCATCGGTTCAAGCGCAAAAGCAGACTATGCGATCCAGGTAATCCCATCCTCAGGGTTGGCGCCGCAGGCCAGGGCCTCCGAAGCATCCAGGAGGCCATCAGGTCCAGCGGCGAACTCATCCGCACCATCGGAGGCCAAAGCAGTGAGCAAAGCCGTAACGGCACGGCGGTGGTGGGTTTCGTCGACCAACTCTCAGGCATAGCCGAGCAGAATGCCGCCGCCACCGAGGAGATGGCAGCCACCATTCGGGAGACTTCCCGCACGGTGGACGAACTCAGCCGGGCGGCGGAGGGCCTCAATGCTCTTGTCTCCAGGTTCAAGGTATAAACCCTGAAATAGGGTTTATGAGAACTACCATTTTGGGAAGTTCGTTGACCACGGCTGTTAAATCGAAAAGGTAATACAAACTTTCCTAAATAATAAGAAAATTTAACGGTTCGAGGGTGTGGCATGCGGACTACAATTGAATTAAGCATGAATTATCCTGACCCATTAACGTAACAACATGGCGTTAATGATGCACATGCGTAATTCAACGTAATGCCCTAATGAGTCTATGAAGTTAGTAGGTCCTCAACTCAAACTGTAAGGTTTTTCTTCCGAAGGGGCAACCATGACCAACTATGAATTACTGAGCGACATAGATCCTGCCTTGTACGGTGCCATTGAAAAGGAGGTCAAGCGCCAGCGACAAAATTTGGAATTGATCGCTTCCGAGAACTACGCCTCAGTGGCTGTCATGGCGGCCATGGGCAGCCACCTCACCAACAAGTACGCTGAGGGTTACCCAGGTCGACGTTATTACGGCGGTTGCGTGAACGTAGATACCGTCGAGGATCTTGCCCGGGATCGGGCCCGGCAACTATTCGGAGCGGAGCATGTCAATGTTCAGCCGCACAGTGGTGCCCAAGCAAACATGGCGGTGTACTTCACCGTGCTCAAACCAGGCGACACCGTTCTGGGCTTGGATCTGGCCCACGGCGGTCATCTTACCCATGGGCACCCGCTAAATACTTCCGGAATTCTCTACAAGTTCATTGGATACCATGTAGCCCGTGAAACTGAGCGGGTGGATATGGACGAAGTGCGCCGACTCGCCAGGGAGCACAACCCCAAGTTGATCGTGGTTGGCGCTTCGGCCTACCCTCGCATCTTCGACTTCCAGGCGTTCCGAGCTATCGCCGATGAGGTTGGTGCATTGGTGATGGTGGATATGGCTCATATCGCCGGTCTGGTGGCCACCGGTCATCACCCAAGCCCAGTGCCGTTTGCCGACTTTGTCACTACCACCACCCACAAGACCCTGCGCGGACCTCGAGGAGGCCTGATTCTCTGTCGAGAAAAGTTCGCCAAAGACCTGGATCGCGCTCTGTTTCCCGGTGTCCAGGGCGGCCCGCTCATGCATGTGATCGCTGGCAAGGCGGTGGCCCTGGCCGAGGCACTGAAACCTGAGTTCAAGGCCTATCAGGGGCAGGTTGTGCGCAATGCCGCCGCCCTGGCATCCTCGCTGGCAAGCAATGGTTGGCGCATTACATCTGGTGGAACCGACAACCACCTGATGCTGGTTGATGTATTCCAGCAGGGAATTCTCGGCAACGAGGCCGAGCAGGCCCTGGACCGAGCCGGGATTACGGTCAACAAGAACGGGATCCCGTTCGACCCCAACCCCCCCCTTAAACCCTCGGGCATCCGGGTCGGTTCCCCAGCTGTCACCACCCGCGGAATGAAGGAGTCCGAAATGCAGCAGATCGCTGGCTGGATTGACCGTGCACTCCGTAACCGCACCGACGAGGAAGCCATGGCTCAGATCCGAAAAGAGGTGTTTGCCCTTACCAGTCACTTTCCAATTCCGGAGTGAGAAGGGCGACCATGTGAACTGTGTAGTAATTAATTAATAATTGAAAATATATTAAGTTTAGGGAATTTCATCGAGGCAGGAGAATGTTGTCATTATCATTCGGATATCGAGATGAAATTAGCATGCATTTACGATATCAAATTCGGAAAGAGGAGGACATTTAATTATGAACGATGTGCAATCCCAAAGAGATGAGCGTGGGATCAATTTGGATCAAGTTGGCGTTACTGGTTTGCATTATCCGATTGTTTTGCTGGATCGTGAACATGAAAAGCAAGAAACAATCGCGAGTATTACTATGTCAGTCAGTTTGCCTCACAATTTCAAGGGTACTCATATGAGCCGGTTCCTTGAAGTTCTTAATGATCACCAAAGCGAAGTGACCATGAGAACAATGCCGAAAATATTGAAACATATGCGAGAGGCTCTGGCCGCAGAAAGCGCGCGGATTGAGCTGGTTTTTCCGTTTTTTCTCGAAAAAAAGGCACCAAAAAGTGGTGCGCATGGACTTATGGATTATGAATGTAAGTTTGTTGGAGAGATGAAAGGAAAGGAATTGGACTTCATGATTGGAGTGAAGGTTCCGGTAACCAGTCTCTGTCCTTGCAGCAAAGAAATCAGTGATTATGGGGCACACAGTCAAAGGGGGATTGTCGAGATTGAGGTTTGGTCGTCTACCGACGACACTGGGCATCCCCATTTGGTGTGGATCGAGGACTTGATCGCCATTGCGGAGTCTTCGGGCTCATGCCAGGTTTATCCGATATTGAAGAGGCCAGATGAAAAATTTGTCACAATGGCCGCGTATGATAACCCGGTTTTTGTGGAGGACATAGTTCGAAATGTTGCGGTGAAGCTTAAATCCAATAATCGAATCAGGTGTTTTAGAGTACATGTTGAAAATTTTGAAAGTATCCACAATCATAGTGCATTTGCCGAAGTGAAATATGCCTTTGCTTGTAAATAATGTATATAATTATAACGTATTTAATATCAATTAAAATAGTTTGATTTGATGATATTATTAGGTATTTTATAGCATGGTACAATTTAATGCCAAAACAATTAAAATAATGCAATGATAATGAACAATGGAAATTCAATCTGAAATTATATAGATTAGCGCGAAGAAATAAACTGATTACTAACATATTGGAAGCCAGATTTGTATAATAAAATTTAAAAAACAGTAAAAATATTGATTTGCAGTGACCACCACAAGTGGTAAATTATTTTCAAATGTTATGGTGGAATAACCAATGAAAACACTCTGGGGAATCACCCTAAAAATGGGGAGACTGGATTGGGTGGAGGACGATGGGAAGGCCCCAAGGGTGAGTGTCATCTCAAAACCATTCAGTGCGCAGGAAGTTGTAGCAAAGCTGATTTCGATGAACATCCCGATACCTGGGGGCGTTCATTGAACTTCAAACATCCCAACGAATTAAGCCAAAATGGAGATGGAGATGGATGCTGTCATCGCAACGAAAATAATTGAATTCATTTTCGAGGCCACTGGCCGTTACTCAATCATCTGTGATGCAAATGGGGTCATCGTTGCCGCCAAAATCTCAAGCAGAATCGGCTGCGTCCATGCTGGCGCGCAGAAGATGCTCCGAGAAAAACTGCCAGATGCCATGATCACCCTGGAGCAGGAGGAGGCTTCCGGTGGCGCCATGAAGGCAGGGTGCAACCTGCCAATTACTCATAACGGCGAACTCATCGGGTCCATCGGCATCACCGGCGATCCTGAAAGAACGGAACCCATGACCCGGCTAGCCTCCGGCCTGATCTCTAAGGAACTGCGAGAACGAGAAATGCTTGATATCCTTCTGGCAAACGTTGCACAGATGAACCGATGGATCACCGCGATCGCTTCCATTGTTGAGCGTACCAATGCATCACAGATGAAAGTTACTGAAGAGGTAGATGATGTCGAACAACTTATCGGTGATTCCTTCAGGGACATCGAGAAGACCGATGAGGTGATCGATACCATCCAATCCATCGCCAGCAACACCCAGATGCTTGGACTCAACGCATCGATAGAAGCCGCCCATGCCAGAGAGCAAGGCCGAGGGTTTGCGATCGTGGCCGAGGCGGTCAGGAAACTCTCGATCCAATGCAGTGAAGCAGCCGAATCGGTGAAGGCAACCCAGTCCCATCTACATGCTTCCATGAGCCGGGTCGTCGACTATTCCAAGGAACTGGCCGCAAACACGCATGAGCAGACGAAGGAGACGACTGCTATCTCAAATATGGTGGTTGAGTTGAAAGGGGTCAGTGAAGCCTTGATGTCGGTCACCCGGACTTGACAACTCTTGCCATACTCGGGATTTTAGCGGCTGTGATGGTACTTGGTGTGGGACCCAGGGTTGGTTGTGCACCCACTTCTAAAGTCCAGAGATCGAGGATTTGGGAAGTTGCGTAAAGAACTTTCTGTAAGTTCGTTCGTGTCCTTTCGGCAAGCGTGCGTGAACTGACCAACTGACCTCCGTTACCTTGATGGGTTCCTTGGAGGAGTCGATGGGTAAACGGAATACCGGGCCTTTGCCTGCGGCGGTTGATCA
>Ga0316217_10007285_pt1 | contig 10624 bp, 4 predicted proteins | sample 1anoAmetaG_FD_203633 | JGI IMG/M metagenome (GOLD analysis project Ga0316217, IMG submission 203633) | Freshwater microbial communities from Trout Bog Lake, Wisconsin, USA - 1anoA | ecosystem: Environmental > Aquatic > Freshwater > Lake > Hypolimnion/Profundal zone | place: USA: Wisconsin... | reverse complement strand
GTTGAGCGGGCTTCCCCGCCAAAATAACACGAGTCCGCAGTTGTCTTTCGCTACACGATCTGCTCGTATGCACAAATATTAAACACTGTTCCTGACAAGTGCCTGATTTGTCATGCGCCTGTCACGCGCCTCAAGGGGCCAGACGATGACGGCATGCCCGACAACCAAATCATTTAGCCGCAACCAAGTCCGCGAAGAAAATACGCAGCGTTTTAGCCACAGATGGTGTACAGATGGTCACAGATCATTCCAGCTTGTTCAAACATCGCCTTTGGAGTTGTATTTCATCCGTGCTCATCTGTGCCCCATCTGTGGCAAACAGGTCTGGCATTTGTCTGCTCCCGCTTGCCGCCAATCAATGATTCCCGAGCGTTTGGCATGGTTGGCCAAATCGACTGTTCGTCATGACAATAAGATTTCTTATGTATGCCGCGTCACGCCTTTTACAAGGATCATCACCGATTGACCGCTGGAAATCAGTGCCATCCTCAGCATGTACCGCCGTTCACAATCCTAAGCCTGAAACAAATCTGGCGGCTTTGTGTTAGCTGTTACGATTCACGTCGGGCTTAAGCTCACGGTATGGAATGCTATCGTCGGCGCTTGTGTGGTACCTGCGCCGTTGGCTATGAACACGTTGCCTGTGTCATTGGCCGTATTGGTCAACGACGGCGTGCCGCTTGTGAACGTACCGGTGACCAGTTCCACCGGAGCACCATATACCGCCTGCGTGCTCACGGTCTTTTTTGCACTTGTTGCACCACCAGCATTAGTCAACACACTGCCCAAGTTCCCCGCCGTTTGACCTATGCCGTAAACCAAGAGTACAGTGGTTTCGCCCTTAAGAGCATCGGTGGTGTCCTGCGAACCTTCTGGCGGCGTACTCGCCCAATTTACGTCAAAGCCGACATCCTTATAGGTTAAGGTAGTATCCTTTGCATACGGTGCCACGTTATTGATGGTTGCGGCCCCGCCCACATTCACTTCAAAGCTGGCCAAACCGCCGTTGTCCGTCGTGTCCGTGGCATACACCGCATAATGTCCGGCACAATAATTGCCAGTGCCATCATCATTGATCGACAGCGTATAGGTCACCGTCGGCGACGATGCCTGGGAATCATCCATCGCGCCGGTTCTTAGCCGGGCCTGGCTCATTTCTTCCGCGGCAGACAAATTTTGATCGTAGTCATTCTGAAGGATGGAAAAGTCATTGAAGTTGACGTTGCCATCGTGGTTAAAATCGGCCTGCGCCCAGTCCCTGCCGCTCTGGTCATAATTGTTCTGCATCAGCGAAAAGTCATTGAAATTCACCCGGCCATCGAGATTGGCATCGGCACCCAATGTATACATCACCTCGACGTTCCCGCCGGCAATCGAAGTCAATTCCGTGCTGTCGGCATAGCCGACGCCGTAATCACCTTGGTTGCCGGCATTGGCCGTGCTGCTGATAATCGCGCCGCTGGCCACATACGCTCGCACCGATGCCAATGGCGAACTGCCGTTGCCATAGTTCAGCATCAGTGTGTTATTGGCGATATCCAGCGTGGAACCGCTGCTAATGGTGAGTGCCGTTTGCGTGTTGGTTACGCTGTCGGACGTTGCGGCAGGCACGAGTTGCACCGTATTATCCGAGCTGCCATTGCCAATGACCAGCCAGCCGGTGCCAGTGACCTGGCCAATCGTACCTGCGCCGTTGAGCCACGCCATGCCGTTGTTCACCAGATTCGTCTGGCTGAAGCCATTGGTGGTAAGATTGCCCGTCCCAGCCACAGTCATAATTCCGGGGCCGCTGACCGCGCCGCTGACTGCGGCCGCGCTGTCCAACGTAATCGCGCCGTTGTTCACCAGATTCGTCTGGCTGAAGTCGTTGGCGATAAAGTCGCCCGCCGTATCGATAGTCATATTCCCGGTGCCGCTGACCGCGCCACTGACTGCGGCCGCGCCGCCCAGCGCAATCGCGCCGTTGTTTATCAGATTCGTCTGGCTGAAGTTGCCGACGCTGAGCGAATTGTTTCCGATGACCGTGGTGGTGCCATTGCCGGTGATTGCGGCGACATGAACCAGCGCATCCCCATCACCGCCATCGGCAACCTGCGTGTCCACCAACAGATAGCTGGAATTGCCGATATCGTAGATGTTGGGAGCATCGCCAAAGTTATACGGATCGCCGATGACCGTGGCGCTGCCGGTCACCGTCAGGGTCTGGTTTCCGGCGTCCCAAGTGGCGGCACTGTTCGCCCCGAGCCAGCCGGGGACGACGCTGACGTTAAAAGTCGCCAAGCCACCGTCATTGGCCGAGTCGGTCACCGTCACGCTCACAGTCTTGCTGCCGATGGTGGCGTAGGTGTGGGCGGTGGCCGGGATCGTGCCTGCGGCGGTAACCGAGAAGATACTATCCGAGCCATCGCCCCAGAACACGGTGACGGTGAACGGGCCGGTGGCGTAACATTGGGAGAAACTGCCCAGGAGCAACGAGTCGGCTTGTTGGGCAGAAACTGTCTGATTCCCCGGTGGCGTTACCGTAATCGTGGGAACCGGAACTACGTCAACGGCAAGCGCCGCACTGGTGCTGCCGCTGAAATTGCCGTCACCGCTGTAAATCGCCACCACCGAAAGATCGCCGACGGGCAAAGACGCGGTACGGTAGCTGGCGGTGTTGCCGCTAAGCGTCACCGGGCTGCCCACATTGCCGCCGTCAACCTGGAACTGCACCGTTCCGGTCTCACCGCTGCCGCTGGCGGGCGTCACCGTGGCCGTGAGCAGCACCCACTGGCCTTGGATCAGCGCATCATTGCTGGTGGTGAGCGTGACCGTGGTGGGTGCCGTGGCCACGCATTGTGTGAGGGTGGAACTGGTGCTGCCGCTGAAATTGCCGTCACCGCTGTAAACCGCCACAATCGAACGGTTGCCGCCACCTAACGCGCAGGTGGTGCAGCTTGCGGTGTTGCCGTTGAGCGCTACCGGGCCGCCGACGCTGCTGCCATCGGCCTGGAACTGCACCATCCCTGTTTCATCGCTGCCATCAGCCGGTGTCACCGTCGCCGCGAATGTCACCGGTTGGCCATAGGTGCTTGGGCCAGTGGACGTGACAGCCGTCGTTGTCTCGATTCTATTACTGAAAGCGTTGGAGGTTGCCGCAAAATAAGTCCCGTCCGTGGCCTCCAGTGTATAGTTGCCGATGGTCGCCAAGGACAAGTCGCTAAAAGCGGCCACGCCGTCACCAGCCGCCACGGTGGTCGTGCCTTGAAGCGTGGCTCCGCCAGGTCCGCCCCATATCGAGAGCGTCACTTCGGAATTGTCGCTGGTAATGATGTTGCCGTTGGCATCCTCCAGGTCGATTGTAACCGCCGGATTGATCGTGCTGCCGACCACCATGTTGGCTGGTTCCTGCCCAAAGGCCAGATGCGGCCCGGTGGGATAGCCTGCCAACGCCGGCACCAATAAGTTGGCTATCGGGCTTCCCAAGCCGGTAACCAGATCGTAGCCCGGTCCGGCGGCATGGCCGTTGTTGCCGGTGGTCATGTCGTGGAAAAACGACGGCGACATGCTGTAGAGCGCGGGCAGCGTTTGCGTGCTGCCGTTCAGCGTGCCCAAACCGTGCAACACTCGCCCCTGATTGGCGATGGCAATCAAACCGGCCCACATGGGGCAGGCCAGGCTGGTGCCGCCCCACCTAGACCACGCCGGCAGCGTTGAGTATTGACCGGCATAGGTGTCGTAAATCTGCACAAAGGATGAGTTCGGATCGGCGTCCATGGCCACGTCGGGGATACAACGCTGCGTGGCACTCACGTCGCTAACTATGCCACTTTGGTAAGCCGGTTGGCTTTCATAGGGGCTCATTCCTCCTCCGCTGCCGCTCCAGCCTGACTCCCCGATATAAGAACCATCGCTGTTAATCATCAGGGTAGTACCGCCAACCGCCAACACATCAGGAGAATATGCCGGGTACAACACCGCACTCGATCCCGCGTCGCCAGACGCGGCCAAGAAAGTGACGCCCTGATGGCCAGTCGGTGTCAGAAAGTCTGGGTCGCAACTTGGGATATCCGTACCGCCTATGTCTGCGCCCCAACTCATGGACACCACGGAAACGCCAGGCAAAGCCGCGGCAGTTTTCACGGTCGAGATGAGGTCATCCCACGAGACGCTGTTAGCTTCCAACAGCACGATGTTGGCTTGCGGCGCGATCGCGTGAGCCCATTCCACGTCCAGAGACTCTTCCACATCCCAATAACCGACAGCATTGGCGGGCAACGGCGTGGGGTCACCGTCTTGATTAAGTACCGTCAGCGTAGGACCACCGCCCTCGTTAAATTGTTGCAGGCCGTAGTGGAAGCTGAAATAATTGGCGTCTGGCACGATATTCGGGTCGTTGCCAAGGTCAACGATGGCGATGGTCTGGCCGGTGCCGTCGCCCGTAACGCCGTTGAAGGAAATATTCCCGGCACCGTAGGCCCCAACCATTTGGGCGGGTGCGAAAGGAGGGCTGAGCGTTCCGGCAAGTGCGGGGACTAACCCGTTTTCCATCACGCAGGTCGGCACGACGGTTAGGTCGTTTCCGGATAGGAGTGTGCGATGTTCGAGAGGTTCGATCATGCTACGAGCGGGCCTCCCACGCCAGCGTCGGCCAAGAAGGGGCAAACCGCCCAAGAGTAAGAGGCCGAAGCTCCCCGGCTCTGGAACCACTGCGATGTCCGTTACGTTGAGTGCGGTGATACCATCCACATTCTCCTCGCCAAAGCCAAACCCGAGCGTCTGCGAATTAATCGGGTTTATCCCTGCGAGCAGCACCGCCAGCGACAAGGCCTGGCCGCTGTCGGCGGCGTCGGTGTTGCTCAGAAGGTAATAGGCGGCAGGATTGTCGTATTGGAGCGTTCCCGCCACATTGCCATTGAATGGCTCAACCACCGCCGTTACACCGCTTGGTAAAAATAGGCCGTCGTTCAGATCGGCAATAATGTCCGTAATCTCTTGCTCGCTGGGCGTATGCAAAACGGCATTGCCACTGTCGCTCACGCTGATGGCGACAGCGATGATCTCTGCATCGCTGTTGGCAAATCCCTCAATTGTCACCATGCCATTGGGAATGCCGGTGATGTTGTTTAGCAAGCCGGGAACATAAGAGCCCACGGCCGTGTTGGTAACCGTGATGGTGCTGGAACTGGCGGTCGCACCGGGATTTGCGGTGCCAACGTATGCCGGAAAGCCCATGGCACCACTGTTATCAACTGACAACAACGCCGAATGACGCTCAACCGGCCCCGAGGCCGCCGGGCTGAAGCGCATGACATTTTGTTCGATGTCTGGCACGATAGTCGCCGCCCTGGTCGAGAGATTCATGCCGGCCAGAGTGGCCGTTATCGCCGCCAAAATTGGACGTGGGGTCAACGCTATACTCGATACTTGTATCATATTTGTGCTCAGACATCTGAATGGCAACTTCACGCTTTCTCATGGGTGAACCAACCTTCACGCCGTAGGGTGTGGCCGAAATTCAGTCGATCAATTATCCGCTGCATCCAAGCCGGCTCGCCCAATAGCTGCGGCATTTTACCATAAACCGGATGGCGCAGTACAACTGCCGATGACATGGATTACCGCCCGCTACGCTAGAGTACGCAGAGGAACCGCAGAGAAATTCAGACCGGATGCCGCCGGTGGCGATGATGCATTTCCTCTGCGCCGCTCTGCTACCTTTGCGGTAAACCCGCTTTGATAATCGCAGCCATGTGGAGGTGGCGACGGCGACGCGGTTTTCTTCGGGTTTTTCGGGGGGCGTGTCGCCGTGAGGCGTCGGACTTTGCCGAAAGGGTCAACATGAAATATTTCAGTTAGACAACGCCTTGGGTGACATATCCGATGATGGAAAGTCATAGTCATTTATGATGGTCTCCCTACCATAGGTGCGCAGCCCCCCCATTTTGGGGGAAAATTCTTGTGGTTGGAAACACAAGTGCTTGTATCGTAAGTGGTTAAAAAAAATAATTTTTCAAAAATGCCGCTTGCCAACGGTTGATTGACAGCCAGTTATTGGAGTTGCACGAACAATGGCAGGCGGCCGATGAAATGTACTTGAACATGGAGTATGCCGGAGCGTAAGTCAGCGAAACTCACGCAAATCTCGGGAAATTTTAAGCATACTCAACAAGTTAAATGATCGTGCAAATACAATATTTCATTAACCTGCTCGACATAACGGAGGTCGTAAAAATTCACCGAAAATGCATTTTCGCTAACAAGTCATTATGAAATAAAGACTTATCGCAAAAACAGGTGCGCGCACTGGGTATGCCTTTAGTGTAAGTCCGCATGTGACACGATGTGCAAGCTGCCAGAACCAACAAGAGTTGAGTCGCCGGGCTTCGCCAACGTCCCTTTACGCGGTACACTCTGGTGCTATGGAGAAACTCAGGACTGATCGACCGCTGGTGTTGTTGCTGATGTTATTGGCCGGTGCGGTGTTTGCCGCGGGGATCAACTGGGGCTTGCCCAGTAAGGATGCTGATGCGTTTCTTACCGCATCAGCTACCCCGGAGCAGCAATCGCGTTTGGCGGGAATGTGGTTGCAGAAGGACGCGGGTGATTGGAATGCCGATGCCAGTCGCGGTTCGGATGTGGCACAGCATCCCACGACCGATCGCAGTCACGCGGTAACCTTGCTGGGAAATCCACCTGTTCCTTCGGATGAAGAAATCGCCGCCAAGGATGCCACTTTTTCCAGACTGCTGAAAATTAAGAACCGGATCGAAAATGAGTTTCATGAGACCCATGAAGACAATGAGAATTTGGCTGAAAATCTGAACAAATCGCAAGTGCGGTTGCAAGATGCCCGCGACAAATATTTCCAGGCAAATAATCCGCAACTGCCAATTCAGCTTGCCCAGGATGTGCAGGCACGGGCGCAGATCATTCGGCGTTACCGGCTGTACAGCTATCAGCCGGATGAAATGATTACCTTCCGCGCTTTGGCACGGATGCATCTGGAGCAAAATGATTTTGATCCGCGGCTGTACCAGTATGGTGGATTGTGGATCTATCCCGTGGGCGGACTGCTGAAAGCCGCCAGTTTGATGGATTTGACAAGGCTGATCGGCGATCCCACTTTTTATCTGGATCATCCGCAGGAATTCGCGGCGTTTTATATCGTGGCACGCGCTTATTCGGCACTGTGGGGAATGATCGGCGTGGCGGTGATCTTTGCCCTGCTGCGGCGGTTGGGCGCTTCGCGTGCGGTGGCGGCGATGGGGGCAATCGCTTTTGTGCTGATGCCGGTGGTGATTAACCTGGCCCATGAAGCCAAGCCGCATTTGGCGGGAACCGTGCTGATTCTGGCGGCGGTTTTGGCGGCGTCGCATTATGTGAGCAGCGGCAAATGGCGCTGGGCGATTCTGGCATCGCTGTTGTGCGGATTGGCCGTCGGCATGGTGCTGAGCGGCTTGGTGGGCATCGTGCTGATTCCCGCCATGACCGCCCTGCGGCGCGATGGTGCCGGCCGGCTGATTGGCATCACCGTTATGGGCGTCATTATTATGGTGATGACCTATTTTGCCACGAATCCCTATGTGGCGATGAATCTGGTTAACAATCCCGAAGTGGTGCGGTCGAATCTGGCCAACACCAGTGCGATGTATCCAGTGCATAAGATCATTGGCGGCGTGGGTCGCTGCGCGGTGCTGGTGGCGGCGGGGACATCATTGCCGCTGGCAGTGGTGGGTTTAGTGGGGGCGCTGCTATTAGCATTGTGGAAGAAAAATGCCGCCGAAGGAGAAGCTACTGAATCCGCCCATGGCATCGGCTGGATGCTGGCGATTTTATCTGGCGTGGTGCTGATTCAGATGGCACTGGTTGCCGCCGGCAAGCCCGGTGAATTTGGACGATTTGCCCTGTTGCCGGATGTGGCGTTGCTAATCGCCGCGTTTGCGGTGGTGGGACGATGGGTGAAAGCTGCCGGGGCGCAATTGGCCACAGCAACCTTGCTGGCAATCATCGTGGCTGGATTTGGCGCTGCTTATGAATGTGCGTTTATCCGCGATATTCGGCCAACAAACGCGTCGCGTATGCAGGCAGCAGAACAATTAATAAAAGTGAACATGGCTTCCAGCGTGAAACATCAGCCGACAGTGCTGATACCAAGTGACCCGGCACCGTATTGTCTGCCGCCGGTGGATTTATTCCGCTGGCGAATTGTGCTGCTGTCCAAGGATGGCCAACCTGGTGGCGAGTCATTACATGGCTTGGTGGTTCGGCCGGACGACGCCATCAGTCTGTCACCGCTGGCCACACCGCTCAGTTGGGCGAATAAATCATTTGTAATTGAAAGCCATTAAAATCGAGTTGTTTTCCAGAGAATTGGTAAAATAGAACCCATGAAGCGTTTCACCCTGGAATTGCAAACCGACGGTGCCGACCACATCGTCAATCTCAGCCCGCTGATTCAAGAACATGGGCGCGATCTGCGTGGGGGCGGCGTGTTGCATGTGTTCGTCGTCGGCTCCACCGCCGCCATCACCACCATGGAATATGAAGTGGGCCTGGTGAAGCACGATTGGGCCGAAGTGCTGGAGCGCATCGCCCCGGCGGACGCCCGCTATTTGCATGAAGCCACCTGGAATGATGACAATGGCCACAGCCATGTGCGTGCCGCGCTGGTTGGCCCTGGCGTGAGCATTCCCTTCCAAGATGGCCGGCTGCTAACCGGTGAATATCAGCAAGTGGTGCTGATGGAATTTGACACCCGCCCGCGCAAACGTACCGTGATTTGCACGGTGATAGGCCATGATTGAATGAAGCATCGGGGAACCAATGTTTCGTTGCCGTGGCGACATTGGTGTACATAAGTTGATTGCGTATCAACACGGACATGGATTAAGCAGCACATTGACTAATGTAATTGTGCCGCTGGAATACAAGCGATGCGGCCCCTGCTTATCTATTTGCATGGTGTTGCAAAAAGATATATCATATCATACAAGTTGTACTGTGAGTGATTTAATTTGAGGATGGTGATGACGTGACCGATCAACTAATCGTAAGAACTCAAAGTGGTGGCAAGGGAAGCCTGCGGCGGGGCAAACTTGTTCAAGACGTGGTGGCACGCTTGCAGAGCAAGATCCTGACTGAGGGTTGTGCCGCCGGGAACAAACTGCCCTCGGAAGGCAGCCTGTGCAAAACCTTTGGTGTGTCGCGCACGGTGGTGCGCGAAGCCATGCGCACGCTTGCCGACCGTGGATTGATTGAGGTGGCACAGGGGCAGGTGGCGCGGATTCGGGAACCGGATAGTCTGGTGGTGGAGGCAAGCCTGAACACTTTCCTGAAGCGTGCGGACTATTCTCCGCTGTTGCTGATGGAGGCCCGCCGTCCGTTGGAAACCGAGGCTGCCGCCCTTGCCGCCCAGCGTGCCACTGGCGAACAAATCGCCGCCCTGAAAAAATGCCTGCAACCGGTGTTGACCGCCACCACCATCAAAGACCAAGTTGCCGCCGAGCTCCAATTCCACGAATGCCTGGCAGTGGCCAGCGGCAACCCTCTGTTTGTGATCCTGCACCGGACGCTAACCAAACTTATTGTTGAATGGCTGACCAAAGCGCTTTCGGCCATGGGACTGGTTAGATCATCGTCAAAGCGCGATCCGCACGAGTTGATCGTTGATGCCATCGAGCGTCGGGATGCAGCCGCCGCGAGAAATCACATGCAAGAACACTTTGAAGATGCGATCAGCTTGGTAAAGAAAATTATTTAGAAAGGAACCGCGATGAAGAATGATCACCCATTCGCGCTTTCGCTGATGCCGAAGGCCATGGTTTTGGTTGTGTTGTTGGCGATGGCGACGATTGCCATTGCTGAAGGACCAGCCGTGACGCCTGCACCTTCGACCTCGTCGCCAACAAAATCAACGGGCCTGTCGGCAACCTACTTTTATGGAGAAACCCTGGGCGTGGAGGAAAAGCAGGGGCAGCCGCGAATTGTTTGCCAGGCCATGGAAACGCCGAATTACCCGGACTTATTTGCCGAGCATAAGGATGTTCACGGGTTTCCACAGATTTTCTTTTCCGCGCGCTGGGTTGGCGGCATTCAGCCGCCGGCGACGGGAGAATACGTGTTTCGCACTATTGCCGACAATGGCACCCGCTTGATTGTGGACGGCCAGTTGCTTATCGACCGTTGGTTTGTGCTGGGTGGGCCAGCCGATGCACAACCGCTAAAGCTGGAGGGTGGCAAACACTATTTTATCCTTCTTGAATTCCGTAAGTATTTAGGCAAATCGGCCATGATTTTGCAATGGCGCAAACCGGGCGACACCGATTTTGCGCCGGTGCCTGCCGAATGTCTTTCTCCGGAAGTTCCTGCCGCGCCGCTCACCGCAACGCGCGTGCGCTTCTTTCCGCGTGCCGGTCATGCTTCCAACATGAAGGGTGGACGGTTCACCGGCTCTAATTTCAGCGAAATGAATTCATTTGTGCCGCTGGCGGCCATCGACAATGTTCCCCCGGAAGCTCAGTGGAGTGAATTGCCTTTGCCCGGCAAAGGAGTCTATCGCTACCTCAAGTACGAGGCACCGCCCAATAGTCACGGCAATATCGCGGAACTGGAATTCTATCATGGCGATCACAAACTGACCGGC
>Ga0316217_10007284_pt1 | contig 10626 bp, 13 predicted proteins | sample 1anoAmetaG_FD_203633 | JGI IMG/M metagenome (GOLD analysis project Ga0316217, IMG submission 203633) | Freshwater microbial communities from Trout Bog Lake, Wisconsin, USA - 1anoA | ecosystem: Environmental > Aquatic > Freshwater > Lake > Hypolimnion/Profundal zone | place: USA: Wisconsin... | reverse complement strand
GATTCTCTAAACTAGCGAATCCAATCTTTTACACACGTTTTTGAGCTAATTTCTTAAATTTTTTACTTGACTCATCCAATAAAATAAGTTTACAAATAAATAAAGTCAGGAGATATTTCTTTTAATATATGCCATATTCAGACGTCCAAGTAAAGAATATAGTCTGATAGTCTTTTATAATTAAAAGCTTCATTTTAATTATATAAAATTTCATTAGTTAAGCTCATGCTTGAAAATATCAAAAACTTAAAGATAATAGTCTAAAGCAAAAGGTAAAACTTATTAATGTCAAAAAGTACAGTTTTAAAAGAGAAATAAAGAACAAAAAGTAATCTTTCTTTGATTTTAACCAAAAAAGTCATTTCATTGGCTATCTTATCAATCTCGTTTTTGCTTTATAGGCTATGCTACAGGATGCAAGCATAAAAATGTATCAAAGATGTGCTCCATTAATGGACGTCAAAATTTAATGGACTTCTGAACTAGAATACTACATTCTATTAGATTACGTTTTCAATTTCTCAAGAGGCTATTTAAATCAATATTTTTCTTCTGTGTCTTTTATCGATTTGGAAAACTAAAAATCTGAGAGATCACTTATTCCTGACACTTTTTTATGCTATAAGAGCTTTGTTTATAGTAACTTTTCTAAAAAGTAGAGCATTGAGAGACTCCCTTATCCCCCAAAAATCAAGTGGGATGCCCCAAGCATCGCTTCTTTGACTATACCTTATGGAATCTCTAGAGACTATTTCTTTAGTGGTCATACTGGGCTCTTGGTTTTTTGTACCTTAAAGTGGAAATATTTAAGATATAGAGCTCTTTATGTGGCCAATCTTATCCTCACTCCATTTGTTGTACTTATCCTTCTCTCTTCACGGGTGCATTATATTATCGATATCATAGGTGGGGCTATTTTTGCTTTTTGGATATAGAAGTATTTACTGAAGCATGTCATTCTGTTTGACAAACTTTTAAGCTTGTTTTTCATCAAAATTTAAAGAGCTTGGAACAAAATGAAGAAAACATTCAAATGATAGCTTATATAACGATAAATCGTTGATATATTTATCGTATTATTGAAAATGAACGATACGAGGTATATTGAAAACCCCTTTGTTAAAATCTTTAACATAGTCAATCCTGATAAAACTCAACTCTATAATCTACTCCTTAAGCTCTTAAGTTAGTTTTTGGCATCAGTCAAAATACCAACAGTTGTCGCCCAAGCATCAGATCCATCAGAATCAAGCTAAGATCCCAGTGTATATGTTGGAACAGGAGGATATCTCTATATGCTTCTAAAATTATTCGATTTCTTTTCCAAAAAAGAGAACAGGAATAGTGAAGTGGTCCTAAGCAAATCTAAAATCTTTGGAGATGCAAGTCTCAATCAACTCACAGATCCTAGTTTTTATCTTTAACTAGCTCAAGCAGAATATGCAGCGCTTTAAAACCATATTCTTAACAAAAAAAGAGCCAAAGATTGCTTTTCTTTTTTCTTTTCAGAAGTATCTACTTGGCTCTGTGGCATGCATCTTGGGTTTAAAACAAAGAATTTACCTTTGTTTCGTAAAAACTAAGAAAGGATTCTTTAATCCTTTTAAGGCTTGAAGAAAAATATCGTAAAACAATACTGGTAGCTACTCTATGGAGTCCCTGGCTTTTTGTATGCAGTCCTTGAACTGCAAAAATTTTACGATAAAAGTGAATAGATTTTTAGAACAAACTTCTCTCCAATTGCCATCTAATTGACTCATATGATCATTGATCATGGAATAAAAAATTACTAGAGTCTTACAATCAATAAGTTTAATTAATAAAAGATTCCTGCTGATTTCAGGTTGATTTACTATTTTCATAAGACCTAATATCTTGGAGGAGCTCATGGACTTGGGGGAAATATAAGCGTTCTTCTAAGTGCTATGAAATATAATGATTTTGGAGGTCAAACAATCAGAATCAGATAGTTGATTAAAGCCTCTATTGCGTTTTTGCTAAAAAATCTCATAAATGGTAATTTTACAACAAGGGCAGGAAAACAGGATATCAACTTGGTTCACTTTTGCCATGGTGCTCCGGGGATAGTTACTGCTTTGACTAAGTTTACGTAAATGTTTCCATAGCTTGGAATCACAATGGGACTCAAAGAAGTTATAGAATTGAATCTAAACCATATCTGGAAATTTGGAGTACTTAAGAAAGGATTTGGACTTTGTCATGGTATCTCAGGCAATGCCTATGCTTTTATTTCACCATCACTACAATAGGTATTTCACTAAAAGAGCGCTTAATACCTGAAAAAAGCTTAATTTTTTGCACTTTTACACGAGGAGTAAGATGTTATGAAAGAAATCAGAACTTACAACTTTCCCGATAGAATGGTGGTAGGAAGAAGTGATGAACCCTTCTCTTTAATGGTAGGCTTAGCTGGAGATATTTGCTTTGCGATGGATGTTATTTCTGGCTCAGGTTATTTTCCAGGGTATGACATTTGATTTGCTTTGATTTAATATAAAAAAATGATAAATAATACAAATTAATATAAAGATAATCTCACTTAATGTTTTTAAGAAATTAAGGAATTCGCTTATTGTGGGAAAGCAAAAAAGTCTCAAAATTTTTGTGAAGATTATTGCTTGAAAACTTTTTTTGAAGCTAAAGACTCTAATTTTTGTAAGTTTTTCTCTACAACGCTAACTCTTCGTAAATACGCTAGTATTTTCGAGCTTAAGGACTCAAGCTAAATCTAGTATCCCTCACTAATTCCTAATTGCCCGATTGCGCTATGATTTTTATGGCCTTAGTTCTAGGTTAATTTATAGCTAAATTAAGTGAAATTTACTTAATTTTTCTTCAAGAAAATCTCTTTGTATTTCTTTCTGAATATCTCCGTTCTTCTGTTTAAGTTCAGATATAAGATTTTTGTATTTTCTGATCTTCAGCTTTTATTTCTCTGAATAAGTCTTAACTGGCTTGTTTTTTTGAGAACTTGACTTAACAAGTTTGCATAACTTTTTAGAACCCTCTTTTTAATCTTTTTATGACATCTTTATTATATCTTCTTAAACTATTGTGAATTCTTCATCAGGCATCGTACGAAAATTCGTAGGCAATTTGTAATTTTTGTTGTTTCTAGTGGAGGAACAACTAGTATTTGTATCTAAGCGGCAACTTGGAATAGTTATGAACCTAGCTCCAAGAAGTTTAAGGTCCAAACTAGATACGTATCTGTTTTTGCAGAGCATAGAAGATCAATAGAATAAGATAATAATTTCGATCCCACAATCATTCGATAATGGCTAATTATTCAGGAAGCTGTTAAATACTATGAATAGTAGTATGTAAGTCGATTAGTCTTCCTGTTTACATCTAATAGACCAGGCCATGAACATTCACTTCTTATCCTCTTTTCCAGGCTTATTGTACAAAGGGGGTACCGGCTACATTGAAAACTTGTTCTTTCACATTAATTTAAACCAAGAGTCTAGTTTTTTCCTAGTTGTTTAGATTTGCAAAGGCTATCGAGTGCTTATGCCTAATTCTTCTAAGTCTTGAAAGCCAAGCTTATAAAGGCCCATGGTTATATTTCTTAATTGCTGCCTTAATACCTCCACAGCCATAATGCCCAGCTACAATTATATCTTTCACTTTTAGCACTTCGACTGCATATTGAATGACAGCTAATGAACTGATGTCTGAAGGAGACACAATATTTGCTACATTCCTCAGCACAAAAACTTACCCATAGTCCAAACCTAGAATCTCATTAGCAGGCATTCTAGAATCAGAGCATCCTATCCATAAGTAATGTGGCCTTTGAGTATGTTGATGCCTTTCAAAGAATTCTGGATCTTTCTTTGTTTTTTACAAAGTCCATTCTCTGTTATTCTTTAAAACTCTTTTGAGATTGGTCAAGTTAGCTGGATGATCCACAACTCCTTCCTAATTCATTTTTTAGTGATGTATGCCGATAATATCATCTACTTTCTTCTGAACCATCCAGTACTCATAGAAAGTGGGTACCTTGTTAGTCTAGATCTTGTTAGTTTAGTTTCCAGCTTCTTGAGAATAATCTTCACTCATAAGCTCAGAATAAACCTCACTCTCGTCCTCTACATTTAGAAGCTCATTAAGTTCGGTTAACGAAAAGGCTGTAAAAACAAAAAAAATGATGAAGCCTAACCGATAGATTTTCATCAACAGTAAATAATAATGATTATTTCATCATTGAATTTTAAATTAAAAAATTGATGACGGTAGAATATTTTCAAGCAGCCAATAATTTACAATTTTTTAATCTTCATGATTTCAAAAGGAGTTGAAATCTCTAATCTTTCTTAACTTCTTTAAAATGTGATGATTAAATAACAATTAAATTCACATAAATCAAACGATTTTCTTCGTAAAAACGGGTTTTATTGGCATCTAATCTATCATTTTTGCAAATTGGTAGGGTATAATTCCAAGATTGCAGCCCAGGAACTTGCTAGAAGGTCTAAATACTTGTGCAATTCTCTCGGTTTGCATCACTCTAACTTTTTTCTTTTTTTACCCCAGCAAATTAGAAACTATCACTATCTTTCCCTCACTTATTCCATACCAGAATTTTTTAACTTTTGACTTGATCTGCTTATTGCCAAAACCAGTAATGGAGCTAATCCAACCCCCAAAACGAATGAGATTCACTGGTAGCTTCACAAGCGGCTTTTTTTATTCTGAATCCAAATCAATTCTATAGAGATATGGATTATTAAAGTACTGTATTATAAGTGAATCAGTGTCCAATTGATCCAAATATGTGTAAGTTTAGCTCAAATTAAGTGATTTTACAATTTCCTCAGTCTTTAAATTTATGATTTTTATGACATTACTAATTTTCGACCCAATTAGCACGAAACCATGACCTAAGCTCTTCAAATCGGTTGGGAGCTAAACTTCGCAATAGGTGAGTTCTTAAAGTTTGCCGTTTTTGCAATTAACTTTTTCAATAAGTCCATCTCTCCTGACTCCCAAAAATACGTGCTTTGGTAACAATTCTACTAATTGATATTGATTGTGGATAGTCAAGTATTTTGAAAGACCGTGCTAAGGACTGAATTTCCATCCAACTGTGTCCTAGTCAGTGATGACCAATAACAAATAGCTCTTTTCTTCTATTTCTTCCTTGTAAAGTTTGCAATCGATTATAAACTTTTGGGGAGGCATCTCATACTGAACCAATAGATTCGTTCTGTTTATGTTGGTTCCCATTTACCATAACTAAAAGCTATTCCTGTTGTTTACTACAACTATTTTACCTTCATTAGAAGTGCGATTTACTCCACAATAGCTCACTTTATGTTACAGTTTTCCTGTGAGTTCCTCATTTATCCTTTAGTAAAAGCAGAAATCAGTCGTAATACCTCCACTTATAAGTGTATTATTGAGTAATTATAAAGCAAAAATGTCGTGACTTTGACCTCGAATGCCTATTCCATGCTACCAATTCTCTCCAACAAGCTTAATCATTCCGATTTTCGAGTCAGATCCGCTATAGTAAACGATATTTGGTCCAGCTACTTTAATGGAAAGTATAGCTGCTTCGTGTTGATGAAAAGTCTTTAAGTGTGATAAAAACTTCCAATCATAGACATGTAAGGATCCTTGATCATCACCAACAAAAACCCATTTTTTCTCAATTATATCACATCTTGTAAAATTAGCCCCCTTATTTAGCTGCTTGACCTTTTTTCCAAAACCTACCAAAGATCCTTCTGCATCAATATGATAAGGAGTATTCAGCTATCCCATGAATTTATAGGTAAAATAGTCTTATTAGAAGTTCCAAGCGACAGTCTCCTTTTGGTGAAAAGAGTAAACTGTATTCTTGACGATTCTGATTGACAGCAGCTGAGTTGTGAATGAATGAGATTACCATTTACTGTTTCTAAAGATCTTCAGCTAGAAGGGTTTAAACAAAGCCAATATGCCATTAATGCTGAAAATGTAGAGAGAAGGTTCCAACTAAGCTATTTGTTGGATCACTGGGTAATAATTTTCTTCTCCCTGGAACACTTCATAGATCTACGAGTATTTTTATCTCGAAATATAGAGTCTATTCTGATATTGTGAGTAGAAGATGTTGAGAATTGTGGAAGGATTGAAAGGGATAAAATCGTAAAGATTTACATTCACTCTCTGCGAACTTGCTTCACTTTTCATTGTTGAAGGCGATTTATAAATTATAAAAACTAACAAACGGATTAAACTCAAATAGCCAACATTTGCTCAAAAACAAAATTTACTGATAATCTTAATAATTAAGTCTTTCATTGAACTTAATTGTCTTGTTAATGACTGAATTAAAAAGAAGATTATTTGGGCTTTGAGTCTAATTTAAAGCCGAATCCCAAAGAACTTAATAGCCAAAAATTATCACTTTTTTTACTTCAGATACTCATTTACAAGCTGAGGAACTCGACCTTTTCCTTTTGTTTAAACATAGCCCTTAAACTTAAGTAATTTTTTAATCTCATCTTCATTTAGTGTAAACCTTAGATGCTCTTTTTCTTGAGTAGCCTTTTCAAAAGGATGGTTCTAAATATTTGATCTTTAGTCATGCAATTTAAAATAAACATGTTCTTAGCTCTGCAAATCATCTTTCTCTTTATTAGGCACAATGTTCTTTTTTTTAAACCTCAACTCAGGATTGACGTAATAGTGGTTGTAGTTATTCTCAGGTTTCACAATTTTAGGTGCACTCATACATTTTCTAACTCTGAATGTACTTTTCAAATGATCTACGAAACCTTGATAAGCGATAGATTACCTTGGGCTTCTTTGTTATGTAGATAAATGTCAGTTTAGTGTGAGTATTGCACTCTTTTGCAGAAGGGTTCCTTGCCTGCCGAAGTTATGATCATTTAATAAAATTAGCAATTATACTAGCATTCAAGTGATGTCATTTTATGGAATCATTTCAATTAAACATAGCCTTTATCTTATTATCGAAGGTCTGGTCATCCAAATTGTCAATTTTGATTGCCTGGAAGTACTCCTTGGGATCAAAATAACCTTTGGCTATCAAAAAGGTCTGCCTGAGCACTATCTATTTGATTTTGGCATCATCATAGTACATAATATCGTCATAGACGTCCCCTTCCTTCTTTCCCACCTTCAAGAAGTTAGCAACTTGCTCAGTCGACAACTTTTCTCCCTTATTCGATGTAGGCTTGTAGTTCATCATTTTGTACAATTGTGATAAAGCTTCAGGGTTATTTTTATCTAGGTGAGGACATTCTTACACTTTTCGAGGAGGGCTTCGAAGTCTTTGAGATTCTTCTAAACTGAACCGTTCTGCATTCAAATATTATTATTAGAAGAAAAAGTTTCTTTGTAACATAACCTTGTTCTCATCAAACTTAGCTCTTTTCATCATTTTCGATCAAAGATACATTCTTGAACCTAAAAATAAGTGGAAAACGACTTTTTTCTTATTCATTGCAGAAAGTCATATGTTTACTTTTATTCTAATATCCCAGAATAAACCCGAAAATTATCATACTGAAGCTTAAAAGCAAAGAATTGTAACTCACATACATAGTAGTTTTGGTTTTGCTTCTTGGGTATTTTATTCAAAAATGGTAAAAATGGAGTTACTGGGAGTTGAACCCAGGGCCTCGTGCATGCTAAGCACGCGCTCTACCAACTGAGCTATAACCCCGCTGTAGTTGTTCCCTCATTATTCTCTAAATATTAAACATTCTCCTTTGCCTTGCAATTATTCTCTGATTAATAGTAACCAAAGATAAGATGAGCCTAATATTAAAATCATTTTTTTTGTATACATCCCAAAAACTTCTAAAGGTCCTCAGCAATTTACTTGTCCAAGGTATAGGTCTCATCTGAATTGAAAAACTTAAGATTCTTACTGCTCTATTTGGTACGTTGACTCTCAAATGGGCTTGTTTCCTTAGTCGATTATGCGCTCTCTACCTTCATAGACTGAATAGTGGTCAGATTAGGAGGAAGCTTTGATATATAGTTGGAGGTTGAACGATGCACCGACAGCTAACTCTGACTGTTACACAGCTAATTAGGCTTGTAGCTAAACTTGATAAGAGTTGGTTTTTTCTTGGCCGCCTGGAAATTGAAGCTATGTTAGGTTGACAAATATTATGATCTCCTAGGTAGTTGAACATTTCCTCGTTTGAATGAAACCTAGGGCAGAATAACTTCTTTCTTTAACGGAGGTAACGTAGAGGTATGGAAATAAGTCATGCTCTTGGAAGCATGGCGAAGCTGGTTATTTGGGTTGTTTTGATAGAACATTTCATTTGGAGAATTGATGCATCTTTCAGGCACCGGCTATATGAAGTTACAGTAATTCGATCTCGGCCTATAGAACTATTCCTGGTGCTGCGGATAATGCGTGAAGCGGGGTTGGTACTCACTTCCTTTGCTGGCCTTGCTTCCAAACAAAAAAGCATTCGATTCATGATGGCTCCTCCTCTACTGATCATAAACTGAGGTTCTATAGATGCTCCTCCTCTCCGGCTTGGGCTAGTAACAACTTGTCCTTGGCATATTCCTGAGAGGCTCACAGTAGCGATGCACTGACACATCGATCGAGTTGCGGTTAGGCTGCTCCATATGGTACAACTCATAGATAGATTTCATCGCTTCATCAACGAAAAAGTTGTTTTCCATGCAGTAGAGCTCAAACTATTCAAGTGCTCTCTAAAAAGACAGCTTATTGTATAGTCTTTTTCGGATGAGGTATTATTTGAAGTGGATGTCTTTGCTCTGTTGGGTGTCACTGTTCTAGTCGATGATGTCCAGCAGCTGGACGACCATTTAGGTCTGTGAGCCGTGTAGCTAGCGATAGGCAGAGCTGGGAATATAGAGTGGTTCGTTTTTGGACAAATTGGAGTTAACCCAGACCTTTACCTTGCCTTACTTGGTCACGAAGATCATTTCTTCGCTGATATCGAAGTAGCCGACCTTCTCATAGAGCACACTAAATCCTGAGAGAGTAGCTTTGGTGAGATAGAGCTGATCAGAAACTGGAATGTCGTTGATTTATTTGAGGCGCAGGTCGACTTTGGGTACGTAGAGCAAACCCTTGTAGATAGTGGAGCAGATATCCTTGACGGTGTTATCTGCGAAATACCAGACAGTGTAGATATAGGGTGACAAGTTAAAATAATTCTCAGGGTTGTTGTGGCTGATCCTCTGCTAGATGGTCGGCTAGAGCCGCTTGCGCAGTTCGGTCAAGTACTGCTTGTAGTCGTACTCCGATAAGAACTACAGTTCATACTACTACACCTGCTAGTTGGTGATTTTGTTGTACAGTGCGCGCTTAGCGAAAGGGTTGACATTGGCGAACAGCGTATTGCTGTCCCTCTTGACTGGCACCCAGTTTTGGTCGATAGCGGGGTTGCCGTGCTGGTACTGCCCTTGACCCATCACTCCTAACAAAAAGCCTTATATATAATAACCAAAACTATACATCCAAAAGCTTGCACCGCTTCATGCAATACCATATCCGAAACATACAAATATTACGTCCCAGGAACCGTTCATCCGATAACCACCCTCGTTTGCTCAAATAGCATATGCTGGTGTTAATAATCTGATTTGTGGTATTACTAATGTGTTTTGTGGTATTATTAGGGATCAATCTGCGGATGAGGCTGAATCGCTGAGCAGGTCGATTTGGTCTTAGTTGTCGTAGTCTTTGAACCTGGCGAGCATGCAGCCAATGAACAGCAAATTTTAATCTACTTGGTCTCCGAAGCAAATGCTCCTAAGTCCATCAAAGTTGGCTCTTAGCAGGTTGGGGATGTGCTCGATTTGGTTGTCATCTGGGTAGAGCAGGAGTACATGCGACCAGCTGCTCCAGCTGCGGGCAGTTCCACTCGCTGAGTGTCTGCAGCGTAGGGAGGTTGTTGTTGGCTAAGTGAGATGGGTGGGACCTAGGGAGATGAACTTGAGGCTGGACATGCTGCACTTCTTCAAGGCGCGCGTCGAGGATATGTTGTTGCTGACTGGCTCTTGGCGGATATACATAGGTGGAGCTATTGCAGCTAGTTCAGGCACAGGTGCTGCAGGGGCTACAAGTTGCTGATGTTGTTGTAGCCCAGGTTCAGGAACCTCAGCTTCTCCAGATGGTGTGAGTACATACTGATTTCTCGCAGTATGCTGCTCCTGAAGTTCAGATCTGGTTAGAACTCGAGTACGAAGTCGCAGGTGCGTCACCTCACTGTTCTGGCCTAGCTCCTCCTGCAGCACCACTGCGTCGAAAGACTGGTTGGCTGATTCCCATGGGAAGTACCTAGCTCCAGCTACACATTCATAGCCATTATATTAGATTTGCCATCCTGCATCATCCATAAACATCATCCATAAACATCATAACCAATTCAGTTACACACATAGTATAAGCACAGACACCCAAGTACTCCAGCAACTCACCTTCCTCGATCTTTTCTCAATATCTTCCCATCATATTTTCAATATAAACCATGCAGCATCAGCATATTCGATTATGGCTATTCTGCCTGACCAGCTATATTTTAATATTTATCAGTACGTATTAGGATTGGCTGATACCCTCAACCAACTATCAGAGGGGTTGGGGTT
>Ga0316217_10007283_pt1 | contig 10626 bp, 8 predicted proteins | sample 1anoAmetaG_FD_203633 | JGI IMG/M metagenome (GOLD analysis project Ga0316217, IMG submission 203633) | Freshwater microbial communities from Trout Bog Lake, Wisconsin, USA - 1anoA | ecosystem: Environmental > Aquatic > Freshwater > Lake > Hypolimnion/Profundal zone | place: USA: Wisconsin... | reverse complement strand
AGCGCGGACCGAGGATCCAGGCCGTGATGGCCAGGAAGACGATGAACACTGTCATGGCTGCGGGGGAGGTTCGCACGGAACCCCAGGCAGCGGGGAGCGCGTTCTAACAGCCGGCCCCGGGACGCGTGCGGCGAATCGCATTTGACGCCGCAACCGCGTACCATCGGCAGGTGGCGCACCTCGGAGGCCCGACCGACCCATGACACCCGAACCGGCGATCATCTACATGGGGGACGACTCCCCCCTCGTGCGCGCGACGCTGGCCGACGCGCTCAGCTCCGAAGGGGTGCAGGTCCACGTCCCGGGAGGCGCCGGGACAAACGACGCCACCAGCTTCATCGGAGGCTTCCGGTGCGCGATTCTGGACCTGGAGCAGGTCGCCGGCACCGACGACGCCATCGACGTGGCCGAGCTCCTCCGCGTCTATCAGCCGGCCCTGCCGGTCGCTTTCCTCCACGAGAGCGCGTCGCAGAAGATGATCCGGCGGGCAGAGGCCCTGGGCCCGGTCTTCCGCAAGCCCGACGACCTCGCCGCCGCCCTCGCGTGGGTCCGCGACCTCGCCGCAGCGTAGCCAGGACGCCAGACGCCTGGGTCACCCGTGGTCCTTGATGGGGGTCGGGTTGGACGCACGCCAGGCCTTCGTCGTGGCGGCAACCGTCGGCTCCGGTATGCGCCGGCCACGGCGAACGTGCTGTAGAGCGAGTGGTAGGAGCGGAGGTCGCGCTCGTCGCGCCACCGGAGCGACCGGTCAGCCGTCGCCCGCGAATCACCGCCTCCTAGTGGCACTTCCCCGCGACGCATCCCTGACCTGCCGAGCACGTCGTGCCGCACGTGCCGCAGTTGGCCCCGTCCGTCTGCAGGTCGGAGCACGTCCCGGCGCAGTTGGTCGTGCCGGTCGGACAGCCGCACGCGCCGGCCGAGCAGACGAGGTTGCTGCCGCAGATCTGCGAGCAGAGGCCGCAGTTGTCCTTGTTGTTCTGGAGGTCGACGCACGACGCGTTCGGCCCCGTACCGCACTCGGTGAACCCGGACGCCGTGCACCGGACGGCGCAGGTCCCGTCGTTGCAGACCGGGTCTGTCCCCGTGCAGCGCGTACCGCAGGCGCCGCAGTTCCGGGCGTCGCTCGACGTGTCGATGCAGGTACCGAGCCCCCCGAAGCGCCCCGCGCACTGCGTATAGCCCGCGGTGCAGGCGCAGGTCCCGTTGGTGCACGCGACGCCCCCCGGGCAGGCCGTCCCGCAGGTCCCGCAGTTCCGGTTGTCGCTCGCGAGGTTCACGCAGTTGGCGCCGCAGAGCGCGTCGCCCGCGGCGCAGGTCCCGCTGCAGACGCCGCCGACGCACGTGGTCCCCCGCTGGCAGCGGTTGCGGCAAGCGCCGCAGTTGTTCGGGTCGGTGCTCGTGTCGGTGCACGACGCGCCGCAGAGCGTCTCGCCTCCGCACGAGCAGGCGCCGGCCACGCAGTTCGCGCCGTTCGCGCACTGGGTGTTGCACGCTCCGCAGTTGTTCGGATCGGTCTGCAGGTTCACGCAGGAGGCGCCGCACGCGGTCGCCGCGCCGCACGACGTCCCGCACTGCCCGGCCGCGCACACCTGACCGGTCGGGCAGACCTTCGCGCAGGCGCCGCAGTTGTTCGGATCGCTCTGGGTCTCCGTGCACACGCCGCTGCAGCGCGTCCCGGCGTTCGCGCACTGACACGTCCCGCTCTGACAGGTCGTCCCGGACGCGCAGCGGACGCCGCAGCCGCCGCAGTTCGAGTTGTCAGTCTGGTCGTCGACGCACGCCGCGCCGCAGAGGATGCCGCCGGTGCTGCAGGTGCATGCTCCGCCCGTGCACTGGGTCCCGCTCGCGCAGACCTTGCCGCAGGCGCCGCAGTTCGCGTTGCTCGTCTGCTCGTTCACGCAGGCGCCTCCGCAGAGGACCTCGCCGGCGGGGCAGGCGCACGCCCCCGCCGTGCACGTCTGGCCGGTGGCGCACGTTACCCCGCAGCCGCCGCAGTTCACCGGGTTGCTCGTGGTGTCGACGCACGCTCCGCCGCAGTACTGCTGCCCCGCCGCGCACGTGCACTTGCCGGCCGTGCAGGACGACGTCCCCGTGCAGGCGACGCCGCAGGCGCCGCAGTTCGCGCCGTCCGTCTGCTCGTTGACGCAGGCGTTCGCGCAGTCGGTGAGCCCGGCGGCGCAGCTCAGCACGCACGTCCCCGCCGAGCAGACCTGGTTCGCGGAGCAGGCGGTCCCGCAGGCGCCGCAGTCCGCCGGGTTCGACGCCAGGTCCACGCACTGACCCCCGCAGAACGCGGGCTTCGTCCCCTGCGTGCAGGCGCAGGCACCGCTGACGCAGGCCTGCCCCCCGGCGCACGCCTTGCCGCAGGCGCCGCAGTTACCGGGGTCGTCCGTCTCGTTGACGCAGGCGCCGCTGCAGGCGGTCAACCCGGTGGCGCACGCGAGGACGCACGCGCCCCCGGAGCAGACCTGGTCCGCCCCGCAGACGGCGCCGCACGCCCCGCAGTTGGTCGGGCTGGAAGCGAGGTCGACGCACGCCCCGTTGCAGGCGGCGGGCGTCGTCCCCTGCGTGCAGGCGCACGCGCGGTTCACGCACTTCTCGCTTCCGGCGCACACGGTGCCGCAGGCGCCGCAGTCGTTCGCGTCGTTCACGAGGTTGACGCAGGCCCCGGCGCAGTTCGTCTGCCCGGTGGGGCAGGTCGCGACGCACGCGCCGTTCGAGCAGGCAGAGCCACTGGCGCAGGCTGTCCCGCACGCGCCGCAGTCGGCCGGGTCCGACGAGAGGTCGACGCACGCGCCGGCGCAGAGCGCCGGAGTCGTCCCCTGGGTGCAGGCGCAGGCTCCGTTGACGCAGGCCTCGCCGGACACGCAGGCGGCGCCGCAGGCACCGCAGTCGACGGCGCTGGTCCTCACGTCGACGCACGCCCCGCTGCAGTCGGTCAGCCCCGTCGCGCACGCCGACGCACACGCGCCGTTGGAGCAGACCTGGCCGCCGGTACAGCTCGCGCCGCACGCGCCGCAGTCGCCTGGGTTGGACGTCAGGTCGACGCACGTGCCGCCGCAGGAGGTCAGCCCGGCCGAGCAGGCTCGACCGGCGTCCGACGCGTGGGCGTCCGACGCGCTGTCGGCGCGAGCGTCCTTCTGCTGCGCGCCGCCGTCCGCGTCGGCGCGAGCGTCCGCCGGCGGGACGGAGCGGTCGGCGAGGGCCCCGTCCTTCGGCACGGACCCGTCCCGGGCGGGCGAGGATCCGTCCGGAACCGAGCCATCGACCGTCGGGGTCGTCAGCCCGCTCATGTCCGTACGCCCGCAACCCGCGGAGCCGGCCCCGAGGACGAGCACCGCTGCCCACAGGAGGAGAGAGGGGAGCGCTCGCGAGTTGCTGCGTGGCAACGTCGAACCGGTCGTCTTCAAGCTAGGCATGCTCACTCCGGGCGCGGGGGCGGATACGCGCGGATTCTCCCCTGTACGTCGGAGGACGCAACCGGAAACCGGGTCTGCGGCAGAGCTGCAACGCCGACCCCCAGGGGACGGATCGCCCGGGACCGCGGAGCGGCGCGCGACAGGCCTGCGTCTCCCCCAGGTGGCTCAGCGCACCATCGCACGCACGACGCCCCGGAGGTGCTGGGCGCCGAATGGCTTGTCCACGTGCTGGTTGGGGACGGTGTCGAGGAAGGTCCGCCCCTCGGAGGTGAACGCTCCCCCCGTGATGAACACCATCCGCCCGGCGACTTCGGCGGCTTCGGCGAGGAGGATCGCGTGGAGGTCCATGCCGGTCATCTGGGGCATCATCAGGTCGCACAGGACGACGTCAAAGACGGCGCCGCCCCGGAGGATAGAGAGAGCCTCGGCCCCGCTCGTCACCGCGCGGACGTCGTTCTCGCCACCGAGCACGCGCGCGATCGCCTTGCCGCTCATCGCGTCGTCGTCCACCACGAGGACGCGGCCGCGGCGCGTGGTCGACGTGTCGGGAGCGCCCACCGGCTCGGACTTCACCTTCGCCGGGCCCGACGCCGGAGGGAGGACGACCCGGAAGGTGCTCCCTCCCCCCTCGACCGACTCGACCTCGATGGTGCCGCCGAGCCCCGTGACGATCTCGTGGCAGATCGACAGCCCGAGCCCCGTCCCCTCGCCGACCTCCTTGGTGGTGAAGAAGAGGTCGAAGATGCGCCCGCGCACGGCGGCGGGGATGCCGGCCCCGGTGTCGTGCACCTCGACGACCGCCCGGCCCTCCTCGTCCGTGCGCGTCACGACGCGGACGGCGTTCGCCGCGACGTCGACCCCCGCGATCGCCTGCACGGCGTTCATGAGCAGGTTCGTGAACACCTGACCGAGTCGGGCCTCGTCGGCCCGGACGAGCGGCACCGCGCCGATCTCCCTGACCAGGCGAGCGCGCTGGTCGATCGAGTGCTTAACCATCCCGATCGACAGCTCGAGGACCCCCCGGAGGTCCAGGGTCACGAGCGTCGGCGCGTCACCCCGGGAGAAGGTCCTCATCCCGCGCACGATGCGACGGACGCGATCGGCCCCCTGGCGCGCGTCCCGGACCAGACCCTCCAGGTCGGCGACGCGCTCGACCGGGACCAGGGGGGCGATCGACCGGAGCTCCTCGCCCAGCATCTCGAGGCTGGCCATGACGAAGCCCAGCGGGTTGTTGATCTCGTGCGCGACGCCCGCCGCGAGCACGCCGAGGGACGCGAGGCGGTCCGTCACGGCCAGGCCCGCCTGGAGCCGCTTGCGCTCGGTGGCGTCGCGGCCGAGGGTGAGCAACGCCGGCGCCGCGTCGAACACGATGGGCATGCCGACGACCTCGACCTCGGCCCAGGTCCCGTCCCGGCGCAGCATGCGGTGACCGGGGGGCGACTCGGGCTTCCCCCCCTCCGCGACGCGGCGCATCCATTCGGCGATCCCCGCGCGGTCGTCGGGGTGGGTGAGATCGAGCACGAGGCGCCCGAGGAGATCGTCCGCGCGGTGGTGCCCCAGCGCCCGGACGGACAGCTCGTTGACGTACACGACGCGACCGGCGCGGTGGACGAGGACCATCTCGGGGACGGTGTCGAGCACGAGGCGCAGCACGGCCTCGATGCGCCGCCTCGCGTCCTCGGCGTCCCGGCTGAAGTCCATGACCTCTCGCAGCTGCCGGCGCACGGAGGCTTCGGTCGAGACGAGGTTCTCGCGGAGCGTGACCTCCCCCGTGATGTCGCGGATGACCACGACGAGGAGCTCCTCGTCCCCGTCCATCCGCGCGACGCTGAAGCCCCCGACGCGCTGCTGGCCGTCGGGCCGACCGAACCGGATCTCCTGGCGCTTCGGGTCGCCGCCGTCCCTCGCCAGGCGGAGGAGCGTCGCGACCTCGGGCCGCTGCGACGGGTCGACGAAGCCCTCGAGCGCGTGGCCCAGGATCTCACGCTCGGGCCGACCGAAGAGGTCGCACCCGGCCTCGTTGGCGGTCAGCACGATGCCCGCTCGGTCGACCACCAGCAGGCTGAGGGGCGAGGCGGCGACGGCCCGGGCGAGGAGATCGCTCGGCATCTTGGCGCCCGCGCTCACAGCGGAAGCGTAGCCCATGTCGCCTCGCCGATCACCCGGGCGGCCACGCCATCGGCCGTCCTCCGAGCACGTGCAGGTGGAGGTGGAATACCGACTGCCCCGCGTCCTTCCCGGTGTTGAGCACGAGCCGGTAGCCCGACTCGCCGAGCCCGAGCTGCTCGGCCACCGCTCGCCCCGCCAGCATCAGCTCGCCGAGGAGCGCGGCGTCCTCTCGCGTCGCCTCGTGAATGCTGGCGATGTGCCGCTTCGGGACGACGAGCGCGTGCGTCGGCGCGGCGGGGTTCACGTCGTGGAAGGCGAGGACGTGCGGGTTCTCGAGCACGACGTTGGCCGGGACCTGGCGGGCGACGATCTTGCAGAACAGGCACATGGGGGGCAGCCTAGCGCAAAAGGAGCGCCGCCTCGCCCCCCGAGAGGCGGAGCAGCGCCGCGTGGAGCGCCTCGCGGTCGTCCGCCGTGGCCGCGAACCCCGCGAGCCCCGCGCGCTCGGCCAGATGCAGCACGCACGAGGCCTCGAGCTCGCTGAGCTCGGTGCGCCGCTCGAAGGAGAGCGTCGGCACGCGGTAGGAGAGGCGCACCCTCCCCGCGCCGCGCTCGAACGCCACGCACTCGGCGACCACCGCGCCGTCCCGCAGGAGGACCGCGAGGTGCTGCACGATGCCCCGCACGACCCGCGCCCGGCTCCGCGCGCGCCGCACCTCGGGCGCCTTGAACAGCTCGAAGAAGCGGTTGCGCGAGTAGACGCCGGGGGCGAGGGCCATCGCCACCGTGAGCGCGTCGACGTCGAGGGGGCTCGCCGGGGAGAGATCGTGCCGCGCGAACGGGGGCATCGCGTCAGTCGGCCAGGGCGCCGTCCCCGTCCGGGGTGAACCCGGGGACGACCTCGCCGCTGGCGGCCTGGAGGAGCGCGGCCTGCCGGTGCGTGCGGAGCGCCGTCACGAGCTCGGTCAGGTCGCCGCCGATGATCCGGTCGAGCTTGTTCAGCGTGAGCCGGATGCGGTGGTCGCTGACGCGGTTCTGCGGGTAGTTGTAGGTGCGGATCTTCTGGCTCCGCTCGCCCGTCCCGACCATCCCGCGGCGCTCGGCCGACACGGCGGCCTCCTGCTTCTCGCGCTCGATGTCGAGGAGCCGGGACTTCAGGACCTTCATCGCCTTCGCCTTGTTCTTCAGCTGCGAGCGCTCGTCCTGGCACTTGACGATGAGGCCGCTCGGCTTGTGCTGGATCTGCACGGCGCTGTTGGTCGTGTTGACCCCCTGCCCGCCCGGTCCGCCGCTGGCGGCGATGGATATCTCGAGGTCCTTCTCGTCGATCTGCACGTCGATGTCGTCGGCCTCGGGGAGGACCGCGACCGTCGCCGTCGAGGTGTGGATGCGCCCCTGCGTCTCGGTCGCCGGGACGCGCTGCACGCGGTGGACGCCCCCCTCGAATCGGAGCTGGGCGTAGACGTCCTTCCCGGTCACGAGCGCGATGCACTCCTTCATCCCGCCGGTGGCGCTCTCGCTCACGTTGAGCACCTCGACCTTCCAGCCGAGGGTCTCCGCGAAGCGCGCGTACATCCGGAAGAGGTCGGCGGCGAAGAGCGCGGCCTCCTCGCCCCCCTCTCCGCTGCGGATCTCGAGGATGGTGTTCTTCCGCTCGATCGGGTCGGGCGGCAGGAGCAGGAGCTGGAGCGACTTCTCGAGCGAGGCCTTCTCGGACTCGAGCTCGGGGAGCTCGAGATCGACCAGCTCGCGGAGCTCCGGGTCGTTCCGCGCCTCGACGTCCTCGGCGATCTTCTTCGTCACCTCGCGGTACCGATCGAACTCCGCCATCAGCGGCTCGAGCTCGCCCCGCTCCTTGTTGAGCCTGGAGAGCTCGTTGCGGTCGCCCAGGACGTCGGGCCGGCAGAGCAGCTCGTCGAGGTCGCGGTAGCGCCGGGCGAGGTGTTCGAGCTTCTCGAGGGGGAGCATTCGGCGCGCCTCAGACCGCCGTCGACGCGGCGACGCCCGGTCGGAGCTCGGCGGCCGCGGCCAGCGCCTCGTAGCTCGGGAAGGCGACGTCGGCGGGCTCGGCGTCGAGCGAGGGGCTCGGGGCGGCCTCGCGGAAGAGGGTCGCGCGGAGCGCCGCGAGGGCGACCTCGAGCTGCGAGTCGTCGGGCTCGATGGTGGTGATCTTCTGGACGAGGAAGCCGGGCCAGAGGAGCGCGCGGAGCGGCCCGGTCGTGCAGTAGCGGGCGGAGACGCGCTGGATCTCGAAGGTCATCGCGGCGATCACCGGGAGGAACGGCAGCTTCTCGAGGAAGAAGACGAGGTTGTCGAGGAGGCTGCTCCCGGTGTGGATGCGGGGGAGGACGCCGCCGACCGCCGTGAAGACGACGATCGACACGAGCGCGATCATGACGAGGAATGTCGTGCCGCACCGCGGGTGGAGGGTGGTCTTGGCGCGGGCGTTCCCGAGGACGAGCTCCTCGCCCGCCTCGTACGTGCTGATGGTCTTGTGCTCGGCGCCGTGAAACTGGAACACGCGGCGGATGTCCGGGATGCGCCGGATAAGGAGCAGGTAGCCGATGACGATGGTCAGCTTGAAGAGGCCCGTGAGGAGCTGGAAGCCGGGCGACTGCACCTCGAGGCCGAGGCGGAGCGCGCGGTTCAGCCCGGCGCTCGCCATCTGCGGCAGCGCGATGAAGAAGGCGATGACCAGCGCGAGCATCAGGAGCCCCGCGCCGGCCGGCTTCTTCGACGCGCCGTCCGCGGGGGGCGGTGCGGGGCCGTCGTTCGCCGAGAGGACGAAGAGCGTCAGGGCGCCGAGCATCGAGCTCGCGACGCTGCCTGCGCGCGGCGGCCCCTCCTTCGCGCGGGCCTCCTCGGCCTCTAGATCGGCGATGAAGAGGTCGGACGAGAACCGGAGCGCCTCGCTGCCGAGCCGGAGCGACTCGACGAGCGACGCCACCCCTCGGACGAGCGGCCACTTGAGCCAGCCGACGCGCGCGTCGAGCATCGCCCGCTCGCGCACGAGGAGCGACCCGTCCCTCCGCCGCACGACGACGGCGAAGGAGGTGGGGGCCCGCATCATGACCCCCTCGAGCACAGCCTGCCCGCCGATGTAGGGGCGGGCAGGGGTCTGGTTGGGGGGCGACGCGCTCATGGCGACACTATAGCGATGAGGGCCCGAGCGCGCTCGCCGGAGGCGAGAGTGGGCGCGGCGAGAGGCCGCGACCGCGCCAGGAGCCGCGCCGGGTCAGGTGGCGGGGGCCTTCTCGGCCTCGGCCTCGGGGGCGGCGGCGGGCTTGGCGACGGCGCCAGCCTTGGGCTGGTAGCGCTTGCGGAAGCGATCGACGCGGCCGGCGGTGTCCATGAGCTTCTGGGTGCCCGTGTAGAAGGGGTGGCACGCCGCGCAGACGTCGACCTGGAAGTCGCCGCGCGTCGAGCGGGTGATGAACTGGTTGCCGCAGGCGCAGTGGATCGTGGCCGCGGGGTACTCGGGGTGAATGCCTTCTTGCATGGGATGCTCCTGAAACCTTCCGACGATAGGAAGGGAGGGGCATTTAATGCTTCGGGGGGCCGTTCGCAAGCTTTGCATGCAGGAGGGGCGCTCGCGGCCGCCGGCATCACCCCTGGGCCGGAGGCGGTGCTCGATGCGCCTCAGCCGGCCTGGGGGCGATGGCGGCGGCCGCTCGCTCGGGGCTCGGGGGAGTCGGTGCTCGATTCGGGGTCGGCGGGGCGCGGGGGGCGATTTGCGACCCCACGCGCGCAACTTGCGACCCGGCGCGGGCGACCCACGACCCGACGCCCGCGAGTCACTCACCCCCCTGAGCGTCGCGCTCCTCCCCCCCCTCCCTGTCCCGCTACCCCCCTGAACCGCTCACTCCCCTCCCCGGGTGACGCGCTCGGGGACCCCGGTGAACGCCTTCTCCCTCTCGACCCCCGCCGAAGCGAAGGGAGCCCGGCGCCGCGCCCAGGCAGCTGGGTCACAGCGTGCGAATGGTCTGCCAGAGCGCGGTGCCGGGCTCCCTGAGCGTCACTGTCCCGGAGCGGGCGGCGTGGCGGCGGGCTCGGCCGCGGGGGGAGCGGGCGGAGCCGTGTGCCCCCGGCGGACCCAGAGCGCCGAGGCGAGCGCCCCGACGACCACGACAGCGGCCGCCACGCCGAAGAGCACCGCGCGACGCGCCCCGCCGGGGCTGGGTGCCCCCTCCGGGACGAGCACCCCCGCAGGGGGCGCGGACGGCGAGAAGAGCCCGTGCGGGTCGACCGGCCCGGCCTCTTCCTCGTGAAAGCGCTGGCTGACCGGGTAGTCGAGGTCGCCGTCGAGGAAGGAGCCGCGCTCCACCTCGCCGGTCACGCGCGACTGGAAGAGCGGCTCGTCGCCGCCGAGGCCGCGGTGCTCGGCCATCGCCTTGTTGTGCGCCGCCTGCTGGGCCTGGGCCAGCGCCCCCTTCACCTTGCGGGCGACCGGCATCGTCCCCGAGATCGCCGCGCCGAGCGCCACAGCCTCCTCCGGGTCCACGCCGCTCACCGGCTCGCGCCCGAAGAACTCGGCGACGCGCTGGTGGATGCGCGGGGAGAGGGTCGTCCCCCCGACGAGCACCACGCGGTCGAAGTCGCGCGGCGAGGCCTTGAGCAGCTCGAGGGCGTCCTCGCAGACCTTGAGCGACTGGTTGATGAACGGGTCGAGGATGGCGTCGAGCTCGCGCCGCGTCATCGTGTACGACCACTGGATGGGCTTGCCCCCCTGCCCGTACATCAGCTCGTTCAGCGGGACGGTCGCCTCCAGGTCCTTCGACAGCGCGACCTTGAGGCGCTCAGCCCCGACGCGAACGCGGGCGAAGACGTCGGGGTCGGTGCGCGGGTCGTAGAAGTGCTGGGCGAGGTACGCCTCGGCGATCTTCATGGAGATCGCGAGGTCGATGTCGTCGCCGCCGAGGAACATGTCCCCCGCGGTCGCGCGGACGCGCAGCTCGCGCTCCGACATCCGGAGCATGGTGAGGTCGAAGGTGCCGCCGCCGAAGTCGTAGACGGCGACCTGCTCGTCCTTCACGGCGGGGGCGACGTGACCGAACGCCAGCGCGGCGGCGGTCGGCTCGTTGAGCACGCGCATGACCTC
>Ga0316217_10007281_pt1 | contig 10627 bp, 6 predicted proteins | sample 1anoAmetaG_FD_203633 | JGI IMG/M metagenome (GOLD analysis project Ga0316217, IMG submission 203633) | Freshwater microbial communities from Trout Bog Lake, Wisconsin, USA - 1anoA | ecosystem: Environmental > Aquatic > Freshwater > Lake > Hypolimnion/Profundal zone | place: USA: Wisconsin... | reverse complement strand
GACAATCTCCGCCCCCGGCTTCAGCTTCAAACGGTCGTACACGGTGCAATCCAGCCAGCCCTCGTCGAAGTACACCTTGCGCGTGCCCTTCGGCTTGCCGTCGCCCTGCGTCGACACGTCGCGGGCGTGCGTGAATGCGCCCACGTCGCCCGTCACCAGGCCGATGGCCGTCAACCGCAGGTTAACGATCTCGACCGCTTCCTGCGGAGCCGCGTGGCTGTATTGCGCGAAGTGCGCCTCGTCGAAGCGCTTCCGCACCTCAGCCAGCGCGTCCTTTCCTTCGTCCATCGGAACCGTGAGGGTATACTCCTGCCCCTGGTAGCGCAGGTCGGCGCTGCGCACGAACTTCACCTGGTCCAGCGATACGTTGTCCCGGCGCAGCGTCGCCCCGGCCTCTTCGGCCATGTCCGCGTACACCTTCTCGATCGTCTCCTGCCCGACCTTGGCGATCTCGGTGATCTGCGTCCGCACGTAGTCGTGCCGTATGTCTGTCAGCAGCATGCCCAGCGCCGAAAACGTGCCCGGCAACTCGGGAATAATGACCGTCGGAACCGCCAACTCGCGCGCCACGCTTGAAGCGTGCAGCGGACCGCCGCCGCCGTGTGCCACCAAGGTGAACGAACGCGGGTCGTAACCTTTCTGTACCGAGACCTCGCTGACCGCCAGCGACATCTTCGTGTCAGCGATCTTCAGGATTCCCAGCGCCGCCTCTTCCACCGTCAGTCCCAGCGGCCCGGCGATCTTCTTGGCAATTGCTTCGCGCGCGGCGGCTGCGTTCAGCGTCATCTGTCCGCCGCAGAAATTGTTCGGATCCAGACGCCCGAGCACCACATTGGCATCCGTAATCGTCGGTTCGGTGCCGCCGCCGCTGTAGCAGACGGGACCTGGTGTGGCTCCGGCGCTCAACGGACCGACCTTCAATCCGCCGGCCGCGTCAATCCACGCGATGCTGCCGCCTCCGGTGCCTACCTCCACGATGTCGATCACCGGCAGCATCATCGGATGCCCGGTGGTTTGCCCGCCGATGTGGTAGCCCGTAACCACTCTCGTCTGCCCGTTTTCAATCAGGCTCGACTTCGCGGTCGTGCCGCCCATGTCGAACGAGATCACGTTCGGACGCCCCAAGGCTTCTCCCAGCCGTCCCGAGCCGATCACGCCCGCCACCGGGCCGGACTCCATCATGCTCACCGGACGCGAGATCGCCACCTGGTCCGACATCGTGCCGCCGTTCGACTGCATTACCAGAAAAGCGCCTTTGAAGCCCGAACTCCGCAGGCGGTCGCTCAGCCCGCGCACGTAATTGGACACGATCGGTCCGACGTAGGCGTTGAGCACCGTCGTCGACGTCCGCTCGTACTCGCGGAACTCGCGCAGGATGTCGTGCGACACGGTCACGTATACATTTGGCGCCGTCGCTTCGATCATCTCCTTCACGCGCTTTTCGTGCACCGGATTGCGATAGGCGTGCAGCAGCACCACCGCGATCGCCTCCACGCCCTGGCCGACCAGGTGGCGGATGGCCTCCTTCACGCTCTCTTCGTCCAACTCCCGGATCACTTCGCCCCGGGCGTCCAGCCGTTCATTCACTTCCGCGATCAGGTTGCCCGGCACCAGCGGCACCGCTTTTTCAAACAGCAGATTGTAGGCGTCGGGACGGTTGCCGCGCCCGATTGCGTAAACGTGGCGGAAGCCGGCCGTCGTGATCAGTCCGGTCAGCGCGCCCTTGCGCTGGATCACCGTGTTGATGGCAATCGTCGAGCCGTGCATGAAGCATTCCACGTCGGCCAGGTCAAGCTTGGCCAGAGCCAGGCAATCAAAGACGCCCTGCGACAGGTCGTGCTCGGTAGTAAGACTCTTGCTGTATACAAGGCGCTCGCTGCTGGGCGAGTACGCCACCAGGTCGGTGAATGTGCCACCGATGTCAATGGCCACGCGTATGTCTGATCGGCTCAAATGCCCCTCCATGAATCCAAACTGATTGCGCTTCTACCGCGAATCTCAGGACAGCTCACCCCGGCCATCGCCGGAACATAACTGCGCCCGCCGTAAACTTCGGAGAGAAACCGCCTGCACTTCGCAGATTCGCCGCTCCCTTTGGGAGCGGGAGCCAAGGCGGAACCTCGCCGTGCCAGAAGAGTTGCGCTCGCGCGCTCCCCCATCGGCAGCCATGCGTTTATTAAGGATTCCAGAGGGGAATGTAGCATAAGATTTCGCCCCGGAATGTAACAAACTTGTGCGCGAGACAGGGATTCGCTTTATGAATATACATTTTCGTCCGGCCTAGGATCAGGCCACCATTTTATCGCCGGCAGCAGTCGACGCGCGCCGCTATTTTCGCGGGTGAAGTGCTCGGGTGCCCCAGCGTGAGCAAAGCGAACAGTGGGGAAGTTATTGCCATTCCGAACCCGGCCGCCGCGCACACACTTGTCATCTCGAACGCAGTGAGGGAGCTGATTCTCGCCTCGCCGCTTTGCCATCCCGAACAAAACCGGTGAGTGTTGCCAGAATCTCGTGGCGCCGGCGGCCCCTCCGGCGGCACAATAGAAGTGAGAATTCCCGGTCAGAAGCCTTGGCCCGTTGTGTGCCATATTTGTGAAATTCCAGCACTATTTCCAAGGAGCCACTTTGTCCACTCAGAAAACCGCCTCGGGAACGACGGCAGTGTCCCGCCGCCGTCCGGTCGTCCAGGTCGAAGAAAAGGTGCCCTTGCTGCAGGGCATCCCCCTGAGCCTGCAACATCTGTTCGCCATGTTTGGCGCCTCCGTGCTGGTGCCGATCCTTTTTAACCAGGCCGCCAAGACAACAGTCGTCGATCCCGCCCTGGTCCTGCTGATGAACGGCATCGGGACCCTCATCTATATCTTCATTTGTCGCGGCAAGGCCCCCGCCTTCCTCGGCTCCAGCTTCGCCTTCATCGCGCCCACCATTACGTGCATCCTGCTGGCGAAGACGCCCGGTGTAGGCTTTCAGCACGCGCTCGGCGGATTCGTGGTCGCCGGATTCATCTTCGTTCTCGTCTCTCTCATCATCCGCTTCGCCGGGCGCAAGTGGCTTGAAGTCGTCCTGCCCCCGGCAGCCATGGGCCCCATCGTCGCCCTGATCGGCCTCGAACTCGCCCCCGTCGCTACCGACATGGCCTTCCACAAGGGCGCAGCCCTGAGCGGCACCGCCACGCTGATCTCCTTATTTACCCTGCTTGTCGTCGTCATCGGCTCGCTGGTCTTCCGCGGATTCTTTGCCGCCATCCCCGTCCTGATCGGAGTCATTGCCGGATACGCGATGGCGATCGTCGTTAACCTCTGGGTGCCCGGCACGCTCGACCTCACGCCGCTGCACGGTGCCAGCGTTTTCGCCTTCCCGCATTTCGTCGCCCCGGTCTTCGACTGGGCCTCCATCCTGATCATCATGCCGGCGGCGCTGGTCGTCATCAGTGAGCACATCGGCCACCTCTTCGTTACCAGCAACATCGTCGGACGCGATCTGCTCAAGGTCCCCGGCCTGCACAATTCGCTGCTGGGCGACGGACTCTCCACCATGCTCTCCGGCTTCTGCGGCTCCTGCCCCACCACCACCTACGGCGAGAACATGGGCGTCATGGCCATCACCCGCGTCTACTCGGTCTGGGTCGTCGGCGGCGCCGCCGTCATCTCCATCCTGATCGCCTTCTTCGGCCAGGTCAGCGGCGCCATCCGCACCATACCGGTGCCCGTCATCGGCGGCATCAGCATGATGCTGTTCGGCGTCATTGCCGCTTCCGGCCTGCGTATGCTCATTGAGGCCAAGGTGGACTACTCACGCAGCAGCAACCTGCTGCTGTCGGCCATCATCCTCGTCGTCGGTATCTCCGGCGTCTCCATCAAGCTCGGACAGACTCAGTTGCGTGGCATGGTGCTGGCCACCATCGTCGGCATGGTGCTCAGCCTGCTCTTCTACGTGCTGGAAAAGTCCGGCTGCGCCGCCGAGGCAAGCCTCGCGAATGACTAATGATGAAGAGCCTGGCGAAGGATGACTGATTCAAGGTCACTGCGAATGATTCAAGAAACGGCACCCTGACCGACCGCCTGCTGGTTTATCATCGTACTCAGGGTCATTTCGTCCTGCCTGAGCACTGTGTTAGAGACTCAGCGTCGCCGGTCAGGAGGCGCGCGTCGCGCCCGTTCGTCCGGGCAGCGCCGGCCCTAAAACACCTGGGAATACTGGATGTCCGAAGAAGTCGCAACTCGTAATTTCGCCGTTGTCCCGCCCGCCGGGCCGGCCAAGGGCCCCGTCTACGCCATTCTGTTCACCCTCGGCACCTGCCACCTGTTGATCGACATCATCGCGGGGCTGGTGCCGGGTGTGTATCCCATGCTGAAGAGCGCCTATGGCTTGACGTTCTCCCAGATCGGCGTTATCACCCTGACCAACCAGCTCACCTCCTCAATGGTTCAGCCCCTGATCGGCTACTACACCGACAAGCATCCCCGCCCTTATTACCTGGCCATGGGAATGCTGTGTTCACTTTTCGGCATACTGTTCCTTGCCTACGCGCATGATTATCCCAGCATCGTGATTTCGGCCACCATCGTTGGTCTGGGTTCTGCCGTATTTCATCCCGAGTCGTCCCGCGTCGCCCGCCTGGCCTCGGGCGGCCAGCACGGACTCGCCCAGTCCATTTTTCAGGTGGGCGGAAACTTCGGATTCGCCCTCGGCCCGCTGCTCGCCGCCTTCGTGGTGCTCCGCCGCGGCCAGTCCAGCATTGCCTGGTTCGCTATCGATGCCCTGGTCACCATGGGGCTGCTCTGGGGCGTGGGCCGTTGGTACAAGAAGCGCGTCGCCGCCCGGGCCAAAGCCAAAGCTGTTGCCCCCGTCGCCTCGCCTCTGCCGCGCGTCAAAGTGATCTGGACGATGGCCATCCTGCTGATCCTGATCTTCTCCAAGTACATCTATCTTTCCAGCTTTACTACCTATTTCACGTTCTATCTGATCAGCAAGTTCCACGTCTCGATCCAGAACGCGCAGGTCCACTTGTTCCTTTTCCTCGGCTCCACCGTCACCGGCATCCTCATCGGAGGCCCGCTCGGCGACCGCATCGGCCGTCGCTACATCATCTGGTTCTCGATCCTCGGCGTCCTGCCCTTCACCCTGGCGCTGCCCCACGTGAACTTGCTCTGGACCGGCATTCTCACCGTCGTCATCGCCATGATTCTGTCGTCGGCCTTCTCTGCCATCCTTGTTTACGCGCAGGAGTTGGTCCCCGGTAATGTCGGCATGATCGCCGGACTCTTCTTCGGCTTCGCCTTCGGTATTGCCGGCATCGGCGCGGCGGTGATGGGCAAGATCGCTGACCGCACCAGCATCTTCTTTGTCTACCAGCTTTGCGCGTTTCTGCCGGCCGCCGGCATCCTCGCCTTTCTGCTCCCCGATATCGACAGCAAGAAGCATCGTTCGTCAAAAGACATATACGGCGAGCAGGGCGGAGCCCACGTCGAGGATCAACTCCCGATCAACGAACCGCAGGTTTAACCCGCCCCGTTCGGCGGTATTTCTGTATGGAAGGTTGTGGTAGCGACTCTTGTCCAGCGCGACGCCAGCATCGAAGATCAGTCCCTCCCATCGCCGCCGCCTCTTCGTCATGGCCTGCGTCAACATGGCGTTTTTCGGCATCGTCCACGCCTTCCTGGGAGTGGTCTTCGGATTCCCCGAAATGCGCAGCCGCCTGCAGGTTGACCTGGGCAACGAAGGCAACATGTTCGTGCTCATCTTTTTCGGCGTAGCCACCGCTTACCTTACCGGCGGCCTGCTGGTGGACCGCTTCGGCGACAAGCCTGTCCTCACCTGTTCGCTGTTCCTCTACGCCGCTTCCATGGTCCTGTTTTCCATGGCCACCTCCGTGCACTTGGCCATGCCCGCTACCTACCTGATCGGCCTCGGTGGAGGCGGACTGAGCATCTGCAGCTCGGTGCTGATCACCGAGATTTATCACGAAGAGCGTGTCGCCATGATGGTCGCCATCAACGCCGCCATGGCCCTCGGCTCCCTGAGCTTCACCTTCGGAGCCGCCGCCCTCGCCGGCCGCGTGGGTGTTCCCGCGCTGGTCGTGGCCGTTGCCGTGGCGCTGCTGGTGCAGTGCGGCCTCTGCCTCTTCCAGACGTTTCCGGAAGCATCGGAAGCCTTTGGTTTCTCGTTCTTTAACGCCGTCCGTGTCCTGCGCTATCCCGGCGTCTATCTCTTCGCCCTGCTGCTGTTCGTCGAAGCCTCCAATGAGATCGCAGTGATCGGCTGGACGCCCACATGGATGGGCGACATGGGCGCCTCGCCGCGCCTTGCCACCGCCGCCCTCGGATTCCTGCAATCCGCGCTCCTGCTGGGACGCATCATCGGCTTTCCGTTGCTCAAGCGCTTCCCCCAGCCACTCATCGTCGGCTGCGCCGTGGGTTCCTTCGCCGGATCCCTCATCATGCTGCTCGCGCACCGCGTCAGCATCATGCTCGTCGGCGTCATCCTGCTCGGCTTCGCCTATGCGGTGATCTATCCGAGTCTGCTGGGGATGGCCCGCGACCGCTATCACCACTTCGCCGGCACCCTGATGGGCACCATGATGGCCTCCGGCACGGCGGGCAGCATGTTCGGACCCTGGCTGGTCGGGCACCTGCCACACGCCGTCCCCATTCATGTCCGCATCCTTGTCCCCGTAATCGGCTCCGTCATCTTCTTCTTCCTCATGCTCAAGCTCCAGCGCCGCACGGCCCGCGAGCAAGCCGCCGGCACTCTCAACCTGTCATCCTGAACGCAGTGAGGGATCTGCTGTTTGCCGCGTACCGTCTTAGTGACTAATTGCAGCCTCCGGCAAACCAGAAGCGAACCGCCCCGCCCCACCGGAATGTTGGGTTATACTCTCTCCCATGTTGGAGCATGCCAGGTTTCGTTGGGTGCTGTTCGTGACCTTCCTGCTGTCGCTGACCTGTTTGTCAACGTTGGGCCAAGCCCAGCGCTCACCGGGATCAGGATTGCCAAAGCGCTTTGCGCAGGCCGTCGATTTGACCGTTCGCAAAGGAGTGCAGGCGAAGCTGCCGCCGCATATCTCGACCCTTCTGGGTATATCTCAGGAGCAAGAGACTCCCGTGATGCAAACTGGCGAGCGCATCGGGAAAATCGTGCAAGGGATCGACGTCTCGATCGCGAATAACAACGATGTTGTTCTTTTTGTGGTGGATGAGTCTGCGAAAGACCAAACCGTCTATCTAACCTCGCCCCAGGGAAGATTGCGCAAGATGGTGTTGGTCAAGGCGGGGGAGGGCGCGGTCGCCCGCATCACCGAGAAGGACAGAAATGCCTTCGAGCAGCTGAAACAGTTCTGGATCGACCGCCTGTCCCCGACCGAGCCGCCAAAAGCAGCCCCGTCAAAGTAAGAGCAGGGTGGCTGTAGATGCTCAAGACGTTGTACCTCGTTGAGAAGAGAAGCAGAATGCTCTTCTGATGTCTGTCTAGTAAAGGGCCGTGCCAAAGACGGCGCGATAAACCCACGCCTTGGAAATCGTTACAGCCGATTTCCACTTTCGCACCGCCCCTACGACTGTTACTGCCAACGTTTACACTTGGTAACCGAGAAAGGGACAACGTCTTGAAAGATCACAGGTGGCCCAGCTTCGCGCCGCGCCCTTTGGCGCTAACCTGGGGACGTAAGTCCATTCCTCATCTCTCGCTGCCCCTACTCCGGATTCAGTAACCGCTTGTAATAAAACCCGCAGGTATAAAGCGCCGCCGCCGGATTATGCCCCAGCACCCGGTCCTTCACGATCAGCGTCGTCACCGGAGCCTTTGAATGCCGGAAGAACAGCGAGTCGTGCCCTACGCACAGCCCCACCACCACGTTCAACTCCGTCTTCTTCGCGTTCAACAGCTTCGCCTGCAGGATGGGATTGCACATCGACTCGTGTCCGCCGGGCCTGATCTTGTCCTTCTCCTTCAGCCCGATCTCCGTCTTGTCCACTCCGCCCACCTTGCACACCACGGTGTACGGCTCCAGTCCGTGCGCCCGCAGCACCTTCACAAACAGGCGCGACTCCTCGATCAGTCCCATGCACGACGCCACGCCGATCCGCTTCGCTCCAATGCGCTTGGCGAACAGCACAATCTCCTCCACCCGCGTCGCCTTGCTGTAGTGCTCGCCCTCGATCTCCGCCGAGGCCCGCGCCATCCGCGCATCCAGGCTGTTGCCGCGCAACTGCCGCACCAGCGTCTTCAACTGCTTCGGATCGGTCGATTCCGTCAGGCAAAAGGCGGGAAACTTCTGGTCGCGGCGCGCGCAGTTACGCGTCCCGCACTCGGAGCACGTCAGGGATTTGGAAGTCTTTGCTTTGGTCATGGTGCTCTGATGGTAGCACTGGTGTACTTCACAGCTAGAGCACTAAATTTCCAGCGCCAGCCGCGCCGCCCCATACAGGCCGGCATCGGAACCGAGCGCGGCGCGCACCACCATCGTGCGCGGCGCCTCCGTTGCTGCCGCCGGAGCCGCGCCGTTCAGCCATGTCTCCGTATCTTCGGGCGCGGTGGCCTTGTAGATAAACGACCGCCGCCGCAGCTCCGCGAACATCTGGGGCGCAAACGCATCCCACGCCGCCGCCACGCCGCCGCCGATGACGTATACCTCAAGGTTCAGCGCGTTGATCAGATCCGACAGCAGAATCCCCAGCGCCCAGCCCACCTTGCCAAAGATCGCCTGCGCCGGGCCGTCTCCGGCGATCGCAAAGTCGTGGACCCGCCGCGAGCAGAACGCAACCGACTGCTGCGCGATGGCACGCGCCAGGGCCGGAGCTTCGCCCCGCTCCGCCATCTCCCTCGCCATGCGCACCACGGCCGTCGCCGAGGCAAACTGCTCGGCGCATCCGCGGTTGCCGCAGTTGCACCTGGGACCCTCGGGATCAATCACGATGTGGCCGAACTCTCCGGCCATCCCACGGCTCCCCTGCCATGCTTTTCCGTAGGTCACCATCCCGCCGCCGATCCCGGTGCCCAGCGTGATGATCGCCATGCTGTGCGCATGCCGCGCCGAACCCAGCCACGCCTCGCCCATCGCCGCCGCGTTGGCGTCATTCTCCAGCACTACCCTGTGCCCCAGCCGCCGCTCGATCTCCGCGCGCACCGGATAGTCGCTCCATCCCGGCAGGTTCGGAGACTCCCGCAGCGTCCCGCTGTGTGCGTCGAGGATGCCCGGCACGCCAATCCCCACGCCCACCAGTCGCTCGTTCGCGCCATACGTGCTCGACAGTCGCCGGATCGCCGCCGTCATCTCGTCAATGACGGCATCGCGGCTCCGCGACACCTTCGTGCCCGTGGTCACCCGCTCCAGCAGTTCTCCGTTTTCCCGGACGGCGGCAACCCGCAGGTTCGTCCCGCCCAAGTCCACTCCGACGGCAAAGGTCATCCTCTTATCCTGATTCGCATTGGCGGGAAGGGAGCAGGGCAGCCGCGTGTCCTTCCGTGTTCTTCCAGGTGCGCGGGCTAAAAGGTGAATGCGATTCCGCCCCGTATGGCCCGTGCCGACTGCACTAGGTACACCGTGCGGCCGTCCGGCGCGAGTACGGGAATGTAGCCCTGGGCGAGCAGGTTGCGCACATCCACCAGCGCCTCCACGTGGCCGGGCATGAATCCCATCCCCGGCAAGGGCTGGCGCAGAAAGATGTTCAGATACGGATCGCTCTGCCCGGGCGAGACATTGAACTGATCCACCGGAGTCAGCTGCAATCCGCTGTTCCAGCGATACGAGGCCAGCCACTTGGTGTGGCTGAAGTGCGCTGTGCCGGAAAGCTTCCACGCCACCGACTGCCGCCGCTCGCCGGCCACGTCCGATGCCAGCTCCGACCAGTTCGGATTCGCGCGCCGCAACGCCAGCACCCCGCCGTAGCCATAGTCCACCGTCGCCGTCAGATTCGGCAGCAGTTGCCGCTCAAACACCACGCGCAGTCCCGTCGTATCCAGGTCGCGTCCCGCGTAGGTGAACGTGCCCGAGTAGTAGTCGGTCATCACGTCGCCCATCTGTGCCGACAGCAGGCCCACGCCCGACAGCGCCGGACTGCCGATGCGATCCGCGTACCAGGCCGCCTGCAGCTTGTTCTTCCCCAGCTTGCGCGAGAGCGACACTTCGTGATGGTGCGCCTGCTCCAGCCGCGGCGCGAAACTGTAGATCGACATCCGCGGACCGGATTCGCTGAAATCTGCAGGGGCCGAGTCGAACCCCTTCAGCCGCCGCGTGTTGGGCACCGAACTGTCGTAGCGATACTCCAGCACCGTGTTTGGCGACAGGTGTAGGTCGGCCCGCCCAAATGGCCGGAATGCCAGCGCATGCCCCATGTACTGTATGGACTCGTACTGGCCGCCGAAGTTCAGGTCCATGAAGCCCAGCAGCGAAATATTGTCAGCCGCCGACAGCGACAGCGCCTCGAAGTTGGTCTCATGGGTTGCGATCCCCTGCGTCGCGAAGCGCCGCGAGGTGATCGTAATCTGTGGCTCCGAGCCGTCGCCCATCCGATGCGAATAAGCAGCGCGCAGCACCGAGCCCGGCAGCGAAAGCGCGGGTGTATAGCCCAGCGTGCCGTCCACCGCCAGCCGCCCGGCGCTGAAAATCGAAGTCTCCAGGTTGAGCGTA
>Ga0316217_10007280_pt1 | contig 10628 bp, 3 predicted proteins | sample 1anoAmetaG_FD_203633 | JGI IMG/M metagenome (GOLD analysis project Ga0316217, IMG submission 203633) | Freshwater microbial communities from Trout Bog Lake, Wisconsin, USA - 1anoA | ecosystem: Environmental > Aquatic > Freshwater > Lake > Hypolimnion/Profundal zone | place: USA: Wisconsin... | reverse complement strand
AATGACCGTAAGGTATAATAATGATAATCACTCTTTAGCTAAGATAACTTTGTAAAATCATAGCCAATATAAGCAGAGTGCTTAGTTTTAGTGCTAACTAATATTAATTTTCTCATAATTAACACTAACAATCTGAAATGCTGTCAAATCAAGAAAACGAACAAACTCTTCTCGACATTTAGATATTAGCCGTCCAAATCGACACTTATAAGCAACAGGAAAGAGAGATGAAGTCTCGACAGCTACACTAACAGATACAGCAGGAGAAGAAGCTAAAGTTTTAAGAGTTCAAGAGACGCAAACTTGCAGAGTTCAAAAGGATTTCACCTTTGGCTTTAGTCTTTATGACTTTAGGAGTTGTAACAACAAGAACTCTTATCATTGGCAGTTCTTTAGGATTAGGCATGGCCTTTGCGATTAGGTCTTATGTGCCAAGTTTATAGGCTGATGCTGCAGATTCTTGAATGTATTCTACAATAAATGAACCATTTTATCTCATCTTATGAACAATTTCAGTTTTATCTGCTTGGAATACATTTTTCCTTTTTTCTTAAGAAGTTAGCTTTTAAAAGGGATAAGCAAAATAGTCATGAAAAATAGATGCTATGTTTCATCTTTAGCGTATATTTTGAATGAACTGCCATTAATTACACTCAAAATGATTTATAGACTCTTTAAAATCCATTTTCAGGCGAGGCTTAATTGTCTTTGAAATTTAAAATCTCACATGTCCTTGAAGGAAGCTTACCCAGTTCGACAGCCAAAATCTAAATGCTCAAACGAGGAAAATAGAGAGGTCTTAGCTACTGTAGACGAACAATATCGATAAGTAACAGTGTTTGTGACCCTTTTCTTTGAAGGCTAACTTCGCAAGTATTCTCGAGAAGAGAAAAAACAGAAAGCAAATTTTATATTCCAACCAAGAGGTTGCAAAATTTTCTCTAAAATAGGCCCAAAATAACTTCAATTTTTCAAATGAATACTAATATAGTAATTTAGTTTGATCGCATGGAAAAAAATTATGACTGCCGTTTTGTTCTTGTTTTGTTATTCATTGACGCCTCACCCATCAGTTTTGAAAAGAAAATCGAAAATCGACGTCTTTTGATTTCAAAGTAGTTTAACAAAACTACTCTTCAATTATAATAATCATCAAAATAGCAATAGAATAGTTTCGTTAAGTATAAGTTAGCGCTAATATATAGTTTATTTAGCTTTAGTTAGTCTTGGATTTCAAAGAAAGAGTCCCAATTCGTAAAATTTGAGAATTAGTATTAGAAAAAGTACAGTTTATTAATTGCCACCTCTCTTGAATCCCAGGATGCACCATTCACTATCTATAACCCTCTAATATAAATTTAAGCCGTTTTGTAGCCTTTGAACTCATTTTTTTGTTTCTCTTTTTTTGAAGAGCTGAATGAATTTTCTTTGGCGTTTTTCTAAATATTTGAAAGAGAGTCGAAGGGTAATTAGACTTTGAAGCATTTGCCTCATCAAATTTACTACGAAGATAGACGAAAAACCTAGGTCCTCAGTTTTGATGCTGACCGGTTCGCCAAAGTGTAGAGCATCGTATAAAAAGTTGAAGAGGAGGAAAGGGATGAAAAAGCCGGAATAAAGTTTGTGGATGGGATTAGGTTCAAATAAACTTGAGTTATCGTACTTCCTTATAATAAATAACTTTATTCTAAAAAATCCTGATAAATCAATGCACTAACAAATAAAATAATTTGTCGAACCAACTCCGGCAAGGAGATAGAGTGGCAACTTAGCTGTAATGAAACCTCAACTATTTTAAAAAAAGAGCTAGCCGTCCAGTCAATCTGTCTCTAAGCACGAAAATTCAAATGATAAAAACTAAACTCTCAATCACTAATCTTAGTCATCTGAGTAAGAAGTAGACAGGAACGCTTCAGACGTTAGCTTCTAGGACGACATATTGGAAAGTCATGAAACAGCATTAAAAAGGGAGATTGAAAGGAACGAAAGCTTATTTGTATTATAACATTGTCGTCAAAGTAATCCTTCTGTCATTTAGAACAAAAGACAACCCTACTGAAGGTTGGTTCCTTCTACGAGACTCTATACAAAGTCCTCACTTCAACCCCCAAACCATACTTCTCTCTAATCTAATCTTTTCATTGCTTTCTTGAGTAGCATAACAGTTTTAAACAATTTCTCAGCCACATCCATTTTAGTTACCAACACAAAATCTCAAACAAACTACTGCAGATTTCTTTTCTGGTTTGGACCAACTATAGGCCACTCTTGACCAAATGTCTTAGCCATGGAGATATCTTTATGGTCAGTCGTAGCCTTTCTCAAAAACTCTGTTCGAATTAATCTATCCTGGCGAAAACAAAAACCTAGCTACTTTAGGCCGAAAAATGCCGAATGAGAGAAAACTTCATTTAGTTCTTTACTAACACCATTATCTTAGTTCTATAGGGTTTCTTTGATAATCCAGCATACTCTCATCCCAAAGCACCTGAAAGGCATGTAGTGATGTAGCTAGGGTAGTAATATCTTGAAATGGATCGGCCAACTGATTAGCTAGGACTATCAGGCAGGAAAATGGTCAAAACTGAGTCTCTCTGAAGACACCTTAATATTTACTATCTTATTTATTACTATCATAATCCTAAATAATCATTCAATCACTTTTAAGCTCCTCCTTCAAAACCTTTACAATTAGGTTCTAATGTCTTTTGATTGATGTTTTGTTTTTCAAGGAAGCTCAACTTGTTCTATTAAGCCTTCTTAGATTCAAGATAGAGTATAGAGAAGTTTCTAACTTACCGTAGACCTTTCGCAATAACGAATGTCATATCTGAAATCTAAATAGCATAAAAACTTACGAAATCGTTGGAAACAAGAGTACTACTTTCAGCTGAAACTCTCAATTCATCCATAAATGAAACCTGATCCATAAAAGCTTTAAATATTGTATTTTGTAAGCACTTTGAAGAAGAATAGAGCCTTAAGTAGCTTTAATGAACATTTCTGTAAGAATGCTTGCTTGAAACAATAAACTTTTAAGCTCATTCATTAAATTAGTAATGTCAGAAAAGCGTTAGATAACTCTTATTCAGTGATGACTGCTATAGTGTATATTTTTCAGCATGCCACTTTAATAAAAAAAAAAGAATCTTTTGAATACTAAGACTCTTGCTTATGCGAGATATTCGCTTTTTTGTTTGATTGAAGTAGATTCTAATCATTTAGTAGCCCAGTTATAGCAAATTCTCAGATAAAAACAAAGAATTTAGGCATTCTGGGCCATGAGATTTTATTCTACAAAAATAAAGTATAAACAGTAGTTTTCGCCAATTCAAGACTGTAAAAACAGAAAAAAGAGCCCATAAATTAACAAAATACTCTAAATCAAAACGCTGACTAAAATTTTACATCAAGTACCAAATACCCCTCATCATTTTTGAACATTTGATGATACTATTTTAGTGTTTTAGTCAAATCGCATATTTTAGACTTGTTATCCCTGCCTCTTACAAAGACTATGTAACTTCGTTTCTCCCCTGTGGTCGTAGTGATGCATCTTTGAAGTTGTCCTAAGGTGTATGCTCCTGACGCCAAAATCTTTCTGTTTACGACTCCACTTAATTCAAGCAAGACCATATGAGGGTAGCTAAATAGGCCAAGACTTACTTTTCCTCAACAACTTTTTGAGGTGAACGGGTGTCCTTCTACATTCAAACACTATTATTACACTTCGAAAGAGATTATATAAAGTGGCGTTGATGGCAGTTTAAACTATACAAAAAATATGGTTTGACCTCAAACAAATTAAAAGTGGCTTTTGAACGTTTGAGTTATTTAGTTATTATAATAGTCGACGATGAAAAGAGAGAATTTCCAATACAACTACGAATACTATAATCATCTCTCTAGATCCCGATTTTCAAGTCGCACCTCACGCAGATTGAAATCCTAAAACGGAGACTCAATAACCAATCGCTCCAAAACAGTATTCACACCATCACACAGAGATTTTATCATAGGGTATAAAAGGCTTGCACAACCTTCTCCGACAAAGATCTTGCTAAAGAGATTCAGCTTTGTCGAAAAGAAATAGAGAGATTAGGGAAGGAGCTGCTCAAGAAAGACAAAGTCATCTTCGAAATGAAGGAGATTAGTATGCATAACAGAGAAATCTAAGTACTATTCCTTCTATTTAGAGCTAGCTTATCTAGGTTTACCGCGTTTTGTATATGTATTAGGGCAAAATAGGCTAGTATTAGAAAGAAATGAAGAAGTTAGAAGTGGCCATTGCTTCCAAGATGCCTCAAGACGTTAGCCTGAAAGTTTAGGAACTTCTGGAATCTTTTCGCTTTGAAAACGGAGAATTAGGGGCTCAGATTTAAGAGAAAAATCGTATAATTATGTAACTTGATGGGAAGCTGAAAAAATTGGAAAGCAAGTACTTTAATGCAGCCTGGAAACTTTCTTCAACCCAGCGATAAATTTCAAATCCCCTGAAAAAACGTTTTCCTAACCTAAGAAACGCAATTACTATAAATTAGGCCCCTTTACTTGAGAAATAAAGGGCTTTGAAGATGAAATAAGAGGCAAAATATCCAATTTCTTTTCGTAGCTAACATAAGTAAAATCCTGTTAATAAAGTTTTCAGGCTGAAATAAGTGCAAAGGATAGATAGAGCATCAAATTTAAGCGAGTTTAGGCCTCCCCTTTCCAGCAGGAATTTAAGCAAAATACATTCAAAACCTATAATGCCCAATTTTAGCTCACAAGTGCCAATAACCCTCAGTCTATAGCCTTTGGCAATAACTTAGGAAAATACAATAATTACGATAATAATGGTAACAAAGTCACCCCAAACAGGATGGATTACCAAAAGATCTCTTAAAACAAAGAATCTATTCCGGTTAGCAGCCAAAATATTCAGTTTTTTTCAAACCCTAACATTAGCTCACAAGCTACCATAAATACTGGAGTCGTCAGAAGAATCTAAGGCGGTAGAGTTTATAGGCAGTAAAGCCCAAACAGGAACTTAAGAGACCAGACCTCCAATAGCTCTAAAGGAATGGGGCTGTAATTTTTGGGGCAAAGGATAAACGATGTCTAAAATATGCTCAAAAACTCATCTCAAAATCGGTATGTGTCTCCAACTTTACGGGCAGCAGGCAATAGGCAATCAATTTATTTGAATTGAAAGATTCCTTTTTAATTTGGATTGAAACTGATATTTGTTTAGTAGTAAGATAGGATAATCCGATCAAATATATCTTTGCATTAACAGATTTATTACTTCAGTTGTAGGCTTGCTTATCACCTGAATTTGCGCCTCAGGAAGCTTCAAGAGTGAGGTAAGGGTTGTCGTCTCCCAGAGTTTCACGGGCTTATTTATAAGAGGCTATCAGAAGATTTGGAATGGTAAGAGGTCGGGAAATAAGGTTTATGCTAAGTACTCAACTTTTGAAGAGTTTTTTTCATCCCATAATGATGATATTTTCATTTCTCCATCTATCTACAAATACTTTCATATCTATATTTGTATTTATTGGCCTCTTTTCATTTACAAACACCACTTATTAGTCAGTATTAGGATATTTTTTCTAACTGCCTCTTCTTATTGATTTGAGTTTTATTTGCTGAAAGATAGAAAACTAGATCTTACCAATAACCTATTTAAGGTGTTTTACTATGGGTAATGGCAATTTAGTTATTTCCTTATATAATAATCATTATTTTTAACTGTTTTTTGTACTATGTTTGTATTTTTTTGGTCAATCTCTTCTTTTGAAATTACCCAGGGGTCAGTCCATAAAAGTTTCACGACTTAAAGCATTTGAAGATTTAAAAAAATTTATAGTTTTTCATTTCAAATAAGCTGGCTTTTTTCTTTATTATTACGATCCAGATTCCAGGAGCATCATAATCACCATCTTCTAACGCCGTTATGACCTTTCTTACTTATTTAACTCTAATCATTGAATATCCATTTTTGAAAAAAGTTTCTCTAAGATTTCTCAAAAAATAGCTTTTAAAACCGTAATTTTAGTTTCAATTTATGGCAAAAAAGTTTGTAAAAAAAGGAGGGAAGCTTTGGCTTCGCTATTCTGACCTTATTCTTTTACAGCTAATAACTAAGCATCAGTTGAAAAAAATTAGATAAAATGTCAATTTTAAAAAAGCTGGGAAAAAAATATTATAGCTCCTTTGAACTGAAGTTCTCCGAATTCCGACAAAATTGTCCAAAAAGATCAAAAGTTTTTGGCTCCTGTCTTTATAACTTACTTGTGCCCAGTTTCTTCGAAAATTTGACCTGAGGGTACAAAACACAGTTTCGTTTACTTGACGGATCCTAAATCTCAGCATTATTTATCAAAACCTCTTCTTTTTTAAAAAACCTATCCTTAGCTTTTAAATCTAAGATTTAGCTGTAATACTTATGCAAATGTTCCAAAAGTCTCATTATAGTTTAAGGTCATCGTCCTTCGTAAACTTAGGTACTTTACTTCCAAATATAGCAAAACAGCCGTAATATTATTCTTTACTGAAGATGGACACATTTGACCAAAGTTAAAGGGCACCTAATAAATAAGTAGATAGGGTTCAGGTTCAAAGGAAACAGAGTTTTCATAATAAAGATTAGAAAATCATTATAACTCTCACTGGAAAATAAAATCGGTAGCAGTTGCCACATCTTAGCAGTTCTCGAAATCAACATCTTTGATATCTTCGGGGAAGTCGAAGAAGGAAGTTGCTGAAAAGAGACGTTTCTTCGAACTCTAATCTTTCTCAAGACATTTGGGTGTGTTGATGTGAGCTTCTCCTTAGATTTTTCTTAAAAGAGGGCTGTTCAATATTTCCCTACTTTTGGGCTGACAGGAGATTATGAGAGTCGGTTTGGCTTACATTTTGTGTTCCATTTTGTTATTCTTGAGTCTGTTGAGGAACAAAGGCATGAGTTGCTGCTCCGAAATAAAAGATAATATAACTATGAACTAAGATTAGCATTAAAGCCACAGCCCAAAACAGAATGACCAGTGATTTATACATCATTAATATATATACCAGTATGGCTAACTCTGCGGCCTCTTTTTTTCTTGAACTGGAATCTAAATTGCTGCCTTGACCTACATTTGTTACTTTTGTTATTGGAAAAGCATGGAAAATCATTTATATTAAAAAGGTTAGCAAAATATCTAATCAAAATAACTGAGAACACCTTAGAAATAGTCTCACGCACACTTTCTCCACAAAAAGTGAGCTTTCTAAGCGACTTGGGGGTGTATTGGATCTTTTCAAAACCTTTTTTATTTTCGGGTTTTTAAAATTCCACCAAGAGAACACAGCTGTTCTTCTCCCAGTAGAAGCTAAGTAAAGTTTTTGGGCCGATTAGCCAAGTTTTTGGCCATATGAGTCACTTTGCCTCATAAACAATTCCCTTCAAAATAACCATAAAAGTATTGAAAAAGGGTTATGCAAAAGTTGACAATCTGAGAAGTATCAATTAGTGATGGTGGTTCTTCTGGGCCCCTTTCTGCGATTTCTTTTAAGCTTGGCATGGCGATGGCGTTTGCTCCTAGCCTACCATAGATCTAAATGCAGTGCATACTAGTTGCGGGCATAGATACCCGGAAGGAGGATGTCGTAGTTCCGCATAAGATTGTTATTGTAAGGGTCAAAGAGATTGTCATAGCCACTCAACTCTAAATTTTCCTCTGATTAGAGCTCATTTGTGTAATTGAGTTTATCTGAGAAGGTGTAGCCTATTCTTCGGCTTAGTCCTTGCCGGCATACTGCTCCTATCACTCTTGCAATCATACCAATATTAATTTAAGTTATAGCTTAGAGACAGGTGTTTAAACTTTTTTCACTAATTTTAGCATAATTAACTAAAGGTGACTTGTATTTTGAGCCACTTTGGGGGGTTCTTTGTTAAAAGGGGAAATTGACAAACTTTTTTATTTATAATAAAATTGGGAAAAAATGGAAGACTAACACAGCGATGAAGAGAAGTTCAGCCCCATTAACTACGGCTAAAGTAAGTATTGGGACTAGAGATACGTATAACGCAGCGGATAACGCTTCTAATGGCTCTAATCTTACAGCCGCCTAAAGGTACATCACTCTCGATCAAGGAAGACTTGTAAAAGTGTATGCCAAAAGGCAAATAGAGCCGGATCCTTAACATTGGATGCGGCAACAGCAGCATTCAATAGTACCTATACTAAGATGGCTACCACAACATCGTCAGCAATGACATTTCAACTATTGTTATTGAACAAATGGAAAAGATAGCCAAGGAGAAAGGCTACACTTAATTGAAATTCGATGTCATGGATGTGAGAGCTATGAAGTACCCCGATGAGTCTTTTGATTTGGTGTTTGATAAATCGACAGTTGATTCGCTTATGTGCTCGGACAACCCTCTCATGAATGTGACCAAAATGATTTAGTAAGGCTACAGAGTGCTAAAAGAAGGAGGCTATTACTTTGCTGTATCATACAACGACACCAGAATGTAGCACTTTACTCGCTAGATCTATAGCTTTGAGCTCACCAAAAAAGAGCTGAAAAAATTAAACGAAAACGGTCTCTAAGTAGCAAGTCATCTGTATATCGGCAAAAAGTTGCCAATGAAACCTCTAAGTCAAGAGTAGCGTACCTAATTCTACCGCAAGCTCAAAGAACTTGAGGAAAAAGAATATCCGTCTTGATTTGGTTTATTACTTGCATGGTTGATATAACCCATGACTATATAATGATAATCGAGATGTTAAGCAGAAATGTGGAGTTTGTTGGCAGCCAACACCGACTCATGGAGTTGCTACACGAAGAAATTTAATGGATTGAGGTCAAACAATACTCAATGGACCCACATTATGTGGCCCTTGTTGACGGGTTGCAAAGTCTTGCTAAAATGGATAGTAGTCTCGGTGAAATCTCGAAGGATTTACTCAACAAGTTCAATGAGCTCACCCTCCACATCGGCCAAAGGTTTAGTAGCTTTGTGTTGATTCAGAACTGCTAATTGATTTATGCATTAATGAAGTGCAAAACATTGAATAAAAGACGCTGGAAATAGAAAACTGGCTTCACAAAGAGAAAGATAGAGCAGATGGACTTTAATAGACCAACCAAGCTCATATGGTACACAGGTCATAAGATAGAAAAGATTGGACTAGTGGGAACACGAGTATGAAAATCTGAAGACTGAGTATAATGAGGTTTTGGGCAAGTTGGAGGAGTAAAAGAAAAAGGCTAGGAGGGAGCGAAAAGAACTTAAAAAAACTTTTTTACAGGTAAGAGAAAATACCTAATATGATAAGATGCTGCTTGAAAACCTGCAGGAGGAAAAAAGTTCAATCATTGAACATTTGGAATCATAAAAAAGTACCTTTTTCCCAATTAGAAACCAAATAAATGTTGATCTAAGAGTTGTAGTTTTTGAAGCGAAAGATATCTTAAAGTTAAAGGCAAATAACTTCATCCAATACTAAATTGTCATACGAGGAGAAACGTGCCCAAAAGCTAGAAGAGTAATTGGCCTAAAAGGATAAGTTGATCTCCAATTTCTTGCAGTTTTAGGAAGCTAAGAAGAAATAAGTTTAAGAAGAAAGTTTAAATGTCAATGAATTTATGGAAAGTATTGAAGAGGACAAACCAACAGAAGAGCAGTTTAATAACTAAGCTGAGAAAAAAACCTCATTTGTTGGAACTTTCAACCTGGCTGACTAGATTCATAACTTTAAAGAAGAATTCTAGCCCAGCTTTCAAAGAGGAAACTCGGCCTCAGCCTCAGTTAAAAACAGCATTCACTCTGCAATCAGCCACGAAGAAGCTATGCTGAACCGCTCCATCATTGAGTAACAGTTTGAGCCTTAACAATCCCGCGTAGATATTCAAAGTAGCCAAAAAATTGCCATTCCTGACTTCTACTTTGCTCATTACTTGCTTGTAAATGTGCTTTTATTTAGACAGTTCAGTCAATAAAGCTCAAATCTGGCCAATAGTAGCTTTTTTCAATTGACATGAGCGTATATTACTCAGAGATGATCAATATAGGGATCCCCTTTCATTAATGGGACGAATGGATCAAAAAGAAACTCAATTAGCTCTCAAAAATCGTCGGAAAATGATATTTTTTACTTCATTTTGTGCAGATATAAGTGATCAAAGTAAACAAACTTGGCTCACTTGGGTAGCAGCAGATAGACGAAGTCTTCATAGTTCAGGTAGCCTAGCTTCATTGTATCCAACTAGTTGAATAACTCGTCAACCCCTTACTCTCCTATCCGTTCTCCTCCTTGCAACTACCTCAGGAATTAAAACAAATCCTCGGCATCAATTTTTCCATTCTTTTTTCGATCGATATGGTAAAAAAGATTTCTTATTTCGTCCTCAAGTTCCTCTTCCAAAGTAGCCCTTGCGACATAATGGGTGAATGCTTCGAAGGAGATCTTAGGCGTAGGAACTATTCGAAGACATCTCGAGATCTAATCCATCATGGTTGAGGGTATCACAATTTTCATGGAATGCAGCATTTCTGCAAGTTTTTCGAATTTGCAGGCAATTTGCTGCTAGTGTATGTACCTTGCCTATTATAGGAGGTCCTATGAAAGTGAATTGTTCACAGTTTT
>Ga0316217_10007278_pt1 | contig 10630 bp, 10 predicted proteins | sample 1anoAmetaG_FD_203633 | JGI IMG/M metagenome (GOLD analysis project Ga0316217, IMG submission 203633) | Freshwater microbial communities from Trout Bog Lake, Wisconsin, USA - 1anoA | ecosystem: Environmental > Aquatic > Freshwater > Lake > Hypolimnion/Profundal zone | place: USA: Wisconsin... | reverse complement strand
CCATAATGTCTAAGTTAAATATGGCCGCTGTCAATCCGCCGCGGCGCCTTTGCGCCCTCGGGAGCGGCCGTGCTGCAAATCCGAAAGCTGTGGCGCAAAGGGCGCCGGCAAAGGCGCCAACACGCCCAACGCGCCTTGCAAGATTGTCGCTGTCGGGGTTCTGGATTTGCTTGGTGGGCGCACAAGGGCTCGAACCTTGGACCCGCTGATTAAGAGTAAGAATTTTCTGTCGTTCTCTGTCAGACATGCTCCGCAAGGACCCGACAAAAAGCTTTGCTATACAATGTGATAGCATGTTACACACTGACAGGAGACGACAGGACGCGCCTTAAAAAGTCTGCTGGCGGGGTCCGCTGTGGGTCCGCTGGGAGCAGCGGACCCCAACCAAAGGGACAGGGCAGGGCGATGAAATTGACAGTCAAGGAAATCGAAAAGCTTGAGTGCCCGCCGGGTAAAAAGGACATGCTCGTGTTCGACGACGAGCGGCGAGGTTTGGCCGTGCGGGTGATGAAGTCGGCGAAGAAGGGGTCGCTCGACTGGAAAAGCTACGTCGCGCAGTACACGGTAAGCGGACGCAAGCGGCGCGTCCCTCTTGGAGCCGCAAGCGGCATATCGCTCGACGCAGCGCGCAAGGCCACAGCCGCGATCTTGGGCGAAGTGGCTCAGGGCAAGGACCCGGCCGCCGCGCGCGTTGAGGCCCGCCGCCAAGCCGAGCGCGAGGCCGCTCAGGAGCTTCTGACGCTGGACGAATTGCTGCGGCAATGGGAGGCTTTGCGGCTTGCCGAGCGCCGCGAGAGCTACGCCGCCGAGGCCGTGCGCGCCGTCCGCTTCGCCTTTCCGAAGCAGATCGGCAAGCCCGCCGCCGACCTAACCCGCGAAACCATCGTGCGCGTGCTGGACAAACTCACGACCGCCGGCAAGGGTGCCATGGCCGCGCGGACTGCCGCCTATGGCCGAGCCTGTTACGCCTGGGCGATGAAGCGCGGCACGCTAACCGCCAACCCGTTCGACCATCTGCCGCTTGAACCCGTCGAGAAGCGCGAGCGCGTGCTGACAGACGACGAGTTGCAGTCGATCTGGCGGGCGACCGAGGCGCATAGCTCCTTCAACGCCATCGTTCGCGCGCTCATTCTCACCGGCCAGCGGCGCGAGGAAGTGGCGCAAATGGCCTGGAGCGAAATCTCACAGGATCACAGCGCGTGGACCCTGCCAGCCGAGCGCGCCAAGAACGGCGTGGCGCACATCGTCCCCTTGTCACACCAGATGCAGGCGCACCTTGCGGCTTTCGAGGCTAAGCGGAAGGAGGCCGAGGCCAAGGCGAAGGAGAAGGAGAAGGAGAAGGAGAAGGCAAAGGCGCGAGCGGACGCAGAGGACGCGACCGAGCAGGACGGTAGCAGGACGCGCGGGCTTGTGTTCCCCGGCCGAGACGGGCCATTCAATGGCTTCGGCAAAGCGAAAGCCGCGCTCGACGAGGCTTGCGGTGTGACGGACTGGCGCTTGCACGACCTACGGCGCACGCTCGCCACCGGCCTGCAGCGGCTTGGGGTCCGGCTCGAAGTGACCGAGGCCGTATTGAACCACGTCAGCGGCTCCCGTGCCGGCATTGTCGGCATTTACCAGCGCCATGACTATGCAGCGGAAAAGCGCGCGGCGCTCGACGACTGGGGCGCAAATGTTGCCAGGATCGTCGATGGTTGCGCTGTCGAAGACAACGTTGTGCCGCTTCGTAGGGGAGACTCCGCATGATCGAGGATCGCGGCCTGTATGTCGAAGGATGGGACATCGACGCCGCCGCTAAGACACTGACGGAAGCGATCGCAACGGCGTCTCAGCGCACGCACCTGTCACCAGAGCGGAAATCTGAACTTGAATGGTATGCGCGGCAGATAGGTTTGAGGTTGAGCGATTTCCGCAACGCTCCCGTTCGTGGCAAAGTCATTGAACTGACAATGCTCGCACTATTTGCGGGCTTGAATGCCATGCTCACAGATGAGGAAATCGAAAATCTAAGACGTAGTTTTTACGGAGCGAAACAACGCCGAGCGGCAATAGAAAAGGCGCAAAAAGCCCGCAAGCTCAGTCCAAAACGGAACTACGCTCGCAAAATTTTCTCGGAACTTCCGCCATCGTCAATAGACAGAAGCCCGCATTGGATCGCAAATGCGATTGCTGAGAATTGGAATCCAAACAATCATAAAGGCGTAGTAGATTGCCCGAATATCAAGACGTTAGCCGGCTACGCGAAGGATTTCTTAAAGAAATAGAACGCGCAAGGTTGGGCGAATGCCGGCAGACGCCCGGTCCTCTGCCGGCACACGCAATATCAATCCGGCGACTGACTTGCTGAAACGACGCTCCTTGGCAAACACGGAGCGACAAATTGCGCATCCTTTCCCTCACCGAGGTCGCTGCCCTTGAGGGCTGCTCGCGCCGGACGGTTGAGCGTCAGATCAGCATCGGACTCGGACCTGATCTTGTCCAGATTTCGCAGCGCCGCGTCGGGGTCCACGAAGCCGATTACGCGGCTTGGATCGAACGCCGCCGCCGCCCCGCGCCGCGTTCGACGCCCGAAAAGGTCGCGTGATCAATGACCTCCCAACAAACGGAAAGGCCCGCCCCGCGTGTTGCGGTCAGCGGGCTTCAGGGTTTGAAAAGGCTTCCCGGCTTTCAATCCTGTCATATCGCACCGTTCCTCCGCCTCCAACTCGTCGACATCGTCCCCCTTTTCGGGGCGACCGATCCGGCGCTGATAGCCTTTGTCTTGGCCTGCACTGCTTTCGGGGGGCGCATTTGAGCACGATCCCGATCAATCCCGATGCTATTGAGCCCGTTTCGGGCACGGGACCCACCACCGACCAGATGGCGGAAGCGCGCAAAGAAACATGGCGTCTGCTTCAAACCTTAGTGCACTACGCCCATTGCACTCAAGCTCATCTTGAGTTGGCAGACGATGCTGTCAGCCTCTACGACTTTCACACCGTCGAACAATACTTCAAGGCGGCAAAGCGCGCGTTCGAACCAATCCGCATAGCGTTTCGCGAGGGACGTGTAGACGCCGAACTGAGGGCGCAGCCTTGAGTGCCGTCTTACACCGCCCCGACGGTTACGCCGCTTGGCCGCGCGAACAGCAAGACGCTTGGTATCGTGAAAACGTGGAGCAGGCCGAGCGCCCGCCGGCCTATTCTGACGATGCCTTGGCCCTGCGTTTCGCTGACCGTCACGCCGACGATCTTCGATTTGTCGCCGTCTGGGGTAAGTGGCTGCACTGGAACGGCAGCCGCTGGCGCTTTGACAATACGCTGCAAGCTTACGACATGGTCCGCGCAATCTGCCGCGAAGCCTCTATCGAGTGCAACGAGAGGGCCGGCATCAAAGCTGCAATCGCCAGCGCGAAAACGGTTGCGGCCGTGGAGCGGCTCGCGCGCGCCGATCGCCGGATTGCGGCGACCACGGATCAGTGGGACGCCGACCCGTGGCAGTTGAACACGCCCGGCGGCGTCATCGACCTGCGGACCGGCAAAAAGAGCAGCGCAACGCCGGCCGGTTACATGACGAAAATCACGGCCGCCGATCCCGACGGCGGATGCCCACGCTTTCTTGGATTCCTGCACCGCATAACCGGTGGCGACTCGGAACTGATCGCTTACCTGCAGCGCGTCTTGCGTTATGCCCTTTCCGGAATGACCCGCGAACATGCGCTATTCTTCGCCTACGGTACCGGTGCTAACGGTAAGAGCGTCTTACTTTCGACGGTCGCCGGCATCATGGCCGATTACCACTGTACCGCACCTATCGAGACGTTTGTCGCCAGCAATAGTGACAGGCACCCGACCGATCTTGCAGGCTTGAACGGCGCCCGTTTGGTTACCGCAAGCGAAACTGAGGAAGGACGGAAATGGGCCGAAGCCAAGATAAAGCAATTAACGGGCGGCGACACGGTTCGCGCACGGTTCATGCGCCAAGACTTCTTCGATTTCACGCCGACGTTCAAGCTCCTGATTGCCGGCAACCACAAACCGGCCTTGCGAAGCGTGGACGAGGCGATCAAGCGCCGTTTCCATCTTATCCCATTCGCCGTCACCATCCCGGCGGCGGAGCGCGACCCTAACCTGACAGAAAAGCTCAAGGCGGAATGGCCCGGCATCCTTCGCTGGATCATCGACGGCTGCCTGCGCTGGCAGCGGGAAGGCCTGCAGCCGCCGCCCGCCGTGCTTTCCGCCACCGCCGATTATCTCGAAAGCGAAGACGCCTTCGCCGCCTGGATCGACGAGCGATGCGCCCGCGATCCGCAGGCCAAGACTAGCGTCAGCGCGCTCTATGGTTCATGGGTCGATTGGGCGACGACCTCGGGGGAGGCTGCAGGCACGATGCGCCGCTTCAGCCAGACGCTTGAGCAGCGGGGTTTCCTAAAGTCGCGTTCCAACTCCGGCGCGCAGTTCGCCGGCCTGACCATTAAGCCGATTTCGTCCGCGACGCCCGGTTGGGAGAGGGGCGAGTGATGCTTGTGACGGATTGCACCCTTTACACCGTTACGCGCGCACACACGCGGGACGTGTATTTGCTGACTTTCCGTCACAAGCGTCACTGATCGCCGTGGGCAACTCGCTGGGTCGTCCGCGCTGCAATTCCCGGCAGACGCCCATCGCTCGCTCAGACCTTGGCACTCCGCCCCCTACCGATCACCCCCCGATGTCAGCCCGGCGCGCTGACAGCACCACCGGACCCCTGACATGACAATCCGCACCATGGTCATCGACCGCGGCGCACACGGCTTGATAGCTGTCCTCGACGAGACGAGCGCAGTGCTGGGAATACATGACATGCCCCCATCAAGGAATCCGCTAGCCGCCCAGCGACGAAAGCGCCCTTGCTCGCGACGATCCTCGCCAAGACCGAAGCCACCACAACCCATTGCGAATGGGTTGCAGCGCGCCCTACAGTGGCGCGAGAAGCTGCCTTCGGCTTTGGTCGGACGGTAAGCGCCATTGAAGCCCGAATGGCCGCCCTTGGCCATCCTATCGCGTTCGCGAAACTATTGGGGTATGTTGCTCAGATTGAGTTTTGAGTGCCGCTTCATGTCCATACTTCGCCGGCTTTTTCGCTCGAAGACCTATTCTGCTGCGCATCCGGGTCAGCCTTCGACCTTTAGACAACTGTTACGCGCGCGCACTTCGCCGTGGGATCGCGTCCCCACCCCCGTCATAGACGCTATTTTTGACGCCCTTGGTACGACCGAGCTTTTCGACCCCTTCGTACTCGCGTCGATGGAAGCTAAGCTACTCAAGCAGTTTGAGGCCATGGACGCAGACTTCGAGGCGTTGCCGCTCGCGCGCGCCCGCATATCCATGATACTTTCTCAAGCTGGTTTCCGTGAGCTTGACAGAGTTGTGAGCGACGTGAAGGCCGGGCGCGTAAAACAAGCTCGCGAGCATGGACGATTGGTGGCCGACCTATTCGACACAGCGATTGCATTTTCCAGCGATCAGATAGGAGGCTATCTTGGCATGGCCGGGCTGTTTGGCCTGCTCGGCGTCAAGGCCAGGAGCGCCGAATACGCGCGGCGGGGGCTCGACGAATTGAAGCGCATCAGAAACAGCGACGCGGGGCGGGCTATGAGCAAGTCCGCTGCGCTTTCATCGACTATAAACGACACCGTCGAACGCCAGCTTCGCGAGTTCCTTTCTGACGCGGAATAATCGCCTCACAAGCGATCCGGTCAGCGATCGGTGCTGGCATTTCCTCATAGCGTTACGGAACACCTGCATCATCCGCCAACCCGTCGGCGGAGAGGACGCGAGCCTACCGCGCCCGGCAAGCTTTTCGCTCGCCTTTGATCCGGCTGAGCATTTGCGCTGAGGGCGCGGATACGCTCGTGAAGCGTGCTTGGCTCGCCGCCGGCGGGGAACGCGATTCAGTTTCGATTGCCGACGCCTTATTGGCTCTTGCCGGCTTTGCGCCTGCAAGCGGGCTCCGCCCGCCCCGCGCGCGCGGGCGCGTGTGAGGGCGTCGGGTATTCCTATCTTGCCGCCTAGGTGACTTGTCACCTTCGCCGTGAACATGCCCCAAGTGATCGTCGCGCCCCTCGGTCGTTCTTGCGCGCCGTCGCCAATCCAATAGCATCCCCACGATTCGGGTGGAGGGATTTAGCGAAATGGCGGCGCCGTTCTTCGAACAGCCGATTCTGAATAACCCTTATTCGCCACCCACCCGCCATCACGCCCTGGACGAGGACGGCCAGCCGCTCGATAGGGCGCCGATGGACGGGCGGCGGCGGTCGGAGATTATCACGCCCGTTCCGATGCCGAAAAAGCGGAAGGGGAAGGCGGCTGAACCTTCGCTTGATCTTGGCGAAGTCGGCCCGCTCGAGGATGAGCCGGAATACAACCCGACGCCGATCATCAACGAAATCCGTGAACACGTCGCAAGCTGGCGCGGCCTGAAAAACCCGGCAGACTGGGGCGTCACGCCGACGACGGCCAGACTCCTGGCCCACTGGCGCAGCGACAATTTTTCGCGTGAGCGCCCGTTCTTTTGCCAAGTGGAAGCCGTCGAGACGATCATCTGGCTTGCCGAGTTCGTGCCGAAGCGCGAGCGGCAATACCGAACGATCCTTACCCATTTGAAGGGCGGCAACGAGGCGTCGAACCCGGAGCTTTACCGGCTCGCCATGAAGCTCGCGACGGGCGCGGGCAAGACGACGGTCATGGCTATGCTCATCGCGTGGCAGACGCTGAACGCCGCGCGATGGGGAGGTCAGGACCGGAAGAAGAACCCCTACGCGCGGGCGTTCCTCGTCATCGCCCCAGGGATCACGATTCGTGACCGGCTTCGTGTGCTGGAGCCGGAGCACCCTCAGAACTATTATGCGACGCGGGAGCTTGTGCCATCCGATTTGCTGCCCGACGTAGCGCAAGCGAAAATCGCCATCGTTAACTACCACGTGTTCAAGCGGAAGGACTCGCTGGATGCCCCAAAGGCGAACCGCGCGTTGTTGCAAGGCCCACTGGGTCCGCCCTTGGACACTCTGGAAACCGACGGCATCCTGCTCGAACGCGCCTGCGGCTCCATCCTGAATGTCGGCCCCGTCATCGTCATCAACGACGAGGCGCACCACTGCTACCGCGAGCGGCCGAAAGCCGAAAAAGCGGATTTCAAGGGCGAGGAAAAGGACGAGGCCGAGAAGAACAACGCCGCCGCCCGGCTCTGGATTTCCGGCATTGAGACGCTGAAGCGGCATCTTGGCAAATTGGCGGCGGTGTACGACCTCTCGGCGACGCCCTTCTTCCTCTCAGGCTCTGGGTACCGGGAAGGCTCGCTTTTCCCCTGGGTGGTGAGCGACTTCTCGCTGATCGACGCCATCGAGTGCGGCATCGTCAAATTGCCGCGCGTGCCGGTCGATGACAGCCGCATCTCCAAGGGCGACATGCCGATCTACCGCGACCTCTGGGCGGTGCTGAAGGAGCGCGGCCGCTCATTGCCGAAGAAGGGCGCGTCCAAGGCCGGCGAACTCGACCCCGAGAAACTGCCCAACGAACTCCAAACCGCGCTGCTTTCCCTCTATTCCCATTACGAACAGACCTTCGCGCAATGGGAAGGCATAGTCCCGACGCCGCCGGTTTTCATCGTCGTCTGCTCCAATACGGCTGTGTCGAAACTCGTCTACGAGTGGATTTCCGGCTACGAGCGCAACAACGACGACGGCGAGCCCTATACCGTCCACAACGGCCATTTGGACCTGTTCCGCAACTTCGACGACAACGGCCAGCGGCTGGCGAAGCCCTACACCCTGTTGATCGACAGCACGCAGCTCGAGTCCGACGACGCCCTGGACTCGGCCTTTCGCGACATGGCAGCGCTGGAAATCGAACAGTTCCGGCGCGAAAAGATCGCGCGCGAGGGCGCCGGCGCGAAGGTCGCCGACGCCGACCTGCTGCGCGAGGTCATGAACACCGTCGGCCGGCCCGGCAAGCTCGGCGAGGGCATCCGCTGCGTCGTCTCCGTCTCCATGCTGACGGAAGGCTGGGACGCCAACACCGTGACCCATGTCGTCGGCGTCCGCGCATTCGGCACGCAGCTTCTCTGCGAGCAGGTCGTCGGCCGCGCCCTGCGCCGCCAGTCCTACGAACTCGACCCCGAGACAAACCTCTTTCCGGTCGAATATGCCGAGATTATCGGCATCCCCTTCGCCTTCACCGCCAAGCCCGTTCCCGCGCCGCCAAAGCCGCCGAAGCCGACGTTCCGCGTCGAGGCCGTCAAGGAGAGCGCCGCGCTGGAAATCGGTTTTCCTCGTGTCGAGGGCTATCGCGTCGAATTGCCGAACGAGCGGCTGCGCGCGGAATTTGCCGACGACTCTCGCTTCGTCATGAACGAGGAAAACGTCGGCCCCTGCAAGGTCCTGCTGCAAGGCATCGTCGGCGAGCAGGTCGAAATCAGCCCGACGGTGCTCGAAAACATCCGCCCGAGCACGATCACCTACCACGTCACCAAGCGGCTGATCGAAACCCGCTTCCGCGACGCGGGCGAGGAACTCCCCATCGGCCTGTTCGGCGACGCGCAGCGTATAGTGCGGCGCTGGATCGACGAGGGCTATCTCGTCGCCAAGGGCGTGCCGCTCGGCGCCATCGTCTACCAGGAATTGGCGGATCAGGCGGCGGAGCGCATCTATCTCGCCTGCCAGCGCGTCGTCACCGGCGAGCGCCGGATCAAGGCGATCCTCGATCCCTATAACCCGCGCGGCTCGACCCGCTTCGTCGGCTTCAACACGTCCAAGGAGGTGCGCGCCTCCCATCCCGACAAGAGCCACGTCAACGCCGTCGTCTGCGACAGCAACTGGGAAGCGGAAATGGCGCGCGTGATCGAGAGCCATTCCCGTGTCCGCGCCTACGTCAAGAACCAGGGCCTGAACTTCGAGGTCCCCTATCGCGACGGCGCCACACCGCGCCGCTACATTCCTGATTTCCTCGTCGTGCTCGACGACGGCGGCGACGATCCGCTGAACCTCGTCTTGGAGACGAAAGGCTTTCGCGGCCATGACGCACAGTTGAAGGCGGAGACGATGAAGACGCTTTGGGTTCCAGGCGTGAACAATCTCGGGACGCAAGGTCGGTGGGCGTTTGGGGAATTGACGGACCCGTTCAAGTTCGAAACGGACTTCGGTAAACTGGTGGAGGGCTTCATGGAGAAGGTTCCTGCATGACTACACCTGTCTTCGGCCGGCTCGAAACCGTGAACCTGCGGTCGGCATGGGAATACGAAGCGCGCGACTTCACGCCTTGGCTCGCCGCCAATTTGGAGCGGCTGGGAGATGTGCTTGGCTGCCGCCTAGAGCACGTCCAAACTGAAGCTCCCGTCACGAGCTTCTCGGCCGACATTCTGGCGCGCGACCTCCGTGACGACTCCCTTGTCCTTATCGAGAACCAACTGGAAGAAGGCGATCACACACACCTTGGGCAGATCATGACTTACCTCGCCGGACTGTCGGTGCATAAGGTCGTTTGGGTCGCGCCGAGCTTCCGGGATGCCCATTTGTCTGCGATCCGCTGGCTAAATCAGAATACAGTCGATCCATTCGCCTTCTTTGCCGTCGCTGTTCGCGTCGTTCGCATCGGCGACTCCGCCCTCGCGCCGCTTTTCGAAATCGTCGAGAGGCCAAATGGCTGGGAGCGTCGGGTGCAAGAGAGTGCACGCGAAGCGCGTGACCTTGGTGTACGCGGACAGTTGTATAAGGAGTTCTGGACGCACTTCGTCGAGCGGTGGCCGGCGGAGGCCGCCTTTGGGCCGCCGACCGCCGTTGCCCGTTGGCGTGACGTCGGCTTCGCCGACCTCGTCATATCGCAGTTTATCGCCAAAGGTGGGGTGGGCCTCTTTGTTCGCGGGCAGCGCGGCGCGCCTGCAGAGTTCGTGGTCGAGGCGCTGCGGCCCTATTTCGACCAGCTTGAGCCGAAGCTCGGCGTGAAAGCGGGCCGTGAGGCGAACTTCGAAAAAATCCTTTCGCTCGAAACGGCGGAACGCGCCAACTGGGACCGCATGAGCGACTGGTTGCATGAACAAACGGAAATCTATGTTGCGGCGCTCAAGGGTGTTTTGGGGGATCGGGCATAATGTCGCGGGGAACTCCAAAGGGGCAAAGCGACAAGCAGGTCGACACGAACAAACATGTGTAGCCCGCCTCAACCTCTCCACCGCCGAAAGTCATTGGAGAGCAATTTTGCCGGATTCGTGGATGGTGCAATGAAGAAGGAGCTCGCATGACCATTCGTGGGCAATCTTTTCAGCATCGTGAGCGTGAGCGTCAGACACTTTGGTTCCGTAAGAACTTCCCGACGCAGATAGGCTTCAAGGGATCGGATTTTCGTCTTCAGCCGGAATATAAAATACTAAACGTCCTAAGCGACGTTAGAGAACAGGTAGAGGCTTATTTCGGCAAGACGATTTCATGGCACACCCATTCCAATCATGCCCTGTCGTCGCAGGTATGTTGCCTTAATTTCCTGGCCCCTCTCGCGCGCAGGCCGGAGATATTGTCTCGTCTAATTGGAACGGCGCTCAAGATCGAACCGCCAGAAATGGTAGAGGTTGAAGAAGGCCCGTCGGGAGAGCCCTGGTTTGTCGGATTTGAATGGATTGGGGG
>Ga0316217_10007277_pt1 | contig 10631 bp, 8 predicted proteins | sample 1anoAmetaG_FD_203633 | JGI IMG/M metagenome (GOLD analysis project Ga0316217, IMG submission 203633) | Freshwater microbial communities from Trout Bog Lake, Wisconsin, USA - 1anoA | ecosystem: Environmental > Aquatic > Freshwater > Lake > Hypolimnion/Profundal zone | place: USA: Wisconsin... | reverse complement strand
GCCGCGGGTGCGGGTGACGGTGCGCGATGACCAGGGCGAGGCCCTGCTGGAGCAGGAGGTGGCCGGCACCGGCTACGGGGTGCCGACCTTCCCGGATCCGGATGCGGCCAGCAGCACCTGGAACCTGATGCTGCCCGGGGAGCTGGTGCAGCCGGGCAACGGCGTTGCCGCCCAGCTGGTGGAGGCCGGGGCCGGAGCGCCGGCCGCCGGCCACCGCTTCCCCCCGGATGGCGGCGTCGTGCCCATGCGGGTGCGGGCGGTGCCCACGCTGCGCCTCACCCTGGTCCCGGTGCGCACCCGGAACGGGGTGGGACGGGTGGTGGGGGCCGGGCGAACCCTGGAATCCTGGGCCAAGGGGCTTCGAAAGCTGTTTCCCCTGCGGGACATCGACCTGGAACTGGGCGAGGAATTCCCCTTCGAGGAGGACCTGGGCGACCCCACCGCGGCCCTGGAGGAGCTGAACCGCCGGCTGGAGACCAAGCGGCTGCTGGACGACCCCTGGAACCTGCGGTTCTACTACGGGGTGATACCAGCGCTGCCCCCCGGCCAGATCACCGGCCTGGCCAACATCGACAAGCAGTTCGGCAATTTCGGGCGGACCGCCTGCGGCTGGGACCGGGGCGGCGGGGGCGACCCGGAGGCGCACCAGGTGACTCTGGCCCATGAATTGGGCCACCTGCTGGGCCTGGACCATGCCCCCACGCCCAGGGCGGACCGTCCCGACTCCCGCTACCCGGTTCCAAATGGCCGGCTGGACACCGCCGGGTTCGATCCGGACACCCAGACCGCCAAGGCCCCGGGCGAGCACATCGACTTCATGGGCTACGGAGAGCGCGCCTGGGTCAGCGCCTACACCTGGGAGAAGCTCCTGGACCGGCTCGGGCGGGAACTCCGGGAGGGGCGCCCGGAACCGGCCGCCCCCGCCAGCCACCTGCTGATCACCGGCCGCATCCTGCGCGGGGTGGTGGATTTCGAGCCGGCCTTCGAGCTGGCCGGGGACGCTGCCGAGCCCGAGCCCGGGCGGTTCCGGCTGGCGTGCCTGGACGCCAGGGGCCGCTCCCTGGCCCAGTTCCCCTTCACTGCCCCGGCGCTGGGGGAGGACCGGACCAACCGCCGCTTCGCCTTCCAGGTACCGATGACCGAGACCCTGCGCCACCGCCTGCACGGTTTCCAGGTGCTGGACCGGGGCCGGCCCCTGAAGCTGGTCCAGACCTGGAACCGCCAGCCCGCCGGCGGCGCCCCGCCCCAGGCGGAAGCCTGGGTGGATCCGGGCACCGGCGAACTGCAGCTGGCCTGGGACACCCAGCGCTACCCTGGGGCCCTGGTGCGTGACGCGGACTCCGGAGCCACCCTCGGCATCCTGGACGGAAGCCATCGGACCTGCCCCGGGCGCGGCGCCAGGGAACTGGAGGTGCGCCTTTCGGATGGGGTGCGGACCTCGGTGGTGCGGGTGACCGTGCAGGGGGCGGCCCGTGAGTGACCCCCATCCCTCTCGGCAGCACCGGTTCGATTCCCCTCAGAACCATCCATTTCCAGGCTGGCAGATGCCCAGCACGTCCCCGTCCATGGGCAGCGCTGGGCCCGCCCCGGCAGGAAGACGATAGGAAAGGCTTTCCTGCGGTCCCGACGTGATGACCAGTCCGTCCGAAGCCATCCGGAGGTGCTGCTCCCAGGGATTGCCGGCAGGCGCTGAGGCGGGCCAGGCGGACTCGACCCGGTTGACGCCGGGGCCGAAGGTCCAGCGGAAGGCCAGGGATTGTTTGGCGAAGTCCTGCATGGCTGCGCAGTGCAGGGCGAACGTGAGGGTTGTTTCGGCCTTGCCGATGGGGGTCCGGAGCTGAAGGGTGGAGCCGGTTTCCAGGTCGGTCTCCTGGGCTTCCCCGGCCGGAAGCACCTCCAGGGAGGGTTCGGGCAGGCTGGCGAAACGGTCCCGAGGCGGCAACTGGCGGCGCACCTCCAGTTCCTGGTCCGGGTCGATCAGCAGGAGCTTCCAGGTGCGCCAGGGATCCTGGTTGCGGATGACCTGGGTGGCCAGCAGGCCGGGCTCGCTGGCATCCGGCTCGTGCTTTTCCGTGGGCACGGCCTGGGTCCCGGTACCCGCTCCGGCACCGGCGCCCGCCCCGCCGGTGACCCGCGGACGCTTGGCTTTGGGCTCGTCCATTGGGTCGAAAGGGCCTGGCTTGCGCTTTCCGCCGGGCTGGGCTTCGGCCCCTCCGAGCGGACCAGCGGACTTGGCGGGGCCGGTGGACCCGGCCGGGGCCGCCGCCGCTGCGGGGGCCGCCGCCGGGCTGAGGATGGCCGCGCCCGGACCTGGAGGCGGCGGCAGAACTCCCAGGCTCAGGGACCGGGTGGCCGGGTTCCAGCTGGCCGCGTCGCCGCCAGCACCCGCTCCGGCCGAGGCCTGCGGTAGGGCAGGGGCGCCGGTGCCCGGGCCGGCAGAGGGGATGGAGCAGGGTATGGCCGGCTTGGGGCGGGGCGGTTTGCCCGGCGACAACCGGCCGGTCAGCACGGCGATGGACAACGGCGCCGGTGACTTTGGCTCGGGCCTCGCCGGCGGGGTTCCCAGGGCTAACGTCCGAGCGGCCGGATCCCAACGGCCAACCTGGCTCAATGCCTGGAGCATGGGTCCATCCGGGGCCTCGCTCAGTTCCAGACGGGCGGCAGGTTTCCAGCACATCAGGGAAAAGTTCAGGACAGGCGCTGCTACCGGGGCGCCGGCGGCCCGGAATTCAACCTGGCCGCCCGGTTCCAGCACGAACAAGGCCGGGCTGAGGATGGGCAGCGAATCGCCCAGGGCTTGCCCGGGACGGGCTTGCCGGAAGGTGGCGCCATCCGACTGGGTGGTGGGGAACAGATACCAGGTTGTTCCCGTTTCCGGGCCGTTCACCACCCTCAACGAGGTGTCCGCCCAGGCCGGCAGGATGCCGGCCAGGGCCAGGGTCAACAGGAAGGTGTTTCGAGGGCAAGGCATGGAAAGGCTCCACCATGGACGTATGCCTCTTTGTGCTGATAAGAAATAAAAAGTTCATTCAGGCCGTGCGCCCGGCCTTCAGCTTGTGGCGGAAGTCGAGGGCTGCGATTTGGACTCGGCCGCGCCGCTGGCCTTCGGCAGGGCTTCGAAGAACGCCTCTTCCTTCGGGGACGGCCCCGCGGGCTTCCCGCCTCGGCCGCCCGCGGGCGTCTCCTCCTTGCCCATCCCGGGCGGCCCCTAAACAACCTGAAGACCAGAGGCTGTTCTTGCGCGGTGGCCAATCCTGCAATGATGGTCCAACTCCAGGTCGAGGTGCCCATGAACCGGATCGTGCTTTGCTTTCTGATCGGCCTATGCTCCTTGAGCCTGGGAGCCCAGAGCGGGCAGAGCCTGAGCCCCGGGCCGGCCACGGCGCGGCCTGCGGCCGAGGGAAGGCCCGAGATCTTTGTGCAGAAGGGGCATTCGGGCCAGGTCTACGCCGTCGCCTTCAGTCCTGACGGAAGGTACGCCCTTTCCGGGAGCGGGGACGCGACCATGAAGCTCTGGGAAGTGTCGACCGGCAGGGAAATCAGGACCTTTTCAGGGCATACCGGCCAGATTGCCGCCGTGACCATCAGTCCCGACGGAAGGTATGCGCTTTCCGGGAGCGGGGACGCGACCGTGAAGCTGTGGGAACTGTCGAGCGGCAGGGAGATCAGGACCTTCCAGGGGCATCCGTATGGGGTCCGCTCCGTGGCCTTCAGCCCGGATGGAAGGTTGGCGCTTTCTGGGGGCGGCGATGAAGTGGTGCGGCTCTGGGATGTGTCCAGCGGCAAGGAGATAAGGGCATTCCATGGGCACACCAGCCGGTATCAGGTCGAATCCGTGGCCTTCAGCCCTGATGGAAGGTACGCGCTTTCCGGGTGCGGGGACATGACCATGAAACTGTGGGAAGTCTCGAGCGGCAGGGAGCTGCGGACCTTCCAGGGGCACACGTCTTCAGTTCGCTCCGTGGCCTTCAGCCCGGATGGGAAGTATGCGCTTTCCGGGAGCGGAGACTACACGATGAAGCTGTGGGAAGTGGCGAGCGGGCGGGTGGTGAGGACCTTCAAAGGGCACACCAACCAGATTTTTTCCGTCGCTTTCAGTCCGGACGGAAAGGTTGCGCTATCCGGAGGCATGGAAGGCACGGTGAAGCTCTGGAAGATCTCGACCGGCAAGGTGATGAAATCATTCCCAGGCCATATCGGCTATGTCTGGTCGGTGGCCTTCAGTCCGGACGGAAGGTATGCGCTGTCCGAGAGCGACTACACGATGAAACTATGGGACCTGGCGAGCGGCAGGGAGACCAGGCTGTTTCAGGGACATACCTTCTGGGTTCAAGCCGTAGCCTTCAGTCCGGACGGAAGGTACGCCCTTTCCGGCAGCGGAGACAGCAGGATGAGGCTATGGGACCTGTCGGGCGGAAGCGCCATGAAGACCTTGCTGGGAGCCTATCAGGTGAACGCCCTGGCGTTCAGTCCGGACGGAAGGTCTGTGCTGGCCGCGAGCGGGGTTGACAAACTGAAGCTGTGGGACGTCTCGAGCGGCATGGAACTAAAGGAATTTCAGGGACATACGAGCTGGATCCGGTCCGTGTCCTTCAGCCCAGACGGAAGGTATGCCCTTTCCGGGAGCGAGGACAAGACCATGAAGCTCTGGGACGTGTCGAGCGGAAGGGAACTGAAGACCCAACAGGAACCGAAGACGGTGGACGCCGTGGCCTTCAGCCCCGACGGGAGGCTCGCGCTGTTCGGGACCGCCGGAACCCTGAAACTCTGGGACGTTTCCAGCGGCCAGGTGATCAGGGCCTTCAAGGGACATACGGCAGGGATCTACTCCGTCGCCTTCAGCCCTGACGGCAGGTATGCCCTATCCGGAAGCGAGGACATGACCATGAAGCTATGGGACATCTCCAGCGGCCAGGAGCTGAGGACCTTTCAAGGCCACACCAACTCGGTCCGCTCCGTCGCGTTCAGTCCGGACGGGAGGCGCGCGCTTTCGGGGAGCTGGGACGATACCTTGAAGCTGTGGGAGGTGTCGAGCGGCAGGGAAATAGAGACGATGCATGAAGCTTATCCGGTGAACGGCGTGGCCTTCAGCCCGGATGCGAGGTATGCCCTTTCGGGAAGCCAGAGCGGGACAACCACCCTATGGGATGCCGCATCAGGCAAGGCTGTCGCGCAGATGGTCGGATTCACCGATGACGAATGGGTGGTGATCACCCCTGAGGGGTATTTCACCTCGTCCCCCAACGGGGCAAAACACCTGAACGTCCGCATCGGCAACAGCGTCTATGGCGTAGATCAGTTCTATGCCAAGTTCTACCGCCCGGAGCTGGTGCAGCTGGCCCTTGCCGGCAAGGAGCTGCCCAAGGGCGAGAGCCTGGGCGACGTGCTCGCGACGAAGAATGCGCCGACGGTCAGGATCATGTCACCGGCATCGGGGACGACCGTCGACAAGGACAGTGTCACCCTCCAGCTCAAGATCACCGACAACGGCGGTGGACTTGGAAGTGTGAACATCTACCTCAATGGTTCCCAGGTGATGAACGATACCCGGGGTGTGGTGGTCAAGGGCAGGCCCTCGACGACGGAGCAGTCGATCTCCTTCACCATTTCCCTTCTGGACGGGCCGAACGAGATCAAGGCCATCGCCTTCAACAAAGAAGGTTCCATGGAATCGATTCCCGCGGCGATCACCGTCACGGCCAAGGCCGGGCTTGCCAAACCGAGTCTGTACGCCCTGGTCGTGGGCATCAATGAATACAGGAACAAATCCATTTCCCTCACGTATGCTGTGCCGGACGCGAAGGCCTTTGCCGAGACGCTCGCGAACGCGGCGGGGCCGCTGTTCGGGAAAGTCGACGTCGAGCTTCTGACCACTCCGGCCGGGACCTCCAAGGACGCGATCAGCAAAGCCTTTGAAGACCTGCGGCCGAAGATCAAGCCGAATGATCTGTTTGTCTTCTATGATGCTTCCCACGGCATGGTCGACACGGTGGATAACGATGAACAGTATTTCCTCATCACGAGCAATGTGCTCTTCCTATCGTCGGATCACATCAGCATGGATGCCCTGAGCCAGAAGGATCTTGCCCGGCTTCTGGGAAACATTCCGGCCCAGAAGAAGATCGTCATCCTCGATACCTGCAACGCAGGCAAGGCGGGCAAGGGCATCCAGCTCGCGCTCCTGCAGCAGACGAGAGGACTCACGGAAGCGACCGCGATCAAGATCCTCCAACGGGCGGTCGGCTCCGCGACCTTCATGGCCTCTTCCGATACCCAGGAAGCCCTTGAAGGGTACCAGGGGCACGGGCTGTTCACCTATGTGCTCATGGAGGGGCTCAAGGGCAAGGCGGACTTCAAGCGGGACGGGATCATCACGGTGACCGGCCTCAAGCTCTACGCCGAGGAGGAGGTCGTGACCCTGTCGGAGCAGGTCTTCAAACATCAGCAGATACCGATGATCAATCCCGGGGATACGGACTTCCCGATCGGGAAGGTGAGATAGGCACAGGACCGGGGCGCCTGGGCAAGGCACACCGGGTCCGGACCCTGCTGCTCCGGTAGCCGGACCGCTTCAACGCGCCCGAGACGTTCTTGCTGTATTTAATGGTGAATAAACGGACTGGGTTCCCGGCAGGCGCACTTCCGGCCGAAGGCGAGGCCCGGAGCGGCCGCCGGGGTGTTGAAGAAACCTCCGGGCCCATCTCTCGGCAGGGATCACGGATTGCGCTTGGATGCCAGACGTGGCCGGCCGGCAGGACATCAAAGCGGGCTTCTCCGGTTGGGCTTCCTGTTTTCGATGAAACATTTTTAGTGCTTTCCGCAGAGTGTTTGAGGAGGCCCGTGGTCCTCCTTCAAGGACACTTTCATGCAACAGGTTCCCTCCCTTTCCCGTAAACCCCACGCCGTGGATTCCCGCTCGCTCCGTCTGGTGATGGGCGTCGCCGCGCTCCTTCTCTGCATGCCGCTTTCCGCGTCCGGCGTGGGCGGAGGTGGCGAGGCTCCTGCACCTCCCGTCGTCGTCCCGGACGTGGCCCCCGACCCGCTGGTCGCGGAGCAGATCGCCTTCACGATGGCCCTGGGCGCCTTCCTCGGCAGCAGCCAGGACAATCAGGCCCTGTTCGACGCCCGCACCCAGACCCTGGTGGCGGCGCTCGCGGCCGGCGCGGTGATGGCCCCGGGACCGCAGAATTCGCCCCAGGCCGCCGCGGCCTATGCTGCCCACCAGGCCGCGGTGGCCGCCTTCCGCACGGCGTTCCTGGCCTACCTGGTGGCCATGCCCGCACCCCTGGGGGATCCCGAAACGCTCGCGGAACTGGTCGCCATGTATGCCTGACGCCTGACGGACCTCACCGTTCGTCCGGGCGGGGTCAATACGGTTTTTCGCCCAGCACCCCGGCCCGGTCCATCTTGCGCACGCAGGGCGGGTAGTCCCGGACCGCGTAGTGCTGGGTCGCGCGGTTGTCCCAGATGGCCACGCTGTTCCGCTTCCAGCGCCAGCGGACCTGGTACTCGGGGATGCCGGCCTGGCTGATGAGGTACTGCAGCAGGTGGGCCCCGCCCTGGGTGAAGTCCTGGCCGCAGCGCACCCGCCCGTGGTCCAGGTAGTTGACGAAGTGGGTGGTGAACGCGTCCACGTAGACAAAAGCTGTTCTGTTCGAACACCCGCTTGGCCTCGCCCTGGTAGACCCGGTTGGCGGTGGATTCGGTCACGCCGTGGGCGAACTCATGGCTGCCAGTGCCGCCGGGTTCCTCTGCCCGGCCCTTGTCATGCGGAACGGCTGACCATTCGAAAGGGATGGGGTTCCATGCAGATGTTGGCAATCATGACTGGATTCTCCGGGAACCGGAGCAATGTATAGCTCATTAACACTTTGGAAGACGGTTCCCCCCACCCGGAGTTCGAGATGGCGAAATCCACAGTCACAAGGATCGGTTGTCTGGTCGGCCTGATCCTGACCGCCCCGTCGGTCCTCCCCCTGGAGGCCGGCAATTGCCCCCTGAGCCGGAAGGGCCTGGTCCTGGGCACCACCCTGGCCGGCGGGGCCCTCCTGGCCACCAACCATTTGCTGCAGCACGGCCTGGTCCACCACCCGGCGGTCAAGGCCAAACCGCACAACGGGACCCAGTCCTCGCCGGCGGTCGATGCCCCGGCAGCCCTGGCCGCCAGCAACCTCACGGCGCCGGTGGTCCTGAACATCACCCTCCCGGAGCCCGGCGCCGCCCTGAACCTCACGGCCCCCGGGGAACCCAAGGCGGAACCCAAGGCGGAATCCAAGGCTGAAGGTCCAGCCCGGACGGAGGCCTCCCGGGTGGACGCCCTGGTGCTGGCCGCCCAGAAAGTCTTCCCCGAATCCCTCTGCCCGGGGGAGCTGCCGCACGTCCCCCGAGCCCAACCCTGGCACCAGGAGCATCGGAGCCTGAAGCCTTGGAGCGAGGAACAGGTCGATGCCTGGTACCGGCAGAACGCCCAGGAACTGGCCAGCCAGGACGAGGTCTGGAACTACCAGGAGCGGGTCGGAACCGCCGTGAAGACCTTGCGCACCTACGCCTGCATGGTCCTGCGCAAGTACCGGGATTCCGGCAAACCCTCCAAGCAGAAGCCCCACAAGCCAAAGACCTACGAGCAGAGGAGCAGCCGCCTCCAGGAAGGGATCCTCAACCTGCGCCGGCTGCAGACCCAGTACCTGGACGATGAATTGAGATACAACAGGAACGTCTCGACCGCCTGCACGTTCGCCCAGCAGCAGGCGGAACTGGGCCATTCCGGCTGGGAGGAGGCTGAGGGCGCCCTGCCCTACCAGGTCCGGCTCGAGGTGTGCGACGCCGAATGGGACAAGATGGAGGCCTTCACCAACCAGCTGGTGGACACCATGGCACCCATCCTGCTGGAGATGATGCCGGCCAACACCACGGCGCAGGCCAAGGACCGGAGGCGGTGGCACTTCCAGCTGGGCTGGTGACCGCTCCGCTCCTGGCCCATCCCCCCACCTGGTTCCTCGTCCCGGAGGCCGGCCTGGCTTTGCGGGCCCGGATCGCCCTGTTCGCCCTGGACCAGCTGGTCCAGCGGGAGAATCCCGGGACGGCGGGCCGGTTCGCCGCCTGGCCCCTGGTCCGCTGCGGGCAGGCCCTGCTCACCGCTCCGGTTCCTCCGGCCGGAATGGCCGAAGGGGCGGGCCTGGCTGAAACCGGTTCGGGCAACGCCTCCCAGATTGATCCGGAGGAAGTGGGCGACTAGCCTGCCAAGCGTTTCCGGGTCGAACCCACGGGCCCCCACCAAGCCGGTCTTCCAGGACTCGGGTTCCACCAGCACTTATTGAATATTCTTGCAAATCTGCCATCGCGATACCATATTTTCAAGGATGATCGATCGAAGGATGACCTCCACGCTTCTTGCGCGTCTGGACGCCATGCCCGCCGTGGGGCTGCTCGGCCCGCGGCAGTCCGGCAAGACGACCCTGGCCCTGACCGTGGGAGTGCCGCGCGACGCCGTCTACCTGGACCTTGAATCCGAATCGGACCGGGTCAAGCTCGCGGAGCCGGAGGCGTACCTGTCGGCCCACCTGGACCGGCTGGTGATCCTGGATGAAATACACCGCGCCCCCGGGCTGTTCCCGATCCTGCGGGGCCTCATCGACCAGTCGCGCAGGACCGGGCGGAAGGCGGGACAGTATCTGCTGCTCGGCTCCGCCTCCCTGGACCTGCTCCGGCAATCGGGTGAGACCCTGGCAGGACGCATCGCCTATATGGAACTCTCCCCGTTTGACGCCCTGGAGGCACGGAGCCTGCCCCTGGACGACCTGTGGCTGCGGGGCGGCTTCCCTGAGAGCCTGCTGGCCAGGAGCGCTGCCGACAGCCTGCACTGGCGGCAGGATTTCATCCGCACCTACCTGGAGAGGGACATTCCCCAGTTCGGTCCCCGCCTTCCGGCCGAAACCCTGCGCCGGTTCTGGGCCATGCTGGCCCACAACCAGGGGGGGATGCTGAACAGCGCCCTGCTCGCCCGCAACCTCGGACTGGACGTCAAAACCATCAACAGCTACCTGGACCTGCTGGTGGACCTGCTCCTGGTGCGCCGCCTCCCCCCCTGGCACGCCAACCTGGGCAAACGGCTGGTGAAGGCGCCCCGGATTTTCGTGCGCGACAGCGGCCTGGTGCATGCCCTGGCGGGGGTGCCGGACCGGGAGACGCTGCTGTCCCATCCCATCCTTGGCCCGAGCTGGGAAGGCATGGTGATCGAGAACCTGATCGCCGCCGCCCCGGACCAGGCAGAGCCCTTTTTCTTCCGCACCTCCGGAGGAGCGGAAATCGATCTGCTGCTGGCCTGGCCGAGCGGGGGCCTCTGGGCCATCGAAGTCAAGCGCAGCCTCGCGCCCAGACTGGAGCGCGGCTTCCACGCCGCCTGCGAAGACCTGAAACCGGAACGCCGCCTGGCGGTCTACCCCGGCACCGAACGGTATCCCATGGGCAGCGGCGTGGAGGCCATGCCCCTTCCGGCCCTCATGGAGGAGTTGGCCGCCCTCCGTTAGACGGCCGCTGTGCAGACTGGTCAGGCCTACATGGCGACCCGTTCCGCGAGGGTTTCGGGATCCCCCAGGGGATCGGGCATGGCCACCAGGTAGGCCAGGAACGCC
>Ga0316217_10007276_pt1 | contig 10632 bp, 5 predicted proteins | sample 1anoAmetaG_FD_203633 | JGI IMG/M metagenome (GOLD analysis project Ga0316217, IMG submission 203633) | Freshwater microbial communities from Trout Bog Lake, Wisconsin, USA - 1anoA | ecosystem: Environmental > Aquatic > Freshwater > Lake > Hypolimnion/Profundal zone | place: USA: Wisconsin... | reverse complement strand
ACCATTGGTATCGTCGGTTACATATAATGCACCTTCAGCATCCTGTGCTAGTCCGCATGGACGATGTGCAGCTCCATGAGGTGTTTTTGTTGCTCCTGCAAATCCATTGGCAAATACTTCCCATTGTCCTGTTGGTTTACCATTTACAAAAGGCACAAAAGCTATATAGTAACCTTCCTGTGGTAAGGGTGCCCTGTTCCAGCTTCCATGAAACGCAATGAAAGCACCGTTATTATATTTTGAAGGGAATTTATTTCCAGTATAAAACAACAATCCGTTGGGTGCAAGATGCCCGGGAAAAGCAATGGATGGATTCTGATATTCATCGGTACTCTTCTTACCGTCTCCTCCGTATTCAGGAGCTACAATCTTCTTGTTTACCTGATGGTCATAATATATATAAGGCCATCCGCAGTTGGTTCCTTTATGTAGTTCATACATACATTCCGAAGGAAGTTCCGCACTTTGTTTTGTATCGTATAAGTCAGGAAATATGTCGTGTAACTGGTCCCTTCCATGTTGCATGACAAACAATGAATTCGTCTGTGTATTCCAATCCAGTCCTACCACATTTCTTAGTCCTGTTGCATAATGTGTGCCTGATTCTTCAGTCTGATTGTTTCCCGATGCTTTAAACTGCCAGATTCCACCGGCTTCCTCCAATATAGGACAAGGTTTCATACCCATAGAACCCTTTTCCCTATCCTTTTCCTGACAGGAATTGGAATAGGCACCCACATTTACATAGATGTTGCCATTGTTGTCCAGCACAATCGATTTTGATTCATGTTCTCCCTTATTGGGTAATCCGGTAATAATTTTTTCAGGAGCATTGCTATTGATTACTTCGCCTTTATCGTTCAGTTGATAACGGAATACTTCTTCATCCGAAGACGTGTAGAGATAGTTATCTTTGATATAGATGCCGGTGCCTTTATAATTACCGAAACTATTGGAGAGCACATATTTTTGTGTGGCATCTTTTTTAAAGTAAAGGATGCCTTTCCCCTGATACAACTTATTCAGTTTTACATAAATATTACCTTGCTTAGTAATAGCAATATGTCTTACTTTTCCATAACCTTCTACCAGTTTGACAGCAGTAAATCCCTTAGGGATAATCAGGCCTGCATCAGGTTTGTTCTGTGCAATAGAAAAGATCCCAACAAACATCAGGACAATAAAAGAAAGTATCTTATTCATTTCAGAAGTTTAAATCAGTAACTATAAAAATACAGGTAATTATCTTGTTACCGGTTACCGGTATTAAACCATCAAACAGCAACCAACTAATTCTTTATAAAAAAACTACTCCACATTCTTCTTCAACCTCAATACCCTGTATTTCATGTTCAATTATCCATCGTCAATTGTCAATTGATTTTATGCTTCCACAGCTTCTTCTTCCAGTGTATAATCTTTAATTACATTGTATAAAGTGCCACGTTCAATTGGCTGACGGCCTGCCTGTTTAATCAATGCAACCAGTTCTGCAGTATTCATTGATGGAGTTTGCTCTTCGCTACCTGCCATCGAATATATCTTAGTGGTGTCGTCAATAGTGCCATCTATATCATTCACCCCAAAGTTCAGCATCAGTTGAGCATTGTCTCTGCCAAGCATTGGCCAGTAAGCTTTAATGTGAGGGAAGTTATCAAGGTATAATCTCGATACAGCATACATCTTCATGTCTTCTATGATGGATGATTCAGGTACATGGCTCATATCGTTATCCTTATTCCTGAATTTCAAAGGAATGAAAGTATTGAAACCATGTGTTTCGTCCTGTAGTTGTCTCAGTCTTTCCATGTGGTCTATCCTGTGCCAGTATTTCTCTATATGACCATATAGCAATGTAGCATTGCTATGCATACCCAGTTGATGGGTAGCTTTATGTATATGCAACCAACCTTCAGCATCTACCTTATCATCACAGATTTGTTTTCTTATTTCAGGATGGAATATTTCTGCTCCACCGCCCGGCAAGGAATCCAGTCCGGCTTCTTTTGCTATGCGCATGCCTTCTTCCACAGTTACTTTAGCCTTACGGAACATATAATCTAACTCAACAGGAGTGAATGCTTTAATATGCAATTCAGGACGATGAGCCTTGATGGCTTTTAATAAATCTACAAAGAATTCAAGATTCATTTTAGGATGAACCCCCCCTACAATATGAACTTCTGTTACAGGTTGCCCATCATATTTTTTAACGATGTCCAGCATCTGCTGAATAGTCAGTTCCCAACCATCTTCTTTATGAGCATATAATTTAGAATAAGCACAGAACTTACAACTGAAAACACAAACATTAGTAGGCTCAATATGAAAGTTACGATTGAAATAAGTCTTATCGCCATGCTTTTGTTCTCTTACCCAGTTAGCCAGTGCTCCAGAATAGGATAAGGAAGCTTTTTCGAATAGCATAACACCCTCATCAAAAGTAATTCGCTCACCGGCAAATACTTTTTCACCAATTTTTCTCAGGTCTGCATTGCTTTCTGCGGCAACTATTGCTTTTATATCGTTCTTATACACGTTCATATTCAATATTTCGATTTGCAAAAATATACCGGATAGTCATTCCGAAATCAAATATGCTAACTTGTTAACTTTTAAATGACATGATTCTCGTCATGTATTACAGTGAAAATGAATATTTTCCCTTGAGAGGTTTATGTTTTTGGTAATTACTAATATGAATGAATATTCTAACGGGAATTATATAAAAAATTAATATCGCCAGACATCAATCATGCCCATCTCATGCCAGATATTTCCTTCTTTATTAAATAACAGTAACATTCCACCGTAATAATTGTTGGAAATATTTACAACAGCATATTTATGTTCATTATCAAAAACAGGCCTTGACATAGAATAATATCTTCGATCAGCAACATGTTTATTAAAATTCTTTGTGGCTCTTTTAAAATGATTTATCTGATCGGTATTTTTACTGAATTTATTCATTACATATTTCAGGTCTACAGGTGCAATACTGTCTTTTACCAATATAGAATTTGGAAGTTCAAAATCCTGCCAATCGGAAGTGTCTGCCTGTTTGCTGTTGTTGATTATCTCTAAAAAATACTTTGTATCGATAGTCCTTCCGCAGGAATGCATCAGGTAATCGCCGTAAAAAGTAGAATCACTTATATCATATCTTGCATTGTTCAGAGGCTTCTTGATTACAAATAATTTCAATGATTTTGTAGCCTGATTGTATAATGACTGAACATCATTATCCTGACTAAATAATGGAATTGATTTAACTGAAATAACCAGATAAATTATAGCAGTTCGGAACATTTTATTACTAATAATTTCTATTGTTTTTATATATTTATATTATTGCAGAAAGTCAAATGTAATATAAAATCACAATACAACAAAGAGGTCTGATTTTCATTTCCCGACATCGGAATTGAATTAAATAAAATTTAAAACAATTTTCATTCATTTTGCTTTCATTAATTTAAAGAGCTACATCATAGTATTTATTTTAATCTGACTGTTTATTATTCAAATCCTTTTTCATATAAATATTTATACAGGATAAAGAAATATAAAGATTGTGGAATGATTAGAACTTACTTTCAAGTGATTAATATCCATTTTCTTGAGTCCACAACCTTATTTTTGCGACAATTCATTCAGAGCAGACTTAAATTATGGAATACAATTTCAGAGCAATTGAGCAAAAATGGCAGAAGATATGGAAGGAGCAGAAAAGCTATTCTGTATCTAACATTTCAGATAAACCTAAGTACTATGTATTGGATATGTTTCCTTACCCCAGTGGTGCCGGACTGCATGTAGGGCATCCGTTGGGTTATATTGCCAGTGATATTTACAGCAGATATAAAAGATTGAAAGGGTTTAATGTTTTGCATCCTATGGGCTTTGATAGCTTTGGACTGCCTGCAGAACAATATGCAATAGAAACCGGGCAGCATCCTGCTGAAACCACGAAAAAAAATATAGCTACATTTAAAAGTCAGTTAGACAAAATTGGTTTTTGCTTTGATTGGGAAAGGGAAGTGCAAACAAGTGATCCGAACTATTATAAATGGACACAAAAACTTTTTCTGGAATTATACAACAGTTATTTCTGTAATACTCAGCAAAAGGCAAGACCGATTGCTGAACTGATAAAGAAATATGAGACCAAAGGCTGTAATAAATTTTCAGCTGAACAATGGAATAATTATTCTAAAGCAGAACAGGAAGAAATACTAATGGGTCGCAGGCTTGCTTTCTCAAAATACGGGGAAGTAAACTGGTGTGAGGCATTAGGAACCGTGCTGGCAAACGATGAGGTAGTAAACGGTGTGAGTGAGCGTGGAGGACATCCGGTGGTGAAGAAGAAAATGAGACAGTGGTATTTGAGGATAACATCTTATGCAGACCGTTTGCTGGAAGGTTTGGAAAGAGTGGATTTTAGCGATAGTATGAAGGAAATGCAAAGGAACTGGATTGGCCGTTCGGAAGGTGCTGAAATTCAGTTTGAAATCGTGAGACGTGAGTCGTCAGTCGTGAGTAAAGAAGTCTCATCTCACGACTCACGACTGACGATTCACGAAAAAAAATTAACGGTATACACCACTCGACCTGATACAATATTTGGTGTAGACTTTATGGTGCTGGCTCCTGAACTGGAACTGGTAAATCAGATAAAATCCGATGAACAAACCAAAGCAGTTGATGATTACATTACTTATGTAAAAAGCAGGAGCGACAGAGAACGTATGGCGGAAGTAAAACTGATAACAGGATGTTTTACAGGGGCATATGCTATTAATCCTTTCAACGGCAAACAAATACCTGTCTGGATAAGTGAATATGTATTGGCAGGATATGGTACAGGAGCCATTATGGCAGTACCTTGTGGTGACGAACGTGACTTTAAATTTGCTAAACATTTTAATATCCCTATCACCAATATTATAGGGGAACATTTTAATGGAACTGAAGCAAATCCAACCAAGGATGCAATACTGGAAAACAGTGAGTTTCTGAATGGAATAGTGATGCGTGATGCCATCTGTATTGCCAATGATAAGATAGAAGCGATGGGCATTGGTAAAAGAAAAGTAAACTACAAAATGCGTGATGCTGGTTTCAGCAGACAACGATACTGGGGTGAGCCATTCCCTATTGTTTGGCAAGATGGTGTAGCAATACCTTTGAGAGAGGATGAATTACCACTTGAATTGCCTCATGTAGCTAAGTACGGGCCTGGGCCTGAGGGAGAAGGACCTTTGGCAAATATAACTGAGTGGGTAAATGTTAAACCTCACCCCCAACCCCTCTCCGAAGGAGAGGGGAGTGAGAGCTCCGATTTTGGATATGTTACTAATTTACCTGAACAGTGGAAGCATTTATTAGAGAATGCTAAAGCTAACAGACAAAATGCTACAGAAGCAGAAATAATAATGTGGGATGTTCTCAGGAACAGACAAATTGGTGATTATAAATTCAGAAGACAACATCCTGTTGCAGGTTTTATTCCGGATTTTGTTTGTCTGGAAAAGAAACTAATCATTGAAATAGATGGCGGTTACCATAATACTAAGGAACAAGAAGTATATGATTCATTAAGAACACAATGGCTAAATGAATATAAATATCATATTATTAGATTCAGTAATGATGAAGTATTAAATAATACAGAATCTGTTAAAGAAAAAATATTAATTGAATTAGCTGCTATTAAAGAAATAGAGGGTTGCCATCCCCTCTATTTTGGAGAGGGGGCAGGGGGTGAGGTCAGAAGAGAGACTAGCACCATGCCTGGTTATGCTGGTTCTTCCTGGTATTTCCTTCGTTATATGGATCCTCATAACAAAGAAGAATTTGTAAGCAGAAAAGCAAGCGATTACTGGAATAGTGTGGACTTATATATTGGAGGTACAGAGCATGCTGTAGGGCATTTATTGTATAGCCGTATGTGGACAAAAGTATTGTACGACCTTGGTTATATTGGCTTTGATGAACCTTTTAAAAGACTGGTAAATCAGGGAATGATACAGGGGAGCAGCAGATTTGTGTATAGAGTAAAAGGAACTAAACATTTTGTTAGTCAAGGTTTAAAAGACCAGCATGAAGTAGATACATTACATGTAGATGTAAATATTGTTGATGGACTTGAATTAGATATTGAAGCTTTCAAACAATGGAAGAATGGAGAATTTGCAAATGCGGAATTTATTTTAGAAGATGGAAAATATATCTGTGGAGTTGAAGTAGAGAAGATGTCTAAATCTAAATATAATACCGTGAATCCGGATGATTTAGTGGATCGATATGGCGCAGATACTTTCCGCATGTACGAAATGTTCCTTGGCCCTGTTGAACAAAGTAAACCCTGGGATACAAAAGGTATTGAAGGGGTTCATCGTTTTCTGCGTAAGCTCTGGCGTTTATTCTTCGATGAACTGAAGGGTAAAGTATGGAATGACGATAAAGCAACAGATGCTGAACTGAAGATCATTCACAGAGCTATTAAAAAGATTGAAGAAGATACCGATAGATTTAGTTTTAATACAGCAGTTAGTGCATTCATGGTTTGTGTAAATGAACTGTCCGATGCTAAGTGCAATAAGAAAGAAGTGCTGGAACTAATATTGATAATATTGGTGCCTTATGCTCCTCATATTGCAGAAGAACTTTGGCATGAACTGGGAAATGCAGGAAGTATACTGGATGCTGCTTATCCTACATTCAATCCACAATATTTAGTTGAGTCGAGTAAGGAATATCCGGTAAGTATCAATGGTAAAATGCGTACTACAATGAACGTTGCCCTGGATGCTACTCCTGAAGAAGTTGAGCAACTTACTTTAGCAAATGATGTGGTACAGAAATGGCTGGATGGAAAGGCTCCCAAGAAGTTCATCTTTGTGAAAGGAAAGATGATTAACGTCGTGATTTAATTAAGAATTATGAATTAAAAATTAAGAATAAATACATATATGCAAAAGGAAATTATTTACACCAATCAGGCGCCTGAACCAATAGGGCCTTATAGTCAGGCTGTGAAAGCCGGTAACTTATTGTTTGTTAGTGGTCAGATACCAATTGACCCTGCTACTGGCAATGTAGTAAACAGTTCGGTAAAAGACGAAGCTATTCAGGTAATGAAGAATCTTGCTGCTGTATTGCAGGTAACAGGAACTAACTTTAATGCAATAGTAAAGACAACTATATTTCTGAGCGATATGTCGTTGTTTGCAGAAGTAAATGAAGTATATGGCAGTTATTTCACTGGTAATTTTCCTGCAAGGGAAACTGTTGCAGTAAAAGGATTACCTAAGGGGGTGAATGTGGAAATATCTGTTATTGCTGCTTTATAAGCGTTCAACGTTTAATTTGTTTAACGTTCAACGGAATACAGAATACAACATGAGTCGTGATTTATACAATACATGAGTAATATTATCCTTTCTATACAGCATCTATTTAAAGAATGTCTATCTGCTAATGCGGACAACGTTGAAACACTTCCTTTAAGTGGCAGTAATAGGGCATATTATAGAATAAAGTCTGGAAATAATTCTTATATAGCTACTTACAATACTAATATAGCAGAGAACGAAAGCTTCTTTTATTTAAGTAAACAGTTTCTTGACAAAGGTATTCAGGTACCAGCTGTGTTAGTTATTGCTGAAGACAGGACTATCTATATACAGGAAGATGCAGGAAGAGATAATCTGCTGGAAACATTGCAGAGGGAAGGATATAACGATAAATCTTTTAATCTGTTTAAGCAATGTCTTTCTCAATTGGCAAAGCTGCAGATAGAAGGAGATGCCGGATTGGATTATGATCGTTGTCTGGTAAAGCATTTTACTAAAGAAGCCATACTGAACGACTTACTTTATTTTAAATATTACTTCCTTGATACTTTAAATAAGTCATACAACAAAGAGGCTTTATCGAAAGATTTTGAAACATTCAGTTCATACCTTTCCAATACTACTCATGAGTATTTTATGTTCCGTGATTTTCAAAGCAGGAACATTATGGTAAAGGAGGGACAGGTTTATTTTATAGACTTTCAGGGAGGGATGAAAGGGCCTTTACAATATGATGTGGCCAGTCTGTTATGGCAGGCAAAAGCTAACCTTCCTAAACAATGGAAGGATGATTTATTACAACATTATATTGCAGAAGCTAATCAGTATCTGCCTTCTCCAGTCAATAAAGACTCTTTTATAAGTCAGTACAATGGTTTTGTACTGATCAGGTTATTGCAGGTACTGGGAGCATATGGTTTCAGAGGATTATTTGAGCGTAAGGCACATTTCATCTCCAGCATTCCTTTTGGATTACAGAACCTGCAATTCTTTATCAATAATTATACTTTAAACATTTCATTACCCGAATTAAATCATGTATTAAACATGGTTTCGGATAATGAAATTATCAATCGTTTTATGCCCATTAAAGCAAACGAACAAACACCACTGATGGTTCACATAAACAGTTTTAGTTACAGAGTAGGGATTCCTAAAGATGAGAGCAATAATGGTGGTGGATTTGTATTTGATATGCGTGGCATATTGAATCCCGGAAGATTTGATGATTGCAAGCACTTAACAGGGTTAGACAAACCAGTACAGGACTTCCTTGCAAGTGAAACAAAGATGCCTGCTTTTTTAAATAGTGTATGGAGTACTATTGATATTACTATTGAAGATTATCTGTCAAGAGGGTTTGAATCTTTACAGATCAACTTTGGCTGTACAGGTGGTCAGCACAGAAGTGTATATGCTGCAGAACAAACGGCAAAATATCTGAAAGAAAAATACAATTTAAAGGTGGTTGTCAAACATACTAACAGAGAAAACTGGAACCTGGGATTGAAAGCGTAAAGCTTAACGTCAGAAACTCAAACCAAAATACAAACAGCTTTATTAAACCTCAATATTTAATTCATAAATGTATTAAGTGTTAAGCCATTTGCGTTATGTATTTAGCGTATCAGTACCACCGTTCCTTTTTGGGCAACTTTCTTTCCTGTATTGCCGTCAGTATATTGAAGTTCCCAGACATAGGTTCCGGGATTTTGTTTCTGACCATTTACAGTTCCATCCCATTTAATGGTCCAGTCGGTGGTTTCAAAAACCATCTGCCCCCATCGGTTAAACACTTTAAATTCAAGGTTCTGTGCCTTGTATCCGTTTATTGGATAAAGATAATCGTTCAGACCATCTCCATTCGGTGTAAAGGCCGAAGGAACTGCAATCAGACAACCTGGTACCGATGTAACAATTCTGGTGGCAGTATCATAGCAATGAAGACCATGGGTAGTATCTTCAATAATTAACTGAACAGTATTTTCTACCAATCCTCCCGGAGAAATATAATGTTGATCCGGAGGGTTCTGCAGAGTTGAAGTATTGCCATTTGCAAAATCCCAGTAATAACTACCAATGTTTCCAATGCTGGTATTGGTGAATACAGCAACATCGGCAGGACAAACAAACTGAGTAGCATCGAACCTGGCTTTATAATCCGGCAATGTAATAGTAACGGGCATGGTAGCCGTATCGGTACATTCTTTATTGGTTACTTTCAGAAAAGTATATTCCACACCATTGTAGTAATATACTACAGGATGTGGATTTTGTAATGTACTCTGTGTGCCATTATAGAAAGTCCAGTTCCAGGTAAGGGTACCATTGTTACCATTGTGCGAATAATAAACGGTATCGTTCTGCCCGCAACTGTATTTAATATTATCATTAAACTTAGCAGATACCGCCTGTTTCACATAAAAATTAATAGAAGAAGGAGATGTCTCAAAATTACACTCATCTATAATAGAATTACCATCAGAACCTTTCTGTAGATGCAATGTATAAATACCTCCGGTAAAAATGGCCGGACTAATAGTTAAGGTAATAGTAGAAGTCAGATTTTTACTATCGCAAACACCCGCTTCTCCAATAACTGAAATAGCAGAAGGACCAGTAATAGTAAAATCACTTCCATTAGCAGCAAGACTGCTGCACATAATGGGACGGCGGAATACCAACTGAAGGGTAGTTGGATTACAACTGTCAACAGGACTAATACTATCCATTGGTGTTTCAGACAAAGGATACACCGATACAGGCACCTGTGTGCCGGCAGGAATACTGTTGTAACAAATATCCAGCAATGTATTTCCATCGGTACCCACCTGCACTACCAGATTGTAATTGCCGGGAGGTAGCGGACCACTCAATGTAAGTTGTATAGAATCCATATCATACCCTCCATTGCAGTTGCCCACAGCAGATATTATATTGGCTAAAGGAGGAGATAACACAAAATCACTACCATCAGGTGCCAGAGAACTACAGCGCATTTCCTTGCTTAATACCAGAAACATAGAAGAACCATCACAATAAGCTCTTGCCTGTTTTACTCTTGGCGAAGTAGTATCGGAAATAACGGCTGTACCACCTTCAAAAGTAAGCTGATAACCACTTTGTGACTGTGTAAAATGGCTGATCATTAACAGATAATCATGACCCTGATAAATAGTGGGCATCTTTGATTGATTAGGAGTAGCCTGCGGACCGCTGGTAGGGGAAGAACAGGAGTTAACGGCAGTACTATTGGGCACTGCACCTGTAT
>Ga0316217_10007275_pt1 | contig 10633 bp, 8 predicted proteins | sample 1anoAmetaG_FD_203633 | JGI IMG/M metagenome (GOLD analysis project Ga0316217, IMG submission 203633) | Freshwater microbial communities from Trout Bog Lake, Wisconsin, USA - 1anoA | ecosystem: Environmental > Aquatic > Freshwater > Lake > Hypolimnion/Profundal zone | place: USA: Wisconsin... | reverse complement strand
CGAAGCCGGGGAAGGCGGAGCGCCGCAGCCAAAAACCGGCGCCCATGAAGGTCAGTCCGAGCAACGCGTAGGCGATCACCTGCGATTCGTTGCCGAGGTATATCTGGCTGTCATGCTCGTTGATTTCACAGCCAAACCAGGCGGACAGCGCGATGAGGACGAGGACAAACTGCGCCCTGGAACGCAGCAGCCACGGCAGTGCGCCAATGCCCAGCAGCCACAGGAGAAACGCGTCCGGCGGGCGCGCTTCGATATGGTAAATCTGGCCAATCAGCGCGATGTTCGCGAGGAAGCAGGCCGACCCGATGAATTGCAGGGCTTCGCCAGTCTTGGGATATTGGCCGCGGCTTTCACGCAGCCACCAACCGGCAGCATGGGCACCCAGCATCAGCGTCATGCCGGCGGCAATTTTCACCGCCGCGGGAATGTCGTTCCAATGCGCCGAGATCAACAGCACCACTCCCGCCGTGATCAGCACGGCGCCGACAAACGAAATAATGACCAGAAACCGGCTGTTCTCTTCCTTCAGCCCAAAATGCGCGATGATCCGGTCGCGTTGCTCGGTGGTGATGAGGCCCGCCTCATGGATCGTTTCAATGTCGGTTATTCGCATAGTGGTCTGAAATGCCTTTACGATTTCCAAGCCAGCATACCATCGCCGACCGTGAAACGTGAATTGATAATCCTTGAGCAACATCGGTTTTCTCAATGTCCCCGACTGCCGACTTTCGTCGCCGGAACCACCCGGGCGAGCCGCCTCGGCCCCGGCGGGAGGATCGCGCCTGATTTCCGTGACTTGATTTATTTCGTGGCTGACCTATTGTGTGCCACTCGATTATGGAATTAAACAATGAAGAAATCCGCCGTTATTCGCGGCACCTGATATTGCCGGAAGTCGGCCTGGCCGGACAAAAGAAGATCAAAAGCACCAGCGTGCTCTGTATTGGCGCCGGGGGTCTGGGCTCGCCCATCGCGATGTACCTGGCCGCCGCCGGGGTGGGCAAGCTCGGCATCGTGGATTTCGACACCGTGGATTATTCCAATCTGCAGCGCCAATTGCTCCATACCGACGCCGACGTGGGCCGGCCCAAGGCACAATCCGCCAAGGAAACCATCCTGGGCATCAATCCCCATTGCGAGGTGGTGCTGCATAACACGCGCATCAGCTCCGAAAACGCCCTGGACCTGATCCGGCCCTACGACATCGTGGTGGACGGCACGGACAATTTCCCGACACGATACCTGACCAATGACGCGTGCGTGCTGCTGAAGAAGCCAAATGTCTATGGTTCGATCTTCCGCTTTGAGGGCCAGGCCAGCGTGTTCGCGCCGCATTTGGGCGGGCCGTGCTATCGCTGCCTGTATCCCGAACCCCCGCCGCCGGGCATGGTGCCCAGTTGCGCCGAAGGCGGCGTGCTGGGCGTGCTGCCGGGCATCATCGGCTGCATCCAAGCCACGGAGATTCTGAAACTGGCGCTGGGCAAGGGGCACTCGCTGATCGGCCGGCTGGTCCTGTTCAACGCGCTGGACATGAAGTTTCGCGAGTTGAAATTGCGCCGCGATCCGCAGTGCCCGATCTGCGGCGAGCACCCCACAATCAAGGAACTGATTGATTACGAAACCTTCTGCGGCATCGTGCCGGAGCCGGAAAACACGGGCAACCCGGACGAAGTGACCGTGCAGGACATGAAAAAGGCGCTCGACAACCCCGCGCTGGGCATCAAGGTGGTGGATGTGCGCGAGCCGGACGAATATGAAATCGCCAAGGTTCCCGGCGTGCCGCTGCTGCCGTTGAGCCAGTTGAACGAACGCTTCACCGAGCTGGACCCCAACCAGCAGTATTATTTGCATTGCAAAGCCGGGGTGCGCTCGCTCAAGGCGCTGAATTTCCTGCGCCAGCAGGGGTTCAAATACGTCAAGAGCGTCAAGGGCGGCATCACGGCCTGGTCGGTGGAAATTGATTCGAACGTGCCGCGCTATTAAAGCCCATGAACGACGACCTCCACCAACGCATCCAAGCCGCCCTGGCCAATCCCCAAAACATGGGGGAACTGGCCAATGCGGACCGCATCGGCACGGTGGGCAACGCCGATTGCGGCGAGATGCTGCGGCTCTGGGTGAAGTTCAAGGAACAGAACGGCCGGCGGATCATTGACCGCGCCACGTTCCAGTCGTTTGGTTGCGAGACGGCGATTGCCGTGGCCAGCCTGGCCACGGAATTGATTCGCGGCAAGACGGCCGAGGAGGCGCTGGCGCTCAAGACCGAGGAACTGGCCGGCGAACTGGGGCCGCTGCCGCCGATGAAAATCCATTGCGCCCAGTTGGTGGAAGGCGCGCTCCGGTCCGCGCTGGAGCCGCAAAAGGCCGCGCCCGCGCCCGCGGCGCCCGCCAACGCGCCCACCTTGCTGGACAGTTTTTCCAAGCCGAAGGAGGGCGGCGTCAAGTTGACTTTTTTGGACTAATGACTGGTATGGACGTTCCAGTCATTGATTTGCATAGCGACGATTACTTCATGGGCGAGGCGCTGCGGCAGGCGGCCAAGGCTTATGAGCTGGGCGAAGTGCCGGTCGGGGCGGTCATCGTGCGAGCCGGACGCATCATCGCGCGGGCCGGCAACCAGGTGGAGGCGCTCAAGGACGCCACGGCGCACGCGGAAATGCTGGCGCTGACGCAGGCGGAAAGCGCGGTGGGCGACTGGCGGCTGACGGATTGCACGCTGTATGTCACCAAGGAGCCCTGTCCCATGTGCGCCGGCGCGGCGGTGCATACGCGGCTGGCGCGGGTGGTGTTTGGCGCGAGCGATCCCAAAGGCGGCGCGGCCGGCGGCGCGCTCAATTTGCTGCAATTCCCCTCGCTGAACCATCGGTGCGACATCACGGCGGGGCTGCGCTTGGAAGAATGCCGCGCGCTGCTTCAAAGTTTTTTTGCCGAGCAGCGGGCCGCCGCCAAAAAAAACGGCGCGGAATCGTCGTAACGCCAAAAAAAGAAATTCGTGCCATTCCGAACGATTCATGGCTTAATCTGGCCATGAACATTCAAGTGGCGGTCCTCTGCGATGCGGCGACCGACGACAACGGCAAGCTGAACATCCTGGGCGCTTTTGACACCATTTACGCCCCGCAAATGCCCGCTTTCCACCCCCAGTGCGCGGTCGCGTTGCGGGTCACCTTCCAGTCCGGCGACGAGGGCACGCGCAGACTGGGGCTCAATTTCATCAATGCCGACGGACGCTCCATCCTGAAGGTGCCGGACATGCCGGTGCCCGTCGCCCTGCCGGACGATGCGCATTTTCTGACACGCAATTTCATCGTGAACATTCAGCAGTTAAAATTCGACGAGCCGGGACTCTATTCGGTGGATGTGCGGCTGGACGACGAAACGGTTGCGGGTGTGCCCCTGCTGGTGCGCCAGCTATCCGGCAACGCGCCGCCGCCGTGAAGTGGGGGACGATACATATGGGACGGCACTTTTAACTTTGAACTTTCGTCCGGTCTGATTATTTTTCGCGGACCATGAATCAACCGATCCTGAAACTCGAACTCCCCGGCATCAAGAAAGTCCGTTCCGGCAAGGTCCGGGAAGTGTTCGATCTCGGCGACCGCTTCCTGCTGGTGGCCAGCGACCGCATTTCGGCCTTCGACGTCATCATGCCCAACGGCATCCCCCGCAAGGGCGAGGTGCTGACGCAAATCTCGCATTTTTGGTTTGAGAAGTTTTCCGGGCTGGTGCCCAACCACTTGCTGGCCAAGGCGGAGGATCCGCTGCCGCCGAACCTGCAGCCCTTTGCGGCCCAGTTGGCGCGCCGCTCGATGATCGTCAAAAAAGCCCAGCCGCTGGCCATCGAATGCATCGTGCGCGGCTATCTCTCCGGGAGCGGCTGGAAGGAATACCAGAAATCCCAGACCGTCTGCGGCATCCAGCTGCCGCCGGGACTGACCGAATCCGCGGAACTGCCGGAACCGATTTTCACACCCTCCACCAAAGCCGAAGCCGGGCACGACGAAAACATTTCGTTTGAAGAAGCGTGCCGGATTACCGGCGCCGACCTCGCCGCGCAGGCGCGGGATTTGAGCCTGAAGATTTACCGGGCCGGACGCGATTACGCCCGGCAGCGCGGCATCATCATCGCCGACACCAAGTTCGAGTTTGGGCGGCACGAGGGCCAATTGATCCTGATTGACGAAGTGCTCACACCCGACTCCTCCCGGTTCTGGCCCGCCGACCAGTACGCGCCCGGCAAAGGCCAGCCCAGCTTCGACAAGCAGTTTGTGCGCGATTACTTGGAAACGCTGGACTGGAACAAGACCCCGCCCGGCCCCGTGTTACCGGACGAGGTGGTGGCCAAAACCTCCGCAAAATACCTGGAGGCCTACGAGCGTCTGACCGGCAAAAAGCTCTGACCGGGATATTTCTAGGTTTGCCACGTGGGCTAAAATTGGAGATAGTATTCATCCGCTTTTGGCGGAAAAACGCATGAAACCCCACGTGGAAATCTACGACACGACCTTGCGCGACGGCGCCCAGGCCGAAGGCATCAACTTCTCGGCGGCGGACAAAATCCGCATTGCCGAGCGGCTGGATCAGTTTGGGGTCCATTACATTGAAGGCGGCTGGCCGGGGAGCAATCCCAAGGACATGGAGTTTTTCCAGCAGGCCGCCAAGCGCAAATGGAAGCACGCGCAGATCGCCGCCTTCAGCATGACCCGCCGCAAAGGCGTGGCGGTGGAGAGCGACGAGTTGATGCGCCTGATACTGGAGGCCCGCACGCCGGTGGTGACCATTGTCGGCAAGACCTGGCTGCTGCACGTCACCGAGGTGTTGCGCGCCAAGCCGGAGGAAAACCTGGGCATGATCGCCGACACGATCCGCTTCCTCAAGGACCACGGCAAAAAGGTCATTTACGACGCCGAGCACAGCTTCGACGGGTTTGCCGACGAACCGGAGTACGCCCTGGCCACCTGGCAGGCGGCCGAAAAGGCCGGCGCGGATTGCATCGTCTTGTGCGACACCAATGGCGGACGCCTGCCGCGCGAAATCGCGGCCGCGACGGCCTTGGCGAAGTCCAAATTGAATTGCCCGGTGGGCATTCACACGCACAACGATTGCGGCTTGGGCGTGGCCAACGCCATCGCCGCGGTGGAGGCGGGCGCCATGCAGGTGCAGGGCACCATCAACGGTTTTGGCGAGCGCACGGGCAATTGCAATCTCATCAGCGTCATCCCCACGTTGCAATTAAAGATGGGCTTGAACGCGGTGCCCAAGGCGTCGCTGCCCAAGCTCAAGGAGCTGTCGGAATTTGTCAACGAGGTGGCCAATGTGCGCCACGATATGCGTGCGCCCTGGGTGGGGCAGACCGCCTTTGCGCACAAGGGCGGCATGCATGTCCACGCCATCGAGCGGGTGGCCCGCAGTTATGAGCACGTCAATCCCGAGAGCGTCGGCAACTTCCGCCGGGTGCTGGTGAGCGACATGTCGGGCCGCACGAACATCCTGCTCAAGGCCCGCGAACTGGGTTATGCCTTGGCGCCCGACGCCCCGGAAGCCCGCACCATCACCGCCCAGGTTAAGGAGCTCGAGGCCGGCGGCTATGAATACGAGGCCGCCGAAGGCTCGCTGGCGCTGTTGATCGCCCGCACCCTGCGGCATTGCGAACCCAGTTTCAACGTGGAGACCTACCATGTCTCCATGCGCCGCGACAAAAAGGAATCCATCTGCGAAGCCACGGTGCGCGTACGCGTGGGCGACGACGTGGCGCACACGGTGGCCGAGGGCGACGGGCCGGTCAACGCGCTGGACGGGGCGCTGCGCCGCGCGCTGGTGAAGTTTTTCCCGGCGCTCAAGGCGATCGAGCTGACGGACTACAAGGTGCGCATCATCAACGGCACCACCGGCACGGCGGCCAAGACGCGGGTATTGATCTCGTCCAGCAACGGCAAGCGGGAGTGGGGCACCGTGGGCGTGAGCGAAAACATCATCGAGGCCAGCCTGGAAGCCTTGGTAGATGCCATGGAGTTTGCGCTGTTGAAAAAGCAACCCGCCTGACGCGAATCACCAATCGGTGTAATTCGCGCCAATATTTTATGTCTGAAATTCCCAAAGCGTACGAGCCGCAATCCGTCGAGGACCAGTGGTATGACTTCTGGCAGAAAAACGGCTGTTTCACCGCCGATGCCAACTCCGCCAAGCCCGCCTATTCCATCGTCATCCCGCCGCCGAACGTCACCGGCATGCTGCACATGGGGCATGTGCTCAACAACACCATCCAGGACATTCTCAGCCGCAAGGCGCGGATGGAGGGCCGGGAAGTTCTCTGGCTGCCGGGCACGGATCATGCCGGCATCGCCACCCAGGTGCAGGTGGAAAAAGCGCTGAAGAAGGAGGAGCACAAGACCAAGCACGACCTCGGCCGCGAGGAATTTCTCAAGCGCGTCTGGGCCTGGAAGGAAAAGCACGGCACCATCATCATCGGCCAGCTCAAACGCCTCGGCTGCGCCTGCGATTGGACGCGCGAGCGGTTCACCATGGACCCGGAATACTCGCGTTGCGTGCAAAAGGTCTTCGTGGAGCTTTACAAGAAGGGCCTGATCTATCGCGGCAAGCGCATGGTGAACTGGTGTCCCGTGTCCCAAACGGCGCTCTCGGATGAGGAAGTGGAAATGAAGCCGCAAAAGGGGTTCATGTATCATTTCAAGGTGCAGGTGGCCGAAGCCGCCGGACCGGCGGCGGACGAGGTGCGCCTCACCGACACTTGGCTGACGATCGCCACGACCCGCCCCGAAACGATCCCCGGCGACACGGCGGTGGCGGTGAATCCAAAGGACCCGCGCTACCGCCATCTCATCGGCAAGCATATCCTGCGGCCGTTGCCGGCGGAACTGCCGCCGGCACAGAAGCTCATCCCGATCATCGGCGATGACCATGTGGATTTCGAGTTTGGCACCGGGGTGCTCAAGGTGACGCCCGCGCATGACAAGGCGGACTTCGACATTGGCCAGCGCCATAAGCTGCCGCTGCTGGAGGTCATCAACGCCGACGGTTCGATGCACGCGCTGGCGGGGGCGGATTTGCGCGGGCTGGACCGGTTCAAGGCGCGAAAAATCGCGGTGGAAAAATTGAAGGAACTCGAAGCGCTGGTGGAAGAAAAGCCCTACGAGAACAACGTCGGTTTCAGCCAGCGCGCGGATGTGCCCATTGAACCGCGCCTGAGCGAACAATGGTTTTTGAAATATCCGAGCGTGCCGGCGAGCAAAGCCTGCGTGGAACAGGAGGGCAGCCCAGGCCACGAAACCGGCAAAATGCGGTTCCATCCGCAGCGCTGGGCGAAAGTGTATGACCACTGGCTGACGAATATCCAGGATTGGTGCATCAGCCGCCAGCTTTGGTGGGGACATCGGATTCCCGTGTGGCGACGCCGGTATTCCAAGGCGGATTTGCGCCGCAGCCCGCGACTCGGCGAAGCGATTTTGCCGGCCGAAAACGTGGCCCTGTTTGTTGACAGCCAACAATTCCGAGCCAGCCTGCCGGGCAACGGATCGGGGTTGAGCGAACGACAAGCCCCGACCAGCGCCGGCGGAACATTTTGGTGGCGCATTGCCAAGGAAGATGGGGACTCAATTGAGATTGAGGCCTTGACCGAATCGGACGCCGCCGCTGCGTTTCTGGTCATGCAAGGTTTCACCCAAGACCCGGACGTTCTCGACACGTGGTTCAGTTCCTGGCTGTGGCCCTTCGCCACGATGGGCTGGCCGGAACAGACCGCGACGCTGAAGAAGTTTTATCCCACCACCGATTTGGTGACCGGGCCGGACATCATATTCTTCTGGGTGGCGCGCATGATCATGGCTGGGTACGAGTTCATGGGCGACCTGCCCTTCCGGAACGTTTATTTCACCGGCATCATTCGCGACAAGCAGGGCCGCAAGATGTCCAAGACGCTCGGCAATTCGCCCGATCCGCTGGAGCTGATCGCCAGGTACGGCGCGGACGCCCTGCGTTTCGGCACCATGCGCAGCGCGCCGCTGGGCCAGGATGTGCTATTCGACGAAAAGGACGTGGAACTGGGCCGCAATTTCTGCAACAAGCTGTGGAACGCGTGCCGCTTCCGGCAAATGGTGGGACAGGCCGCGCGCCTGTCGCCAGCGGACGCGGAATATGAAGTCCAAGGGGAAATCGAGCGCACCTTGCTCACCACCGATGACAAATGGATTCTGCTCAAGCTCGACACCGCCATCCGCGAAGTGACGATGGCGCTGAACGAATACAAATTCAGCGAAGCCGCCGCCGCGCTCTACCGCTTCTTCTGGAACGAGTATTGCGACTGGTATGTGGAGGCCAGCAAAGTGGTGCTCTCCGTCGGCAGCCGGGGTAACGAGGCGCAAACTGAAACCGCCAATCGGCAATCGGCCAACACGCTCGCGGTGGTTGATTTCGTGTTGAGCCATGCGCTGCGGCTGTTTCATCCGTTCCTGCCGTTCATCACGGAGGAACTCTGGCACGGCATGGGCTACTCGACCGACATGCCGGATAGCCAAGGCGGCAAGACCATCATGAACGCCCCGTGGCCGATGCCGCTGGACGACGATTTCAAGGGCCATTACGGCCTGGACGATTGCTACCTGGAAATGACGGATGCCAAGTACGACTTGGTGACCCAGGGCCGCAATTTGCGCCGCGCCGGCAACATCCAGGCGGCGAAAAAGGTCAAATACGTCTTCAAGCCTGCGCAACCTCTGACGCCGCACGACGCGGCCGTCATCAAGCTGCTGCTCAACGCCGAGGCACTAGAGGTGAATCCCGATTATGCGCCGCCCAAGGGCACGCCGGCGGTGCAGTCCAAATTGGGCGAATTGTTCCTGCCGCTGGAAGGCTTGGTGGACGCCGCCGCCGAAACCGCGCGCCTGACCAAGGAGCTGGAGAAGATCCAGGCGGAAATTGCGAAGGTGGAACAGAAGCTGGCCAACCCGAGTTTCACCCAGAAAGTCCCGGGGACCGTGCTGGCCGAACACCGGCAACGGCTCGCCGACTGGCAGGCCAAACTGGCCCACACGCAGACCCATTTGGCCGGGCTGGGCTGACTCCGCATCTGTAAATCTGCGGTTAAAGCAGTTCCTGCCGGCCGCGTTGGTCCGGCTTGGCGGCGGTGGCATTGACTTTGGTATTCCCAGCCGGGTTTCCGCCGCCGATTGGCGCAGATTCACACGGATTTTTCCCGGTGTGATGAGGAAACGGCGGTTCTGTGTCCTCACGCCTTGTTCGGTCACCCCATAATCCCGAAAAAAACATTGCCAGCCCTAAACCATCGTGTCTACTATGCACACAGGCGACCACGCCACTTTCAATATTAATCCCTGTCGGTGCTGACCAGTCCACTGGAAGCTCCCATGAACACGAGAGCGAAATCATGTCGAGTGCTGTCCAGATGCCGACGCGGCTGAAACCGCTGCCGTCGTTGCGCCCGCCCCGCTCGTTTCGATTCACTGTCTTGGTGCCCCCGCCGGTTCCATATTCCCCGTATCCATCATCCACCAAATTATTATGAGCAAAGAAACCGAAATCAACTTGAGCTTGAGTGCCGCCGCCGCCCGCAATCTCGCCACGGCCACCGTCACCGTCCCGCAATACACCGAGATCACGCCGCGCTGGCTGCACAAGCTGCTGCCGTGGGTGGACGTGGACGGGGGCGTCTATCGCGTCAACCGCGTGGCCACTGCCGCCAAGGGCCAGCCCGCGAACGAATTCGGCGAAGTCAAAGTGGACTTGCTGACCGTGGCGGGCGGTGAACCCAAACTGCCGGCCACCTTCGTGGATTACGACGAAGACCCGCGAGAATACCACCTGAGCACCATCCAGACGGTGTTGCGCACGCACACCCGCGTGACCGACCTTTACAGCAACAAGATTGACCAACTCCGCGAGCAAATCCGCCTGACGGTCGAGGCCGTCAAAGAGAAAGAGGAGTGGGAGCTGATCAACAGCCCAACGTTTGGCCTACTCAAGGAAGTCAACGCCGCCCATACCATCAAAACCCGCACCGGCGCGCCCACGCCCGATGATTTGGACGAATTGCTCGGCTTGATCTGGAAAAAGCCGGCCTTTTTCCTAGCGCATCCCAAGGCCATCATCGCGTTTGGTCGGGAAGCCACGCGCCGCGGAGTGCCCCCGCCAACGGTTCATCTTTTCGGCAGTCCCTTCATCACGTGGCGCGGCGTGCCGTTGATCCCGAGCAACAAGCTCGAAGTCAAAAACCATGCCACCACCATCTTGTTGTTGCGTGTGGGCGAGGCGGAACAGGGCGTGGTCGGCCTGCAAAAAACCGGCGTCACCGGCGAAGTGGAACCCGGCCTGTCCGTGCGTTACATGGGCACCAATGAGAATTCCATAGCCTCGCACCTGGTCACGCGTTATTTCTCGGCCGCGGTGCTCACCACCGATGCCATCGCACGTTTGGACAACGTGGTTGTAAATCACTACCATGATTACAGCGCCAAATAGCGGCGAGGCCCTGGCGGCCGCGCCGCCGGCGACTGGGGAATTGGCTCACAGCGACCTCGTCACCAAGCTGGTGGCGGAAGCCTTCGCGCAATTTTCGGAGGCATCCAAGCCGAAACTGCCGGCGGCCCCGCCGGGCGCGCCG